>Ga0206107_1000041_pt1 | contig 149120 bp, 127 predicted proteins | sample 2B0metagenome_FD_148652 | JGI IMG/M metagenome (GOLD analysis project Ga0206107, IMG submission 148652) | Enriched microbial communities from leaf-cutter ant dump, University of Wisconsin, Madison, United States - 2B0 | ecosystem: Environmental > Terrestrial > Nest > Insects nest > Nest dump... | reverse complement strand
CAACATCGACCTGAGGACCCGCGCCGAAGGACGCACCGACGACACCTTCGCGGTGCTGGCCCGGCTCAGCGCCAAGGCCGCGAAATTTCCCGACCTCAACCTGCGCCTGCGCCCGGTGCAGGACCTGCCCAGCGGCGGCGGCGGTGGCGGCGACCAGGGCGCGCAATACCAGGTCGGACTGCAGAGCAACGACCTGGCCGAGCTGCAGGAGTGGCTGCCGAAGCTGGTGGCCGAGCTGAAAAAGAATCCCAAGCTGGCCGACGTGGGCAGCGACGTGGAAGAGGGCGGGCTGCGCCAGAACATCGTGATCGACCGTGACCGCGCCGCGCGGCTGGGCGTGTCCATCGGCGCCATCGACGGTGCGCTGTACGACGCGTTCGGCCAGCGCCAAGTGTCCACCATCTACTCGGACATCAACCAGTACAAGGTGGTGGTGAACGCGCTGCCGTCGCAAACCGCCACACCGGACGCGCTCAACCGCATCTACGTGCGCGCCGCCAGCGGCAAGATGATTCCGCTGACCGCATTCGCCACGCAAAAGCCCGGCCTGTCGCCCTCGTCCATCAGCCACGAAAACCAGTACACCACGATGGACCTGAGCTTCAACCTGGCGCCCGGGGTGAGCATGGGCGAGGCCATGGCCATCGTGCAGTCCACCGTCGACGGCATGCGCATGCCCGGCGACATCCGGCTCAACGTGGGCGGCGATTTCCGCCGTTTCCAGGACGCCCAAAGCGGCATGCTGTGGCTGGTGCTGGCCGCCGTGCTCACCGTCTACATCGTGCTGGGCATGCTGTACGAAAGCCTGCTGCACCCGGTCACCATCCTCTCCACGCTGCCGGCCGCCGGCGTCGGCGCGCTGCTGGCGCTGTGGCTGACCGGCACCGAGCTGTCGGTGGTGGCGCAGATCGCGCTGGTACTGCTGATCGGCATCGTCAAGAAAAACGCCATCATGATGATCGACTTCGCCCTGGTCGCCGAGCGCGAACACGGCAAGACCCCGCTGGAGGCCGCCCGCGAGGCGTGCATCGTGCGCTTCCGCCCGATCATGATGACCACCATGGTCGCCATCCTCGCCGCCCTGCCCATCGCGATCGGTCTTGGCGAAGGCAGCGAACTGCGCCGCCCGCTCGGCATCGCCCTGATCGGCGGCCTGCTGATCTCGCAAAGCCTCACGTTGCTCAGCACCCCGGCGCTGTACGTGATCTTCTCGTGCCTGGCCGAACGCCGCCGCGCCTGGAGCGCGCGGCGACGGCAGCGGCGGGCGGGGCGGATGGCGCTGAGCTCCCGCGACTGAAGCAGGCGGGTCGCCTGGCGCAACAGCACCTGCAACCGGTTCAGCGCCTCGGCCATCACGTGATCTCTTTGAGTTGTGCTTCAAAACCGGCCAGGCGGCGCTGTACGGCGCGCATGCCGTAATGGAAGGCCAGCACCGCGGCCGGCCATTGGCGGATTTCGCAACCATCAACCATCTGCTGCCGCACCGGACCAAGGTAAGCACGCGGACGCAGGCCACGCGTCACATCGTCCATCGCGCCGCTCTGCCACCATGGATTGAGGCGCTTAAGATGCTCCGCAACTTGCTGATCTGAGACATCTTTCATGCAAAAACCTCATTAAGCACAGGTTGCCGTGCTTAACTTTTAACGCTTGGGGAAAGGCCATCTTCCGACGGCATTGATGGGCTTTTTCGGCGAAAGCCACGGTGGCCATGGCGTAGCGCCCAGGCCGCATCACTTGCCGGTCTTCTTCGTGAGCTGCTTTTCTCAGGCCGATTCGAGGCGCTTGTCATCCCCAGCCAGCCACAGGCCACGCCGTCACCGACGGCGTTATTTGCCGATGCAGAACGACCCGAAGATCGCGCCCAGCAAGTCGTCGCTGGTGTAGCTGCCGGTGATTTCGCCCAGCGCGTGCTGGGCGTGGCGCAGTTCCTCGGCGGCCAGTTCGCCGGCGTGGGTGGTGGCCAGCACGGTGGCGGTACGGTCGAGGTGGTCGCGTACGGTGTCGAGGGCGAGCACGTGGCGGCGGCGCGCGCTGAAGCTGCCTTCGCCGCCGCCGGCACCGGCGAGCTGGCGCAGTACCTTGCGCAGGGCGTCGAGGCCGGCGCCGGTCTTGGCCGAGGCCCACAGCCAGCGGGTGCCGTCGCGCTGGCCGCTGCGGGCGGGGGTCTTGTCCAGGTCGATCTTGTTGACCAGCACCACGCGTTCGATGCCGGGCGGCAGCTCGGCGAAGAAGCGCTGGTCGGCCTCGACGTTTTCAGCGTCGGTGACCAGCAAGGCCACGTCGGCGCGTTGCAGCTCGCCGTGGGCGCGGCGCACGCCTTCGCGTTCCACCTCGTCGTCGGTGTCGCGCAGGCCGGCGGTGTCGGCCAGCTCCAGCGCGATGCCGTCGAGATCCAGATGTTCACGCAGCACGTCGCGGGTGGTGCCGGCGATGGGCGTGACGATGGCGCGGTCACTGCCGGCCAGCGCGTTGAGCAGGCTGGACTTGCCGGCGTTGGGGCGGCCGACGATGGCGACCTTGAGGCCGTCGTTGAGGCGCACGCCGCGACGGGCCTCGGTCAGCAAGGCGTGCAGGTCGGCGCGCAGGTTTTGCAGTTGCGCGGTGATCGCGGGGTCGGCGAGAAAGTCGATCTCCTCCTCCGGAAAGTCGATCGCCGCCTCGATGTGCACGCGCAGGGCGACCAGCGCTTGCAGCAGGGCATCCACCCGACGTGAAAACACGCCTTCCATCGATTGCAGGGCGGCGCGGGCGCCGGCCTGCGAGCGGGCGGCGATGAGATCGGCTACGGCTTCGGCCTGGGCCAGGTCGAGCTTGCCGTTGAGGAAGGCGCGCTCGGTGAATTCGCCGGGCCGGGCCAGCCGCGCGCCGAGCTCGCAGGCGCGACGCAGCAGCGCGTCGAGCAGCACCGCGCTGCCGTGGCCTTGCAGCTCCAGCACGTGCTCGCCGGTGTAGGAGGCCGGCGCCGGAAAGTGCAGCAGCAATCCGCGATCGATGAGGCCGCCGGCGGCGTCGCGAAACGCGGCAAAGTGGGCATGGCGCGGCACCGGCGCGCGGCCGAGCAGGGCATGGGCGATGGCGGGCACGGCGGGTCCGGAGACGCGCACCACGCCCACGCCCGCCGCGCCGGGGGCGCTGGCGATGGCGGCGATGGTGTCGGAGGCGGGGATGGTCATGGGGAGACAACTCGGGGAGCGAGCGGATTATGCGGTGTGCCGCCTTCCGGCGGCGGCACGCCGCTCACATGAAAACAGCCGCAACGATCACCGTTGCGGCTGTCGATGCGGCGCGACGCGGCGCGATCAGGCCGCCTTGGGCTTGGCCGCTTCCTCGCGATCCACATGATGGGTGACCCACCACTGCTGGCCCAGGCCGACCACGCCATTGACCGCGTAGTACAGGCACAGGCCGGCGGGGAAGAAGGCGAACATCACCGAGAACACCAGCGGCATCACCTTCATCATCTTGGCCTGGGTCGGGTCCATGCCCGCGGCGGTGGGGTTGAGCCACTGCGTGCCCAGCATCACCAGCGCGTAGATCACCGGCAGGATGTAGAACGGATCGGCGGCGCTGAGGTCGGCAATCCACAGGAACGGCGCGTGGCGCAGCTCCAGGCTGTACTCGAGCACGTAGAACAGGCCGTAGAACACCGGCATGGTGATCAAAATGGGCAGGCAGCCGCCCATCGGGTTGACCTTTTCCTTCTTGTACAGCTCCATGGTGGCCTGCTGCATCTTCATCCGGTCGTCGCCGTAACGCTCCTTGAGCTGGGCGATGCGCGGCTGCAGCTTGCGCATGCGGGCGGCGGAGCGGTACTGCACGGCGGTGAGCTTCCAGGTCAGGCCCTTGATCAGCAGCACCAGCAGGATGATCGCCACGCCCCAGTTCTTGGTGATGGCGTGGAACTGCGACAGCACCCAGTGCATCGGCACGGCGATGGCCTTGAACATGCCGTAGTCGATGGTCAGGTCCAGGCCCGGCGCGATGGCGTCCAGCGTGCCCTGCAGGTTGGGGCCCACGTACAGGCGCGCTTCGCTGCTGGCGCTTTGCCCCGGCGCCACGGTGATGGCCGGGCCGACCACGCGGATGAGGTGGCGCGGGTGGGCGCTGTCGGGGTCGAGGGTGGCGGTGACGTAGTGGTCGGTATCGTTGGCCGGCGGAATCCATGCGGCAAAGAAGTACAGCTTGAGCATGGCCGCCCAGCCGCCCTTGATCTGGCGGTTGAGCTGGTCGCTCGGCTCGCTGAAATCCTTGAACGGCAGCTTCTCGAACTTCTCGCCGGTGTACCAGGCCGCGCCCTGGAAGCTGCGCGCCTCCGGATCGGAGATGCTGCGCAGCCAGCCACCCGGATGCGGCGGCTCGGTGCGCAGCAGCTGCTGGTAGGCATTGCCCTGCCAGGCCTGGCTGCCACCGTTGTCGATGCGCTGGTCCAGCCCGACCACGTAGCTGCCGCGCTTGAAGGTATAGGTCTTGGTGACCTGAAGGCCGTCGGCGTTGCGCCAGGTCAGCGGCACGCGCAACTCATCCTGGCCGCTGGCCAGGGTGTAGGCGGCCTGCTCGGCGTGGAACAGCGCCTGGTGCGTGGGCTGCGCCTGCGTGCCGGGATTGCTGCTGACCAGGCCGTTCTGCGCCACGAAGTACTGCGCGCCAGTGTCGTTCATCAACGCCACCGGCGGCGGCGCCGGCTGCTTGTGGGTGGACGCGGCGGTGAGGTACTTCAGCAGCTCGGCATGCACCACGCTGCCGCCACGGGTGTCGATGGTCAGTCGCAGCACGTCGGTGGTGATGGTGATGCGCGGCGCCGGCGAGGCATCGCCCGCGCCTGCCGGCGGCGTGGCGGTGACGGCGGTCGGTGCGCTGGCGTCGGGGATCGCCCCCGGCACGCTGGCGTCGGCCGGTGCGGCGACGCTGGAGGCGCCGGCCACGGCCGCTTGCGGCGACGGCGGGGCGTAGTCCTTTTCCCAGGCCAGGAACAGCAGGTAGCCGACCGCCAGCAGGGCGAACAAGAGAAAGTTGCGCGTTTGATTCATCGCGTAGCAGATCCGGTGACGCCACGACTCGCTGCGGCGCGGAGGCGAAAGGATAAGGTCAACGGGCGATTGTGGTGGCGTCCCCGACCCGCTTCAATGATTCGGCGGCGCGCGACCAGCCAGCAGCTTGGCCCACAGCGTGTCGATCTCGGCCAGCAGTTGCGGCCCGGGCACGTTGGCGGCCGACTCGCGCGCCATCACCATCAGGTCCACGCTCGGCAGCCGATGACGCACGCGCCGGAAGGATTCGCGCAGCAGGCGCTTGAGGCGGTTGCGCTCCACCGCGCGCTTGGAGACGCGCTTGGAGATCGCCAGGCCGAGGCGGGCGTGGCCCAGCTCGTTGTCGCGGTAGCGCATATGAAAACAGCGGCCGCCTGCGCGTCCGCTGCTCGACCGCAACGCGGCAAAGTCGCCAGGCCGGCGCAGCCGCGCCTCGCGCGGCAGGCCAGCATCGGGCATGACCTGCGCGCCGATTACGGGATCAGGCGCTTGCGGCCCTTGGCGCGACGGGCATTGAGGACTTTGCGGCCGTCGGCGGTGGCCATACGGGCACGGAAACCGTGGGTGCGCGCGCGCTTGAGCTTGCTGGGCTGGTAGGTCCGCTTCATGGCTAGACTCCGAAGGGAATGTGGGTAAAAGGTTTGCGAGTATGTGGCCAGGCGGCGGCGCTGTCAAATGGTCGTACTCACCGGCCTGTGGATACCATGTGGATAATCCACCTCGCCCGAGGGGCGTGCTGATAGACTTGTCGGCCGACTTTACGCGCACCCGCGCCCCATGACCGTGGTTGATGACAGCAATGAGTGATTTGTGGCGACGTTGCCTTGAGCACCTGGAAGGCGAACTGAGCGCCGAGGACCTGCACACCTGGCTGATGCCGCTGCAGGCCCGCGACAGTACCACCGGCCTGGCCCTGTTCGCCCCCAACCCGTACACCCTGGACACCGTGCGCGAGCGCTACCTGGCGCGCATCGAGGCGGTGATGCAGCAGCTGACCGGCCACGCGCTGAGCGTGCGCCTGGAAGTGGGCTCCACCTCGGCCCGACCGGCGCCAGCGCCCAAACCGGCGCCCGCCGCCGCGCCCGCCCGCGCCGAGCCGGCCAACGATTTCGCCCACAACCTGGACCCGCACTACACCTTCGAGACCTTCGTCGAGGGCAAGTCCAACCAGCTGGGCAAGGCCGCCGCCATGCAGGTGGCGATGAACCCCGGCCGCGCCTACAACCCCTTGCTGCTGTACGGCGGCACCGGCCTGGGCAAGACCCACCTGATGCACGCCGCCGGCAACCTGATGCGCCAGCAGGACCCGTCGCGCAAGGTGATGTACCTGCGCTCGGAGCAGTTCGTGGGCGCGATGATCGAGGCGCTGCGCACCAAGAGCATGGACCAGTTCAAGCAGCGCTTCCGCTCGGTGGACGCGCTGTTGATCGACGACATCCAGTTTTTCGCCGGCAAGGACACCACGCAGGAGGAGTTTTTCCACACCTTCAACGCGCTGTTCGAGTCCAAGCAGCAGATCATCCTCACCTGCGACCGCTACCCCAAAGAGGTGGACAAGCTGGAGCCGCGGCTGAAATCGCGCCTGGGCTGGGGCCTGAGCGTGGCGATCGAGCCGCCGGATTTCGAGACGCGCGCGGCGATCTTGCTGGCCAAGGCCCACGAGAAAGACGTGGCGGTGGACGAGAACGTGGCGATGCTGCTGGCCAAGCGCATCCGCTCCAACGTGCGCGACCTGGAGGGCGCGCTCAACACGCTGGCGGCGCGCGCCAACTTCTACGGCAAGCCGATCACCACCGATTTCGCCGAGGAAACCCTGCGCGACCTGCTGGCCACGCATGCCCAGGCCATCACCATCCCCAACATCCAGAAGGTCACCGCCGAGTATTTCAACGTGCGGCTGCAGGATCTGCTGTCCAAGCGCCGCGTGCGCTCGCTGGCACGGCCGCGGCAATACGCGATGGCGCTGTCCAAGGAGCTGACCGAGCACAGCCTGCCGGAAATCGGCGAGGCGTTCGGCGGGCGCGACCACACCACCGTGCTGCATGCCTGTCGCACCATCCGCAAGTTCGTGGAAACGGACGCGCGCATGCGCCAGGACTGGGAGCAGCTCATCCGCACCCTCACCGGCTGAGGGCCTGCGGTGCAAAAACCATGCATAACCGGACGGGCAAGCTGTGGATAATGCGTGGACGACGCGGCGCGAAAAGTTACCCACAATGGATCAACAGCCCAGCAGCCGCGCAAGCCACAGCCCAATCAAGTCGCAAGCATTTGATTTTTCATCGAAAAACGCGATATAAAAGTTATCCACGCGGCCTACAGCCACTACAAAACTTCTTTTAAAAGACAAAGCAGAAGCATAGGGGAAGCGAAATCATGCAATTCAGCATCCAGCGAGAAGCCCTGCTCAAACCGCTGCAGCAGGTGATCGGCGTGGTGGAACGCCGCCAGACGCTTCCCGTGCTGGCCAACCTTCTGGTGAAGGTGGGCGATGGCACGCTGTCGCTGACCGGTACCGACCTGGAAGTGGAAATGGTCGCCACCGCCACGGCGGAGAAGCTTTCCGAGGGCGAGATCACCATCCCCGCGCGCAAGTTGTTCGACATCGTGCGGGCCCTGCCCGACGGCGTGCAGATCGAACTGAAGCTCAACGGCGACCGTGTGGCGCTCAATGCCGGACGCAGCCGCTTCACCTTGACCACCCTGGCCGCCAGCGAATTTCCCACCGTGGACGAGATCGAGCTGGTGGAGACGGTGACCTTGCCCGAGCGCGTGCTGCGCGACCTGATGGAGCACACCGCGTTCGCGATGGCCAACCAGGACGTGCGCTACTACCTCAACGGCATGCTGCTGGACCTGCAGGAGCACACGCTGCGTTGCGTGGCCACCGACGGCCACCGCCTGGCAATGAAGGAAACCGGCCTGCAGAGCTCGGTCAGCACGCGGCGGCAGATCATCATTCCGCGCAAGGGCGTGAACGAGCTGATCGGCCTGCTGGAAGCCGGTGACGGCGAGGTGGGACTGGAGTTCGGGCGCAACCACCTGCGCGTGCGCCGTGGCGGCGTGGTGTTTACCTCCAAGCTGATCGACGGGCGCTTCCCCGACTACGAGGCGGTGATTCCGCTGGGCGCGGACAAGATCGCCACGCTGGATCGCGACGTGCTGCGGGGCGCGCTGCAGCGCGCGGCCATCCTGTCCAACGAGAAGTATCGCGGCGTGAAGCTGGAGCTTTCGCCAGGCCGCCTGCGCATCGTGGCGCACAACCCCGAGCAGGAGGAGGCGGTGGAAGAGGTCGAGGCCGACACTCACGTGTCCGACCTGGCGGTGGGCTTCAACGTGGGCTACCTGCTGGATGCCCTGGCCGCGCTGAGCGGCGACAAGGCTCGGCTCAGCCTGCGCGACGCGCAATCGAGCTGCCTGGTGCAGGAGGAAGCCGGCGAGCAGGCCCGCCACGTCATCATGCCGCTGCGACTCTGACGCTTGTTCGTGAGGGTGGGTCCGATGGCCTTGGCACACGCCGGGAGCGCCTTGCGCCCCGGCGTTTTTTCGTGGGGAAGCCGCTGTCGTGCGGTTTGAGCGCCTGCGCGTACAAGGCCTGCGCTGCCTGTCGGCGGTCGACGTGGCGCTGGCGCCGGGCATCAATGTGTTCGAGGGTCCGAACGGCGCGGGCAAGACCAGCATGCTGGAGGCCGCGTTTCTGCTGTCGCACGGTCGCTCCTTTCGCAGCGGCGCGCGCGAGGCGCTGTTGCAGCGGGGGGCTTCCCGGGTGGCCGTGTTTGCCGAGCTGCGGCACGACGATGACCAGATCCGGCGGGTAGGGCTGGGGCGCGAAGGCGCGCGGTGGGAAGCCCGGCTCGACGGCGAGGCGGTGGCGCTGGGCGAACTAGTGCAATCGTGCGCCGTGGTGTGCTTCGATCCGGGCTCGCATGCGCTGATCGCGGGGGCAGCGGAGGAACGGCGGCGATATCTGGATTGGGGTGTGTTCCATGTGGAACACACCTTTCTTTCTCACTGGCGCCGCTACCAGCGCGCGCTCAAACAGCGCAACAGCCTGCTGCGCGCGGCCGAGTCGTCGGACGCGCTGTACGAACCCTGGGAGGTCGAGCTGGGGCAGGCGGCCGCCGGCATAGATGCCGCACGCCAGGCCTACCTGGATCGCCTCACCCCCGCGCTCTCGCTGGCCGCGCAGCAACTGTTGCCGGAACTGGGCCCGGTGGAACTTCGCTACCGGCGTGGCTGGCCCGAAACCGTGACCTTGGACGACGCCCTGCGCGATCAGCGTCATCGGGATCGCGTGCGCGGCCATACCGCCATGGGGGCGCATCGCGCCGACTGGTCGCTGGCGTTTGCCGAAGCGCCGCAGCGCGAGCACCTGTCGCGCGGCCAGGAAAAGCTCACCGCGCTGGCCTGCATGCTGGCCCAGGCCACGCTCTACGCCAGCGAAAAGGGCGAATGGCCGGTGGTTTGCCTGGACGATCTTGCCTCCGAGCTGGACCTGCCGCACCAGCAAGCCGTGGTCGACCAACTGGGGCGGGCCGGTGCCCAGGTCCTGTTGACCGGCACCGACGTGCCGGCCGCGCTGGCGACGGTTCCGCACCGCGTGTTCCATGTGGAACAGGGCCAGCTGGCGCCCCTGCTATAATCGAAAGGTTGCATCCCGCCAGGGTGCATAACCCTCGTCAGGCTTTTACGGCGCCATGTCGGGCGGGTTGATGGCGCCAGGAAACGACCAACGCATGAACGACTCCATCGACGAATCCCATTACGACTCCAGCAACATCAAGGTGCTGAAGGGCCTGGAGGCGGTACGCAAGCGCCCCGGCATGTACATCGGCGATACCGATGACGGCACCGGCCTGCATCACATGGTGTTCGAGGTGGTCGACAACGCGATCGACGAGGCCTTGGCCGGCTACTGCGACAAGGTGGTGGTCACCATCCTGGAGGACGGCTCGGTCAGCGTCAGCGACAACGGTCGCGGCATTCCGGTGGACATCCATCCGGAAGAGGGCCGTTCCACCGCCGAGGTGGTGATGACGGTGCTGCACGCCGGCGGCAAGTTCGACGCCAATTCGTACAAGGTGTCCGGCGGCCTGCACGGCGTGGGCGTGTCGGTGGTCAACGCGCTCAGTGACCACCTGTGGCTCACCATCCACCGCGACGGCCACGAGTACCTGCAGGAATACGCCCTGGGCGAGCCGCTGTATCCGCTCAAGGAAGTGGGTCCGTCGAGCAAGCGCGGCACCACCGTGCGCTTCCAGCCCAGCCCGGCCACGTTCACCAACAACATCGATTTCCATTACGAGGTGCTGGCCAAGCGCCTGCGCGAGCTGGCCTTCCTCAACTCCGGCGTGGCCATCGAGTTGAAGGACGAGCGCGGCGACGGCCGCCAGGACACGTTTGCCTACGAGGGCGGCATCCGCTCGTTCGTGCAGCACCTGGCCCAGCTGAAGACGGCGCTGCACCCCAACGTGATCAGCCTCACCTCCGAGCAGGACGGCATCGTGGTGGAGGTGGCGATGCAATGGACCGACTCCTACCAGGAGACGATGTTCTGCTTCACCAACAACATCCCGCAGCGTGATGGCGGCACCCACCTCACCGGTTTCCGCGCCGCGCTCACCCGCTCGCTGCAGAACTACATCGAAAAGGAAGGCCTGGCCAAGAACGCCAAGGTGGCCTTGTCCGGCGACGACATGCGCGAAGGCATGATCGCCGTGCTGTCGGTGAAGGTGCCCGATCCGAAGTTCTCCTCGCAGACCAAGGACAAGCTCGTCTCGTCCGAGGTGAAGACCGCCGTGGAGCAGGCGGTCAACGAGAAGCTGGGCGAGTTTCTGCTGGAGCACCCCAACGAGGCGCGCGCCATCGCCTCCAAGGCCGTGGACGCCGCCCGCGCCCGCGAGGCCGCCCGCAAGGCGCGCGAGATGACCCGCCGCAAGGGCGCGCTGGACATCGCCGGCCTGCCGGGCAAGCTGGCCGATTGCCAGGAGAAGGATCCCGCGCTGTGCGAGCTGTTCCTGGTCGAGGGTGACTCCGCCGGCGGCTCGGCCAAGCAGGGCCGCAACCGCAAGACCCAGGCCGTGCTGCCGTTGAAGGGCAAGATCCTCAACGTGGAAAAGGCACGCTTCGACAAGATGCTGTCCTCGGCCGAGGTCGGCACCCTGATCACCGCGCTGGGCACGGGCATCGGCAAGGACGACTACAACCCCGACAAGCTGCGCTACCACCGCATCATCCTGATGACCGATGCGGACGTGGACGGCTCGCACATCCGCACCTTGCTGCTGACCTTCTTCTACCGCCAGATGCCCGAGCTGATCGAGCGCGGCCACATCTACATCGGCCTGCCGCCGCTGTACAAGGTGAAGCAGGGCAAGCAAGAGCTGTACATCAAGGACGACACCGCGCTGAACGACTACCTGATCTCCAGCGCGGTGGACAATGCCGCGCTCACCTACAGCCCCGAGGCGCCGCCGATCACCGGCGAGGCGCTGGAGAAGTTGCTGCGCGGCTACCAGCAGGCGCTGGACCAGATTGCCAAGCTGGCGCACCGCTTCGACGCCACCGTGCTGGAGGCCCTGCTGGAGCACACCCCGCTGGAGCCGGCACTGTGGAACGACGCGCTGGCCATGCGCGCCTGGCTCGACGGCGCCATGCAGCGCCTGGCCGCCAGCGGCCTGGGCAAGCCGCACTACCGCCTGGCGCTGCGTCCGGGCCACGACGAGCAGCCGCCGGCCATCGAGGTGGTGCGCGAGCAGCATGGCCTTACCCACACCTGGTTGCTGCCGCAGCCGTTCTTCGCCAGCAACGAGTTCCGCCCGCTGCTGGCGATCAGCCAGCAGCTGTCCGGCCTGATCCAGCCCGAGGCCGTCGTGCGCCGCGGCAATGCCTCGCGCGGCGTGCTCAGCTTCGTCGAGGCCCGCAACTGGCTGCTGGACGAGGCCAAGAAGGGCCGCAGCATCCAGCGCTTCAAGGGCCTTGGCGAAATGAATCCGGAGCAGCTGTGGGACACCACGGTCAACCCCGATACCCGCCGCATGTTGCAGGTGGGCATCGAGGACGCCATCGCCGCCGACCAGATCTTCTCCATGCTGATGGGCGAGGCGGTGGAACCGCGGCGCGACTTCATCGAGACCAACGCGCTCAAGGTGGCCAACCTGGACGTGTGAGCACGCATCGCCCGCCGTCCAGTCCATCGGCTACGACAAAACCTGCACGCGAAACCGGCGAAAATCATCCGCCGGTCGCGTGTTGATACATAACACACTGATTTACAAGAAAATAACGCAGAGAACCGCCACTTGTCAGCGCTCGCGGCCACGGGTTACGCTCAACGACCCCGCACGCGGCAGCGTGACCCACGCAACCTGAGGATCGCCATGAAACACCTCCCACTGTTCCGGACGTTGGCTGGTGCCGCCATCGCCCTGATGCTGGTCAGCAGCCCGCTGATGGCGCGCCAGCACAAGGACGAAGCTCCCAAGAAAGAGGCGTTGTACCCCAACACCACCCGGCAGGAGCCCAAGCTCGACCTCACCAACGCCAAGGACCAGAAGGCGATCAACGAGGGCCTGGACGCGGTCAGCGCCGGCGACAAGGAAAAGGCCGAGTCGGTGCTGCAGCCGATCGCCGAGAGCAGCAAGAGCAAGTACGCCCAGGCGCTGGCCCTGCAGGGCCTGGCCAACCTCAAGTACAACAACGACGACCTCAAGGGCGCCATCGCCACCTTGCAGCAGTCGCTCGCCATCGGCGTGCTGCCCAATGACACGTACTTCCAGCTGATGTACGAGCTGGCGCAGTTCCAGATGGCCGACGACCAGTACCAGGCCGCCATCGACACGCTGCACAAGTGGCGCGACGAGGGCAAGCGCGAGACCCCCGAGTCCTACGCACTGGAAGGCAATGCCCAATACCGTCTTGAGAAGTACCCCGAGGCGATCGCGGCCATCAAGAAGGCCAAGTCGCTGACCGACAAGCCGCAGGAAACCTGGGACCAGATCCTGATGGCCAGCTACGCGCAGAGCGGCCAGAAGGACGAGGCCACCAAGCTGGCGCAGGATCAGCTGGCGGCCAACCCGAACGATCCCACGGCGCGCCGCAACGCGGTGACGGTGTACGTCAACGCCGAGAAGTACCCCGAAGCCATCGACCTGCTGGAGAAGGCCCGCGCCGCCGGCACGCTCACCGACGGTACCGACCATGCCACGCTGGCCAAGCTGTACCTGCTGCAGGCGCAGGCCAGCGATGATCCCAAGCCCAGCGCCGCCAAGGGCGCCCAGGTGCTGCAGGACGCGATCGACAAGAACCTGGTCCCCGCCGACGCCGAGAACTACCGGCTGCTGGGCCAGGCCTACGAGATGGCCGACAACAGCGCCAAGGCCGTGGTCGCCTACAACAAGGCCGTGCCGCTGGCCAAGGACGGCGAAGCCGCGCTGCGCGCCGCCAACCTGCAGCTGATCGAGAGCAACTACAGCCAGGCCAAGGCCCTGCTGCAGCAGGCGCTCAGCAAGGGCGTCAAGCACAAGGGCACGGCCTACATGCTGCTGGCCGAGTGCGAGCGCGCCCTCAAGAACAAGCCGGCGGCGATCGCCGCCATGCAGCAGGCTGCGCAGCAGCCGGAGACTGCAGAGAAAGCCAAGGAGTGGCTCAAGAGCGCGGGCGTTTCCAAGTAAATCAACGCCTTTGCCCGTGGATGGATGGACGTCCATTCATCCATTCACGGGTGCTATACAAATGCTTCGCGCTGTTGTACCGTTGAAAATTCCTCCCCGCGTATCCCCAACGCGAATCCTGTCCCGATGCGGGCATGAATCGGCCCATACGCTGCGGCACGTCCACTCCGATTGACTAGCTTCAGAAAGTTGACAGATGGCCTCTAGTAACGAAGAAAACGGGCGTGAGCCATTCAGTTGGAAACGCACCTGGGCGTTGGCGGTAGCCATCGGGCTTCACGCGTTCGCGTTCCTGTTGCTGGTGGCGCCGATGGCGCCCCACCAGAAAGAGCAGAAGGCGAAGGAACACATCGTCCAGGTGAACTTCATTCCGCCGCCGCCGCCGCCGCCCCCGCCGCCGCCGCCGCCGCCGGAGCCGCCGAAGCAGCCGCCGCCGAAGATCATCAAGCAGGTCGTGCCGCCGCCGAGCCCGCCGCCGCCGGCTCCGCCGCCGGCCGTGGACGAACCGTCGCAGATGGCCGTCCAGGCTCCGCCGCCGGCACCTCCGGCACCGCCGGCGCCGCCCACCGAGATCACGGCCAGCCAGGACCTCAGCTACAACAGCCGCATCCAACCCCGCTATCCGCCACAGGCGATTCGCCAGCGGCATGAGGGCACGGTGGTGCTGATGATCCTGGTAGGCGTGGATGGAACACCGAAGGACATCAAGGTCGACAAGTCCAGCGGCTACCATGAACTCGATCGTGCGGCGATGGATGCAGCACGGCGTTGGCGATTCAACCCCACAGTACGAAACGGACAGAAGGTCGAGGGATACGCCCGCGTTCCCGTCAACTTCAACCTCAATCAGATGTAACCGGGTTTTTCCGGCTACGTTCACAGTTCACGCTTGACTTCCCTAGGGTAGCGTTATGTTCCTACAGACTCCTGCACCGTCCGATGCCTCTCCCGTGATGGGTGGCAATACCAACGCCGAAGCCATGAAGCAGATGGGCTTCGCCAACCTGGCACAGAACTTCGACTGGCTTGGCTGGATCGTTTTTGTGACCCTCGTGGTGATGTCGTTCCTGTCCTGGTACTTCATCATTGCCAATGCCATCCGCAATGCGATGGTCCGTTCGCGCGCCGATGGCGTCATCAACGGGTTCTGGGGCAATGGCTCCACCCAGGATGCCATCCGCGAGCTGGAAGCCCAGCCCAAGGGCGAACCGTTCTCCAAGATCGCGCTGGACGCCGCCTCCGCGGTGGCCCATCACCAGCAGGCCAACAAGGGTGGCCTGGCCGAATCGCTCAGCCGTTCGGAGTTCGTTGACCGCGCCCTGCGTCAGGCCGTGGCTCGCGAAAGCCTGCGTCTGGAAAGCGGCCTGACCCTGCTCGCCACGGTGGGTTCGGCGGCGCCGTTCGTCGGTCTGCTCGGTACCGTGTGGGGCATCTACCACGCGCTGATCGGCATCGCCGCTACCGGCAACGCGTCGATGAACGCGGTGGCCGGCCCCGTCGGTGAGGCGCTGATCATGACCGCGTTCGGTCTGTTCACCGCTATCCCGGCCGTGCTTGCCTTCAACTTCTTCAACCGCTCGAACCGCCTGACCTACGCCCGCTTCGACGAATTCGCGCATGACCTGCACGACTTCTTCGCCACCGGCGCTCGCGTCGAAGGCCAGAAGTGAGGAATTGACCCATGGCGATGAGTTCCGGGGGCAATTCCGGTGGTCCGATGTCGGAAATCAACGTCACGCCGCTGGTCGACGTGATGCTGGTTCTGCTGATCATCTTCATGATCACGGCGCCGTTGATGTCCCACTCCGTCACGATTGACCTGCCAACCGCCAATCCGAAGACGAAAGACGACGAGATGCCGGTGCCGCCGCTGGATCTGGCTGTCAAGGAGGACGGCAGCTTGTTCTTCAACGACAAGCCGGTCACCGAGGTGGAGCTGAAGGCGCAATTTGCGGTCAACGCGCAGAAATCGCCCCAGCCGGAACTTCAGATCCGTGCGGACAAGACGACCGAGTACAAGATTGTGCGCAAGGTCCTTGGCGACGCCAAGGACGCAGGCATGGTCCATGTCGGGTTCATGACCACCGGCAAGGAGTGACGAAATGGCTTTCTCCAGCAACAGCAGTGGTCCGATGTCGGAGATCAACGTCACGCCGCTGGTCGACGTGATGCTGGTTCTGCTGATCATCTTCATGATCACGGCACCCGTCCTTGCCCACAAAATCAAGGTCGACCTGCCGCAGCCGAACCCGAACGTGGTCAATCCGCCCAATCCGCTGGATCCGATCCGTCTGAAGATCGACGCGGGTGGCGGCTTCTACTGGAACGACACGCCGGTTGACGAGCTTGGCCTCAAGGCTCAGCTCGCGGTGATCGCCCAGCAGAGCAACCAGCCCGAGATCCAGATCAACGCGGCGGACACGGTGGCCTACGAGTACGTGGCTCGCGTATTGGCTGACGCCAAGAGCTACAACCTCGTCAAGATCGGCTTTACCGAAGGCGATTGATCCGCTCATCTGATCCGGCCAACCGGCAGACGCTGCAAGCTCCAAACAAGAACCCCGCCTCGGCGGGGTTTTTGTTTGGCACCATGCCTTCGAAAACGCGCTGGCCCACGTTGCCGAGGCGGGGACAAAAGCCCCGCACGGAACCTCGCTGCGAGCCGGTGGATCGCCATGCCGTATCAGGGCAGGTGCCGCGTCTTGTGCGGGTGATGGCTGCGGATCAGCCGGCTTTTGGGGCGCGCCACGGCGCACCGTCAACGCTCGGGTATCGCCGCCCATGCACGGCCGACGCCGTCGTCCGCCGCGCAACGCCGGTGCGCGGCGGGAACAACCGGCGTGGTCAGCGCAGAATCTGCAGGTAGTTGCGTACGGTGGTCGCCAGGCCGTCGTACAGCGCCTCGCCGATCAACGCGTGGCCGATGGATACCTCCGCCAGGCCGGGGATGGCGACCTTGAACCGCCCCAGGTTGGCCTGGCTGAGGTCATGGCCGGCGTTGACCGCCAGGCCGGCCTGCTGCGCGTAGCGGGCCGTGGCCACGCATGCTTCCAGTGCCGCGTCCGGTGCGTCGGCGGCAAACGCCTCCGCGTACGGGCCGGTGTAGATCTCGATGCGCTGCGCGCCGATCGCCGCTGCCTGGTCGAAGGCCTGCGCTGCGTTGCTGGCGTCCACAAACAGGCTGACGCGACAGCCCAACTCGCGAAACTGCGCCACCAGTGGCCGCAACCGCTCGATGTCGCGGTTGAGGTCGAAGCCGTGGTCGGAGGTCAGCTGGCCGTCACCGTCCGGTACCAGGGTGACCTGGGCGGGGCGCACCTCACGGGCCAGCGCCAGCAGGCCGGGATAGTCGCCGCGCGGCTCGGCGAACGGGTTGCCCTCGATGTTGTACTCGACCCGTCCGCGCAGCAGCGCGGCCAGTGCGCGCACGTCGTGCGGGCGCACATGGCGCAGGTCCGGTCGCGGATGCACGGTGATGCCGCCGCAGCCGGCCTCGATGCATGTGCGCGCCGCCTGGCAGATGTCCGGTTCGGCACCACCGCGCGAATTGCGCAGCACGGCGATCTTGTTGAGGTTGACGCTCAGTAGGGTCATGCCGGAGGTGCCTCTGCAAGGGGCGGGCGCGATGATTCCCGTGGCGCCGGCGCGGCCGAAAACAGTGCACCATTCAATCCACGCTGGCAAGCGTCCCCAGCCGGATGCGTCGCGGCCCGCCCTGCCAGGCCAGTGCGCCCACCAGGGTGGGACCCAGCGACAGCCGGTGCAGTTGCCACGCCCGCACGTCGTGGCCGTCGAAGCGGCGCAGCTGCAAGGTCGCGCCGTCCCGCGCCACGCTCAGCCGATCCAGGCCGAAGGCCAGCCCGCGACCATGCGCCTTGAGCAGGGCCTCCTTGGCCGTCCAGACGTCCAAAAAGGCCTGGCCGCGAAGCGGTTCGGGCAACGCCTCCAGCGTGGCCACCTCGTCGGCGCTGAAGAAGCGCCGGGCAATCTCCAGCGCGTTGGGGCGTGGCCGCACGCGCTCCACGTCCACGCCGGGCGCGGCGCCGTGGGCCAGCGCGATCAGGGCGCGGTCGCCGCTGTGGGTCCAGTTGAAGTCGAGCGTGCTGCCGTGCGCGGCGTGCAGCCTGGGCCGGCCATGCGGATCGGACACCAGGCGCACGTCGGCCGGCGTCGTGGCCAGGTAGGCGGCCAGCACGCGCCGCAACGGTTCGCGACGCAGGTCACGGCGGTAGTCGAGCTGCCAGACGTGCATCTCGTCATCGCCCAGGCGCTCTGCTAGGTTGGCAAGCGGGCGGGTGTCGGCAGTCGTCATCGGGCCATGGTGACCTTCGCCCGGGCCGCGCACAAGCGCGCTGTCGGGACAGCACGATTGCCTGCGCGCGGCGCTTGCCGACGGGCCGGCGAAGGGAGACCACGCGTGATCCAGGGGTGGCTGCTGCTGGTGTCGCTGGTGTACGTGGGCCTGCTGTTTGTGGTGGCCTATGCGGGTGACCGGCGCCCGCTGTATCCGCGCCAGCCGAAACTGCGCCCCATCGTCTACAGCCTGGCGCTGGCGGTGTACTGCTCGTCGTGGACGTTCTATGGCGCGGTGGGCACGGCGGCGCGCGACGGCCTGGCGTATCTGCCGATCTACCTGGGGCCGATCGTGCTGTTCGTGTTCGGCTATGGCCTGCTGCGGCGGTTGGTGCGCATCGTGCGCCAGCGCAACATCACCTCCATCGCGGATTTCATCGGCGCGCGCTTCGGCAAGTCGCATGCGCTGGCGGCGCTGGTGGCCTTGATCGCGGTGATCGCCGTGGTGCCGTACATCGCGCTGCAGTTCAAGGGCGTGGCCATGTCCTACGGCGTGCTGAGCGCGCAGGCACAGGCGCCGGGCGTGGACAGTGCGCTGTGGTGCGCGGCGCTGCTGGCGATGTTCGCGATCCTGTTCGGCACGCGCAGCATCGACGCCACCGAGCACCACCACGGCATGATGCTGGCAATCGCACTGGAGTCGCTGATCAAGCTGGTGGCCTTCGTGGCGCTGGCCGTCTACGCGTTGTGGCACGGTCCCGGGTTGGCCGGGTTCGCGCCATTGCCCGCCGCGACGCTGGAGCACGACATCTCCTCCGGCTTTCTCGCCCGCACGATGCTGGCGTTCTGCGCCATGTTTTGTTTGCCGAGGCAGTTCCAGATCGGCGCGGTGGAGTGCGAGGAGGCCGACGACCTGGGTCGCGCGCGCTGGCTGGTGCCGGTTTACATGGTGGTGGTGAGCGTGGCGGTGCTGCCGATCGTGGCGGCCGGCGCGCACATGCCGGTTGTGCGCGACGGCGCGGCCGATGCCTGGGTGCTGACCTTGCCGCTGGCGCATGGTGATCGCGGCGTGGCGCTGCTGGCGTTCATCGGCGGGTTCTCGGCCGCCACCGGCATGGTGATCGTGGCCTCGGTGGCGTTGTCCACCATGATCAGCAACGACCTGGTGATGCCCGCGTTGCTGCGCATTCGCCGCCTGCGGCTGGAGCAACGCCACGACCTGTCGCGCCTGGTGCTGGCGGTGCGTCGCGTGGCCATCGTGGTGCTGGCGGCCATGGCCTATGTCTACTATCGCCTGGCGGCCAACGCGGAGAACCTGGCGGCCACCGGCTTGCTGGCGTTTGCCGCCGTGGCGCAGTTTGCGCCCGCACTGATCGCCGCGCTGTACTGGCGTGGCGCCAGCCGGCGCGGCGTGGCGGTGGGGCTGGCGGCGGGCTTCGCGGTGTGGGCGTACACCTTGCTGCTGCCGGCGCTGAGCCGCGACGGCAGCTGGCTGGTCGACGGACCGCTGGGCTTGGCGTGGTTGCGCCCGCAGGCGCTGTTCCAGCTCAGTGGCTGGGACCCGGTCACCCACGGCACGTTCTGGTCGCTGCTGGTCAACGTGGGTTGCCTGGTGTTCGTGTCGCTGCGCTTTCGTCCCAGTCTGGAGGAGCGCCTGCACGCGGCGGTGTTCATCGATGCCGATCCGGCCGGCCGCAGCGGACCGGGCGACTGGCGGGGCCGCGTGGTGGTGGGCGACCTGCGCACCATCGCCGAGCGCATCGTGGGCGAGCGCAGCAGTCGGCGCGCCTTCGCCGACTACGCCTCCCGCCGCGACCGGCCGCTGCTGCCCGGCGAGGTGGCCGACCGTGCGCTGATCCAGTACACCGAGCGCCTGCTGGCCTCGGCGGTGGGCGCGGCCAACGCGCGGCGCATCCTGATCGGCGCGTTGTCCGGCAGCGGGCTGGATCTGGCCGAGTCCATGGCGCTGATGGACGAGGCCTCGCAGGAGCTGCGCTTCAATCGCGAGCTGTTGTCCACCACACTGGAAAACGTCTCCCAGGGCATCAGCGTGGTCGACGCGCGCATGCGCCTGGTGGCGTGGAACCGCCGCTACCTGGAGTTGTTCGGCTACCCCGACGGCATGGTCCACGTGGGCGTGCCGGTGGCCGACCTGATCCGACGCAATGCCGAGCTGGGCGAGTGCGGCCCGGGCGAGGTGGCCGGCCATGTGGCGCGGCGCATCGACCACATGCGGGCCGGCTCATCGCACGTGTTCCAGCGCGTACGGCCCGACGGCACGGTCATCGAGATGCGCGGGCGCGCGCTGCCGGGCGGCGGCTACGTCACCACCTACACCGACGTCACCGCCTACAAGCATGCCGAGCAGGCGCTGATCCAGGCCAATGAGACGCTGGAGCAACGTGTGGAACTGCGCACCGCCGAGTTGTCCGAGGCGCTGACCGCCACCGCGCAGGCGCGCCGCGCGGCAGAGGCGGCCAACCTCTCCAAGACCCGCTTCCTGGCCGCCGCCAGCCATGACTTGTTGCAGCCGTTGAACGCGGCGCGCCTGTTCACCTCGGCGCTGCGCCAGCAGCCGGGCCTGGACGCCGAGGCCAGCGCGCTGGCCGAGCGCATCGATGCCTCGTTTCGCGCCGCCGAAGACCTGCTCGACGCCTTGCTGGACACTTCGCGCCTGGACGCCGGCGCCTACCGGCCGGACGTGACCGGCTTTGCGCTGGCCGAGCTGTTTGACGCGCTGCGGGCACAGTTCGCCGTGGTGGCCGAGCAGCGCGGCCTGCGGCTGCGGGTGGCGCCCACCACCCTGGCGGTGGACAGCGACCCCCAACTGCTGCGCCGGATCGTGCAGAACTTTCTCTCCAACGCGTTGCGCTACACGCGCCAGGGCGGCGTGCTGCTGGGCGCGCGACGTGTGGGCAACGACGTGCGCATCGAGGTGTGGGATTCGGGCCCCGGCATTGCCGACGGGCAGCGCGCGCGCATCTTCGACGAGTTCCAGCGCCTGGACCAGCCGTCACCGTGGGGCGAGAAGGGGCTAGGACTGGGCCTGTCGATCTGTGATCGACTGGCCGGAATCCTGGGCCATCGGCTGTCCCTGCATTCGCGCCCCGGTCGCGGCAGCTGCTTCGCGGTGAGCGTGCCGCGTCATCGCGGCGTGCTGGCGCCGCGCCATCGCACGCCGCGCACCTTGCCGGATGCGCGGCTGCCGCTGACGGTGCTGTGCCTGGACAACGACGAGGCGATCCTCGACGGCATGCGCGCCCTGCTGGAACGCTGGGGCGTGGACTGCCGCACGGCGGCGGACGTGGCCGGCGCACGCGAGGCGCTGCAACGCGGCCCGGTCGACCTGATCCTGGCCGACTATCACCTGGGCGAGGGCATCGATGGCCTGCAGGCCCTGCAGCAGCTTGGCGAGGAGCTGCCGCCGCTGCCACCGGCGGCCATCATCACTGCCGACGGCAGTGCGGAGCTGAAGCAGCAGGCCCGGGCCCTGGGCTATCCGCTGCTGCACAAGCCGGTGAAACCGGCAGCCCTGCGCGCCTTGCTGGCCTCGCCGTTGCGGCCGCCGGGCGCTCGCTGAAGGCGGCGCCGGTGGCTCAGCGCGGCAGCGTGGAGCTGCCCATCAGGAACTCGTCCACCGCGCGCGCGCATTGGCGACCCTCACGGATCGCCCACACCACCAGCGACTGGCCGCGCCGCATGTCGCCGGCGGCAAACACCTTGTCCACGCTGGTGCGGTAGCAGCCGTCGCCATCGGTCGTGGCCTTGGCATTGCCGCGCGCGTCCTTGTCCACGCCAAACGCGTCCAGCACCGCCTGCACCGGCGACACGAAACCCATCGCCAGCAGCACCAGGTCGGCGGCGATCTCGAACTCGCTGCCGGCCACCTCGGCCATCTTGCCGTCCTTCCATTCCAGCCGCACGGCGGTGAGGCTCTTCACGTTGCCCTTGCCGTCGTCGTTGAAGCGCTTGGTGGCCACCGACCAGTCGCGCTCGCAGCCCTCCTCGTGCGAGGTGGAGGTGCGCAGGCGCAGCGGCCAGTACGGCCACACCAGCGGCTTGTTCTCCTGCGCCGGCGGTTGCGGCAGCAGCTCGAACTGGGTCACCGACGCCGCGCCCTGGCGGTTGGAGGTGCCCACGCAGTCCGAGCCGGTGTCGCCGCCGCCGATCACCACCACCTTCTTGGCGGTGGCCAGGGTCTGCTGCTTCAGGCGGTCGCCCGCCACCACCTTGTTCTGCTGCGGCAGGAAATCCATCGCGAAATGGACGCCCTTCAACTCGCGGCCGGGTACCGGCAGGTCGCGCGGTGTCTCGGCGCCGCCGGCGATCACCACGGCGTCGAAATCACGCTGGAGCTGCTCGGGGGTGATCGCCTCCACCTTGCCGTAGCGCGCCGCGTCGGCCGCTGCGCCCACGAATACGCCGGTGCGGAACGTGACGCCCTCGGCCTGCATCTGCGCCACGCGGCGGTCGATGTGGCTTTTTTCCAGCTTGAAGTCGGGGATGCCGTAGCGCAGCAGGCCGCCGACGCGATCGTTCTTCTCGAACACCGTCACCGCGTGACCGGCGCGCGCCAGTTGCTGCGCGGTGGCCAGGCCGGCCGGGCCCGAGCCCACCACCGCCACTTTCCAGCCGGTCTTGACGGCGGCCGGCTGCGGCGTCACCCAGCCTTCCTCCCAGGCCTTGTCGATGATCTTGTGCTCGATCGACTTGATGCCCACCGCGTCGCTGTTGATGTTCAGCGTGCAGGCCGCCTCGCACGGGGCGGGGCAGATGCGGCCGGTGAACTCGGGGAAGTTGTTGGTGGAGTGCAGCACCTCGATCGCGCGCTGCCAGTCCTGCCGGTACACCAGGTCGTTGAAGTCCGGAATGATGTTGTTGACCGGACAGCCGTTGTGGCAGAACGGGATGCCGCAATCCATGCAGCGCGCGCCCTGGATCTTTGCCTGCTCGTCGGACAGGTGCTGGGTGAACTCGCGCCAGTGCTTGCGCCGCTGCGCGGGCGCCTCGGCGGCCTCCGCCTGCCGGGGGTATTCGAGAAAGCCGGTGATCTTGCCCATGTTCTGTTTTCCCCTGCGGCTCAGGCCGTGGCCTTCTCGGTGGACGCCAGCACGGCGTTGCTGTGCATTTCGGTCAGTGCGCGACGGTACTCGTTGGGCATGACCTTGACGAAGCGGCCGCGCGCGGCCTGCCAGTCGTGCAGGATCTCCTTGGCGCGGAAGCTGCCGGTGTAGCGGAAGTGCGACTCCACCAGCCGGCGCAGGATCGCCTCGTCGGTCTCGCCGGCGCTGCCGCGCACGGGCGCGTGCCACAGCCCGCGCTCGATGCGCAGCTCCTGCTCCACGCCCGACAGCAACGGCTCCAGCGCCACCATGGCCAGGTTGCATTTGCGCTCGAACATGCCGTCGGGGTCGTACACGTAGGCCACGCCGCCGGACATGCCCGCCGCGAAGTTGCGGCCGGTGTCGCCCAGCACCACCACGGTGCCGCCGGTCATGTACTCGCAGCCGTGGTCGCCCACGCCCTCCACCACGGCGGTGGCGCCGGAGTTGCGCACGGCGAAGCGCTCGCCGGCCACGCCGTTGAAGTACGCCTCGCCCTCGGTGGCGCCGTACAGCACCGTGTTGCCCACGATGATGTGCTCCGGCCCGAAGCCGTGGAAGTCGTTCGGCGAGCGCACGATGATGCGTCCGCCGGACAGGCCCTTGCCCACGTAGTCGTTGCCTTCGCCGACCAGATCAAGCGTGATGCCGCGCGCCAGGAACGCGCCGAAGCTCTGGCCGCCCACGCCGTCGAGCTGGATGTGGATGGTGTCGTCGGGCAGGCCGGCGTGGCCGTAGCGGCGGGCCACCTCGCCGGAGAGCATGGTGCCCACGGTGCGGTTGACGTTGCGCACGTCCACGATGAAGCTGGTTTTCTCGCCGTGCTCCAGCGCGGGCGCGGCCTTGGCGATCAGCACGTGGTCCAGTGCCTTGCCGGTCTTGCGGTCCAGGCCGTGGTCCTGCTTGTCCACCTGGCGCACCGCCACGTCGGCGGGCACGTCGGGGCGGTGGAACACGCGGGAGAAGTCCAGCCCGCGCGCCTTCCAGTGCGCGATGCCCTGGCGCATGTCCAGCAGGTCGGCGCGGCCGACCAGGTCGTCGAAGCGGCGGATGCCCAGCTGCGCCATCAGCGCGCGCACTTCCTCGGCGACAAAGAAGAAGTAGTTCACCACGTGCTCGGGCTTGCCGGTGAATTTCTTGCGCAGTACCGGGTCTTGCGTGGCCACGCCCACCGGGCAGGTGTTGAGGTGGCACTTGCGCATCATGATGCAGCCCTCGACCACCAGCGGCGCGGTGGCGAAGCCGAACTCGTCGGCGCCCAGCAGCGCGCCGATCACCACGTCGCGGCCGGTCTTCATCTGGCCGTCGGCCTGCACGCGGATGCGGCCGCGCAGGTGGTTGAGCACCAGCGTCTGCTGCGTCTCGGCCAGGCCCAGCTCCCACGGTGTGCCGGCGTGCTTGATCGACGACCACGGCGAGGCGCCGGTGCCGCCGTCGTGGCCGGCGATCACCACGTGGTCGGCCTTGGACTTGGCCACGCCCGCGGCCACCGTGCCCACGCCCACCTCGGACACCAGCTTGACCGAGATCGACGCCTGCGGGTTGCAGTTCTTCAGGTCGTGGATCAGCTGGGCCAGGTCCTCGATGGAGTAGATGTCGTGGTGCGGCGGCGGCGAGATCAGGCCCACGCCCGGCACCGAGAAGCGCAGCTTGGCGATGTACTCGGACACCTTGTGGCCGGGCAGCTGGCCGCCTTCGCCGGGCTTGGCGCCCTGCGAGATCTTGATCTGGATCTGGTCGGCGGACACGAGATACGCGGCGGTGACGCCAAAGCGGCCGGAGGCCACCTGCTTGATGCGCGAGCGCAGCGAATCGCCGTCCTGCAGCACCAGGTCGCGCTCGATGTGCGCGGCGCCGAGCAGGCCGGCGACGGTGTCGCCCGCCTTGATGGTCACGCCGCGCTGCTCACCCACGTAGCGCGCCTCGTCCTCGCCGCCCTCGCCGGTGTTGGACTTGCCGCCGATGCGGTTCATCGCGATCGCCAGCGTGGTGTGCGCCTCGGTGGAGATGGAGCCCAGCGACATGGCGCCGGTGGCGAAGCGCTTGACGATCTCCTTGGCCGGCTCGACCTCGTCCAGCGGGATCGCGGCGGCCGGGTCGATGCGGAACTCGAACAATCCGCGCAGCGTCATGTGCCGCTTGGACTGGTCGTTGATGAGCTTGGCGTACTCCTTGTACGTCTGGCCGTTGTTGGCGCGCGTGGCGTGCTGCAGCTTGGCGATCACGTCCGGCGTCCACATGTGCTCTTCGCCGCGCACGCGGTAGGCGTACTCGCCGCCGGCCTCCAGGCGGTCGGCCAGCACCGGGTCGTCGCCGTAGGCGGACGCGTGCACGCGCAGCGCCTCCTCGGCCACCTCGAACAGGCCGATGCCCTCGATGTTGGAGGTGGTGCCGGTGAAGTACTTGTCCACCAGCTCGCGGTTCAGGCCCACGGCCTCGAAGATCTGCGCGCCGGTGTAGGACATGTAGGTGGAGATGCCCATCTTGGACATCACCTTCTGCAGGCCCTTGTCGATGGCCTTGATGTAGTTGGCGATGGCCTTCTCGGGCTTCACCTCGCCGCTGGCGCAGGCGTGCGCCAGGGTTTCCATCGCCAGGTAGGGATGGATGGCCTCGGCGCCGTAGCCGGCCAGCAGGGCGAAGTGGTGCACCTCGCGCGCCGAGCCGGTCTCCACCACCAACCCGGTGCTGGTGCGCAGGCCCATCGTCACCAGGTGCTGGTGCACGGCCGAGGTGGCCAGCAGCGCGGGAATCGCCACGCGCTCGCGGTTGGCGCCACGGTCGGAGACGATCAGGATGTTGTGGCCCAGCCGGATCGCGTCGGTGGCCTGCGCGCACAGCGAGGCGAGCCGCGCCTCGATGCCGGCCTTGCCCCAGGCCGCCGGGTAGGTGATGTCCAGCTCGAAGCTGCGGAACTTGCCCTGGGAGTAGCGCTCGATGTCGCGGATCTTGGCCATCTCGGCAAAGTCCAGCACCGGCTGCGACACCTCCAGGCGCAGCGGCGGGTTGATGTTGTTGATGTCCAGCAGGTTCGGCTTGGGGCCGATGAAGGACACCAGCGACATCACCATCTGCTCGCGGATCGGGTCGATCGACGGGTTGGTGACCTGCGCGAACAGCTGGCGGAAATACTGGTACAGCGACTTGTTCTTGTCCGACAGCACGGCCAGCGGCGAGTCGTTGCCCATCGCGCCGATCGCCTCCTCGCCGGCCTGCGCCATCGGCAGCAGCTGGAATTTCAGGTCCTCCTGCGAGTAGCCGAACGCCTGTTGGCGATCCAGCAGCGTCTCGTCCGAGCGCGGCTCGGCGCGCGCGGCCGGCAGGTCGTCGAGCTTGATGCGGATGTGCTCGATCCACTGCTTGTACGGCTTGGCGTTGGCGAGCTGGTCCTTCAGCTCCTTGTCGTCGATGATGCGGCCCGCCTCCATGTCGATCAGCAGCATCTTGCCCGGCTGCAGGCGCCACTTCTTGACGATGCTGGACTCGGGCACCGGCAGCACGCCGGCCTCGGAGGCCAGGATCACCAGGTCGTCGTCGGTGATCACGTAGCGGGCCGGGCGCAGGCCGTTGCGGTCCAGCGTGGCGCCCACCTGGCGGCCGTCGGTGAAGGCGATCGCGGCCGGGCCGTCCCACGGCTCCATCATGGCGGCGTGGTACTCGTAGAACGCGCGGCGGTTGTCGTCCATCAGCGTGTGACGTTCCCACGCCTCGGGAATCATCATCATCATCGCCTGCGACAGCGGGTAGCCGCCCATCGTCAGCAGCTCAAGGCAGTTGTCGAACGAGGCGGTGTCGCTCTGGCCGGGGTAGATCAGCGGCCACAGCTTTTCCAGGTCGTCGCCCAGCACGGGCGAGGCGATCGCGCCGGTGCGCGCGTTGATCCAGTTGACGTTGCCCTTGACCGTGTTGATCTCGCCGTTGTGGGCGATCATGCGGTACGGGTGCGCCAGCTCCCAGGCGGGAAAGGTGTTGGTGGAAAAGCGCTGGTGCACCAGCGCCAGCGCCGACACCACGCGCGGGTCGGCCAGGTCCAGGTAGTACTGGCCCACCTGGTCGGCCAGCAGCAGGCCCTTGTAGACCACCGTGCGGGTGGACATGGAGGGCACGAAATATTCCTGGCCGTGCTTGAGGTTGAGCGCGCGGATGGCATGGCTGGAGGTCTTGCGGATCACGTAGAGCTTGCGCTCCAGCGCGTCGGGCACCATCACGTCGGGGCCACGGCCGATGAAGATCTGGCGGATCACCGGCTCGCGCGACTTGACCGCCGGCGACATCGGCATGGTGGCGTCCACGCGCACGTCGCGCCAGCCCAGCACCACCTGGCCCTCGGCGTGCACGGTGCGCTCCAGCTCCTGCTCGCAGGCGCGGCGGGAGGCGTGCTCCTTGGGCAGAAACACCATGCCCACGCCGTACTCGCCCGGCGCAGGCAAGGTCACGCCCTGCGCGGCCATCTCCTCGCGGTAGAACTGGTCGGGAATCTGGATCAGGATGCCGGCGCCGTCGCCCATCAGCGGGTCGGCGCCGACGGCGCCGCGGTGGTCGAGGTTGCGCAGGATCAGCAGACCCTGCTCGACGATGTCATGGGTCTTGCGGCCCTTGATGTGGGCGACAAAGCCGACGCCGCAGGCGTCATGTTCGTTGCCGGGATCGTAAAGACCTTGTGCGCGCGGCTGTTCCATTTCTCAATCCCGGTACGAGGGGAGCATGAAATATAGTGCGGCGCACAAAAAGAATGCAAGAGAAATCAATTGGCCGTCTATGAGGCTGAATGGCCGAGGCGCCAATCACCCGAAAAGACGTCCAAACGGATGTATCAAATGCGTCCCGCTCGCAGCGGTCGGGGCTCAGCCGTCGTCGTCGGGCAGCGGCGGCAGGGCGTCCTGGTCCACCGCCAGGTGGCTGGCGATCAGTGCCACCTGGGTGCGGTTGCCGACGCCCAGCTTGCGCATGATCGCGGTCATGTGCGCCTTCACCGTGGCCTCGGACACGCCCAGGTCCCAGGCGATCTGCTTGTTGAGCAGGCCCTCGGCGATCATCGCCATCACCCGGAACTGTTGCGGCGTGAGCGTGGCGACCTGGGCGGCGGCGGCGGCCTCGTCCGGCCGCAGCCCGTCGTCGTCGTCGTCGACCAGGGTGGGCGGCAGCCACACGTCGCCGTCCAGCACCGTGCCGATCGCCGCCACGATGTCCTCGACCGGACTGGACTTGGGGATGTAGCCCGAGGCGCCGTGCGCCAGCGCGCGGCGCGCCACCGGCGCCTCCTCGTGGCCGGACACCACCACGGTGGGCAGCCCCGGGTACTGCCCGCGGATGTGCGCCAGCGCGGAGTAGCCGCGTGCGCCGGGCATGTGCAGGTCCAGCAGCAGCAGGTCGGCGTCGGGATAGCGTTCGAGCAGGCCCAGCAGCGCCTGCACGCTGTCGGCCGCATGCACCTGCGCCGCCGGCACCGCTGTCAGCACCGCGCGCCGCAAGGCATCGCGGAACAGCGGGTGATCATCGGCGACCAGGATGTCGGGCATGGGGTTGGGGAGTGAAGGGAGTGTCGGGAGAGCGCCGGGCCGGCCGGCCTGCTCTCACTTCTCACTCCTCTCCACTCACTCCTGCCTTATTTGATCAACCGCTCGTCGACCAGGTTCTGCACCACGCCGGGGTCGGCCAGGGTGGTGATGTCGCCCAGCTCGTCGGGCTTGTTCTCGCCGATCTTGCGCAGGATGCGGCGCATGATCTTGCCGGAGCGGGTCTTGGGCAGGCCCGGCGCCCACTGCAGGTAGTCGGGCGTGGCGATCGGGCCGATCTCCTTGCGCACCCAGGCCACCAGCTCCTTGCGCAGCTCGTCGCTGCCGCTCTCGCCGGCGACCAGGGTGACGTAGGCGTAGATGCCCTGGCCCTTGATGTCGTGCGGGCAGCCGACCACGGCGGCCTCGGCCACCTTGGGGTGCGCCACCAGCGCGCTTTCCACCTCGGCCGTGCCCAGGCGGTGGCCGCTGACGTTGATCACGTCGTCCACGCGGCCGGTGATCCAGTAGTAGCCGTCGGCATCGCGGCGCACGCCGTCGCCGGAGAAGTAGTTGCCGGGGTAGGCGCTGAAATAGGTGTCGATGAAGCGCTGGTGGTCGCCGTAGATGGTGCGCACCTGGCCGGGCCAGGAGCTAGTGATGAGCAGGTTGCCCTCGGCCTCGCCCTCCAGCACGGTGCCGCCGGCGTCGACGATGGCGGGGGTGATGCCGAAGAACGGCAGCGTGGCCGAGCCGGGCTTGGTGGCGATGGCGCCGGGCAGCGGCGAGATCATGATGCCGCCGGTCTCGGTCTGCCACCAGGTGTCCACGATGGGGCAGCGCTGCTCGCCGACCACGTTGTAGTACCACTCCCAGGCCTCGGGGTTGATCGGCTCGCCCACCGAGCCGAGCAGGCGCAGCGAGGCGCGCGAGGTTTTCTTGACCGGCGCCTCGCCCTCGCGCATCAGCGCGCGGATGGCGGTGGGCGCGGTATAGAACAGGGTGACCTGGTGCTTGTCCACCACCTGCCAGAAGCGGCTGTGGTCGGGGTAGTTGGGCACGCCCTCGAACATCACCGTGGTGGCGCCGTTGCACAGCGGGCCGTACACCACGTAGCTGTGGCCGGTGACCCAGCCCACGTCGGCGGTGCACCAGTAGATGTCGTCCTCGCGCAGGTCGAACACCATCTCGTGCGTGTAGCTGATGTAGACCAGGTAGCCGCCGGTGGTGTGCAGCACGCCCTTGGGCTTGCCGGTGGAGCCGGAGGTGTAAAGCACGAACAGCGGGTGCTCGGCCTCCACCGGGGTGGGCGGGCAGTCGGTGGACTGGCCGTCCATCAGCGTGTGGTACCAGCGGTCGCGCGGCGACTTCATGGTGACCGCGCCGCCGGTGTGGCGCACCACCACCACCGTCTCCACGCTGCTGGTGCCGGGACGCTGCAGCGCCTCGTCCACGTTGACCTTCAGCGGCACGCGCTTGGTGGCGCGCAGGCCCTCGTCGGCGGTGATCACCACCTTGGCCTGCGAGTCCACGATGCGCCCGGCCAGCGAGTCGGGCGAGAAGCCGCCGAACACCACCGAGTGGATCGCGCCGATGCGGGCGCAGGCCAGCATCGCCACGGCAGCCTCGGGGATCATCGGCAGGTAGATCGCCACGCGGTCGCCCTTGGTCACGCCGAGGTTCTTCAGCGCGTTGGCAAACTTGCACACCTCGGCGTGCAGTTCGCGGTAGGTGATCTTGCGCGAGTCCTTCGGGTCGTCACCCTCGAAGATGATCGCCACCTTGTCGCCGCGCGTGGCCAGGTGGCGGTCCAGGCAGTTGGCGGCCACGTTGAGCTGGCCGTCCTCGTACCAGCGGATGTGCAGGTCGGCGGGGTCGAACGAGACGTCCTTGATCTTGCTCGGCGGCGTGATCCAGTCCAGCCGCTGGCCGATGCGCTTCCAGAAGCCCTCCGGATCCTTTACCGACTCCTCGTACTGGCGCGCGTAATCCTCGGCGCTGATGCGGGCGTGGGCGGCGAACTGGGGATTGACCGGATACAGCTTCGACATGACAGGCCTCCTGCTGACCGCCGCGCGGGCGGGGTTGGACGATGGACGGTGGCAGACGCCACCCGACGTTCGAGTGTAGCCCCAACCTCGCGCGGCGGCGGGTCGGCGGCGGCATCGACCATGGTCGAACAACGACCAAAGGCTAATGGCGGCGCGTGCAGGCGCGTGGCCATGCTCCACCGTCCACCACGGGGAGAGCCCGCATGACCATGCGATATGCAAACCGCTTCACGGCGTTGGCGCTGGGCGTGGCCTGCGCGCTGGGGCTGCCGTTGGCCGCACAGGCCCAGGGCGACACGCGCGAGCAGCAGCTCGAACAGCGCGTGGCCCAACTGGAGCAGCAGTTGAACGAGCTCAAGAGCCTGATCCAGGCCCAGGCCGCCGCACCGGCCGCGCCCGCACCGGCCGCCGCGCCGGCACCCGCGGCGCACGAGGTGGTGCTGACCACGCCGGGCAACGCCTACCCGGACACCAAGGTCAAGATCGGCGGCTTCATCAAGGCCGACATGCTCTCCACCCACACCGACGGCTACCTGGGCGACCAGAACGCCGCGCGCGACCTGTACCTGCCCGGCGCCACGCCGGTGGGCGGCAAGTCGGCCAGCTACAGCGACGTGCACGCCAAGTTCTCGCGCATCAACGTGGGCGTGGACAGCGTCACCGGCAACGGCGACAAGGTCGGCGCGTTCCTGGAGTGGGATTTCTTCGGCAACGCGCTAGGCAACGAAAACGCCACCAACGGCTACGGCCTGACCCTGCGCCATGCCTACCTGTACTGGAACAACTGGCTGGCCGGCCAGACCTGGACCAACTTCATGGACCCCAACGCCTTGCCCGAGGCGGTGGATTTCATCGGCCCCACCGACGGCACCGTGTTCGTGCGCCAGGCGCAGCTGCGCTACACCAGCGGCGGCTTCGCGGTGGCGCTGGAAAACCCGCACACCACGGTGACGCCATACCTGGGCGGCAGTGCGCAGCTCTCGCCCGACCACAACGTGATGCCCGACCTCACCGCGCGCTACACGTGGAAGGGCGACTGGGGCTTCTTTGGCGTGGCCGGCCTGCTGCGCCAGCTGCGCACCGACACCCGCAACGACGGACCCGGCGGCGCCACGCACACCGCCACCGGCGGCGGCCTCAGCGTGATGGGCAAGGCGGTGCTGGGCGCCAATGACGACCTGCGCTACAGCGCCACCGCCGGCAAGGGCATCGGCCGCTACGTGGGCCTGGCCAACATCACCGCCGACGCCATGCTCGACGCCACCGGCGATCTGCAGTCGCGGCGCGTGTGGGCCGCCTACCTGGCCTGGCATCACGCCTTCGACACGCAGTGGCGGATGAACCTGATGCTGGCGCGCAACGGCCTGGACAACGACGTGCTGCTCACCGGCCCGGCCGCCAGCCGCCATACCGAAAGCGCCCACATCAACCTGCTCTACTCGCCCTTGCCCAAGGTGGACCTTGGCGCGGAGTACACCTGGGCCCGGCGCGTGCTTGAGAACAACGATGCGGGCAAACTGCAGCGGTTGCAGTTCACCGCCAAGTACTCGTTCTGATACGCATGCCACACTAGAACGATGGCGGCCGTCCGGGAGGGGCGTCGTCATCCATCACAAGGGGAAACACGCATGGCAACCACCGCGATCGACGATGGGCGCGCCGCGCTCGACGTAAGCCACAAGCGGGTGATCCTGGCCTCCAGCCTGGGCACCGTGTTCGAGTGGTACGACTTCTACCTGTACGGCTCGCTCGCCGTCATCATCGGCCACCAGTTCTTTTCGGGCCTCAACGAGGCCAGCCAGCTGGTGTTTGCCCTGCTGGCGTTTGCCGCCGGCTTCGCGGTGCGACCGTTCGGCGCGCTGGTGTTCGGCCGGGTGGGCGACCTGGTGGGGCGCAAGTACACCTTCCTGATCACCATCGTGATCATGGGCCTGTCCACCTTCTTCGTGGGCCTGTTGCCCAGCTACGGCTCCATCGGCATCGCCGCGCCGGTCATCCTGATCGCGTTGCGCATGCTGCAGGGCCTGGCGCTGGGCGGCGAGTACGGCGGCGCGGCCACCTACGTGGCCGAGCATGCGCCGACCGGCAAGCGCGGCCTGTACACCAGCTTCATCCAGATCACCGCCACCTTCGGCCTGTTCCTGTCGCTGCTGGTGATCCTGGGCTGCAAGTGGATGCTCGGCGACAAGTTCGACGACTGGGGCTGGCGCGTGCCGTTCCTGATCTCCTCGCTGCTGCTGGCGGTGTCGGTATACATCCGCCTGCAGCTCAACGAGTCGCCGGTGTTCCAGCAGATGAAGGCCGAGGGCAAGGCGTCCAAGGCGCCGTTGACCGAGTCGTTCGCGCGCTGGAGCAACCTCAAGCTGGTGATCCTGGCGCTGCTGGGCGCCACCGCCGGCCAGGCCGTGGTGTGGTACTGCGGCCAGTTCTACGCGATGTACTTCCTGGGCAGCACGCTGCACATCGACGCCACCACCACCCAGTTGCTGATCGCTGCGGCGCTGCTGCTGGGCACGCCGTTTTTCGTGGTGTTCGGCTGGCTGTCGGACAAGATCGGCCGCAAGCCGGTGGTGCTGGCCGGCTGCCTGCTGGCCGCGCTGACCTATTTCCCGATCTTCCAGGGGCTGACCCACTTCGGCAATCCGGCCATCGAGTCGGCCAGCGCCAGCGCGCCCATCACCGTGGTGGCCGACCCGGCCGACTGCCACCTGCAGATCAACCTCACCGGCACGGCGGTGTTCACCAGCTCGTGCGACATCGCCAAGAGCACGCTGGCCAAGCGCGGCGTGCCCTATGCCAATGCCGAGGCGCCGGCCGGCACGGTGGCCAAGGTGACCGTGGGCGGCGCCAGCATCGAGGCGTTCGACGGCTCGGCGCTGCCCAAGGCCGCGTTCGGCGAGCAGACCAAGGCGTTCGGCGCCAGCCTGGGCAAGCTGCTGGACGAGGCCGGCTACCCGGCGTCGGCGGCACCGGCCAACAGCAACTACCCGATGCTGGTGCTGCTGCTGTTTCTGCTGGTGCTGTACGTCACCATGGTCTACGGCCCGATCGCCGCGTGGCTGGTGGAGATGTTCCCCACCCGCATCCGCTACACCTCGATGAGCCTGCCGTACCACATCGGCAACGGCTGGTTCGGCGGCTTCCTGCCGTCGGTGTCGTTCGGCATCGTGGCGCTCACCGGCAACATCTACTCCGGCCTGTGGTATCCGGTGGTGATCGCGCTGATGACCTTCGTGATCGGCCTGTTCTTCGTGCGCGAGACCAAGGACGTCGACCTGCACGGCTGACCGCCGCCTGCCGGCAAAGAAAAACGCCGCGGCTTTCGCCGCGGCGTTTTTTTGTACCGCTTCCGGCCGGCTACGCGCGTTTCACCAGGCCAATGATCACCAGCAGCACGATGGCGCCGATCAGCGCGTAGACGATGCTGGTCACCACAGGGCTGCCCAGCGTGAAACCCACGCCCAGCGCCGGCAGCAGCCAACCGGCCAGGAACGCGCCGATGATGCCGACCACGATATTGCCCAGCAGGCCAAAGCCGAAGCCGCGCACGATCAAGCCGGCCAGCCAGCCGGCGATGGCGCCGATAACGAGAAAAATGATCAACCCGGTGGCAGTCATCACGAACTCCTTATCCAGACGAGGCATGGGACAACGGCGCGGGGCCCCGGACCGCACCGCCTCGAAGCGTCCCTGCGGTCGCGTAAAGCCTGCGTGATCGCGTCGCCGGCGTTGAGACGCCGCGCAGGCACACTGCGCGCATGCACGATCCGTCCGAACCACGCGCGCTCAAGGGCCGCGGCGCCGCCTCCAACCCCGAGGGCCGATTCGAGTCCATCCGCCACCAGGCCGAGGACGACGGCTGGCCGCGCCAGCTGCTGGACGAGGACACCCCGCGCCCGCGCACCGAGGTCACCGAGGAGCGCGCCCGTCGCGTCATCAGCCGCAACGACTCCCCCGACATCGGCTTCAGCCAGGCCATCAACCCCTATCGCGGCTGCGAGCACGGCTGCATCTACTGCTACGCGCGGCCCTCGCACAGCTACCTCGGCCTGTCGCCCGGGCTCGATTTCGAAACCCGCCTGCGCGCCAAGGGCAACCTGGCCCAGGCCCTGCGCGACGAGCTGGCGCGCCCCGGCTACGTGCCCAGCCCGATCAACATCGGCAGCAACACCGACCCCTACCAGCCGGTGGAAAAACACTGGCGACTGACCCGCGCCGCGCTGACGCTGCTGGCCGAGTGCCACCACCCGTGCACCATCGTCACCAAGAACGCGCTGGTCGAGCGCGACCTGGACATCCTGGCGCCGATGGCGCACGAGGGGCTGGTGCAGGTGTTCGTGTCGGTCAACACGCTGGACAACCGCCTGGCCGCCAAGCTCGAACCGCGCGCCAGCGCACCGCACCGGCGACTGCAGGCGATCGCCACGCTGCACGCGGCCGGTGTGCCGACGGGTGTGCTGGTGGCGCCCATCATCCCCGCGCTCAACGACCGCGACATGGAGGCCATCCTGGCCCGCGCCGCCGCCGCCGGCGCGCGCTGTGCCGGCTACACCACCGTGCGCCTGCCGCACGAGCTGAAAACCCTGTTTCGCGAATGGCTGGCCCTGCACGTGCCGCAACGCGCCGCCCACGTGATGAGCCTGATCCAGCAGATGAACGCCGGCCGCGACTACGACAGCGACTTCGCCACCCGCATGCACGGCCAAGGCGTGTTCGCCGACCTGCTGCGCCAACGCTTCCGTATCGCCTGCCGCCAGCACGGCCTTGCCCGTGCCCGTGACCTGCCCATGGATACCTCGCGTTTCGTGCCGCCACGCAAGGCGTCGCCGCAGGGGGAGTTGTTCTGACCGGGACGGTGCCCCGCCCCGGTGTGTAGGAGCGGCTTCAGCCGCGATACTTTTGCTGTGGCTTCCGAATCCCGGCCCAAAAGCATCGCGACTGAAGCCGCTCCCATAGCGCCGGGCTCAGCCCGGCTGCGCCAGGAACGGATGCGGCAGTTGCCGCAGGCCATGCCAGCCGCGCCGCGCCAGCCACGCCATGGCGGCGATCAGCAGCAGCCAGCCCAGCAGCAGGGGCGACAGCAAGGCGCCGGCCCAGCCCACGTGCTGGTTCCACGCCAGCCACGGCAGGCCCACGCTGGCAAAGGTCAGCACCTGGCCCAGGCCCAGCATCAGCGCGTTGCGCCACGTGCCCAGCGGGTGTCCGCCGAGAATGTTCACCACCAGGGCGGTGGTGATGGCGGTGGTGCCCAGCAGCGACAGCAGCGCAAAGCCCCCGATCCGCGCCTGCTGCGGCCACAGCGCCATGCACGCGAGTACCGCCACCAGCGTCAGCCCTTGCAGAAACAGCGGCACGGACAGGCAGGCGCGCACCACGCTGCGGCGCAGCGCCAGCCCGTCGCCCAGCTTCGGCAGCAAGGCCAGCAGCGACAACTCCGTGCTGGCGCCTTTCCAGCGCCGGTTGAGCACGGCCAGCGCCATGAAGCCGCTCATCGTGCCGCCGACAAGGCTCAACATGCCCAACCCGCTCCGCAGCCCGAGATGCAGCATGTCGACGAACACGTCTCTTGCAAAATGGCCGTTGCGCGCGCCCAAGGCACCAAGCAGCGAGATGACCATCATGAATGCGAAACCCAGGCCCAGGCCGAGCAACTGCAGGCCAACGCCGCGCCAGGTCTGCGGCACGTAGACGCCACCCAGCGCCATGCGCATGGCCCTGTGCGGATGATCAGGGCCGGCGCCGGCCATGTCGGGGGTGGCACGCAACCAGTCCGGTGCGTGGCGCAGCGCCTGGCTGTCGCCGGCGCCCGCCAGTTGGCTCCATCCGGCGACACGCATCTGCAGCACCATTGATGACGACCAGCCCCTTGGCTGCGTGTCGCCGTTCACCAGCAGGCGGCGTGCGCGCCAGACCGCCGTCGCCAACAAGACCAGCGCCACCGCCAGCACGAACCCGGTGGTGCGCTGATCATCCAGCCCACCCAGATGCACGGCGGGGCGCAGCGCATTGAACAGCGCCGGGCCAAAGCCCAGCAGCATGGCCACGTAGCGCGGCGCCGTGGCAAAGGTCAGGCCGCCGCCCACACACAACGCCAGCACGGCGGCCACCGTCAGCGGCGGTGCGCCGCCAGTGCCCAGCCACAGCGTGGGCATGATCACGCTGATGGCGCCATACAGCAGCAGGCTGGCGACAACGTGCCGTTGCGCGGAGGGGATGCGCAGCGTGCGGGCATCCAGTGCCAGCAGCAGCGTGGCCGGCAAGAAGAAGGCCCAGAGAAAAGCCTCGCCCACCACCAGCACCATCAGGACGCCTTTCCATCGGTCCGGGTGGTGCAGCAGCAGGTTGATCGCGATGGCGGCGGGCAGCACGATCGACACGATGAGGACCGCCAGCCACCGCGCGGACCGGTGCGTTGCAAACCACGGCATCCGCAACCACAGCAGCACATTCATGCGGCGATCTCCACAAACAGATCTTCCAGCCCCAGCGTGTCCAGCCGCGCGCCGGCAAGCCGGGCGGCGGACGGCCATTGGCCGTTCGCGTCGCGCGCCACCACCAGGCTTAGGCTGCCGTCGTCATGGCGACGCTGGCTGAGCGATGGCGCCGAGGCGTGGGCGGCCATGGCGGCGGGCAGCCACAGCCGGGCGTAGCGCTCCTTGGTCTCGTCCACGCCGCAATGCAGTTGCACCTTGCCGTCGCGCAGCAGGGCGATGTGCGAGGCGACGCGCTCCAGGTCCGACACGATGTGGGTGGAAAACAGCACCGTGGTGCCCGATTCGCCCGCGCGCATGGCCACCTCGCGCAGCAGGTCGCGGCGGGCGACCGGATCGAGCGCGGCGGCCGGCTCGTCCAGCACCAGCAGGTCGGGCTGCGAGGCCAGCGCGCGGATCAGGTCCACCCGCTGGCGCTCGCCCGGCGACAGCTTGGCCAGCAGCCGGTTGGGCACGATGCCCGCGCGCGCCAGCGCGTCGTGGGCAAAGCGCCCGTCCCAGCGCGGGTAGAACCGGCCCACGAAATCCAGCATCTGCCGCGCGGTAAGCCAGGCCAGTGCCTCCGGCTGCTGCGGCACGTAGGCGATGCGCGCCTTGGCGTCGTCGCCCAGGGTCAGCGCCGGCTCGCCGAAAACCATGGCCTCGCCGGACAGCGGCGTGAGCAAGCCCAGCATGGCGCGGATCAGGGTGGATTTGCCCGCGCCGTTGCGGCCGATCAGGCCCAGCACGCTGCCCGGTTGCAGCACCAGGTCCACGCCGGCGAGCACGTTGTGGCCTTCGTAGCAGTGCACCAGCTCGCGCACGGCGAGCGGTGGGACGACAGTCTCGGTAGCGCGCAGCACGGCGTTCATCTCATTCCCCCAGCAGTTTGGCCAGTCGCCGCGTCACCGCGGCGGCGGGCAGTTCGAGTTCGTGCGCGTGGCGCGCCAGCGCTTCCAGTTGCGGCTCCAGCAGGGCCAGGCGCTGGCTCTCGCTCTGCGCCGACTTGCGCAACGCGATAACCGCCATGCCCTTGCCGCGCAGGCGCTCCACCAGCCCCTCGCTCTCGGCGATGCCGTAGGCGCGCGATACCGTCATGGGATTGATCGCGTGAAAGCCGGCCACCTCGCGTACCGACGGCAGCAGCTCCCCATGCGCAAGCTGTCCGCCGGCAATCAGCCGGCGAAGCTGCTCCACGATCTGCCGGTAGATCGGCTCACTGGCGGCGGGTTGAATGGTGATCAGCGATGCGTCCATGTGTATCAGTACATCAATACACATGGATCATGTCAAGCGTCGTTTGTGCGCCGGTCCTCCGCCCACACGGCGCGACGGGCTTTTGCTCCCTCTCCCCCGCCTTGCGGGGGAGAGGGCTGGGGAGAGAGGGCGCTTTTTGCCGTGGCTTCTCGGAAAGCATCGCGACTGAAGTCGCTCCCACAGGTGCGGGATTTCGCGTGGTGTTGTGGGAGCGACTTCAGTCGCGATGCCTTTGGTCGGAACAGCCGCATCGCGGCTGATGCCGCTGCCACAGGCGGGCGCGGGGCGTCAGCCGAAGCGCTGGCGCAGGTTGTCCAGGCGGGCCTGGTTGTCGCGGGCGATGTGCTGGAAATCGGTGCTTGTCTGCGGATGCTCCGCCAGGCGCTGCCAGAACGTGACGGCCCAACCGGCGGCTTGCCGCCATGCGGGCAGGGTGGCTGGCACGGGCGCGGGCGGCTGGTAGTCGCGCGGCGGGAGGCCGCCGTTGGCGGTGGGGCGGTACAGCATGGGCAGCATGTCGTAGCCGGGGGCGAGCGCCAGCGGCAGGTGATCGTCGATGAAGAAACCGAGGTTGCCAAAGTGCATGTCGGTATTGCCGATCAGGCGGCCAAACCACCAGCGCTCGGTGATCTGCGTGACGGCGTCATCGTCGAGCCAGCCGCCGTGGCGCATGCGCGATGCCGCCGCCGGCCAGCCGTCGCGCACGCCGTCGTGGGCGTCGCTCCACGCCGCCAGCGAGACAAAGCCGCGCCGGCCGTGCGCGCCGATGCGGTCGAAACGGGTCGATTCCAGACACAGCCGCCCTTGCGACCACACCAGCGCGTTGGGCGTGCTGGTGTGTCCATGCTCGGCGAGCAGCTGGTTGGCGAGGTATTCGCCGATCAGCAGATCGGCCCAGCGCCGGGCCACCGGATTGCCTTCCACAGGCTCGCTGAATTTCACGATCACGTGGCGCAGCGTGCCGTCGTCGTCGGCGATACAGGCAGTGAACTTGGGTTGTTCGCCGGCGGCGGACGAGCCGATCCGCTCGCCAGCGAGGGTGGCCTGCGCCATGGTGGCGTACTGCGTGGCGCGTTGCGCGGCGGGCAGGGGATCGGGCGGCGTGCGCAAGGCCTGTTCGAGCGCCTGATCGCCCAGCACGAAGTGGCCGGGGCCATCGTCGCCACGCAGCAGCAGCGCGGTCAGCACCGCATCCTCGTTCCAGCGCAGGATGTCCGGATCCAGGCCCAGCGCCGGCGCGTGGCGCTGGGCGAACAGGCGGCCGAGAAAACCCTGCGGCCGCATGTCGTCGAGAAACCATGGCAAGCCGGGAAAAAGCCCGTCGCGAAACGCGCCGCGCAGCCAGTCCACGGGCGCCGCAGGCTCGATCAGGCAGCCGTCGCCATACAGGGCAGTAAAGCGGCCGAACGTCTGCGGCTGACCGCGCGTGTCGATGCGGTACAGCGGCCAGCGGCCGCCCCAACCGTGCACGTTGCGCACGACGGCATAGCGCGAACGGCGCGCCTGTCCGACGCGCACCACCTGCCCGCCCAAGGTGTCCAGCCAGCGCGAGATGCTGGGCTGACTGGTACCCAGCGCCTCAGCCAGCTCGCGTGCCGTCGCCTGCCGTCGCAGGCGCAACACGTCGAGCAAGCGCTGGGGCGATGAAGGGGCAGCCATGAATGAATAGATACTTGAATGGATAAATCCCTTCAAGTGCCTTCATTTTCAGTGGCTTGTACGCAAGTATGCGCCTTGCGTGAATAGATAGTCGGGCGCCCTCCCTGGCGCCTTGCCCCTTATTCCGTCGCCGGCAGGTACTTGCCAAACCAGCTCAGCGCCCGCTGCAGCACGTCGCGCTGGTGCTCGGGGTCGACGAAGTGGTGGCCTTCGTTGGGGTAGACCACCAGCGAGGTGGGCACGCCTTGCGCGCGCAGGGCGTGCCACATCTCGAACGATTGCGGCGCGGGGCATTCGGCGTCGCGGTCGCCCACCACGATCAGCATGGGCGTTTTCACCTGCTTGATGAAGTTGATCGCCGAGCTTTTCGCGTAGACGGCCGGGTCGTCGTAGACGGTGGCGCCGAAGAACGGCGGCATCCACTGGTCGATCAGGTTCTGGCCGTAATAGCTCTGCCAGTTGGCAATGCCGGCGCCGGCCACCACGGCGCGGAAGCGCTGCGTCTGGGTGGGCACGAACATGCTCATGAAGCCGCCGTAGCTCCAGCCAGTGAGGCCGAGCCGCTGGTCGTCCACGGGCACTTTTTTCTCCACCGCATCCACGCCGGCGAGGATGTCGCGCAGGTCGCCGTAGCCGAAGTCCTTGCGGTTGGCCTGCACGTAGGCCTCGCCCTGGCCGAAGCTGCCGCGCGGGTTGGGCAGAAACACGAAATAGCCCAGCGCGGAAAACGGCACCGGGCCGTAGCCGGCGGACGGCCAGCGCGGAATCACCGCGCTGGACGGGCCGCCGTGCACGCTCACCACCATCGGGTAGGTTTTCTTCGGGTCGTAGTCGGCCGGATACAGCAGCCAGCCCTGGCCGTGAAAGCCCTCGTTGTCCCACTCCACCGACGCCACCTTGCCCCACGCCGGCTTGCGCCCGGCATTGATCGCGGTGACCGCGGGCGGCGGCGTGCGGCCGAGCGCGCCGGCGTGCACCTCGGGCGCGGCGGTGTAGTCGCTCTGCACGAACGCCACGCGGCCCGCGTCGCGCGACAGCGACAAGGCCATCGCCGCGCTGCCGTCACCGATGCTCGCGGGCAGGCTGAAGCGCAGCGCCGTCTGGCGTGCGCCATCGGCGTCGACCGCATAGTCGGCCACCTGACTCTGGCCGTTGGCGACCTGGCTGACCAGCAGCGCGCGCGGACCGGTCCAGGCCAGCCACGACGGCGTGACATGGATGCCGGGGGTGAGGTTGGTGGCGTCGCCGCCCTTGGCGGGCACGGCGTAGATGTCGCCGCCGGTGGCGCCCTGGTCGCTCATCAGGCCGCCGATGAAGGCGATGCGCGAGGCGTCGGGCGACCAGCGCGGCAGGGCGATCTGCAGGTCGTGCAGCGCGCCGTGCGCGTCGGCCGGGTCCACCAGCACGGTGGCGGCCGCGCCGGCCGTGGCCGGCTGCACGTACAGCTTGGCGATCCACCAGTTGTTGTCGCCCGGCGGCGGCGCGGCGGTGTAGGTGATGCGCGCGCCATCGGGCGACCAGCTGAACTCGTAGGCGTAGGTGTCGGCCGGGGTCAGCTCGTGCAGCGTGCCGCTGGCCACGTCCACGCTGGCCACGCGCTGCACCTCCACGCCGCTGACGCCGATCTCGCCGGCGGCGGGCTTGGCGGCCATCACCGGGCTGGCGTGGCGGGTGGCGCCGGGCACGTAGAGAAAGCCCAGCGTGTGGCCGTCGGCCGTCCATTGCAGCGCGCGCGCATAGCCCGGCAACGCCGCCAGCCGCACCGGCGCGGCGGCGCTGGCGGTGTCGGCCAGGTACAGGTCGTTGTGCATGGCGGCCGTATTGGTGAGATCCACCTGGCAGTTGGCGATAAAGGCCAGGTGGCGCGAATCCGGCGCCCACGCCACGCCCGACTCCGCGCACTGCCCCGGCTTGGCCGCCGCGCTGACGCGGCGCGCATGGCTGCCGTCGGCCGCCGCCACGGTGATCGCCGGCTTCCCCTCGCTGCCGCTCACCCATGCCAGCTGGCGCCCGTCGGGCGACATCGCCACCGCGTGGATCGGCCGCACCGCCGCCAGCTGGTCGAGCAGCGGCGCGATGCGCGGGTCCGGCGTGGTGGAGGCTGCCGAGAGGGCGGGCAGGGTGGTCGCCAGCAGCAGCCCGGCGAGCCGGGGCAGGGTGTGTTTCGGCATGAGCTTCTCCGCGCCGTAAAATCGCCACGCTAGCAAGCGTGGGCGCGGCTTGCCCAGTGCTGGGAGACACGGGCCACCGGCCGCCACGCCTGTTCAGCGAGGGATTCGGTGGTATATAGGATGCTTCAAGTTGGATCGATCCAACCGCTCGGGGGAGCCTGATTTGAATTCTCAGCGCCAAGTAACGCTGAACGACATCGCGCGCGCCTGCGGCCTGTCGCGTTCCACGGTATCGCTGGTGCTGCGCGGCAGCCCGCTGGTGCACGCCGACACGCGGCGCCGGGTGGAGGCCGAGATGCAGCGCCAGGGCTATGTCTACAACCGCGCCGCCGCCACCTTGCGCCAGCGCGTGTCCACGGCGGTGGCGCTGGTCATCAACGACCTGTCCAACCCGTTCTTCGCCGAATTCGCCGCCGGCGTGGACGAGGCGCTGGGCGCCAAGGGCTACGTCACCTTGCTGGGCAGCAGCGGCGAGTCGGCCGAGCGCCAGCGCCAGGTGCTCGGCTCGCTGATGGAACACCACCCGGCCGGCGTCATCCTGTCGGCGGCCGAGGCCAGTGACGCGGCCGACGTGGGCCTGGCGATCGGCCGCAACACGCCGCTGCTGGTGTTCAACCGCGCGCTCATCGAGACCCAGCCGGCCGGCTACGACTACGACTTTCTCGGCCTGGACAACCGCGCCGGCGCGCGCGCGGCGACCGAGCACCTGCTGTCGCTGGGTCACCGCCGCATCGCCTTCTATGGCGGCCACGCCGACTCCAGCTCGTGCCGCGAGCGCCGCCTGGGCTACCAGGACGCCCTGCGCGACGCCGGCATCGCGGCCGATGACGCGTGGATGATCGAGACCGCGCCCACGCGGCTGGAGGCCAACGCGCACGTCGACGGGCTGCTGGCGCTTGAGCCCGCACCCACGGCGGCGGTCTGCTACAACGACGCGGTGGCGCTGGGCCTGATGCTGGGCCTGTCCCGGCTGGGACGCCATCCGGGCGTGGATTTCGCCGTGACCGGCTTTGACGACATCCCCGAGGCCGCCGTCGGCATTCCGCCGCTCACCACGGTCAGCGTCGATCCGCGCGCGCGCGGACGCCAGGCGGCCGAGCTGTTGCTGCAGCGCGCGGCCAAGCCGTCGCTGGCGCGGCGCTCGGTGATCGCGCCGGTGCAGCTGAGCCGGCGCGAAAGCACCCCGCCGGCCTGAATGGCCGTCCAGACGGCCGGGCGTTTTCGCCGTGCCGGGGGCCGTCAGGCGCGCCACGTCGCCGTTTTCCCCCCGGTTGTGCGCGGCAGCATGCATCGCCCCAAAGCCTGTGCTAAAAAAGTGTCGCGACTTAGATCGATCTAAATTTCACGGAACACTCACAGGTTTCGGCCCCGCAGATCCGCAGGGGGGGACCAACCCAAGGCAGCACGGGTTTTTTCAATCAACGGATTAGATCGATCCAAACCATGCACCCAACCATCGTTCGGATCTGGAGGGAGATCGAGATGAAACAGGTATCACGCACGTACGTCCGCACCGCGCTCTACGCCGCCGTCGCCATCACGCTGACCGCCATGGCCTTGCCGGCCGTCGCCCAGGACACCGCCGGGGGCACCACCGAAACCAAGAACCTGGATACCGTCCTGGTCACCGGTTCGCGCAACAGCACCCGCACGGTGGAGAACAGCTCCACCCCGATCGACCTGGTCAGCGCCGACGACCTGAAGGCCACCGGCAAGGGCGACCTGCTGCAGGCGCTGCTGACCAAGCTGCCCTCGCTGAGCCTGCAGACCTACGGCAGCGGCCTGGACAACCAGGTGCGCGGCGCCATGCTGCGCAACCTGTCGCCGGGCTACACCCTGGTGCTGGTCAACGGCAAGCGCCGCAACGTCAGCGCCTACACCAGCGACACCAGCTTCCCCGGCCACAACTACACCGACATCGCGCTCATCCCCATGGACGCGGTGGACCACATCGAAGTGCTGCGCGACGGCGCCTCGGCCATCTACGGCTCGGACGCGATCACCGGCGTCATCAACATCATCCTCAAGTCCGACGCCAGCGGCGGCACGCTCAGCGTCGAGGGCGGCAGCAGCTTTGACGGCGGCGGCACCCGCGGCAAGTACGGCGCCAACGTGGGCCTGCCGCTGGGCCAGCGCGGCTTCATCAACCTCACGGTGGGCTACACCGACCAGCACGAGGCCAAGCGCGTGCGGCCGTTCCGCGACAGCTACCTGGTCTACCCGGCGGTCGGCGCCGACGGCGGCCTCACCGGCCTGTGCACCTACAACAGCCTGTGCGCGGGCACCAGCGTCAACCCGGCCGAAGCCGGCCGCACCAGCAAGGACTACGCCTACAGCACTCCCGCGTACACCTTGAAGACCGGCGCCTACAACCTGGAGTACCGCTTCAACGACCAGGTCACGCTGTACTCGTTCGCCACGCTCACCGACCGCCGCATGAGCACGCGGCAGAACACCCGCACGCCGTACACCACCTGGACCAGCAACCAGAGCCTGTTCAACAACGTCTACCCGGACGGCTTCACGCCGCAGGCGGTGGGCAAGGAGCAGGACTACACCGGCGCGGTCGGCCTCAAGGGCATGACCGGCGACTGGGAGTGGGACATCAGCGGCACGCGCAACCATGACCTGTACCAGGTCTACACGCAGCACTCGGCCAACTACTCGTTCGACTATCCCGAAGGCCCCACCGACGTGTACTCGGGCAAGCTCGAATACACCCAGAACGTGGCCAACCTGGACCTGCGTCGCGGCTTCGACGTCTCCGGCTTCGACTCGCCGCTCGACTTCAGCGCCGGCCTGGAATACCAGTACGAGGAATACGGCCGCGGCGCGGGCGAGTACGGCTCGTGGTACGGCGGCGGCATCACCGCGTACACCGGCTACCTGCCCGACGACGCCGTGCACGGCACGCGCCACAGCCTGGCCGCCTACGTGGGCGCGTCGGCCAACATCACGCGGCGCTGGTACCTGGACATCGCCGGGCGCTTCGAGGACCACTCCGACTTCGGCAACGTGTCCACCGGCCGCCTGACCACGCGCTTCGACTTCACCGACAAGTTCGCCATCCGCGGCACCGTGAGCAACGGCTTCCACGCGCCGTCGCTGGCCGCGCAGAACTTCCAGCTCACCTCCGACACGCCCACCCAGCGCTGGATCAACGCCCGCGTCTCCTCGCCGGTGGCCCGCGCGCTGGGCGCCGTGCCGCTCAAGCCGGAAAAATCCACCAACTACAGCCTCGGCCTCACCTGGTCGCCGCTGCAGGACGTGAACCTGGCGGTCGATGCCTACCAGATCGACATCGACGACCAGCTGGGCATGTCCACCTACGTCGGCTACGACCCGACCAACCCCGCCCGCGTGGTGGACTACTACGGCAACGTGCTGACGCCCGACCAGACCGCCATCATCGACAACCTGCTGTCCGGCGCGGGCTACTCGATCAGCGCCAACAAGGGCCTGTTCGTGAGCTACCTGCGCACCGTGGGCGCCACCCGCACGCGCGGCGTCGAGTTCACCGCCGACGGCCACTTCTCCAACGCGGCCGGCCTGTGGTCGTGGGACTACGCCCTCAACTCGGTGCACACCGACATCACCCACGCCGAGGACATCTCCCCGATCCTGTCCGACCTGCCGTACGTGGCGCTGCTCAACGAGACCACGCAGTACAACCTGCGCTACCGCTCGCCGCGCTACACCCAGGTGGCCGGCCTCAGCTGGGAGCGCAACGGCCTGAACCTGGGCCTGCACCTGACCCACTACGGCCCGATCAAGCGGCTCAGCAACAACTACAAGTACGAGATCGCGCCCAAGCTGATCACCTCGCTGTCCGGCGGCTACGATTTCGGCGATGGTTTCAGCCTGACGGCCGGCGTGGACAACCTGTTCAACAAGAAGCCGGACAAGATCCCCGCCAAGGGCATGAGCGCCTCCAATGCCGCCACCTACCAGTGGATGTACGAGGCCGGCGATTCCATCAACGCGATGGGCGGCTACTACTTCGCCCGCCTCGACTACCGCTTCTGATCCGGGGACCGGCATGAGCACGAAGAGGGACGATCCACTGGGCATGCTCGACAACATCGAGCGGCGCGATTTCATCAACGGCGTGCTCAAGGGCTCGCTGGCGGTGGCCGCCACCGGCCTGGCTCCCAACCTGCTGGCCGCCGCTGCGGGCATGCCGTCGTCGTCGCCGTCCGCGAAAGCGGCGGCGGCCACGGCGGCACCCGCCGCCGCGGGCGCGCCGGCGGCGGTGTCCACCACGGGCACCTACCCGCCGTCGCTCACCGGCATGCGCGGCAGCGGCTACCCCAAGGCCTTTGCCGCCGGGCACGGCATGCGCGACGGCACGCTGCATATCGATGAATCGCAGATTCGCGATACCGGCGAGACGTACGACCTCATCGTGGTGGGCGGCGGCATCAGCGGGCTGTCCGCCGCCCTGTATTACGCGCGCGACAGCGAAGGCCGGGCACGCACCCTGGTGCTGGACAACCACGACGATTTCGGCGGCCACGCCAAGCGCAACCAGTTCGATTTCGGCGACCGCACCGTGATGTCCAACGCCGGCACCTTCAACATCTCGCCCGGCAGCGAGAACGCGCGGCGCTTCATGCAGTCCATCGGCATCGACGACATCGCCCGGCTCAACCGCGACAACCAGGACACGTTTTTCTACCAGCGTCGCGGCATGGGGCAGTCGGTGTATTACGACCAGGCCACGTTCGGCAAGGACGTGCTGATGGGCGACCCCGCGCCGTGGATCGAGTTCGTGGCGCTGCACGACCCCAACACGCCGCCCGACCAGGCCAGGCGCTGGGCCGAGTTTCTCGCCCACGCGCCGATGAGCGAGCAGGCGCGCAAGGACGTCCACCAGCTCTACACCGCCAGGATCGACTACCTGCCCGGCATGACGCCTGCCGAGCGCGTGAAAAAGCTGCGCAAGACCACCTACCGCGACTTTCTGCTGGAGATCGCCAAGGTCGATCCGATGGCGGTCACCTACCTGCGCGACCGCACCTTTGGCAGCGCGCGCGGCCTGTCGGGCATGTCGGCCATGGCCGCGCGCCGGCGCGGCATGCCCGGTTTCCTGGGCATGGACCTGGGCCCGGACAACCCGCTGCCGGCCAGCATGCAGGGCCTGCCGCCGGCCACCACCCACAAGCCCATTGCCAACTACCACTTCCCCGACGGCAACGCGACCATCGCGCGGCTGATCGTGCGCCAGCTGATTCCCGAGGCCTTGCCGGGCACGACGCTGGAGGACTCGATCCTGCAGCGCGCCGACTACAGCCGTCTGGACCTGCCGGCCAACCGCCACCGCATCCGCCTGGACAGCACCGCCGTGCAGGTGACCAACACGGCCGACGGCGTCAGCGTGGTCTATTCGCGCGACGGCAAGCTCGAGCGCGTGCGCGCCCGCCACTGCGTGCTGGCGTGCTGGCACCACGTGATCCCGTACATCTGCACCGAGCTGCCGGCCTGGCAAAAGGAGGCACTGCACTACCAGGTGCACGCGGTCAACCTGTGGGTCAATGTGTGGCTGCGCAACTGGCGTGCGTTCGAGAAGGCCGGCGCCTGCTTCATCAACGCGCCCAACGGCTACTACTCGCAGATCCTGCTGGAGTGCCCGGTGGACATCGGCGGCTACAAGCGCTCCACCTCGCCGGACGAGCCCACCGTGCTGACCATGCTGCGCGTGTTCGAGACGCCCGGCATCCCGGTCAAGGACCAGTACCGCATCGCCCGCGGCGAGATGTACGGCACCACCTTCGAGACCTACGAGTTCCACGTGCGCGACCAGCTCACCCGCATGCTGGGGCCGTACGGCTTCGACGCCAGCCGCGACATCGCCGGCATCACCGTCAACCGCTGGGGCCACGGCTACTCGTACATGTACTCGTCGGTGTTCGACGAGTTTCTCGATCGCGGCGAGCAGCCGCCGCACGAACGCGCGCGCATGCCCTGCGGCAACATCGCCATCGCCAATTGCGATGCGGCCGCCCGCGACACCACGCCCGACGCCATCGACCAGGCCCGGCGCGCGGTGACCGAGCTGCGCATCAACATGCACAACAGTGTCAATTTCTGACGGCGGCCCGTCCGCGAGCGATCCAACGAGCCTTGGGAGGGGTTTGCGCATGAGCAGCAACGACAACGTGGCCACCATGTCCGCCGGCAGCGTGGCGCGCACCGCCATCGTGCCACTGGTGCTGATCATCAGCCTGTTCTTTTTCTGGGGCGCGGCGGCCAGCCTCAACGACATCCTGATCAAGCAGTTCAAGAAGGCGTTCGAGCTTTCCGACCTGCAGGCGGGGCTGGTGCAGAGCGCGTTCTACCTGGGCTACTTCCTGTTCGCGATGCCGGCGGCGATGTTCATGCGCCGCTACAGCTACAAGGCGGCGGTGGTGCTGGGGCTGGTGCTGTTCGCGGCCGGCGCGTTCCTGTTCTATCCGGCCGCGGCGGTCCACACCTACGGCCTGTTTCTGCTGGCGCTGTTCGTGATCGCCAGCGGGCTGGCGTTTCTGGAAACCTCGGGCAACTCGCTGGTGATCGTGCTGGGCCCGGCCGAGGGCGCGGCGCGGCGGCTCAACCTGGCGCAGGCGTTCAACCCGCTGGGCGCGATGACCGGCGTGACGATCGGCTCCACCTTCATCTTTTCCGGCGTGGAGTACCACGCGCAGGATCTGGCGGCGATGACGCCGGCCGCGCGCGCGGCCTATTTCGCCGCCGAGTCGCACGCGGTGCAGCTGCCGTACCTGGCCATCGGCCTGGTGGTGCTGCTGTGGGCGGGACTGATCGCATGGACCCGCTTTCCCACCACCCGCGACGGCGACAGCCGCCATGGCGGCAGCACCGGCGCCCAGCTGCGCGAACTGCTGCGCAACCGCCATTTCGTGTTCGCGGTGGTGGCGCAGCTGTTCTACGTGGGGGCGCAGGTGGGCGTGTGGAGCTACCTGATCCGCTACGTGCAGGACGTGCTGCCGGGCACGCCGGAAAAGACCGCCGCCGGCTTCCTCACCCTGTCGCTGGGCCTGTTCATGTGCGGCCGCTTTGCCGGCGCCGCGCTGTTGCGCCGGATCAGGCCGGCGCGCCTGCTGGCCGCGTTCGCGCTGATCGACCTGCTGCTGTGCATGGTGGCCATCGCGTTGCCGGGCTGGATCGGCCTGTATGCGCTGGTCGGCGTGAGCGTGTTCATGTCGGTGATGTTTCCCACCATCTTCGTGCTCGGCCTCACCGGCATGGACGACGACCACCGCAAGCTCGGCTCCTCGATGCTGGTGATGGCGATCATCGGCGGCGCGCTGCTGCCGGCGCTGATGGGCGGCGTATCCGACCTGGCCGGCATCCACTGGTCGATCGCGGTGCCGGCGGCCAGCTTCGTGCTCATTCTCGTTTTCGCCCTGCGTGCGGCGCGCGTGCTGCGGGCGTGACGACTGTTTTTCCCGTTTGACCGTCCCCGATTCTTGTTTCCAGGAGTTTCCATGTCGATCCCCTCGCTTTCCCTCAACGACGGCTACCGCATTCCCCAGCTCGGCCTGGGCATCTGGCAGGTGCCCGATGCCGAGACGCCGCGCGTGGTGGGCACCGCGTTCGAGCTGGGCTATCGCCACATCGACGGCGCCGCCGCCTACGGCAACGAGGTGGGCCTGGGCCGCGCCATCCGCACCGCCGGCCTGCCGCGCGAGGCGCTTTTCATCACCACCAAGCTGGCCAACCCCGACCAGGGCCGTGCCAAGGCGCGCGACGCGCTGGACGCCAGCCTGGAGCGGCTCGGGCTGGATTACGTCGACCTGTACCTGATCCACTGGCCGTGCCCGCGCCACGACCGCTTCGTGGAGAGCTGGCAGGCGCTGGTGGAGGCGCGCGAGGCCGGCAAGGTGCGCTCCATCGGCGTGTCGAACTTTCGCGCGCAGGACATCGACCGCATCGTCGCGGCCACCGGCGTGATGCCCGCGGTCAACCAGATCGAGCTGCACCCGCTGCTGCAGCAGGGCGCGTTGCGCGCCTATGGCGAGGCGCACGGCATCGTCACCGAGTCGTGGAGCGCGCTGGCCCATGGCGGCGAGCTGCTGGCCCATCCGGCCTTGCAGGCGATCGCCGGCAAGCACGGCAAGACGGTGGCGCAGGTGATCCTGCGCTGGCATGTGGAGTCGGGCCTGGTGGCGTTTCCCAAGTCGGTCACGCCCGCGCGCATCGCCGAGAACGCGGCCATCTTCGACTTTGCGCTGGATGCCGACGACATGGTGCGCATCGCGGCGATCGACGCCGGCACGCGGCTGGGCCCCGACCCGGCCGATTTCGAGGACATGGGCTGAGCCGACGCATGGACAAGCCTGGCTCGATCCTCTGCTTTGGCGAGGTGCTGATCGACATGCTGGCGCAGCCGGACCGGCCCGGCGCGCCGCGCACGTTCGCCCAGTTTGCCGGCGGCGCGCCGGCCAACGTGGCGGTGGCGGTGGCGCGGCTGGGCGGCAACAGCCACTTCGTGGGCATGCTCGGCCAGGACATGTTCGGCGACTTTCTGCTGCAAAGCCTGCGCGACGCGGGCGTGGCCACCGATGGCGTGGTGCGCACCGACGAGGCGCGCACGGCGCTGGCTTTCGTGGCGCTGGATGCGCGCGGCGAGCGCAGTTTCAGCTTCTACCGGCCGCCGTCGGCGGACATCCTGTTTCGCGCCGCGCATTTCGATGCGCGCGGCTTCGAGGATGCGCGCGTGTTCCACGCCTGCTCCAACAGCCTCACCGAGCTGGAGATCGCCGAGGCCACGTTCGAGGGCATGCGCCGCGCGGGCGCGGCCGGCGCGGTGGTGAGTTTCGACATGAACCTGCGCCCGATGCTGTGGGCGCGCGACATCGACCCGGCGCCGCGCCTGTGGCAGGCGCTGGCGCTGGCCGACGTGGTGAAGCTGTCGCGCGAGGAGCTGGACTGGCTGTGCGCGGCCGACGGCATCGACGAGGCCGCCGTGATCGACCGCCTGTGGCAAGGCCTGGCGCAATGCCTGCTGGTCACCGACGGTGACCGCCCGCTGCGCTGGTACACGCGTGACGATGCCGGCGAGGTGCCGGTGTTTGCGGTGCCGGTGCGCGACACCACCGCGGCCGGCGACGCCTTCGTCGGCGGCCTGCTGTACCAGCTGGCGCGGCGACTCGACGGCGGCATGGCGCTGGCGGCGTTCTGTCGCGACCGCGCGGCCCTCGCCGGCGCCCTGCGTTTTGCCGCCGCCGTCGGCGCGCTGGCGGTGACCCGCGCCGGCGCCTTTGCCGCCATGCCCACGCTGGACGAGGTGCATTCCCTGATGGAGACCCAGTCATGAACCATTGCCCGCATGCACGGGGAGGGCGCAAACGATGAAGCCCGACCCCTCCGTGATCCTGTATGCCACGTTCACCGCGACCGCCGGCAACGGCGACGCCGTGGCCGCGCTGCTGCGCGACTACGCCACCACCGTACGCAAGGAGCCCGGCAACGTGCTGTTCGAGGCGTCCTGCCGGGCCGACCAGCCCGAGGCGTTCTTCGTCTACGAGGAGTACGCCGACGAGGCGGCGCTGCAGGCCCACCTCAACGCGCCGTACGGCGGCCCGTTCAATGCCGCGCTGGCGCCGCTCATCGTCGAGCCGCACAGCCGGCTCACTTTCCTGCGCCGGCTGTAGCGCGCGGCAAACCTTCCCCTGGCTGACCCGATCCCCATGAACCGACCCCGCATCCCCCACGCGCCGAGGTGGCGCGTTTTCCTGGCCGCCGCGTTCTCCCTGGTGCTGTTCGCCTGCGGCGTCGTCGACCAGCGCGCCCCGACCGCCGCCGCCGACCACCCGGCCACCTTGTCGGCCGGCGCGGTGGCCTCGCCCGACCGCTTTGGCGCCGAGGCGGCCCGCCGCGTGCTCGCCGCCGGCGGCAACGCGGTCGACGCGGCGGTGGCCACGGCCTTCACCCTGGCCGTCACCCTGCCCACCGCCGGCAACCTGGGCGGCGGCGGCTTCATGACCGTGTGGATGGACGGCAAGCCGTACTTTCTCGACTACCGCGAAATGGCGCCGGCGGCGGCCAGCGCCACCATGTACCTGGACGCCCGGGGCGAGCTGGTGCCTGGCGGCAGCCTCAGCGGCTCGCAGGCGGCCGGCGTGCCCGGCTCGGTCGCCGGCCTGTGGGAGGCGCATCGCAAGTTCGGCCGCCTGCCCTGGGCGCAGGTGCTGGCGCCGGCCATCGGCTACGCCCGCGACGGTTTCGTGGCCTATGCCACCGCCACGCCGGCCACCGACGCGCGCCGGGTCAACTTCAACCGCTATTTCGGCGGCAGGATGGTCAAGGGCCAGCTGTTTCGCCAGCCCGAGCTGGCGGACACCTTGCAGCGCATCAGCGACCACGGCCGCGACGAGTTCTACGCCGGCCACACCGCCGACCTGCTGGTGGCGCAGATGGGCCGCAGCGGCGGCCTGATCACCCGCGCCGACCTGGCGGCCTACCGCGCCGTATGGCGCGACCCGGTGGCCATCCGCTGGCACGACTACACCATCTACACCTCGCCGCCGCCCAGCTCCGGCGGATTCGGCATCGGGCAATTGCTGGAGATGAAGCAGGTGCTGGCGCCGGCGTTTGCCGCCGCGCCGCCGGGTTCGGCGCAGTACATCCACCTGACGGCGGAGATGGAAAAGCGCGTCTTTGCCGACCGCGCGCAATACCTGGGCGACCCGGATTTCTACCCGGTGCCGATGGCGAAGCTGCTGGCGCCCGCCTACCTGCGCCGCCGCGCGGCCGAGGTGAACCCGGCCGTGCCCACGCCGCTGGCCCAGGTGAAACCGGGCCTGGACGACGCCCCGCTCGACACCGCCGGCACCGGCGAAAAACCCCAGACCACGCACTTCTCGGTGATGGACAAGTGGGGCAATGCGGTGGCCAACACCTACACGCTCAACGGCGGCTACGGCAGCGGCGTGGTGGTGGAGGGCGCCGGTTTCCTGCTCAACAACGAGATGGACGACTTTGCCACCAAGCCGGGCGCGCCCAACCAGTTTGGCGTGGTCGGCGGCGAGGCGAACGCGGTGCAGCCGGGCAAGCGGCCGCTGTCGTCGATGAGCCCCACCATCGCGGTGAAGGACGGCAAGCCGGCGCTGGTGCTGGGCACGCCGGGCGGCTCGCGCATCTTCACCTCGGTCTACCAGGTGCTGGTGAACGTGCTGGACTACCACCTGCCGCTGGCGCAGGCGCAGGCGCAGGGGCGTTTCCACCACCAGTTGCTGCCCGACAACGTGATCTACTACGAGGCCGACCGCATCCCCGACGCGGTGGCCGACGACCTGCGCGCGCGCGGCTGGACGCTGCATGACGGCCTGGGCGGCGGCGGCAATATCCAGGCGATCGAGCTGGTGGGCGACACGCCCGTGCCGGTGTCCGATCCGCGCAATCCCAACGGCCAGGCGCTGACCGTGCCGGCGGCGCGCTGAGCGGACGCGCCCGCCGTCAGCGCCTGGGCGGTGCGGCGGGCTTGCCGGTGGCGTGCACCGGCGCGGGATGGCGGCGCGCCTCGATCAGCCGCCGTATCGCCGGCAACGCCGCCAGCGCGGCCTGCTCGCCGCGCAGGATGGCGATGTCCTTCTGCTCGAAATCCGCCGCGCCGATGGGGTCCAGTGCGGGGCGGATCACCACGTCGGCGCGCGCCAGCTCCTGCTCGCCCAGTTGGCGGCCCATGATGGTGATGGACTTGCCCACGATGCCCAGCATGCCGTCGGGGTTGCCGCCGTCGGGCTGGGCCGAGATGTTTACCGCGATGACCAGGTCGGCGCCCAGCTCGCGCGCCGCATCCACCGGCACCGGGCTCACCACGCCGCCGTCCACGTAGTGCTTGCCGTCGATGGGCGTGGGCTCGAACACGCCGGGGATGGAGCTGGAGGCGCGCACCGCCTGGCCGGTGTTGCCCAGCACGAACACCGTGCGCCGTCCGCTTTCCAGCTGCGTGGCCACCGCCGCGAACGGCAGCCGCAGGCGCTCAATGGGCCGGTTGCCGACCTGCGTGTTGACGTAGTCCTGCAGCTTGCGGCCCTGCACCAGCCCGCCGGAAAACAGCCGCACGTCGCGGATCGACGCCTCGTCCAGCGCCAGCGCCGCCTCCTGCAGCTGGAATGCGTCCATGCCGCTGGCATACAGCGCGCCGACCACGCTGCCGGCGCTGGTGCCGGCCACCACGTCGGGGTGGATGCCGTTGGCCTCCAGCATCTTGATCACGCCGATGTGCGCGAACCCGCGCGCCGCGCCGCCACCCAGCGCCAGCCCGATCTTCAGCTTCACCGGCGCGGGCGCGGCCAGCGCGGGCGGCACCTCGGGCTTGGTCGATCGGGCGCAGGCGGCGAGCGCGAGCGCCGCCACCAGCGGCAGCAGGAGACGGAGGCGGAAAAGCGGCATGGCAAGAGCTGTGACGACGGTGCGGCGAGTGTAGGGCACCACGGCGGCGCCCGCGCGATACTGGCCGCCCACGCTCGCCTTGCCCCTGGAATGCCCGTGTCCGACCTCACCACCCTGACCGCGCCCTGGCGCGACTGGATCACGCACAACCTGGCGCGCGGCTGCGCGGTGGACGCGCTGGTGCAGGACATGCGCCGCCACGGCTTCGACGCCGCGTTCGCCCACGCCGCCGTGGTGGCGTTGCGCGACGGCCAGGCGCCGCCGGTGGACGCGCCGCGCGCGGCGCCCGATCGCGGCGGCTACGTGCCGGATGCGCCGCGGCTGGCCGCCGGCCATGTCATCGCCACGCCCGACCGCCAGGTGCGCGTGCGCCTGCGCGTGGCCTCGCCCGTCATCGCCGTGCTGGACAACGTGCTGGGCGAGGACGAATGCGACGAGCTGATCTGCCGCTCGGCCGACAAGCTGCAACGCTCCACCACGGTCGATCCGCGCGGCGGCGGCTACCAGGTGATCGCCGCGCGCAGCAGCGAGGGCACGTTTTTTCCGGTCAATGCCGACGATTTCATCGCCCGGCTGGACCGCCGCATCGCTGCGCTGATGAACCTGCCGGTGGAAAACGGCGAGGGCCTGCAGGTACTGCACTACGGCCCGGGCGGCGAGTACCAGCCGCACTTCGACTACTTCTCCCCGGGCGACCCCGGCAGCCAGGCGCAGATGGCGGTGGGCGGCCAGCGCGTGGCCACGCTGGTGATGTACCTCAACGACGTGGCGCAAGGCGGCGCCACCGTGTTTCCCACCGTGGGCGTGCGGGTGCTGCCGCAAAAGGGTTCGGCCGTCTATTTCGAATACACCAACGGCCACGGCCAGGTGGATCCGTTCACCCTGCACGGCGGCGAGCCGGTGGAAAAGGGCGACAAGTGGATCGTCACCAAGTGGATGCGCCAGCGCCCGTACGGCTTGCCCGCCTGAGCCTGGCGGCCCCTGCTGACACGACGTTGGCAGCAGGACCCGGCCATCGTGCCTGCTCTGGCGGAGGAGGAGGGCGGGAGCATGCGCGATACGGTCCATGTGCTGGTGTTCGAGGGGTTTGCCGACTGGCAGGCGGCGCTGGCGCTGTGCGAGGTGCGCCGTCCCGGTGACTGGCGCGTGCGCACGGTGGGTTTCTCGCCGGCGCCGGTGACCTCGATGGGCGGGCTGACGGTGGTGCCCGACCTGGCGCTGGCACACCTCGACGTCGACCGCACCGCCTTGCTGGTGGTGCCCGGCGGCCACCTGTGGCGGCGCGGCGAGGGCGACGCGGCGGTGGCGGCGATCGGCCGCGTGCACCGCTCCGGCGCGCCGGTGGCGGCCATCGACAGCGGCGTGCTGGCGCTGGCGCGCGCCGGCCTGCTCGACCATTGCCGCCACACCGGCAACGGCCCCGGCCACATCGACAGCCACGTGCCCGGCTACGCCGGCGCCGCGCAATACGACGCCGGCGTGCTGGCGGTCAGCGACGGCGGCGTCACCACCGCCAGCCACCTGGGCAGCGTGGAGTTTGCGCGCGAGGTGATCCGCACGCTCGACCTCTACAGCGCCAGCGACCGCGAGGCGTGGTTTGGCCTGTTCAAGCACGCGCGCCTGCCGCCGTGGTGCATGGGCGACGCGATGGCCGCCTGATCGCCGCCCGCTACATATCGCCCCCAACGGAGAACACCATGAACCTCCCGCACGTCACGTTTTTCCACTGGCCGCAAAGCCGCTCCGCCGGCACCCGCGCCCTGCTTGAGGAGCTCGGCGCCGACTACACGCTGCGCCTGCTCAACCTCAAGGACGGCGAGCAGCGCCGCGCCGACTATCTGGCCATCAACCCGATGGGCAAGGTGCCGGCGATCGAGCACGAGGGCGTGCTGGTGACCGAGCAGCCGGCGGTGTTCATCTACCTGGCCGATCTCTACGCCGGCGCCGGGCTGGCGCCGTCCATCGGCGATCCCCAACGCGGGCCGTACCTGCGCTGGCTGGTGTTCTACGGTTCGTGCTTCGAGCCGGCGGTCACCGACAAGGCGATGCAGCGCGAGCCGGCGCCGCCGTCCACCTGCGGCTACGGCGACTACGACACCATGCTCGCCACCCTCACCGACCAGCTCGCCGCCGGGCCGTGGCTGCTGGGCGAGCGCTTCAGCGCCGCCGACGTGCTGTGGGGCACGGCGCTGGCGTGGACCACGCAGTTCAAGCTGGTGCCGGAGCTGCCGGTGATCCGCGCCTACATCGACCGCGTCAAGGCGCGCGCCGGCGTGCAGCGCGCGGCGGCGCTGGACGCCGAGGTGATGGCGGCGCTGGCGCCGTAGCCGTGCCGGCGGTGGCGGGCGGGCCGACATGCCGTGCGGCGTCTTTCCCCGTCATCGCGATGGCCGCATCATGACCCGATGCGACGCGCCGACCGCCTGTTTCTCATCATCCACGCCCTGCGCGGCCGACGCACCGCGCTGCAGGCGCGCCAGCTGGCCGAGACGCTGGGCGTGTCGGTACGCACCGTCTACCGCGACGTGGCCGACCTGCAGCTGTCCGGCGTGCCGATCGAGGGCGAGGCCGGCGTGGGCTACGTGCTGCGCAAGGGCGCGGACATCCCGCCGCTGATGTTCACCGCCGAGGAGCTGGAGGCGCTGGTGGTGGGCACGCGTTTCGTGCGTGCCTTTGCCGGCGCGCGGCTGGCCGCCGGCGCGCAGGCCGCGCTGCTGAAGATCGAGGCGGTGCTGCCGCCGGAACTGCGCGAGCGCTCCGCCCGCACGCGCATCTTCGCGCCCACCTGGCGCGACGAGAAAACCCTCGCCTTTGCCGAGCGCATCGACCGCCTGCACGCGGCCATCGGTGCCAACCGCGTGCTGGAGCTGGGCTACCGCGACGAGGCCGGCCGCGCCAGCACGCGGCAGATCGAGCCGCTGTGCCTGGCGTTCTGGGGCGGCAAATGGACGCTGGGCGCGTGGTGCCGGCTGCGCGACGGCTTTCGCAATTTCCGTCCCGACCGCATCGACGATTTCCGCGAAACCGGCGAGTGCTTCGACGACATCGCCGGCCGCAACCTGGACGCCTACCTGGTGGCCGTGCGCCGGCACTACGCCGGCGTCGAGTGACGCGCCGGCGCCGGCGACCATCCATCGGCACGGGGACGTCACGGTGTTCGGTGCGATGATCGGGCGATCACTTTTCCGGAGATCGCGATGAACCGACGCTGGCGTTACCTGTGGCTGGCGGCCCTGGCCCTGAGCACGCTGGCGCACGCCGGCGCGGCCGACGACCAGTTTCGCGCCATCTACCAGCAGGAGTGGGCGTGGCGCACGGGCCAGGCCGGCATCAGCGCCTCGGGCGAGCCGCAACCCAACAACGGCCGGCTGGACGACGTGGACGCCGCCAGCCAGCAGCAGCGGCTGGACTACTGGCAAGGCGTGCTCAGGCAGCTCGACGCCGTCGATGCCGACGCGCTCACGCCCACCAACCAGGTCAACTACGCGATCTATCGCGACCAGATCGCCAACTTCGTGGCCGGCCAGCGCTTCAAGACCTGGCAGATGCCGTTCAACAGCGACTCGGCGTTCTGGTCGGACATCAGCTACGTGCTGCAGGGCGATCGCCTGGACAGCGTCGACGACTATCGCGGCTACGTCGACCGGCTGGGCCAGATTCCCGCCTACATCGACCAGCAGATCGACAACATGCGCGCCGGCCTCAAGCGCGGCTTTTCGGTGCCGCGCGCGGTGCTCGATGGCCGCGACACCTCCATCGCCGCCGTGGCCGAGCTGAAGGATCCCACCGCCAGCAGCTTCTACGCGCCGCTGCAAAAACTGCCCGACACCCTCCCGCCCGACCAGGCGCAGGCGCTGCAGGGCCAGGCGCTGCAGCGCATCCGCGACGGGGTGATCCCGGCCTACGGCCGGCTGCTGGCGTTTTTCCGCGACGAGTACGTGCCGCAGGCGCGCACCACGCTGGCGGCCGAGGCGCTGCCTGACGGCAAGGCGTTCTACCGCCAGCAGATCCACGAGTACACCACGCTGGACCTGGACCCCGACACCATCCACCGGATCGGCCTGGCGCAGGTGGCCAAGATCCACGCGCAAATGCTGCAGACCATGCGCGCCAGCGGCTTCCAGGGCGATTTCCCCGCGTTTTTGCACTATCTGCGCACCGACCCCGGCTTCTACGCCAAGACGCCCGAGGAGCTGCTGATGCGCAGCGCCTGGGTGGCCAAGGAGGTGGACGGCCAGCTCTCGCGCCTGTTCGGCCACCTGCCGCGCGCGCGCTTCACCATCGTGCCGGTACCCGACGACATCGCGCCGTACTACACCTCCGGCCGTGGCGGCGCCGACGAGTACCTGGTCAACACCTACGACCTGTCTTCGCGCCCGCTGTACAACATGCCGGCGCTGACCTTGCACGAGTCCTATCCCGGCCACGCGCTGCAACTGGAGCTGGCGCGCGAAAGCCCCGACCAGCCGGCGTTTCGCCGCCGCAGCTACATCTCCGCCTACGGCGAGGGCTGGGGGCTGTACGCGGAATTCCTCGGCAACGAGATGGGCATCTACAAGACGCCGTACGAGCGCTTCGGCTACCTCACCTACCAGATGTGGCGCGCGTGCCGGCTGGTGGTGGACACCGGCATCCACCACATGGGCTGGAGCCGCCAGCAGGGCATCGACTACCTCACCGCCAACACCGCGCTGTCGGCGCGCGAGATCGCCAACGAGGTGGACCGCTACATCAGCTGGCCGGGCCAGGCGCTGTCCTACGAGCTGGGCTACCTCAAGATCCGCGAGCTGCGCGCCAAGGCGGAAAAGGCGCTGGGGCCGGCCTTCGACATCCGCCATTTCCACGACACGGTGCTGTCCACCGGCTCGGTGCCGCTGCCGGTGCTGGAGCAGCGCATCGACCGCTTCATCGCCCAGGGCGGGCCGGAGCCGGACGCCGGCTGCGGCTGCGCCAAGGGCGGGGAGGGTGCATCACGCTGAGGTCGCGGTTTTTTCAACCTCTCGGGCCGGCGCTGATGGCGCGGCGCGCCATGGCGCGGACTTCATGTATGAAGTAGTATTCAAATACTCTTTATCGGGAGAGTATCGCCATGGCTGATCGACCCGACCGCGTCGCCGAGATGGCCCCGCGCTACGCCGCGTCCGGCGATGCGCTGGGCGCGCCCGCGTTGCGCACGTTCTTTCGTCTTGCCGGGCACTGGAAACTGCGCATTGCCGACCAGCGCCGCCTGCTCGGCGACCCGCCGGAGTCCACCTTCTACAAGTGGAAGCGCGAGCAGGGCGGCAGCCTGGGGCGCGACACGCTGGAGCGCATCAGCTACCTGCTGGGCATCTGGAAGTCGCTGCAGATCCTGTTTCCCGACCCCGCCCAGGCCGACGCGTGGCTGCACAAGCCCAACGCCGCGCCCCTGTTCGGCGGCCACTCCGCCATGCAGCGCATGCTGTCGGGCAACGTCGCCGACCTGTTCGTGGTGCGCCAGTACCTGGACGCGCAGCGCGGCTGATGCCGCTCCCACAGGCCGGATTTCCGCGTGATGCAGGAGCGCACCCTGTGCGCGATGCTTTTTGGTGACGTGACGAAGAACATCGCGCACAGGGTGCGCTCCTACGGGCCTGCGGCGGTTGTTGTGGGAGCGATTTCAGTCGCGATGCTCTTGCTCCCACCACGGAATGCGCCGCCTTCAAACGTGCTGGAACCTTGATGCCGACCGACCTGCCACCCGTCAAACGCATCCGCTGGAGCCATGCCTGGCGCATCGTGCCCAGCCGCTTTCCGCCGGTGGGCGTGTTTGACCGCGTGGCCGATCCGGCCGACCTGGAGGCGGTGTTCGCGATCGAGGCGCTGACCAACCCCCGCCTGCGCGAGGAGGCGGGCGCCTTGCAGCAGGTGCCGCACGAGCGGCGCATCAGCGGTCCGGGGTCCACGCCGGTGATGGCCGCGTTCACCCATCTCAACCCCGAGGGCAGCCGTTTCTCCGATGGCAGCTGGGGCGTGTTCTACGCGGCGCACAGCCTGGCCACGGCGGTGGAGGAGACGATCCACCACCGCCAGCATTTCCTGTCCGCCACCGCCGAGCCGCCGTGCCAGATCCCGATGCGTTGCTACACCACCCGCGTGGACGCGCGCCTGCACGACCTGCGCGGCGGCTGGGCGGCCGCGCACGATCCCGCTTCCTACGCGGCCAGCGTGACGCTGGCCCGCACCCTGCGCGGGGCCGGCTCCAACGGCGTGGTCTACGACAGCGTGCGGCACGCCGGCGGCGAGTGCCTGGCGGCGTTCTACCCGGACGTGGTGGCGCCGTGCGTGCAGGCGCGCCACCTCATCTACCGCTGGGACGGCCAGCGCGTCGCGCAGGTGCTGGAAGTGAGCGAGCTCAAGCGTGACTGAGGTCGCGCCTACGTATCGGCGCCGCTGGCCCAGCCCTCGCCGGTGCCGCGGGTGAACACGCGGTCGTCGGGGAGCACGGTGCGCGCGGCGTGCGGCATCTGGTGGCGCAGCGCGGCGTAGAGCGGGGTGAAGTCGGGGCCGGTCGCGTTGAACAGCTGCGCAAAGTCCTCGATCACGAAATACGTTTGCTGGTAGGTGTCGATGCGGTAGCGCGTGTTCATCACGCGGGCCAGGTCGAAGCCGAGGCGGTTGGGCGCGCGCGAGTCCAGGCTGTAGACCGACTCGCCCTTGGAGCTGACGATGCCGGCGCCATAGATGCGCATGCCCTCGGCGGTGTGGATCAGGCCGAACTCCACCGTGTACCAGTACAGCCGGGTGAGGTTGGCCAGCGCCTCCGGGCCGATCGCGAACGCCTTCATGCCGCCACGGCCGTAGGCCTGCATGTAGTCGGCGAATACCGGGTTGAGCAGCAGCGGCACGTGGCCGAACAGGTCGTGGAACAGGTCCGGCTCGCTGAGGTAGTCCAGCTGCTCGGGCTTCCTGATCCACCAGCTCACGGGAAAGCGGCGGTGCGCCAGGTGGTCGAAAAACACCTCGTCGGGCAGCAGGCCCTCCACCGCCACCACCTGCCAGCCGGTGGCCGCGCCCAGCACGGCGTTGACGTCCTCGAAGCGGGGGATGCCGCCGTCGCCCAGGCCAAAGCGCGCCACGCCCTCCAGAAACTCGTTGCAGGCGCGGCCGGGCAGCAGGTCGCGCTGGCGCCGGAACAAGGTGTCCCACACCGCGTGGTCGGTGGCGCTGTAGTCGGCCCACGGCTGCGCCACCACGCCGGTGGCGTACACCGGCACGTAGCCGCGATCGGTCTGCTGGTGCTCGATTTTGCGGGGCGTGGTCATGGGCGGGGCGCGCGTGGCGGGGAAGAAGGACAGCTTAGCGAGCCGCCACCGCACGGAGATTGCTTTGTTGCTCCACCATGGGCGTGAAGCGCCATGATTTTGCGTGATATGCGCCATATGGCGCAGAATCATGCGCATGACCACACTTGACCGCACCGACCTGCGCATCCTGGCCGTCCTGCAGGGCGAGGGCCGCATCACCAATGCCGAGCTGGCCGAGCGGGTCAGCCTGTCGCCCTCGGCCTGCCTGCGCCGGCTGCAGCGGCTGGAGGCGGACAAGGTCATCAGCGGCTACGCCGCCCAGGTGGACCCGCAGGCCGTGGGGCTGGGCCTGCAGGCGTTCGTGCGGGTGCAGCTGAGCAAGCACGAGAGCGCGGTGGTGGAGGCGTTCGTGGAGCGCGTCAACGCCTGGGACGAGGTGGTGGCCTGTCATGCGCTGACCGGCGCGATGGATTACCTGCTGCATGTCTACGTGGCCGACCTGGCGGACTTTTCCCGCTTTCTGCTCGATCACCTGCTCAACGCCTCGGGCGTGGCCGACATCAACTCCAGCTTCGTGCTGCGTACGGTAAAGCGCTCGCCCTCGCTGCCGCTGGCGCATCTGGGCGATGGCACCCGGGGAAAGTAGACCTGTAGGAGCGCACCCTGTGCGCGATGCTTTTCGCCATGCCCATATCGCGCACAAGGTGCGCTCCTGCACGCCGCCGCCGGCTGCTGTGGGAGCGACTTCAGTCGCGATGCCTTCGGGCGGGGATTGGGGATGACCAGACATTCGTCTGTTGAGAGCCGGGATTGGCAAGAGCATCGCGACTGAAGTCGCTCCCACGGCGCACAGGCCCCGGTTGCCGTTCCGCGCGGTGGCGCACTGACGCTACACTGCACGGCTCATGAGTGAAGCCGCCCTTTCCCCGTCCCGCGATCGCCTGCGTCCGCTGCGCTACCTGTGGCGCGTGCCGTTGGTGCTGGTGCATCTGGTGCTCGGCATCCTGCTTTGCGCGCTGTTGCTGGGCTGGACCAAGCAGGCAGTGATGACGAACGGGCGCGAGCCGCTCCCGCATCGCATGATCCGCGCGTGGTCGGTGACGTTGCTGCGCATCTTCGGCATGCGGCCGCGCCGTTTCGGCGAGGCGCGGCGTGATCCGGTGCTGTTCGTGGCCAACCACACCTCGTGGATCGACATCACCATGCTGCACAGCCAGCGCGCGGCGTGCTTCGTGGCCAAGGCCGAGATCGCCGGCTGGCCGCTGGTCGGCTGGCTGGCCAGCAGCGCCGGCACCATCTTTCACCGGCGCGGCAACAACCACTCGCTGTCCACGGTGATGGCGGCGATGGTGGCGCGCCTGCGCGCGGGCCGTTCGGTGGCGGTGTTTCCCGAGGGCGGCACCGGCTACGACGGCGTGCTGCGGGTGTTTCATGCGCGCATTTTCCAGGCCGCGCTCGATGCCGAGGTGACGGTGCAGCCGGTGGCGCTGCGGTTTGCCCGCGACGGGCGGCGGCTGGTGGATGCCGGCTTCCGCCATGGCGAGAGCTTTTTCGCCAACATCGTGCGCCTGCTGGGCGAGGCGCCGATGGATGCGGAAATCCACTTTCTGCCGCCGGTGCCCTCCACGCCGGACGCGCGCCGGCGCATGGCCGAGCTGTCGCGCGAGCGCATCGCCGCCGCGCTGGACGACAAGCCGGCATGAGCCTGCCGCAAGGCAAGGATTTCCGCCCCCCGTGGCCCCTGCGCAGCGGCCACCTGCAAACCATGCTCTCCTCCAGCGGCGTGCGACGCATGCTGCTGCCGGCCGCCGCGCGCACCGTGATGCACGGCGCCGAGCCGGTGGTGGTGGATGCCGGCGACGGCGTACGCCTCACCGGCGCGTTCACGGCGCAGGCGTCGCGGCCGCGTGCGCGCGGCCTGGCGGTGCTGTTCCACGGCTGGGAAGGCAGCGTGGACTCCACCTATGTGCTGCAGACCGGCAGCCGCATGCTGGCCGAGGGCTGGGACGTTTTCCGCCTCAACTTCCGCGACCACGGCGACAGCCACGCGCTCAACGAGGCGCTGTTCCACTCCTGCCGGCTGGACGAGGTGGTGCGGGCACTGGACGACATCGCGCGCCGCTGGCCGGCGCGGCCGATGGTGCTGGCGGGCTTTTCGCTGGGCGGCAACTTTGCGCTGCGCGCGGCCATGCAGACCCCGCGACTGGGCATTCCGCTGGCCTATGCGCTGGCGGTGTGCCCCATCATCGATCCGGCCGTGGGACTGTTTTCGCTGGAGGAGTCGGCGCCGTGGTTCTACCAGGCGTACTTCATGCGCAAGTGGCGCCACTCGCTGCTGGCCAAGCAAAAGGCCTTTCCGCAGCACCAGTACTTCGAGATGTCGGAGCTGAAACAGCACCTGCGCGGGCTGACCGAGGCCCTGGTCAAGCGGCACACCGATTTCCAGTCGCTGCAGCAGTACCTGGACGGCTATTCCGTGGCCGGCGAGGTCATGCAGGCGCTGCAGATTCCCGCCACCATCCTCACCGCGCGCGATGACCCCGTCATCCCGGTAGGCAGCTTCGAGGAGCTGCGCCTGCCGCCCAACGTGGAGCTGGACATCTCCCCCTACGGCGGCCACTGCGGTTTCATCCGCGACTTCGGCATGACCAGCTTCACCGACGACTACATCGCCGCCCGCTTCAACGCGGTGGCGGATGGTTGGGTGGCGGGAGCGGGGAGCAGGGAATAGGGAACGGGGAGTAGGGAACAGGAAAAGCCCCGCACTCCCGCCACCGATCCCCCTGAGCGCAGCTACGCAGCAGCGGAGTCGAAGGGCGGTTTGCGGTGCGGCTTCGACTTCGCCGCTGCGCGGCTACGCTCAGCCCGAACGGGGCGGGTGGCTGGCCGCCGCGCACCCCGAGCGGGTCGGGGTGGCGGGGTGGAAGGCTTACGCCGCGTCCAGCGCCTGCGACAGGTCGGCGATCAGGTCGTCGATGTGCTCGATGCCGACCGACAGGCGGATCATGTCCTCGCTGACGCCGGCCTTGGCCAGCTCGCTCGCGTCCAGCTGGCGGTGCGTGGTGGAGGCCGGGTGGGTGGCCAGCGACTTGGTGTCGCCGATATTGACCAGGCGGGTGAACAGCTTCATCGCATCAAGCACGCGTGCGCCGGCGGCACGCGGGTCGGCCGCGTCGCCGCCCACGCCGAACGACAAAATGCCCGATGCCTTGCCGCCCATGTACTTCTGCGCCAGCGCGTGGTCGGGGTGGTCGGGCAGGCCGGCGTAGCGCACCCACGACACCTTCGGGTGCTGCTGCAGGAAGCGGGCAAGCGCCAGCGCGTTGTCGCAGGTGCGGTCCATGCGCAGCCCCAGCGTGGCCACGCCCTGCAGGGTGAGAAACGCGTTCATCGGCGAGATCGCCGCGCCGGTGTTGCGCAGCGGCACCACGCGCGCGCGGCCGATGTAGGCGGCCGGCCCCAGCGCCTCGGTGTAGACCACGCCGTGGTAGGACACGTCCGGCTCGTTGAGGCGGCGGAAGCGCTCCTTGTGCTCGGCCCAGGGAAACTTGCCGCTGTCCACGATGGCGCCGCCGATGCTGTTGCCGTGGCCGGCGATGTACTTGGTCAGCGCGTGCACCACGATGTCGGCGCCGTGCTCGATCGGGCGGCACAGGTACGGGCTGGGCACGGTGTTGTCCACGATCAGCGGAATGCCGTGCGCGTGCGCGATCTCGGCCAGCGCGGCGATGTCGCTGACGTTGCCCAGCGGGTTGCCCACCGACTCGCAGTAGATCGCCTTGGTGCGCGCGTCGATCAGCGGCGCGAACGACTCCGGTTTGCTCGCGTCGGCAAAGCGCACCTCCAGCCCCTGCTGCGGAAACGTGTGCGCAAACAGGTTGTAGGTGCCGCCGTAGATGGTGGCGGCCGAGACGATGTTGTCGCCGGCCTCGGCGATGGTCTGGATGGCATAGGTCACCGCCGCCATGCCCGAGGCCAGCGCCAGCGCCGCGATGCCGCCCTCCAGCGCGGCCACGCGCTGCTCCAGCACGTCCTGGGTGGGGTTCATGATGCGCGTGTAGATGTTGCCCGGCACCTTCAGGTCGAACAGGTCGGCGCCGTGCTGCGCGTTGTCGAACGCGTAGGCCACGGTCTGGTAGATCGGCACGGCCGAGGAGCGCGTGGTCGGGTCCGGCGAATAACCGGCGTGGACGGCGAGGGTCTCGAGTTTCATCAGGCGCTCCGTGGTCGTGGCGATGGGAAACACGCCCGCGAGGGGCGCATGCGCCTAGCCTACAGGGATGGCGCCACGTTTTGGACGTCTGGACGTCTGTCAGCGCGCCCGCGCGCCCTGGCGCAGCGGATCAAGCAGCCCCGACAAGCCGTTGTGGTCGATCTCCAGCGCCAACGCCAGCAACCGCCCCAGCGACCCGGACGGAAACCCCTTGCGCGCAAACCATGCCAGGTACGCGCCGGGCAGGTCGGCAATCAGCCGCCCCTGGTACTTGCCGTAGGGCATGCGTACGGTCACCAGTTGCTGCAGGTCGTCGGGGTTCAAGGAGGCGTCACCTTGCCGCATGCATGGCGGCCCGCGGGTAGTGTAGCGGCGGCGTGCGGCGTGAGAGGATCGGGTGGGTATAGGCTGGGTGGGCTTGCTTCCTTCCCTGGCTTGCAGGGGAGGGTCGGGGGAGGGGTTTGCTCCCGCCTCCACCCACGTAGAAACCACGCCGACGGAGACAACCCATGTACCTGCGCAGCGACAGTTTCGACAACGGCCAGCCGATTGCGCCGGCGTTCGCCTTCGGCAAGCCCGGTGATCCGATCGCGCTGTCGGACAACCGCAGCCCGCACCTGGCCTGGGGCGATGCGCCGGCGGGTACGCGCTCGTTCGTGCTCACCTGCATCGACCCGGACGTGCCCAGCCGCATGGACGACGTGAACCAGCCCGGCCGCGTGGTGCCGGCCGAGTTGCGGCGGGTGAAGTTTGTGCACTGGTTGATGGCGGACATCGTGCCCGAGTGCACCGAGCTGGCCGCCGGCGCCTGTGGCGAGGGCGTGGTGGCGCGCGGCAAGCACGCGCCGCCGGGGCCACCGGGCAGCGTGCAGGGCATCAACGATTTCACCGGCTTTTTTGCCGGCGACGCCGACATGGTGGGCGAGTACCTCGGCTACGACGGCCCCTGCCCACCGTGGAACGACGCGCTGGTGCACCACTACCACTTTCGCGTGTCGGCGCTGGACGTGCCCACGCTGGGGCTGGCGCGCGGGTTTACCTTGTCGCAGCTGCACGAAGCGATGGAGGACCACGTGCTGGACCAGGCCGAATGGGTGGGCACCTACACCCTCAACCCGGCGCACGTGGCGGCGTGACCGGCGTTGCGCGTCGGCGCCGCGTGCACGGCGGCGGCGCGTACCTTCACGCGCGCATGGCGTGGGGCTGGGGATGATCCGGCACGTGGCTGGACACCGCCCCCATCACCCACGAGGAGATCCCCATGCTTCACTACGCGCTGGTTTTCCTGGTCATCGCCATCATCGCCGCCATCTTCGGATTCGGCGGCATCGCCGGCGCGGCGGCCGGCATCGCGAAAATCCTGTTCATCATTTTCCTGATCCTCGCCATCATTGCGTTCTTCCGTCGCGCGAGGTGATCGGGCCGCCTCGCAAGATCCCACGTCCATTCCCGGAGCACGTCATGAACCAGCTACCCGACAAGACCTCGCCGCCGGCCGGCAACCGCATCGACGCGCAGGCCGAGCGCGTAAAGCAGGCCACTTCCGCCGCCGTGGCCAGCACCAAGGAGGCGGTGGACCGCGCCGCCGACCACGTGGAGGAAACCCTGCACCGCGCCACCGACAAGGCCGCCGATGCCGCCAACCGCGCCAGCGACAAGGCGGCTGACGCGGCCGCGCGCGGGCGCGAGGCCTGCGACCGCACCATGGACACGGCCGACGCATGGATGGAGCAGGCCCGCAACTACGTGCGCGAAAAGCCCACCCAGGCCGTGCTGATGGCGCTGGGCGCGGGCTGGCTGCTCGGTCGCCTGCTGCGGCGCTGAGCCGGCCACAAGGGGGATCGCCCATGCAGGGATCAGGCAGCGACCGGGGCACCGGCAACCCGGACGACACCGCAACGGCGCCGCCATCGACGGCGCCGTTGCCGTCATGGCTGGTCGACCTGGCCCGCCTCGGCGGTGCGCTGGGGCGGCTGGCCGGCGCGCAATGGTCGCTGCTGGCGACCGAGCTGGGGCTGGCGCGCAGCGCGGTGTCGTGGATGCTGCTGGCCGGCCTGGTGGCCACCGTGGCCGGCGTGGCGCTGGCGCTCACCTTGATGGCGCTGCTGGGCCTGGCGCTGGCCAAGTGGTTTGGCTCGTGGCTGTGGGCGCTGCTGGCGCTGTGCGTGCTGCAACTGCTGATGCTGGCCGGCGCGGTGTGGTTGTTCCGCCGCTGCATGCACTGGATGACCCTGCCCGCCACGCGCGGCGAATGGAGTGCGATGATGCACGACGCGATGCGCGGCGCGCGCCAGGGCGAGGCGCCCGCTGGCGCCGCATCAACGCGCGGGCACCAACAGGGGGACGACGCATGAGCATCAGGTCGCGACTGGCGACAGTGGAACAGGCACGCACGCGTGCAGCGCTGGCCCGTCATGACGTGGGCGATGCCGCCGGCGCGCTGCTGGCGCACGGTCGCGCGCATCCGCTGGCCACCGTGGGCGCGGCGGCCGGCGCGGGTTTCGTGCTGGGCCGGCTCAACCTGCACCCGCTGCGGCTGCCGGGGCTGGGCTCGCTGCTGGGCGGCGCGCTGGCGCAGGTGGTGACGCTGGGCTCGCGGCTGATCGCCGAGCTGGGCACGGCCGGTCTCGGCGCCGCCGCCGAGGCGGCCATGGACGGTTTTGCCGAGCGGCCATGAGCGGGCCTGATCCGTTGCCGCCCGACGCGGTCGCGCCCCCGGCTGGCGCCGCGCCGCTTTTGCTGGATGCGCCGCCGCCCGTCGCCGCCGTGCGCCACCTGTCGCCCGCCCAGCGCGACGCCCGCAGCGTGCGCCGCCACCTGCGCGGCCTGCGCGTGGTGCTCAACGCGCTGTTGCTGCTGGCGCTGCTCTACACCATCACCATCACGCGCGCGCTGCTGATACCGCTGGTGCTGGCCGCCTTCATCGGGTTGGCGCTCAACCCGCTGGTGGCCGCCGGCGCGCGCGTGCGCCTGCCGCGCTGGCTCACCGCCAGCGCGCTGGTGATCGGCCTGCTGGTGGGCATCGGCACCGGCGTGGGCCTGCTGGCGCAGCCGGCGGTGGGCTGGTTCCAGGGCGCGCCTTCGGCCATCCGCCATTTCGTGCCCATGCTCAAGGGCCTCACCCAGCCGCTGGAGGCGGCCAACCGCGCCACGCAGACCCTGGTCAGTGGCCGCCCCGTGTACCGCGCCGCACCGGCGCCGGCGCCGGTCAGCATCAGCGCATGGGATGTGGTGTCCACCGCGCCCAAGGTGGTGGCGGCGGTGCTCAGCGTGGTGCTGCTGGTGTTTTTTTTCCTGATCTACGGCGACTCCATGCTGCGCCGGCTGGTGGAGATCACCCCCGGCTTCGCCTACAAGCGCCACGCCGTGAGCATCGTGCGCGGCATCCAGACGGAGATCTCGCGCTACCTGCTGACCGCGCTGTGCATCAACGCCAGCCTGGGCGCGCTCACCGCCGGCATGCTGTGGCTGTACGGCGTACCCGACCCGCTGCTGTGGGGCGCGGTGGCGATGTTCGCCAACTTCATCCCCTACGTGGGCGCCATCGGCACCACCGCGCTGCTGGCCGTGGTGTGCATGCTGTACGCCAACAACGCCAGCCTCGACGTGTTTCTGCCGGTGCTCACCTTTGCCGGCATCACCGCCGTCGAGGGCAACCTGATCACGCCGATGATCCAGGGCCACAGCATGCGCCTGAGCCCCATCGCCATCTTGCTGTGGCTGCTGGTCTGGGGCTGGCTGTGGGGCATCCCCGGCGCGCTGCTGGCCGTGCCCATGCTCACCTGCACCAAGCTCATCGCCGAGCGCGTGCGCGGCTGGACCTGGTTTGCGGTGATCGTGCAGCGGTAGCCTCGGCGGCCGGGCGGGGAAGAGCGCCGGTTGGTGCCCGGCTGGCTCTATGGCAACTACGTGGTTTACGTGGATGAGAGCGGCGATCACAGCCTGGAGAGCGTGGACGAGCAATATCCCGTATTCGTGCCTTCCACAAGGGCTACTACGCCGGCCACGTCGTGCCTGCGCTGGAAACATTCAAGTTCAAGCATTTCGGGCATGACCTGGTGGTGCTGCACGAGACGGATATCCGCAAGGAGCGCGGTTGCTTCCGCTTCTCCAGCCGCGAGCACAAGGATGCCTTTCTCGACGAGCTGACAGGCATCATCGAGGCCAACAACTTCATGTTGATCGCCTGTGTCGTTGACAAGAGGCGCCTGCGTGAGCGCGGCGAAAATCCCTACCATCTGGCGCTGGGGTTTTGCCTCGAAACACTGTACGAACTGATGCGGGAAAAGAAGCAGGACGATCTGCCTACGCACGTGGTGGTCGAATGTCGAGGAAAGAAGGAAGACGCCGCGCTTGAGCTGGAATTCCTGCGCGTATGTTCGGGCGAGAACAAGTTCGGCAAGCCGCTGCCATTTGAAGTGGTGTTTGCCGACAAGAAGACGAATTCGAGCGGCCTGCAACTTGCGGATCTGGTGGCGCGCCCCATCGGACTATCGGTGGTCAGGCCCGAGCAAGCCAACCGTGCCTTTGACGTGCTGAAGCAGAAGTTCTTCTGCAGCGGCGGGCGCAGGAATACAGGAGTCGGTTTCGAAGGCTTGGGCTTGAAGATGCATCCGGCCCCAGAAAGCGAAAGGCCCCGGTGAACGCACCGAGGCCATATCGACACGAGAAAAGCATCGCGACTGAAGTCGCCCCCACATGATCCGCGGGCACCGCACCTCTGTGGGAGCAACTTCAGCCGCGACGTTGATGCGAATCCCTCACCTACGGCCTATCGGCGACGGCCTGCCAACCGCCGCCCAGCGCCTTGTACAACGCCACGGCGCGGGTGTTGATGGCGGTTTCGGCCTGGGCCAGCGCGTCCTCGCTGGCGAGTTGCACGCGCTCGGCGTCGAGCAGTTCGAGGAAGCCGGTGGCGCCCTCCTGGTAGCGCACGCGGGCGAGGTCGGCGGCGCGGCGACTGTTGCCGGCCTGGTCGATCAGCTTTTCCACGCTGTCGTGCTGCCGGTTGTAGCCGATGACGGCGTTGTCGACATCCTCGATCGCTTGCAGCACGGTGCGCTGGTAGTTCGCCTGCGCCGCATCGGCGCGTGCCTCGCTGGCATGCAGGTTGGCGCGTACGCGCTGCACGTTGAGCCCGTCCCAGCTGATGCTGGGGGTGAGCGACCAGGCGCGAGTGGACGGACCGCCGAAGTCGTTGCTGCGTCCAGCCAGGAAGCCGAGAAAGCCGCCCAGCGAGATGTGCGGAAAGAAGTCCGCCCTGGCCACGCCGATGCGCGCGGTGGCGGCGGCGTACGCGCGCTCGGCCGCGCGCACGTCGGGGCGACGCTCCAGCACGTCGCCGGCCTTGCCGATGGGCAGCACGGCATCGATCGGGTGAAAGGTGGCGGGGGAGATGTCCACGTCCAGTTCGCCGGGACGCTCGCCGAGCAGCACGGCGAGGCGGTACTCGCCCGCGTGCGCTTGCGCGTCGAGCAGTGGCAGTTGTGCCTCGACCGCGTTCAACTGGGCATTGGCGCTGGCCACGTCCTGCTCCGAGGCGGTGCCCACCTCGGCGCGGGCGCGGATCACCTTCAGCGTGTCGCGCTGGTTGGCGATGTTGCGCCGGGCGATGGCGATGCGCTGCTGGGTGCCGCGCAGGCCGAAGTAGTTGCGCGCCACCTCGGCGAACAGGCTCACCTGCGCATCCTGCAGTGCCGCCTCGCTGGCGCCGAGATCGGCGCCGGCGGCCTCCACCGAGCGGCGCACGCCGCCGAACAGGTCCAGCTCCCACGAGGCATCGAAACCGGCCTGGTAGGCCGTGGTGGTGACGCGCTGGTCGCTGAGGCCAGGCTGCTGTTCGCGGCGGCGGCTGTAGCTGGCGCCGGTGTCGATGGTCGGCCACTGCTGCGATTTCGCGCCGCCGAGCAGGGCGCGTGATTCGGCCAGCCGCGCCACCGCGATGCGCAGGTCGAGGTTGTTGGCTGCCGCACGCTGGATCAGCGCGTCCAGCGTGGGGTCGCCGAACTGTTTCCACCATTGCGCCTGGAATTGCGCGGTGCTTTCACGCGTGGCGTCCGTGCCCTGCATCTGCATCGGTGGCGTGGCCGGCGCCTTGTAGTCCGGTCCCACGCTGGCACAGCCGGCCAGCGCGAGCGCGGCGAACAACAGCGAGCGGCGCGCCATGCTCGTCATCCCGGCGAAAGCCGGGATCCAGCGCCGTTGGCTGCGGCCATGCAACGTCACGGGATTCCTGCCTTCGCAGGAATGACGGGCAAAAGCGTGATCAACAGGAGCCGGCAGGCGCTTCAGGGTGGCAGCAATCATCGTCGAGGTTTTCATCTCAATGGTTCTCCAGCGCCGGCAGTGCGTTGGCCTGCGCGGCGCGCTTGCGCGCCTCGCGGCGTTCCACCAGTGCGCGAATCACGACATAGAACAGCGGCGTGTAGATCAGCCCGAACACGGTCACGCCGAGCATGCCGGCGAACACCGCCACGCCCATGGCGTGGCGCATCTCCGCGCCGGCGCCGTGCGAGGTGACCAGGGGCACCACGCCCATGATGAAGGCGATCGAGGTCATCAGGATCGGACGCAGCCGCAGCCGCGCCGCCTCCAGCACCGCGTCGTGGCGGGTCATGCCTTCCAGCTGCATCTCGCGGGCAAACTCCACGATCAGGATGGCGTTCTTGCACGCCAGGCCCACCAGCACGATCAGGCCGATCTGGGTGAAGATGTTGTTGTCGCCGCCGGACAGCCACACATCGGCAATCGCGGACAGCAGCACCATCGGCACGATCAGGATCACCGCCAGCGGCAGCGACCAGCTCTCGTACAGCGACGCCAACACCAGGAACACCAGCAGCACGCACAGCGGAAACACCAGTACCGCCGTGTTGCCGGCCAGGATCTGCTGGTAGGTCAGCTCGGTCCACTCGAAGCTGAAGCCGTGGGGCAGGTGCTCGCGCGCCAGCTTTTCCATCGCCGCCTGGGCCTGGCCGGAGCTGTAGCCGGGTGCGGGGCCGCCATTGATCTCGGCGGTGGGGCTGCCGTTGTAGTGCTGCACGCGGTCGGGGCCGGCGCCACGGCGCACGGTGACAAACGAGCCCAGCGGCACCATCCGGCCTTGCGCGTTGCGTGTCTGCAGGCGCGCGATGTCCTGCGGCTCGTGGCGAAACGCGGGGTCGGCCGACACGTCCACCTGGTAGGTGCGACCAAAGCGGTTGAAGTCGTTGACGTACAGCGAGCCCAGGTACGCCTGCATGGTCTGGTACACGTCGGCCAGGTGCACGCCCTCGGCCTTGGCCTTCTCGCGATCCACGTCCGCATCCACCCGCGGCACCGCCACCTGGAAGCTGGAGAACAGCCCGGCCAGTTCCGGCACGTCGCGGCTGGCGGCGATCAGGTTTTGCGTTTGCCGGTACAGCTCCTCGAAGCCGCGGTCGGCGCGATCCTCGATCTGCATGCGGAAGCCGCCGATGGTGCCCAGCCCCATCACCGGCGGTGGCGGAAACACGGCGATGAACGCGTCCTGGATGCCGGCAAATTGCTGGTTGAGCGCACCGGCGATGGCGCCGGCCGACAGCGACGGATCGCGCCGCTCCTCAAACGGCTTCAGCGCCACGAACACCACGCCGGCGTTGGTGGCGTTGGTGAAGCCGTTGATCGACAGGCCGGGAAACGCGATGGCGTGCTCCACGCCCGGCTGCCTCATGGCGATGGCGCTCATGCGCTCGATCACGTCCTGCGAGCGGTCCAGCGAGGCGGCGTCGGGCAACTGCGCAAACGCCACCAGATATTGCTTGTCCTGCCCCGGCACGAAGCCGGTGGGCACGTGGGCAAAGCCCAGCCAGGCCAGGCCGATCAGCCCCGCGTACACCGCCAGCGCCAGCCGGCCCTTGCCCAGCACGCGCCGGGTGCCGCCTACATAGCGCGTGGCGCCACGCTGGAACAGGCGGTTGAACGGCCGGAACAGCCAGCCAAACGCGCGATCGATGCCGCGGGTGAGGCGATCCTTCGGCGCGTCGTGCGGCAACAGCAGCACGGCGGCCAGTGCCGGGCTCAGGGTCAGCGAATTGAACGCCGAGATCACCGTGGAGATGGCGATGGTCAGTGCAAACTGGCGGTAGAACTGGCCGGTGAGGCCGCTGACGAAGGCGGTGGGGATGAACACCGCGCACAGCACCAGCGCGGTGGCCACGATCGGGCCGGTGACCTCGCGCATGGCCTTGCGCGTGGCCGCCTTCGGCGACTCGCCCAGCTCGATGTGGCGCTCCACGTTCTCCACCACCACGATGGCGTCGTCCACCACGATGCCGATGGCCAGCACCAGGCCAAACAGGCTCAGCGCGTTGAGCGAAAAGCCGGCCAGGTACATCACCGCAAACGTGCCCACCAGCGACACCGGCACTGCCACCAACGGGATGATCGACGCGCGCCAGGTCTGCAGAAACAGGATCACCACCAGCACCACCAGCGCGATGGCCTCCAGCAGCGTATGCGCCACCGCCTCGATCGAGCCGCGCACGAACACGGTGGGGTCGTACACGATGGAGTACTCCACCCCCTGCGGAAACTCCTTCTTCAGCTGCGCCATGGTGGCGCGCACCTCGTCGGAGATCTGGATGGCGTTGGAGCCCGGCCGCGCAAAAATCGGCATCGCCACCGCCGGCTGGTTGTCGAGCAGGCTGCGCAGCGCGTAGTTGCTGGAGCCCAGCTCCACCCGCGCCACGTCGCGCAGGTGCACCACGCTGCCATCGGCGGCGGTGCGCACGATGATGTCGCGAAAATCGTCCTCGTCCACCAGCCGGCCGCGCGTGTTGATGTTGAGCTGGAACGCGTCGGTGCCCGGCCCCGGCGGGGCGTTCAGCGCACCGGCGGCCACCTGCACGTTCTGCTCGCGGATCGCGCCGACCACGTCGCCGGTGGAAAGGCCGCGCGCGGCCAGCTTCTGCGGGTCAAGCCACACGCGCATGGCGTATTCGCCGGCGCCGAAGATCTGCACGTCGCCAATGCCGTCCAGCCGTCCCAGCACGTCCTTCACGTGCAGGCGCGCGTAGTTGGACAGGTACAGCATGTCGTAGCGCTGGTCGGGCGAGGTCAGGTGCACCACCATGGTCAGGTCGGGCGAGCTTTTCTGCGTGGTCACGCCCAGCCGCTGCACCTCTTCGGGCAACTTCGGCAGCGCCTGCGCCACGCGGTTCTGCACGTCCACCTGGGCGGTGTTGAGGTCGGTGCCCAGCGCAAAGGTGACGGTCAGCGTCATCGCGCCGTCGCTGGTGGCCTGCGAGGAGGTGTAGAGCATGCCCTCCACGCCATTGATCTGCTCCTCCAGCGGCGTGGCCACCGTCTGCGCGATCACCTCGGGGTTGGCGCCCGGGTAGCTGGCGCGCACCACCACGGTCGGTGGCACCACCTCGGGGTATTCGCTGATCGGCAACTGGAACACCGCGATGGCGCCGGTGATCACGAACAGCAGCGACAGCACGGCCGCCATGATCGGCCGGTCGACAAAGAATTGGGCGATGTTTTTCATGCGATGCGTCCTTGGGTCTTGCGTGAACCCTCCCCTGCAAGCAGGCGGCGGATCCCTGGCTTCTGCTCCTCCCCCTTGCTTGGCAGGGGGAAGCTGGGAGGGGGTGGCTTGGACGAGGCGGGGAAGCTCAAGAGCGAACCCCTCCCCAGCCCTCCCCTGCGGGCAGGGGAGCGAGCCGTCTCGTCAGCCGCGCGGTAGCGGCGAGTCCGACGCGTCCACCTGTGCCGTGCGCGCATCGGTGGCGCTGGCGTCGCGTTCCACCACTGCCTTGTCGGCCGGGGCGAGGCGGTAGCTCATCGCCACCGTCTGCGGATTCACCTCCACGCCCGGGCGTACGCGCTGCAGGCCGTTGACCACCACTACGTCGTCGGCGCGCAGGCCGCTGTCGATCACGCGCAGGCCGTGGACCAGGGCGCCGGTGTCCACCTTGCGGTATTGCACCTTGTGGTTCTTGTCCACCACGTAGACGAACTGGTTGCCCAGGTCGGTGCCGATGGCGCGGTCATCCACCAGCAGGCGCGGCTGCGGCTTGCCGCTGTGCAGTTGCACGCGGGCGTACAGGCCTGGCGTGAACACGCCGTCGGCGTTGTCCAGCACCGCACGCAGGCGCATCGTGCCGGAGCCGGTGCGCAGCTGGTTGTCCACGAAATCGAGGCGGGCCGCGTGCGGGTAGCCGGTTTCATCGGCCAGGCCCACGGCGGCGTCGATGCGCGCGGCCCGGCCGGCCCGGGCCGCGTCGTGGCGCAGGTGATCGAGCTTGAGCCAGGTGTGCTCGTCCACGTCGAAATACACGTACACCGGGTTGACCGTGACCAGGCGGGTCAACACGTCGTTGCTGTCCACCAGGTTGCCGGGAGTGATGCGCACGTCGCTGACACGGCCGTCGATGGGCGCGCGCACCGTGGTGAACTCCAGCTGCAGTCGCGCGGCGGCCAGCGCTGCCGTGGTGGCTGCCAGCGCGGCGCGGGCGCTTTGCGCCGCGGTATCGAGGCGGTCGGCCTCCTGCCTGGCGATGGCGTGCTGTACCAGCAGCATCTGGCCGCGGCGCGCGTTGGCGTCGGCCAGCTCGTGCTCGGCGCGGGCCTGGGCCTGGCTGGCGACAAGGCGGTCCACCTCGGCCTGGTACGGGCGCGGGTCGATGCGGAACAGCACGTCGCCCTTGCGCACCATGGCGCCCTCGCTGAAATGCACCGACTGCACATAGCCGCCCACGCGCGGGCGCAGCGCCACCGCGTTGACGGCCTGCAGCTGGCCGGTGAAGTCGGCACTGTCGCTTACCGGGCGCAGCAGCGCCTGCGCCACGGTGACCTCGGGCACGGCCGCCGGTGCCTGCGCGTGGCTCTGGTTGTCCGGGCCGAGCACCGCCCAACTGCCTAGGGCGACGGCGATGGCCACACTGGCCAGCATCAGTTTCTTGTTCATGGATGGGCTCCCTGGAAAGGCCGTGCGGCGTCGCAGCACGGCGATGGAGCAGGGTAGATAAGTGCACTGGCCGGTATAAAAACCCAACCCTCGCGCATTCCAGTCGTGACCCACAGTCACGAATAGGCCCATAATCGACCAGATGGAAGACCTGTCAGCGATAACCGCCTTTGTCCGCGTGGTCGAGGCACGCAGTTTTGCCGCCGCCGCCCAGCAACTGGGCATGACGCCGTCGGGCGTGAGCCGCGCCGTGTCGCGGCTGGAGTCGCGCATTGGCGTGCGGCTGCTGTTTCGCTCCACGCGCGCGCTGCGCACCACCGACGACGGCGAGTCGTTCTACCAGCGCTGCAAGGACATCCTGGCCGACCTGGGCGAGGCGGTGGAGTCGCTGGGCTATGCCCGCATCAAGCCGCGCGGCAAGCTGCGCGTGGCGGTAAACGTGTCCATCGGCCGCACCGCGCTGATCCCCAACCTGGCCAGCTTCGAGGCGCGCTGCCCCGACGTGCGGCTGGAGCTGGCCATGAGCGACCGCAACATCGGCCTGATCGAGGAGGGCATCGACTGCGCCATCCGCATGGGCGAGCTGGAGGATTCCAACCTGGTGGCGCGCAAGCTGGGCTACTTCAACAACGTGTTGTGCGCCTCGCCGCAGTACCTGGCGCGCCACGGCACGCCCACCACCATCGACGAGCTGCGCCAGCACCGCTGCATCAACTACGTCTACCCCACCAGCGGGCGGCCCTACCAGTGGCAGTTCGACACGCCCGACGGGCGCATGGCGCTGGATGTGGACGCGCACCTGCTGATCAACGACGGCGAGTCGGTGATCCAGGCGGCCATCGCGGGGCTGGGCATCATCCAGGCGCCACACTGGCTGCTCGCCTGCGCGCTGGGCAGCGGCCAACTGCAGGTGATCATGCAGGACACCATCTCCATCGGCTCGCCAGTGTGGATCGTCTACCCGCAGAAAAAGCACCTGTCCGCTCGCGTGCAGGCGTTCATCGAGTGGGTGCAGGAGCTGTTCGAGCGCGCCAACATGCCGGCGTGCCAGATGAAGGCCAAGGGCACGGCCCAGCCCGGCCGTTACGCCCCCGCCGGCACCAGCAGCAACAGCGCCACGCCAAAGGCGATGCGGTAGATCGCGAACGGGGTGAACGTGTGGCTGCGGATGTAGCCCAGCAGCCACTTCACCGCCGCAAACGCCACCACCGCCGACACCACAAAACCCAGGGCCAGCGCGCTCCAGTCCTCGTGCGCGGCGCCGCCGCTCTTGAGCACCTTCAGCAGCTCGTAGCCGGTGGCCGCGTACATCGTGGGTATGCCCACCAGAAACGCGAACTCGGTGGCGGCCGCGCGGTTGCTGGTGCCAAACAGCAGGGCGGCGAAAATCGTCGCCGCCGAGCGCGAGGTGCCGGGAAAAATCCCCGCCACCATCTGCGCCACGCCCACCAGGATCGCCACTGTCCAGGTCACCGCGCGGCGGTCGGGCCGGCGCTCGGCCAGGCGCTCGGCCACGATCATCCACACGCCGCCCACCACCAGCGCCCACGCCACCGGCGTCACCGTTTCCGGCAGCTTGAAGCCCAGCTTCACCGCCGCCAGTCCCAGCACCGCCGTGATGACAAACGCCGCCACCAGCTTCAGCAGGTAGTCGCGCGTGGGCGCGTCGCGCCACTGCGTCAGCAACTGCCAGATGCGCCGCCAGTAGATCAGCGTCACCGCCAGGATCGCGCCGGCCTGGATGCCGATGTTGAACAGGTCCGAGCGCGCGCCCAGCCCGAATTTCTCGGCAATCAGCAGGTGCCCGGTGGAGGAGATCGGCAAAAACTCGGTAACGCCCTCGATGATGCCGAGCAGGGTGACGCGGATCAGGTCGCTCAAGAAAAACTCCGGTAGCCGGGCGCAAGAGCGCCTAGCTTACGTGGATTGCCGGCGGCGGGAGGGCTCGTCGGCCGGGCGACCTGCTCAACCCCCGCCACGTGATGAGCGGCGCCGAGCTGGGCCGCGTGGAGCTGGGCGGCATCGACCTGGGCGCCAGCCTGACCCCGCTCGACGCCCGGCGCATGGGCCTGCGCACCGGCAACACGCTGACCGGCACCGGCGACGTGGTACTGGCCGCCGGCCACAACCTCACCCTGGGCGCGGCCGACAACGTGCACAGCGAGGATCACGGCATGCAGGTGACCACCACTGGCGCGCAGCGCAGTGGCCTGCACGGCATGTTTGGCGTGTCCAAGGCCGGGCAGGCCGGCACGGAAACCGACACCACGCCCAGCGGCAGCCTGGTGGGCAGCACCGACGGCAGCGTCACCCTGAGCGCGGGGCAGGACGTGCGCATCAGCGCCAGCGACGTGCTCAGCCAGAGCGGCACCGCCATCGTGGGGCAAAACGTCACCATCGAGGCGGGCGTGGGCACGGCCGACAGCCACCAGTCGCAGGAGCTGCACACCGGCGGCATCGTGGGCGGCCTGACTGGCGGCGCGGCCAGCGCGGCCGAGCAGGTGTGGGCCTCCGGCCAGCGCGCCGGTCAGGTGAAAGACAAGCGGCTGGCCGCGCTGTACGCGGCGCAGGCTGGCTACGCCGTAAGCGACGCCTACCAGGGCATCAGCAATGGCGTGGCCGGTGCGCAGGGCCAGGCCGTGCAAGGCAACCAGAACGAGGACGGCAGCGCCAGCGCCAGCGGCGCGCAGGGCGCGGCCAACGCCAGCGGCATCAGCCTGCGCATCGGCATCGGCGCCAGCAGCGCGGCGGCGCACAGCGACAGCCACGACGACATCGCCTACGCCAGCCACATCCAGAGCGCCGGCGACGTCACCATCGCCGCCACCGGCGGCGACCTCAACCTCATCGGCAGCCAGGTCAGCGGCGACAACGTCACCCTGGCCGCCGCGCACGACCTCAACCTGCTCAGCCAGACCGAGCAGCACACGCAAAAGGAGTCCAGCGCCAACGCCAGCGGCGAGGTGGGCCTGAGCATCGGCTCCACCACCGGCATCTACGTCAGCGTGGCCGGCGGCAAGGGCCGCGCCCACGGCAACGGGCAAACCCACGCCACCAGCGACGTCCAGGCGCGCGACACGCTGCACCTGGCCAGCGGCAACGACACCACCGTCCAGGGTGCGCAGGCGCGCGGCAACACCGTGCTGGCCGACATCGGCGGCAACCTGGGCATCGCCAGCGAGCAGGACACCGACGACTACGCCAGCACCAACGTGCAGGCCGGCATCACCCTCGTGTACGGCTTCAGCGGCAGCGGGGTGGGCGTCAGCGGCAACCTGGCCTACGGCCAGATGGACAGCGACTACGCCAGCGTCACCCAGGTCAGCGGCCTGGCTGCCGGCAGCGGCGGCTACCACCTGGACGTGGGCGGCAACACCAGCCTCACGGGCGGCGTGATCGCCAGCACGGCCGACCCCCAAAACAACCACCTCAGCACCGGCACGCTGACCTACAGCGACATCGCCAACAAGGCGCACTACGACGCCTTCAGCGTAAGCATCGGCGGCGGCTACGGCACCGGCGCCATGAGCGGCGGCAGCTTCACCATGGGCGGCAGCATCCCGCAGGACCACAGCTCGCACAGCACCACGCAGGCCGGCATCGCCCAAGGCACCATCGAGGTACGCAACGGCCCGGCCGACCTGAGCGGGCTGGACCGCAACCCTGACATCGACGCCAAGGGGCTCAAGAGCATCTTCGATCAGGAGAAGGTGCAAGAGCGGCAGGAGATGGGGCAGGTGGCGGGGCAAATCGCCTTCACGGCTGTCAAGGGCGTGGTGGCATCCCGGCGGGACAAGGCGCAGCAATCACTGACAGCGGCCAACGAAAACTATCAGGCGGCTGTGACTGACGCGGATCGCGCCATCTACAAGCAGCAAGTCGAGCAGGCACAAGCGGACCTAAAGGCTTGGGGCGACGGTGGCGTCAACAAAGTCGCCCTACAAGCTCTGGCAGGTGCCTTTCAGGCCAGTATGGGAGGCGGTGACGCGCTGTCGAGCGCAGTCGGCGTAGTGGCCGATGAGGCATTCCTTACCCGTCTTGGCTCCATGCTGAACAACCACGGCGTGGATGCGGATAGCGGTGCGCACGAAGCTGCCATGGGACTGGCTAGTACAGGTCTGGGTTGGCTGGCCGGTAGCGTGACGGGTTCGTCCGGTTCGGGTGCGGCTGGTGCGTTGACGGCTCAGCAATATGGCTATTTCGACTATCGCGATGGCCGGCGACAAGCCATGGGGTGGCAAGCGCAGGCATTGAAGAATGCCGCTGGCGGCGATGAAAACGTTCGTGCTGCCATGACGTATCTGATCGACAAAGCGATGAAGGCCGGTGCTAATCCCGCAGATATGGCCACAGCATTGGCGAACCCTGAGGTTGCTGAGAGCTTGGTGGGCATGGCGCTGGCTGAATCGACCTCGCGCAGCCTGTACGGCGGCATGTCTTTCGATGATTTGAGCGATGCCCAGAAACTGGCGGTCATGGAACGGCTGGGCGGTTCGGTGACCGTTGGTTCAACGACCGTTGGAACGGTAACAGTTGGAACGGCGACCAACGCCGATACAGGTACACCATGGCCCGGTGACGCGGCAGTGGGTTCGACTGTGTCGGTGGCCCAGACCGGCCAGGGGGCGGAGGGCATGCGATCGCAGATCGGTGCGGCTGCGACGCTGTTGATCGTCAACGGCGAGCGGGGTGTCGAGAAAGCCGTAAATTGGATGGGTAAGGACACGGCCACGGCCCTGGCCTATGTCGCCATGGCGGCGATGGGCGGCCCAGTCAAGACAGCGGGAAGTTATTTCTGGGAACAGTCATCGTTGGCACAATGGCTTCAGCAGGAGAAGGAATCCCAGCTGATCCAGCCATTTGCCGGAATGATCGGCACCTACGGTTTTGGTGCGCAGACGGACGAACAGCAGCAAGGCGTCTATCCCGCAAGTCATGCGGTAGCGTCTACCGGTGTGAATGCCGTGCTGTCCAGCATGGGTATTCTGGGGACTCGTCAGGCGGCGAAGGGCATCGTCAAGGATGCGGAGGGGTTCAGCAAGAAGGTTGATGCGGCGGATCGGTTGGTTGAGGGGGAAGCGAAAGGAGCGGGGCAAGCTTTACGCGAGGTCGAAGTCAACTCTGGTAGCAAAGGGGCTTGGAGCAAAGAACTCAATAATCCTGAGCCTAATACCCTGTACAAGGTGGATGGAAACAAGACGTATCAAACAGATAGTTTGGGGCGAGTTAATAGGGTTGAGTCCAATCTGTCCTTGAGTAAAAAGGATCGAAACACCTATCAGCAATGTGCGGCCGGCAAGTGTGGGGCTCCGGGAGATGAGGGCGGTCACTTGATTGCAAGCATTTTGAACGATAACGGGGTCAGGTTTACTTATTTGGGAGAATGCGTCATCAAGAACGGGGCGCAAAGGTGAATATGGCCCCGTTTTGCTTCGCACAGCTCACCGCCATAACGTGGTCAGGTTCATTTCCCTGCTTGGTTAAGTGAACCTGACCCCGTTCTTGCTAATGGCTTGGGGTATCTGGGTGGCAATGGGGCGACGAAATTCATCGATAAAAAAATGCCCGGTTCTCTTGTTCCATCTATTGTAGGAAATACCGTGTGACCAATTATATCTGAGGGTGTCGGAGAGGTGGTTAGTGATCCTGGTCATGAAATTAAGAATAAAGAAGATAACCATATTAAAGGCGATAAGTAATGACCAGATTTCTTAAGATATTTTTTGTTGGACTCTCCTTTTTCCTTTTTGTATTCTTGGCAATAATTCTTCTTTCCTTCATCCAATGCTGGATAATTGGATTGGAGTTTAGTTTAAGTGTCGCTCTAACCCATGGCGTAAGAGGAGGGGTGCTCGCTGGCGCGGTCGTAATAATTATTTTCTCCATCGGATGGCCTCGGTCTCGGACCTAGGGGCGAGAAAAGAGAAAAGGGGTCAAAAAAGCAGGAACGGGGTCAGGTTCACTTCCGACAAGCGGAGGAGGCGGACAACGACGGGATATCGCGACCGTCGACGCTACCGAGGGAGACAGGCTCACGCCGATCATCGGACAATGGCCAGACAACCCCGACTCGACTTTCCCGACATTCCGCAACACATCGTTCAACGCGGCAACAATCGTCTGCCGTGCTTTCTCGACGACGACGATCGCCAGCGCTACTTGACGCTGCTTCGCGAAGCACTGCTCGACACGGGATGCAGGCTGCACGCATATGTGCTGATGGACAACCATGTGCATCTGTTGGCCACGCCACCACAAATCGGAGCCATCGCCCGCCTTATGCAGAAGCTCGGACGTAGCTACGTTGGCCAGTTCAACGCTCGTCATCGGCGTACTGGCACATTGTGGGAGGGCCGTTACAAGGCCAGTCTGGTCGACAGCGAAAGCTATGTGCTGCACTGCCACCGCTATATCGAGCTCAATCCCGTCCGCGCCCGCATGACAGACGACCCGACTGACTATCTGTGGTCGAGCTGCGCCAGCCATTGCGGCCTTCGCCAAGAGGCCCTTCTCTCGCCGCATCCGGAATACACCATGCTCGCCGCCGCACCAGAAGCACGCGCCAAAGCCTACCGCCAGCTGTTACAAGAAGCCCTATCCGACGATGACCTGAAAGCCATCCGAACATATCTTCAACAACAACGCGCCTTGGGTCGCGATGATTTTCGCGCGATGGTCGAAGCAAAGACCCGGCGTTTCGCAGGCGTCAGGCCCGCGCATCGCCCGCCCCGCGATAGTTCAAACGACAGTAAGTGAACCTGACCCCGTTTTGAGACCCCGTTTTGAAACGACGGTAAGTGAACCTGACCCCGTTTTGCACTTCCGCGCCCGGTAAGTGAACCTGACCCCGTTATTTGGACCCCGTTATTTGCCAAGACCGGAAAACGGCGAGTGATCGAGTACATCCTTGATCCGTTGCGAAAGGGCATGGGTGAGGCAATGAGGGAGCGATAGAGAAGTCACTCAGATAGCTTCATGACCATTCATCCCTAACATCTGTGTCGGGTGGCGTCTACAGCTAAGCTCCTTTCAAGATATAAAAAGATGGCTTGCACCCTTGTCTTGGATATCGGTAACGATGATTTGGCAGAATCTTATTAATGCTATATCCATAGGTCGTAGAGGTCTTCACAAGGCACAGTAATGAAATTCTACAAGGCAATGTTGTTTGTGATGGCTGGCTATTTGATGTTGGCCATGGTGGTCGTTTGGTTGGTTGCCAGGTTCTATGTGCTGGAGGCAGGAACTTCCGAAATGAGGATGGCGAGGATCGTAATAATCTTACCCTTAAATATCATCTTCATTCTTCAACTTCTTGGTCAGATATATAATGTTTGTAGCGGTTACGTGATTACATCGCAAAGCTTTGTGCTGGTGGAATATAGCGCGTCCGATGAACCCTTTTTATTCCTTGGCGGCATGATCAGGGAATTCTTGGTGTGGGGTGCTTTGATATACGTATTTCTTAGAATTCTCAATAACATTTGGTAGCCAAGTTCGGTGTTTAAATTAATCGCTGACGAAATGTTAATTAGCGCATCACATTGGTCGGTTCTGGCGATGCTATCGCTTTAATCTGAGTGATCTTTGGTAACGAATCAGGAGAAAGAAATGAATCTTTCGGAGCTTTCAAACGACGATAAGCTGATCTTGGCTGAGGTTGCTACCGCCATCACTTCGATCACTAGCAAGCATTACGAAGAGCTTAAACTTGAATATGATGCCGGGGTATCAAATTCAGACGATCTGGCAGCATCTTATGCCGATATGTACCAAAGCATCCAATAACAATAACGGGGTCAGGTTCACTTCTGTTCCCGGTAAGTGAACCTGACCCCGTTCTTTGGGCGTCAGCGGCAACCTGGCGTACGGCCAGATGGACAGCGACTACGCCAGTGTCACCCAGGTCAGGAAAAACAGGGGTCAGAGTAAACTTTCTCCAGAATCACAGGGGCCAGGCTCGTTTATCCACAGGCACGCACGGCACGATGCAATAGCGAGGACATGCGCTTACCAGCGAGGGGTAGCACTTGGCGACACGCGCTTGCGGAACAAAAAAAGGGTCAGGTTCATTTATTCGAACGAAAAACAGGGGTCAGAATGAACTCCCCCCAAAATCACAGGGGCCAGGCTCGTTTATCCACAGGCACGCACGGCACGATGCAATAGCGAGGACATGCGCTTACCAGCGAGGGGTAGCACCTGGCGACACGCGCTTGCGGAACAAAAAAGGGGTCAGGTTCATTTATTCGAACGAAAAACAGGGGTCAGAATGAACTCCCCCCAAAATCACAGAGGCCAGGCTCGTCTATCCACGGACACGCACGGCGCGCTGCAATGGCTGAGGACACGCGCTTGCCGGCGCGGGGCAGTACCTGGCGACACGCGCTTGCGGAATACCTCGTAGCGAGTCGGTGTGCATTGGCGGTAGGGCGTCGGTGTGGTCTTGTCGCAGGTAAGCGCACGGTCCCGTGCGGGGGGTGGGACGTGTAGCTCCAGTGGCGTCGCTGGCAACTTGGTCGGCACTGCCACCGGCGCGGCCAGCGGCATCTTCGACAAGTCATTTGCCGTGGCATCGGCGGGTAGGTGCGTGCTGGCGGTGATTGGCTGCTGGTCTGTGACGTGAGCGACAAAAGGGGCTTTGCCTCGATTGTTAGAATGGACGTCCAAACGATGTCGGCTGCTGCTTGCGGCTGAGGCTCCCTCAACAGCTTGTTGTTGCGCAGCCCCATCGTCGTTTACGTCGCCGTGGCTTTCGGCGCCAGGCATGCCTGCGGGCAAGGGAGATCAGGCACAACACAAGGAGAAGTGGCTTCAAGCGTTCCACGCGCAACCCCAACGGTCCCCCGCGCCTTGGCGCGGCCGGGCGTCGTTTATCTACAGGGATAGATCATGAAGAAGAATGTTTTGGCCGCTGGTTTGGCGGCGGTGATGGCTGTGGCATCGACGGCGTCGTTTGCCGCCGACCGGGGCAATGTCTACGTTGCCGTCGATGCGGGGCAGGCGCGACATCATCTGCACGGCCAGCCGGGGGAGTCGGTGGATACGAACGACACGGCGGTGTCGGTACGTTTTGGCTATGTGTGGCATTGGGCGGTGGATTTCGGCGTGGAGGGCGGCTATGTGGACCTGGGCAAGGCCACGGACGACTACACGCAGAACAATGCCGGCTACGACTCGCACATGTCGATTGAAGGCTCCGGGCCGTTTGCCGGTGCCAACGTGAAATATCACTTTGCCGACGCCTGGTATGTCGCCGCGCGGGCGGGTTTGTTCCAGTCGCACGTCAAGATCCGTGATCATGACGGCGCGCCGGATGGTGTGGCGCTTCACGCCAGCAGCTCCACCGGCAGCTGGTATGCCGGCGTGGGTGTGGGCGTTGATCTGACCTCGGCCCTCAGCCTTGGCCTCAACTACGTCAATTTCCGCAACAAGCTGGCTTTCGGCGATTCGTCGACCTACAACACGGGGATGTTCGCGTTGTCGGCGGAGTATCGCTTCTGAGGGCTTGGCGGGTTCAATCACCACATTGATGGTGCGTCGTGGCGGGGCATGGCAAGGCGAGTGTCCCGCCCGACGCTGACCCTGGCGCAACTGCCACGCCGCAAGGGGTCGACGGAAGGCGGCGGGCCCACGGCGCCAGTGCGTGCCGGCAGGTGCATCCGCCCTATTTGCCCTCGCTGACCGTGATGTCGGAGCTGCCGTGGCTCTGGTAGCCCTCGGTGGCCAGCACCTGGTAGTCGGGGGTGCCCAGGTTGAGGCCCTTGCTGGCCCAGAATCTGGCGTGGTTGGCAAAGGTGATGGTGCCGGAGATGGCGCCGAAGCCTTTCTTGGGGCTGCGCACGCTGAAGTACTGATAGAACGTTTGGGTGCCCTCGATGGAGGGCTGTTGCACGCGCTGGCAGCGGCGCACGTTGTAGGTGGCGCCGTCGCTCTGGAAGCTGCCGTAGTCGGTGCCGCCCTCGCAGTTGGCCGGGTTGTACGAGCCGTAGCTTTCGATCACGTAGTACTCGATCAGCGGGGCGCGGGTCCAGCCGTAGAGCGCCAGGTACGAGTTCTGGCTGTCGTCCACGCCAAAGGTGCCCGTGTAGTGCACCACCCGATCGGTGCGGCCGGTCGCCCAGCCTTTGCCGCCCACCCAGTTGTTGGTGGCGCCGGTCCACCGGGAGGTGTAGCGGCCGCCAGCGTGCAGGCCGAACGAGGCGTCGCCGGAATCCTTCCAGAACGAGTAGTAGAAGCCGTCGTGGGTGCCCGTCGCATTGGCCGTGAGGGTCTGCGCGCCCGCCGCCATCGCCAGGCTGATCCCGGCCAGCCCGGTGAGAACGCGCGTGCCGATGTGGTGCCATTTCATGGTGGGATCTCCGCGATGCGTGAAGGGGGATGGTAACGGGGCCAGGTTCACTTTCGTGACCTGGCCCCGTGCCAAAAAAACGGGGGCGACGACCGCCCCCGCTGACTTCCCTGTCGAGCTGCCTCACGGGCATGCGTGCATGGCGCGGCCTCTGTCCCGTGGCCTGCTTACCAGCTGAAGCCCGCGCCGGCCGAGACGCTCTTTTCATTGCCGGAGAACGCGCCGCTCAGCGACATGCTGGCATTGGACGTGACCATGCGCTGGTAGCCCACCGCCAGCGCTGCGCGTCCGCCCTGCGTTCCCACGCCCATGCCGATCCGATTGCGGCCCGGCAGGCCGGCGGTGTTGAGTGCGGCGGCGGCCATCGCGCCGCTCATCGCGCCCATGCGGTCGATGCGCGTGTTCATGTAGGTCATGCGCCGGTTGACGTCGCCGCGCAGCTGCGCAAAGCCGTCGTTGAGGGCGTTGACGCGGGTGTCGGTGTAGACATTGGCGGAGGCCAGCGTGTCGGCGTCGTACTCCTGTGCCTGGCGCAGATTGACCGCGTCGGCCACTTCGTAGGCGCTCAGGTCGTTGGCGCCGGCCGATCCTTGCGCGCCGCCGGCAGCGCCATCGGCGCCGGCCGGTCCTTGCGGGCCGGCATCGCCTTTCAGCGAGGTCAGCCAGTCGGATTCGCTGCCGGCAAAGCCGTTGTTCACCGCCACTTGGTAGGCGCTGTCACCGGCCGGGCCGGCCACGCCGCCCTGGCCGGTCAGACTGGTCAGCTTGCCGTCCACGGCGGCAAAGGCGGCGGCGACGTTGCCGTAGCTGCTGCCCTGGATGACAAAGGACGGCGCAGTGAACACGCCGCCGGTGAAGGTGGCGCCGCCGCCCATCCAGTCGGCGAGCGTGCGCAGTTGGCGTACGTTGACCGCATCGAAATCCGCGCTGCCGTCGGCCATGTGGATGATCTGCTGCTCACTGCCGGAGCGGCCCACGGCCACGGTGAAATCGCGGTCGGCGATGGCCATGTAGCCGATGGCGGTGCTGCCTTCGTTTTCGGCCCGTGCCGCATAGCCGAATGCGCTGCTGTAATTGGCATCGGCAAGACTGAAGGCGCCGAAGGCACTGCTGCCCCAGCCATTGGCGGTGTTGTTGTAGCCGAAGGCGCTGCTGATCTCGCCGAAGGCGTTGTTGGATCCGCCGATGGCGTTGCTGTAGTCGCCATTGGCGCTATTGTCCGTACCCATCGCGCTGCTGGCTTCGCCGCTGGCGGTGACGGCGCCGCCAACCGCTACGGCGTACTTGCCGCTGGCGGTGGCGTATTCTCCACTGCCCGTAGAGCCATCACCATTCCGGTCGAACCAGCCTGAGAGGGCCAGGCTGCCGTTGTCGGAAGCGACGCCTCTGATACCGAAAGCGCTGCTGTAATCGCCGTGGACAGTGTTGCCGCGGCCAAAAGCGCTGCTGTCCAGGCCACTGGCGGTGTTGACGGAGCCGAAAGCGCTGCTGTTCAGGCCATTGGCGTCGTTGTGGTAGCCGAAGGCGCTGCTGTCCAGGCCACTGGCGGAGTTGCCGGAGCCGAAAGCGCTGCTGTACAGGCCGTTGGCGCCGTTGTAGTAGCCGAAGGCGCTGCTGCTGTCTGTGGCTTTGTTGTTGGTTCCGAAAGCGCTACTGCCCGGCAAGCCTTCGGCTGTGTTGTAGGATCCGAAAGCGTTGCTGGATTCACCCTTGGCCGCATTCTCGTAGCCGAATGCATTGCTGGCGATGGCGATGGTAACGTTCTCGTAGCCGAAAGCATTGCTGTAAGCGCCTTGGGTATCGTTGTTGGTGCCGAAAGCGTTACTGGAGTCATCTTTGGCTGAATTCCAGTAGCCAATGGCGCTGCTGCCGTAGCCACTGGCCGTATTGTTGACGCCATACGCCGAAGCGGTGCTGGTGCACGTCGTATTGATGGTGCCATCGCTGGCCCCTTGGTCACGATCCAAAACCGGATTGTCGACCCAAGCCTCGGTGGCGGCATCCCACACCTGACAAGGCGCGCCGGCGGCCATGGCCGACAGTGGCAGGGCCGCCGCCAGCGCGAGCGCCAGCAGTGAAAGGGCGGGACGGTGGTATCGGCGGTGGTTGCGAATGTGCATGAGTGTTCTCTCGTGAGGGGCAGCGTCATTGCCGCCATCGGAGGGAACACGGAAACCGGACGTCGACTGACACGGCTGGAAGCGACGGCCGGGGCAGGCTATCGTGCCTGCGCCCGGGCGGCCGCCAAGTCGCGGAGACGACCAGGGCGGGTTGACCGGATGACGGCGGCACCCACAGGGGCAGGGGACAACATGGGCGAGTCGATCGACGCTGACGCCGCGCGCGCAGCGTTCAGCGAGCTGTACGACGAATTGCGGCGGATGGCGCGCCGCCGGCTGGGTGGCGCGCGGCATACCGCGCTGGACACCGTGGCGCTGCTGCACGAAACCTTTCTCAAACTGGACGGCAAGGTGGCGCGGGTCGAAGGGCGCGGGCCGTTCATGGCGCTGGCGGGCAAGGCCATGCGCCAGGTGATCGCCAACTACCTGCGCGACCGCCACGCGCACAAGCGCGGTGGCGAGCTGGAGCGGGTGACGCTGCACACCCGCCTGCCGGGCGATGCCGTCACCGACACCGATGCGCTGGATCTGGAAGCCGGCCTGCAGGCGCTGGAGCGGCTCGACCCGCGCCTGGTCGAACTGGTGGAGTGCCGCTTCTACGGCGGCATGGAGTTTGCCGAGATCGCCGCACTGCGTGGTTGCAGCGAGCGCACGGTCTTTCGTGACTGGCAACGCGCGCGCGCCTGGCTGCACGCGCATCTGGGGGAACCGGCATGAATCTGGAACAGGAGCGCTGGCAGCGGCTTTCGACGCTGTTCGGACAGGCGCTCGATGGCGATGCCGCGCAACGTGCGGCGTTGCTGGCGACGCTGGGGCGCGACGAACCGGACCTGGCCGCCGAGCTGGCGCGCATGCTGGCGGCGGCCGAAGGCAGCGGCCCGCTGGATGCCGGCGCCGAGGCGCTGCTCGACGCTGGCCTGCCGGTGGATGCGCCGGTGGACGAATCGGGCCAGCGGCTGGGGCCGTGGCGGCTGGTGCGCATGCTCGGTCACGGCGGCATGGGCTGTGTCTACGAGGCGCAACGCGAGGACGACAGCGGCCAGCGCGCCGCGATCAAGCGCCTGCAACCGCAGTGGGCCGGCACCGCGCAGGCGCGGCGTTTTCTGGAGGAGCGCGCCATCCTGGCGCGGCTGTCGCATCCGGGCATCCCCGCGCTGATCGACCACGGCATCGACACACAGGCGCGTCCATGGTTTGCACTGGAATACGTGGACGGCGGCAACCTGCTGCACCACGCCGATGCGCGCCAGCTCGACCTGCGCCAGCGCGTCGCGTTGCTGCGGCAGGTGTGCGCCGCCGTGCAGCACGCGCATGCGCATCTGGTGGTGCACCGCGACCTCAAGCCGGCCAACCTGCTGGTCGATGGCGAAGGTCGCGCCCGCGTGCTGGATTTCGGCGTGGCCAAGCGACTGGACAGCGCCGACAGCGCCACGCGCACCGGCGTGCATGCCGGCTTCACGCCCGAATACGCCGCACCCGAGCAGATCCTCGGGCAGCCGGTCAGCGTCGCCACTGACGTGCACGCGCTCGGCGTGGTGCTGTACGAGCTGTTGTGCGGCCAGCGGCCCTGGCAGTTCGATCCGGTCAACCTGCGCGACACGGCGCAGGCCATCGTCACCCGCACGCCGACGCGGTTGGAAGCCGCGCTTGGCGCGGGCGAACCGGATGCGGTTGCCACCCGCCTCGCCAACCGGCGCACCAGCAGCGCGGCGTTTCGCCGTTTCGTGCGTGGCGACCTGGGGCGCATCCTGCAGACCGCGCTGGCCAAGGAGCCGGAGCGCCGCTACGGCAGCGTGCAGGCGTTGGCCGACGACCTGCTGCGCTTCCTGCAGGGGCGGCCGGTGTCGGTGAGTGGCGATGGCGCCGGCTATCGCGCGCGCAAATTCGTGCAGCGCAATCGCTGGGGCGTGGCGATGGCCGCGCTGGCCTTGCTGGCCATGCTGGCGGGGTTGAGCGGCACGGTCTGGCAATTGCGCCAGGCGCGCACGCAGCGCGATGCGGCGCTGGCCGAGTCACGCCGCAACGCGGCGGTGGGCGACTACTTCGCCATGCTGTTTCGCGACGCCGGCGACCGCATCGACGGCGAGCGCGCCACCGTGTCCGAGGCACTGGCCGATGGCGCCCGCCGGATCACCGAGAGCTATCGGGATGACCCGGCCACCGGCATCCAGCTGGCGGTGACCACGGCCGACCTGTCGCAACGGCTGGGCGACCTCAAGGCGGCGCAGGCGCTGTACGAGCAGGCGCTCGGCTGGCCGGACATCGCCCGCTTCCCCGACCAGCGCGCCAGCGCGCAGTACGGGCTGGGCGTGGTGCGCTACTTCAACGGCGACAACGCCGGCGCGCGCACGCAGTTGGCGCAGGCGCTGGCCTACTGGCGGCGCAACCCCCGCCGGCATGCGGTGAACCTGCAAGAAAGCGCCGCCTTGCAGGCCAACCTGGCGCGTGCGGAGGGCCACGCCGAGGACGCCGCGAAGGTACTGGAGCAGGCCATTGCCGCGCGTCGTGCGCAACTGGGCGATGGCCCGGACCGTATCGTGGCCGCGCGCATGGCCGATCTCGCCGGCGCCTACCTGGGCATGGGCGAGGCCGCGCGTGCGCGCGATACCGCCCAGGCCGCCTGGCGCATGTTCGAGCAACTGCGCCTGCCGTCCACCAGCGATGCGATCGGCGCGCTGAACAACGCGGCGGTGGCATCGGTGCAACTGGGCGACCTGGCGGGTGCGGAGCAGTCCTTCCGCCGCGCGGCGGACATCTACCGGCAAGCCAATCCGCAATCGCCGCACCTGGCCTCCTTGCTGAGCAACCTGGGCACGCTGGAACTCAAGTCCGGCCGGCTGGACGAGGCGCGCGCCGATCTGGAGCAGGCGCTGGACATGGGTATCCGCCTGGGTGGCGAAAGCAGCCGCGTGGCGATGGGCACCCGCCTGCGCCTGGCCGAACTGCTGGCGAAACAGGGCCGGCCGGCGGACGCCTCGGCCTTGCTGGCCACCCAGATGCGGCTGGCCGCCGCGCAAGGCGACACCACCAGTCCGGTGCATGCCGGCGGCCTGCTGCTGCGCGCACGCCTGCGTCTGGACGCCGGCGACCACACCGGCGCCCGCGCCGACCTGGATACGCTCGACGGCCTGCTGGCCGCCCTCGGACCGACCGGCGCGGCCATCGGCGCGCAAGCCAAGGCGCAGCGCGCGCGGCTGCGTTGATGCGCCGGGCGGGTGCGCCACCCCTCCATCGCGCGCGTGCAACCGTGTAGAGTCGTGCGAGGGGAGTACAACCAGGGGAGATCCATTCATGAAGAAGGTCCGTTTCGTGACGGGCAGCTGTGTGCTGGCCGTGGCTTTCGTCGCCTTGATGGCGGTGGCCGTGCCGCCGCGCGCCGTGGCGCAGGACAGCATTTCCAAGCAGTTGATCAATGACCCCAACGACAGCTGGCAGGTGTACGGCACGCCGTCCGTCAAGCGGGTGAAGGACAAGAGCGTGCAGGGCGGCGCGGCCCTGCGGGTGACGATCGCGGCGGCCGGTGCCGCGCCGTGGGATGTCGCCGCGCAGGTGCCGATCAAGGGCAAGATCAGCAAGGGCGACCACATCCTGGCGGCGGCCTGGCTGAAAGCCACCACCACCAGCGGCGCACCGGCCGCCCTCGGCATGCGCATCCAGATCGACTCGCCGCCCTATGACGCGCTGGTCGACAAGCCGCAAACCGTGCAAGGCGGTTGGCAGCTCTATTCCATGGAAACCATCGCCCCGCGCGACTGCGACGCCGGCGGCTGCACCCTGGTCGTGCACCTGGCCTCCGCCGCCCAGGTGGTGGACCTGGGCCCGGCCTTCGTGCTGCGGATGGACGCGCCGGCGGCAAAGTAAAGGCGCGGGCGCCAAGGTGCGCTCCTGCAGGGGTTCGGCGGTTGTGGTGGGAGCGACTTCAGTCGCGATCCGGCTGGCCGCCCAACGCCGTCGCGGCTGAAGCCGCTCCCACAGGTGCGCGTTTTCGCGCGATGCCGGTCAGCGCGTGCAGCCCTGGCCGGTATCCCGTGGGCGGGGCAAAGGGCATGGCGGCGCGCATGGCGCGCAAAAAAAAGGGAGGTGGCCACGCGGGCCAACCTCCTTGGAGAGAAGCGGGACTGCTTGATTGGTGGTGCGCCGGGCGCTTGTGCGTCCGGCGCCGACGCGCGCTTACGGCGTCTTGGTGTCGCCCTCGACCAGCGCGTTGGCGGCGTTGGCCAGGTAGAGGTAGGAGGCGCCCAGGTCGGTGACGTATTCGTTCTCGCCCCAGAAGAACGGCCAGTCCTCCTTGTTCTCGGGGAAATCGGGCTTGAGCACCAGCACGCCGGGCACCACGCCGCCGGCAATGAAGGTGAAGTCGGCGCGGTTGTGGCCGTAGGCCACCTCCTTGGAGCGCGCGCCCACGGCGGACACGAACGACAGGTTGGAGCCCGGGTGCGTGCCGTAGAGGTAGTCCAGGCCGCGGAACACGCCCTTGCCGTCGATGATCTGCGGGAACGCCTTGTGCAGCACGTAGTCGGTGATGCCCAGGCGCACGATCATGCCGTTGCCGGCCCAGCCGCCGCGCGTGATCGGCACGTCGTAGGGGTTGTCCACCAGCGCGGCGCGCTGGCTGGCGTAGCCGCGCACGGCCTTTTCCACCTTGGTGCGGTAGCTGGCCGGCATGTGGGGCAGGGCGCGCACCGCGTCGACGGCCTCGGGCACGAAGTGCTTGGCCACCCATGGCCACAGCGCCTCGACGCGCTTGGCGTACTTGGCGTTGCCGGTGGTGGTGAGCAGCTCCACGGCGGCGTGGAACTCCTCGCTTTGCAGCGTGCCGCCGGTGGTGTTGCCGAAGTCGAAGATGTCCGGCGCGTGGCTGTGCTCCTTGTCCCACACCTTTTCGGCGAGGGTCAGCGACTTGTCGGCCAGCGCCGGGTCGATGTCGCGCAGCACGCGCGAGGCGGCGGCCAGCGCGGCGATGGAGCCGTAGTCCAGCGGCGTGGACTTGTTGGTGAAGGCCCAGCGGTCGTCCGGCGTGCCGCTGCGGCCGTCCTTCTCTTCGCCGTCCTTCAGCGACGGGTCGTAGACCAGGCCGTCGGTCTTGGTCACCGCGTCGCCCAGGTGGCGGTACTGCGCCAGGTCGGGGGCGATGATGCCGTTGACGGCATGGCCCACCGCGTCGTACTGCGCCACCAGTTGCACCACGCCGTGCTTCACCTGCTGCAGCACGTCGGGCACGCCGTCGGGCTGGTGCATGTCCACGCGGCGGCGCTCCCAGTCCACGCGGGTGGTGTCGCGCGTGGGGCGGAAATCCTCCCAGGCGTGCACCAGCGAGCGGATGATGGAGTACTGCGTCTGCGTGCGGATGTCGTAGTCGCCCGCGTCCAGCCAGCCGCCCACGTTGAGGCCGGGGATGTGCTCGCCGGGCTTGAACGCGGTGTCGGTCTTCGGCCCCTGCGCGTACAGGTCGAAGTGCTTGTGGTTGATCGGCGCCTGGCGCGCGTCGTCGCGGTGCGAGTCGCCGTGCCACACGCGGTAGGCCTCGTTCACGCGCATGTGGTCCATCTGCTGCGGCAGGTAGATGTCCAGCGTGGGCTGCCAGGCGTTGGCGTAGATGTCGGCGGCGATGGGGAACGGCTCGGTGCGCTGGCCGTCGTACTCGATGACGTACAGGCCCGGCTGGGTCACGCTGCTGAAGTCGAACTTGGCGTAGTCGTAGCGCAGGTACTCGCCCCACGGCTTGGGCGCGGCGCTGAGCACGGCCTGCTCGCTGCCGTCGGGGGCCACGCGCAGCAGGCGCGCGTCACCGGCCGGCTTGGCCTGCGGGTCGCGCTCGAGCACGGCCACCTTGTCCTGCGAGGGCGCATAGCCCACCTGCGAGTGGCCGATGACGGTGGGGCGCACCCAGTGCGGGTCGGTGCTGCCGGACAGCGTCCACTCCACCACGGTGCCGGTCTTGTCGGACGGGATCAGCTGGCGCAGCACGAACCAGCCGTTCTGCGCCTGGTTGCGGCCGTCGTAGAACGCCATGGTGCCGTCGGCGGCCGTCACGGTGACGCGCTGGCGGGCGTCGTCCGGCGCCAGCACGAAGCGCTTGCCGCTGGCCAGCGGCAGCGGTTCGGCGCGCTCGCCCTGGCCCGGCTTGGTCATCTCGCTGGCGGCGTAGCGCGGGAACGGATGGGCGACGTCGTCGGCGAAAAAGCTGTGGTGGAAATACGCCGAGGGCAGGAACTCCAGGTTGAACCCGGCCTTGCCCGCCAGCGCGGCCGGCAGCGGCTTGTCCAGCACCACGCTGATCACCACCTTGTCGCCCTCGCTGCGGGTGTGCACGTGGTAGCTGAAGTCGTAGGCGGGGTAGGTCAGCTGGGTGTCGATGGTGCCCTTGGCCTGGTCCACGTCGCGGCCGGTCATCTTGCCGAACGGGTCCCACTGGTCGGGCGTGGGCGACAGGCGGATGTCGCCATTGGTGGCGGTGCGCTGGTCGTGGTGGATGATCTCCACGCCGCTGATCTTGGCGTCGTCGAACAGGCCGTCGTACCAGTTGCTGAACACCAGCACGTCGAAACCGTGCGAGCCGTAATAGCCCTTGTCGTTGAGCGTGAGCGCCTGGCCCGGCGCCGGCGCGGCCTGCGCGAACGCCGCGCCCGTGGATGCCAGCGCCGTGGCCACGGCGGCGGCCAGCAGCAGTCGCCGCGTGCGGCCGATCAGGGTGGAAGGCGTCGATGACATGGTTTGGTTCCCCTTGTTGTTAGCGCTAACCCTAGCAGCGATTTTGCGGGTCCGGAAGCCCGGTTTGCGCGCGCTGCAAGCCGGTTTTCCGCAGCGGTGATGCCGGTCACGAAGCGGGTTTTCGTGATGCTCCGCCGCAGAAAAAAGCCATCGACACACCCGGCGCAGGGCTGCGCGACATGTTGCGCTGCGATGGTTGGCGATCGAGGCGTGGCGATGACGCCGGGGCAACAGCATCGCGACTGAAGTCGCTCCCACAACAGCAGCTGGTGGCCCCCGTAGGAGCGCACCTTGTGCGCGATGCTTTTGGCAGGGTGACGAAAAGCATCGCGCACAGGGTGCGCTCCTACATCAGGCGAGATCCCCACCGGTGGGAGCGGCTTCAGCCGCGATGCTCTTGCTGTTGGCTCGCCAGGCCGATGGGCTGGCCCGCATGTTGCAGCGCAGCGGTATCCGGTTGGCCGGGCCGCGTGTGGCGGTGCCGGTGACGGGCCGGGTTTTGCTGCATTGCCGGGGAGTCATGCTGATGAAGCGACGTTCAAGCCTGATCCATGCTGGTGCAACCGCGCTGGCGCTTTTCACCGTTTTGCCCCTGTCGGCCGCCGCCGGCAGCGTGACGGGTGCGGCGGGGCTGGTCAGCGACTACCTGTTTCGCGGCCTGTCGCAGACCAATCGCCAGGCGGCGTTGCAGGCCGGTGCGGAGTACGACCACGACAGCGGCTGGTACGCGGGCGGCTGGGGCAGCAACATCAGCTGGCTGTCCGACAGCTCCAGCCCCGCGCAGCCGGTGTCCAGCAGCCTGGAATGGGACGTCTATACGGGTTGGCGCGGCCACGTCGATGATGACTGGAGCCTTGACGCGGGCCTGTACGCCTACGGCTACCCGGGCAGCTACCCGCGCGGCTACACGCGGCCGCACACGCTGGAGGGCTATGCCGCGCTGGGCTGGAAATCGCTGTCGCTGAAATATTCGCGGACGTTCGGCAACCTGTTCGGCGTGGCCGACAGCCATGGCAGCGGCTACGTGGACCTGTCGTGGAACCCGGCGATCAACGCCGACTGGACCTTCAACGCCCACGTCGGCCACCAGGCCGTGGCGCACCACGACGGGCTGGGCTACAGCGACTGGAAGCTGGGCGTGACGCGCACCTTCGCCAAGGGCTGGTCGGTGGCGCTGGGCTACTACGACACCAACGCGCGCCGGTCGGCGTACACCAATGCGCAGGGTCACTACCTGGGCCGCGCCACGGGCGTGCTGGGCGTGGCCAAGGCGTTCTGAGCGCGGCGCGGGCGATCGTGCGACGATGCCGGGCCGGCCCGCCTTGGCGCGGACCGGCCCGGGGTTCTTGTTGCACCATGTTGGGGATATGGGCTGGAAAATAGCCCCGTCGTTGTGCTTTTGCCTGCCGATCCACCGCCGCCACCCTGTGCCATGCGCCGCAATTCAATGACTTGGCGCGTTGGCACAGCGGTTGCTAAACCCATGCCGCCATCCACACGCGAGGTTGCTTCATGACTGCTCAGAAAGTGCTCGACCTGATCCAGGAACACGACGTCGAGTTCGTCGATCTCCGCTTTGCCGACATGCTGGGCGTGCACCATCACGTGTCGTTTCCCGCGCACCAGATCGACGAGTCCACGTTCGAAGACGGCAAGATGTTCGACGGCTCCTCGATCACCGGCTGGAAGGGCATCAACGAGTCGGACATGATCCTCATGCCCGATCCGGATACCGCCCACCTCGACCCGTTCAGCGCCCACGTGCAGCTGATCCTGCATTGCGACGTGCTGGAGCCCAGCACCATGCAGGCCTACGGCCGCGACCCGCGCTCCATCGCCAAGCGCGGCGAGGCGTTCCTCAAGTCCACCGGCATCGCCGACACGGCGTTCTTCGGGCCGGAGCCGGAGTTTTTCATCTTTGATTCGGTGCGTTTCCAGAACGACCCGGGCCGCGTGTTCTATGAAATCGGCTCCGAGGAGGCGGCCTGGTCGTCGCGCTACAAGTACGACGGCAACAACACCGGCCACCGTCCGGGCGTGAAGGGCGGCTATTTCCCGGTCAGCCCGGTCGATTCGCTGGGCGACCTGCGCGCCGACATGTGCAAGGTGCTGGAGTCGCTGGGCCAGACGGTGGAGGTGCACCACCACGAGGTGGCCAACGCCGGCCAGTGCGAGATCGGCGTCAAGTTCAACACCCTGGTGAAGAAGGCCGACGAGCTGATGACGATGAAGTACGTCATCAAGAACGTGGCGCACCAGAACGGCAAGACCGTCACCTTCATGCCCAAGCCGCTGGTGGGCGACAACGGCAGCGGCATGCACGTGCACCAGTCGCTGAGCAAGAACGGCGAAAACCTGTTTGCCGGCGACCTGTACGGCGGCCTGAGCCAGATGGCGCTGTGGTACATCGGCGGCGTGTTCAAGCACGCGCGCGCCATCAACGCGTTCGCCAACTCCACCACCAACAGCTACAAGCGCCTGGTGCCGGGCTTCGAGGCGCCGGTGATGCTGGCGTACTCGGCGCGCAACCGCTCGGCGAGCTGCCGCATCCCCTACGTGGCCAGCCCCAAGGGCCGTCGCATCGAGGTGCGCTTCCCCGACCCGATGAACTCCGGCTACCTGGTGTTCACCGCGCTGATGATGGCCGGCCTGGACGGCATCATCAACAAGATCGACCCGGGCGCGCCGGCCGACAAGGACCTGTACGACCTGCCGCCGGAAGAGGAAAAGAACATTCCGCAGGTGTGCTCCAGCCTGGACGCCGCGCTGGAGGCGCTGGACAAGGACCGTGACTTCCTCAAGGCCGGTGGCGTGTTCACCGACGACTTCATCGACGCCTACATCGAGGTGAAGATGAAGGAGGTCACCAAGTACCGCGCCAGCACCCACCCGCTGGAATTCCAGATGTACTACTCGCTGTAATCCTGTCGACGGGATGGCGGACACGGGCGCTTCGGCGCCCGTGTTCGTTGGTGGCGATGATGGTCAGTCCAAGAATGGTCAGCCTGCGCCGCGCGTCCGCCGCCAGCGCAGCCAGCGACGCTCCAGCCACAGCATCACATGCAGCATCGGGCGCCGCAGAAACGGCAGGTCCTGCGCCAGCAGCAGCAAGCCCAGCGGCAGCATCCACACCCCCAGCAGGGGCAGGAAACTGAACACCCCGCCGGCAACCAGCGCCAGCCCCGCCGGCACGCGCAACCAGCGCGACGACGGCACGCGCAGCCAGCGCAGGGGGCGGGCGATCCATGCCGGCAGCAGGCGCTCCATGCGCGCAAAGCGGCGTTCGAGCCGCTGCTCGTCTTTCCAGCTCATGGCACCTCGCAGCAAAAAGGCGAAAGGCCGCACCACCGCGCGCGACGGCAGGTTGGCACACCCTGTCCTTCATAACCGACCGCCGGTGAACCGCCGGTTCAAGATTCGCCAAATCCCCTGTTGCACCAAATCAATGCGATAACCATAATGGTGCAATGAGCGACGTCGACTGGCAGGCGTGTGCGGAACAGATGGCCACCGGCCTGGCCGTGGTCGACGCGGCCATGCACCTGCAGTGGATCAATCCCGCCCTGGCCGAATGGCTGGCGCTGGGCCCGCGCAGCGCGCTGGGCCAGCCGCTGGCGTGGCTGGTGGGCGACGCCACGCGGCTGGCCCAGGCCGAGCGCGCGCTGGCGCAACAACGCCCCGTGCACCTGCGCGGCGCGCAGCTCACCGCCATGGACGGTCGCCAGACGCGGGTGGACATCGCCATGCAACCGCTCGACGGCGGCCTGCTGCTGGAGGTGCACGCGCTGGCCGACACGTCGTCGGGCCATTCCCCGCTGTCCGCCACCCTGCGCGGCTTTGCGCACGAGGTGAAAAACCCGCTGGCCGGCCTGCGCGGCGCCGCGCAGCTGTTGCAGCGGCGCGTCGGCAACCCCGACCTGCAGGCGCTGGCCGGCATGATCATCGACGAGGCCGACCGCCTGGCCGCGCTGGCCGGCCGGCTGCTGCACAACGACGGCGCGCCGCAGCTCGGCCCGGTCAACATCCACCAGCTGCTGCGGCGGGTGACCGACCTGCTGCAGGCCGACCCCGGCGCGCCACGCCTGCAGCACGACTACGACCCCAGCCTGCCCGACCTGCACGGTGACGCCGACCGCCTGCAGCAGGTGCTGCTCAACCTGGCCCGCAACGCCGTGGAAGCCGGCGCCCGCACACTCACCTTGCGCACCCGCGCCGAGCACGCCCTGCGCCTGGGCGACGGCGTGGCACGCATGGCCTTGCGCGTGGACGTGGCCGACGACGGCCCCGGCGTCCCCGCCGCCCTGCGCGACACCTTGTTCGAGCCGCTGGTTTCCGGCCGCCCCGAAGGCACCGGCCTGGGCCTGGCCCTGTCCCGCGAGATCGCGCACGAACACGGTGGTGAACTGCGCTGCACCAGCCGCCCCGGCGACACCGTGTTCTCGCTCTACCTGCCGCTGGAGAGCGGCCATGACTGACCCCCGCGCACCGCTTTGCGCCCTCCCCTGCGCGCAGGGGGAGGGGCTCTTCTCGTGAGGCTTTTCCATGAATGACGACATCTGGATCGTCGATGACGATCGTGGCGTGCGCTATGTGCTGGCCGAGGCGTTGCGCGATGCGGGGCTGGGCGTGCGCGAGTTTGGCGATGCCGGCGAGGCGCGCGCCGCGCTGGACAGCCAGCGCCCCGCGCTGCTGCTCACCGACGTGCGCATGCCGGGCGAGGACGGGCTGAGCCTGCTGCGCGACCTGCGCGAGCGCGGGGTGGGGCCGGTGATCGTGATGAGCGCGTTCACCGACGTGGCCACCACGGCGGCCGCCTATCGCGCCGGCGCGGTGGACTACCTGGCCAAGCCGTTCGACCTGGACCAGGCCGTGGCGGCGGTGCAGCGCGCGCTGGCCAGCACGGCGGCGCCGGCCGAGCCGGTGGTGCCGGCCGAGCCGGTGGCGCGGCACGCATTGCTGGGCGAGAGCGCGCCCATGCGCGAGGTGTTTCGCCTGATCGGCCGCGTGGCCGCCAGCGACCTCAACGTGCTGGTGACCGGCGAGACGGGCACCGGCAAGGAGCTGGTGGCGCGCGCGCTGCACGAGGAAAGCGCGCGCCGGCACAAACCCTTTGTGGCGCTCAACACCGCCGCCATCCCCAGCGAGCTGCTGGAAAGCGAGCTGTTCGGTCACGAGGCGGGCGCGTTCACCGGCGCGCTGCGTCGCGTCACCGGCCGCTTCGAGCAGGCCGAGGGCGGCACGCTGTTTCTGGACGAGATCGGCGACATGCCGCTGGGCCTGCAGACGCGCCTGCTGCGGGTGCTGGCCGGCGGCGAGTTCTACCGCGTGGGCGGACGCGAGCTGATCCGCTGCGACGTGCGCATCGTGGCGGCCACCCACCAGGACCTGGCCGCGCGCGTGGCCGCCGGCCTGTTTCGCGCCGACCTGATGCATCGGCTGGACGTGGTGCGCATCGAGCTGCCCGCGCTGCGCCACCGGCGCGGCGACATTCCGCTGCTGGCGCGGCACTTTCTGTCGCTGATGGCGCAGGACCTGAAGCTGCCGCCCAAGCACTTTTCCAAGGCCGCGCTGACGGCGATCGCCCAGCGCGACTTTCCCGGCAACGTGCGCGAGCTGGAAAACCTGTGCCGGCGCCTGGCGGTGATCGCCCCCGGCGCCGAGATCCTGCCGGCCGACCTGGACACCATGGCCGGCGCCCCGGGCGGCGGCGAGTGGACCGACGCGCTGCGCGACTGGGCCGCCGAGGCACTGGCTGCCGGCGAGGCCGACATCCATTCACGCGCCCGCGAGGCGCTGGACCGCACCCTGCTGCAAGTGGCCCTGGAGGCCACCGACGGCCACCGCCAGAACGCCGCGCAGGCGCTGGGCGTGGGCCGCAACACGCTTACCCGCAAGCTCGGCGCCTCGCGCACGCGGCGACAACCCTAGGAGCGCGGGCGCCGCCATCGGGGGCGTCACGCGGAGGCGACATCGCCCGCGAACAGTGTGTTTTGGCCCCGATTGGCGGCCAACGGCTCCATACAGGCGATAATGCGCAACCGGCCCGCCGTGCGGGCCTCCTCTTTTTACCGATGGAGCAAGCGATGGAACTTGGCATGGTGGGTCTGGGGCGCATGGGCGCCAACATGGCGGAGCGCCTGGTGCAGGGTGGCCACAAGGTCAGTGGCTTCGATCCCAGCGAGGACGCGCGCAAGGCTGTCCAGGCCAAGGGCATCGCGCCGGCCGCCTCGCTGGAGGCGCTGGTCCAGGCCCTGCCCGCGCCGCGCGTGGTGTGGCTGATGGTGCCGGCCGGCAAGATCACCGATGACACCCTCGACAGCTTGCTGTCGCTGCTGGCCAAGGGCGACACCGTGATCGACGGCGGCAACTCCAACTACAAGGACACCCAGCGCCGCGCCCAGCGCTTTGCCGAGCAGGGCCTCAACTACGTCGACTGCGGCACCAGCGGCGGCGTGTGGGGCCTGCAGGAGGGCTACAGCATGATGATCGGCGGCGACACCGCCGCGGTCGAGGCACTGCGCCCCATCTTCGAGACGCTGGCGCCGGCCAAGGACAAGGGCTGGGGCCACGTGGGCCCGGCCGGTTCGGGCCACTACACCAAGATGATCCACAACGGCATCGAGTACGGCATGATGCAGGCCTTCGCCGAAGGCTTCGCCTTGCTCAAGCACAAGCAGGAGTTCGACCTGGACCTGCACCAGGTGGGCGAGATCTGGCGCTACGGCTCGGTGGTGCGCTCGTGGCTGCTCGACCTGGCCACCAGCGCGCTGGGCAAAAACCCGACCCTGGCCGGCATCGCGCCGTACGTGGTCGATTCCGGCGAGGGCCGCTGGACGGTGGACGCGGCGATGGAGCTGAGCGTGTCGGCCCCGGTCATCACCTTGTCGCTGATGGAGCGCTACCGCTCGCGCGACGACGACTCGTTTGCCGACAAGCTGCTCGCCTCGCTGCGCAACGAGTTCGGCGGCCACGCCATCAAGAAGAGCTGAGGCCCGCAGCACGCAGCTTGCAGGAGCCGCGCCCACACGGCGCGACCGGCTTTTCTCCCTCTCCCCCGCTTGGCGGGGGAGAGGGCAGGGGAGAGAGGGCGCTCTTCGCCTCGGCTTCCCGAAAGCCAAGGCATCGCGCACAGGGCGCTCCTACAAAGGCAGGACTACGCGGGCGCGTAGCTGAGCCGGCCGTCCACGATGCGGGCCGGTGAGGTGTAGGGGTGGACCACGCTGTGCGTGGCGTCCATCAGGTGGACAACCTCGATGCCGCGCAGCTTGAGCACGTCGGATACCAGCGCGCGATGGCAGCGCCACCACACGGCCTCGGCGCACATCATGGCGGTGCGGCGACGCGCGGCCAGCGCCAGCAGGGCATCCAGGCCGGCGGCGAACTCGGGCGTGGCGAGGTAGTCGGCATAGCCCTGGAACGACGCATTGCGCCACGCGGTGTTGGGCGAGTCCGACCGCGCCTTGCGGCGTCCACCCAGCCGGGGCAGCCATTGGTAATCGATGCCGTGGGCGGGCAGGGAGGCGGCCAGCGCCTCGCTGGCAAAATGCGGATAACGGCGTGAGCCGGGAAAGCGGCGCACATCGGCAATCGCCTCGATGCGCCAGGCGTCGAGCAGGCGCAGGAAATCGTCCAGCGCCAGCGTGGAGTGGCCGACCGTCCAGACCGTGTCGGGCATCGCCGCCATGGTCAGTCGATCTTGTGCAGCGCTGCGCCCTTGTGCATCGCCACGTGGTCGGTCTTGTCGCTCTTGATCTCGTACTGCGGGTCGTCCTCGCTGCAATGGCGGGTGTGGCCCTTGTACGTGGTGTCGCGCGTGTGCACGCGGGTGATGGTGCCACTGACGTGGCCCGCCTCGGAATTCCAGCGCACGTGGTCGCCGACATTGAATGCGTGGGTCATGCGCAGGCTCCCGTGAAAACAGCCATCAAAGCAGACGGCGCTTGATGTGCTCGTGAAGGGTGGGCGTGGGGGCGGAAAACGTGCGCGCCTGAAGACACCGTACGCAACTTCCTCTCCCCTTGGGGAGAGGACTGAGGAGAGGGGGCGGTGCTTGCGGGGAGGCGATGGATGGGGCTTTCAGTGGCGTGGGCGGGCTTCGTTGGGGGTTTCCGGCGGCGTGTCGCCCTGTTCATGGGCGGGCTTCGTTGGGCTTTCCCGCGGCGTGTCCCCTCTCCCCTGCCCTCTCCCCGGAGGGGAGAGGGTATTGCGGTGCTGGCGGGGCTTTGAGGCGCGGCGTGCGGCGCGCATCACTTTTCCAGCAGCGCCTTTGCCCGTGCCACCACATTGTCCACGGTGAAGTCGAATTCGCGCAGCAGCACGTCGGCGGGGGCGGAGGCGCCGAAGTGGTCGATGCCCAGCACGGCGCCGCGCTGGCCCACGTAGCGGTGCCAGCCTTGCGGCGAGCCCAGCTCCACCGCCAGCCGCGCGTGCACGTGCGGCGGCAATACTTCGTCGCGATAACGCTGTGGCTGCGCGTCGAACAACTCCCAGCTGGGCATGGACACGCAGCGCACGGCGATGCCGTCGGCGCGCAGCGTGTCGGCGGCGCGCAGGATCAGGTCCACCTCGGAGCCGGTGCCGATCAGGATCAGCGCCGGCTTGCCGTCCTTCGCATCGCTCAGCACGTAGGCGCCTTGGCGCAGGCCGTCGGCGTCGGCATGACGCTGGCGGTCCAGCGTGGGCACGTTCTGCCGTGTCAGCGCCAGCGCCACCGGCGCGTTGCGCGTTTCCATCGCCACCTTCCACGCCACGGCGGTCTCGTTGGCGTCGGCGGGACGGATCACGGTGAGGTTGGGGATGGCGCGCAGGCTGGCCAGTTGCTCCACCGGCTGGTGGGTGGGGCCGTCCTCGCCCAGCGCCACGCTGTCGTGGGTGAACACGTGCACCACGTGCAGGCCCATCAGCGCGGCCAGCCGGATGGCCGGGCGCATGTAGTCGGAAAAGATCAGGAAGGTGGCGTCAAACGGAATGAAGCCGCCGTGCACGGCCAGGCCGTTGCTGATCGCCGCCATCGCGTGCTCGCGCACGCCGTAGTGGAAGTTGCGCCCCGCGCGGCTCCAGCCGCCGCCGTCGGAGCCTTCGGTGTCCTCGCCCGGGGTGGGAGCGGGGTTGAAATCGCCCAGGCCCTTGAGCGCGGTATGGGTGGACGGGTCCAGGTCGGCCGAGCCGCCGCACAGTGCCGGCACCCGCGCGGCGAACGCGTTCATCACCTTGCCGCCGGCCACGCGCGTGGCCATGCCCTTGGCATCGGCGGGAAACACGGGAAGGCCCGCGTCCCAGCCCGGCGCCAGCTCGCCGCGCAGGCGGCGGTCGAGCGCCTGCGCCTCGTCGGGGAAGGCCCTGGAATAGCCGTCCATACGGCTGAGCCAGTCCGCCTCCGCCTTCGCGCCGCGATCGCGCGCCTGGCGCATGTGCGCCAACGCCGGCTCGGGCACGAGGAAATCCGGCTCGGTGGGCCAGCCCAGGTTGCGCTTGGTTGCCGCCACGTCCGCCGCGCCCAGTGGCGAGCCGTGCGCCTTGTAGCTGTCCTGCGCGGGCGAGCCGAAGCCGAGGTGGGTGCGCACCAGGATCAGCGTGGGCCGCGCGGTGTCGGCGCGGGCGGTCTTCAGCGCATCGTCGATCGCGGCCACGTCGTTGCCGTCGGGCACGGTGATGGTCTGCCAGCCATAGGCCTCGAAGCGCTTGGCGCGATCCTCGGAAAACGTCATGTCGGTGCCGGCGGACAGCGTCACGTCGTTGTCGTCGTACAGGCACACCAGCTTGCCCAGTTGCAGGTGGCCGGCCAGCGAGGCGGCCTCGCTGGCCACGCCTTCCATCAGGTCGCCGTCGCTGACGATGGCCCAGGTGCGGTGGTCGATCACCGTGTGTCCGTCGCGGTTGCTGCTGGCCGCCAGTTGCGCCTCGGCGATGGCCATGCCCACCGCGTTGGCCAAGCCCTGGCCCAGCGGGCCGGTGGTCACCTCCACGCCGGGCGTGTGGCCGTATTCGGGATGGCCGGGCGTCTTGCTGCCCCACTGGCGAAACTGCCTGATGTCGTCGAGCGAGACGTCGAAGCCGGTCGTGTACAGCAGCGCGTACAGCAGCGCCGAGCCGTGGCCGGCAGACAGCACGAAGCGGTCGCGGTCGGCCCATTGCGGGTTGGCCGGGTTGTAGCGCATGTGCCGCGTCCACAGCGCATAGGCCATCGGCGCGGCGCCCAGCGGCAAGCCCGGATGACCGCTGTCGGCCTTCTGCACCATGTCCACCGACAGAAAGCGAAGCGTGTCGATGCATTGCTGGTCGAGGTCGTGCGACATGGCGGTTCTCCGGATGAGGGGGCAGCAGGGAACCCACGCCGTCATCCCCGCGAAGGCGGGGATCCAGCGGCTTGCCGGAGTCACTGGATTCCCGCCGTCGCGGGAATGACAGCCTGGGGACTTCAGGCCAGCGCCGCGTCCACGATGCTTTGGGCTTCGCCCAGCAGCGCCTGCAAATGCGCCTCGTCCCTGAAGCTTTCCGCGTAGATCTTGTAGATCGCCTCGGTGCCGGACGGCCGCGCCGCGAACCAGCCGCTGGCGGAAACCACCTTGATGCCGCCGATGGCCTGGCCGTTGCCGGGCGCGCGGTCCAGCACCTGCGCGATGTTTTCGCCGGCCAACTGGTCGGTCTTCAGCTGCTCGGGCGACAGCTTGGACAGCTTGGCCTTCTGCGCCGGCGTGGCGGGCGCCTCGACGCGGTTGGCGAACGGCTTGCCCAGTTCATCGGTGAGCCGCGCGTACAGCTCGCCCGGATCCTTGCCCTCGCGGGCGGTGATCTCGGCCGACAGCAGCGCCGGCACCAGGCCGTCCTTGTCGGTCACCCACGCCGTGCCGTCGCGGCGCAGCAGCGAAGCGCCGGCGCTTTCCTCGCAGCCAAAGCCCAGCGATCCGTCGAACAGGCCCGGCGCAAACCACTTGAAGCCCACCGGCACCTCGTACAGCGTGCGGCCCAGCCGCTTCGCCACGCGATCGATCAGGGCGGTGCTGACCACGGTCTTGCCCACAGCGGCCTGCGCGCTCCACTTCGGGCGATGGCGGAACAGGTAGTCCACCAGCACCGACAGGTAATGGTTCGGCTCCAATAATCCGCTGGAGCGTGTGACGATGCCGTGGCGGTCATGGTCGGTGTCGCAGGCAAACGCCACGTCGTAGCGGTCCTTCAGGCCGATCAGTCGCGCCATGGCGTGGCGCGAGGACGGATCCATGCGGATCTTGCCGTCCCAGTCCACGCTCATGAACGCGAACTGCGGATCGACCGTCTCGCTGAGCACGGTCAGGTCCAGCCCGTACCGCTCGGCGATCGGCCCCCAGTAATGCACGCCCGCGCCGCCCAGCGGGTCCACGCCCATGCGCACGCCGGCGCTGCGGATCAGGTCGAAATCCACCACGTTGGCCAGGTCGGCCACGTAATGGCCCAGGTAATCGTGCGCATGCGTGGTGGCGGCTTTGCGCGCCTGCGCCAGCGGCATTCGCCTGACCTCGCGCAGGCCGCCCTCCAGCAGCGCGTTGGCGCGGTTTTCCACCCACTTGGTGATGTCGGTGTCGGCCGGGCCGCCGTTGGGCGGGTTGTACTTGAAGCCGCCGTTGTCGGGCGGGTTGTGCGAGGGCGTGATGACGATGCCGTCGGCCAGGCCCGAGGTGCGACCGCGGTTGTGGACCAGGATCGCGTGCGACACGGCCGGCGTGGGCGTGAACTGGCCGCCGGCGGAGATCATCGTCTCCACGCCGTTGGCGGCCAGCACCTCCAGCGCGCTTTCGAACGCCGGCTGCGACAGTGCGTGGGTATCGGCGCCGATGAACAGCGGCCCGTCGATGCCCTTGCCCTTGCGGTATTCGCAGATCGCCTGGCTGATCGCCAGGATGTGCCACTCGTTGAAACTGCGCTCGAACGAGCTGCCGCGATGGCCGGAGGTGCCGAACGCCACGCGCTGCGCCGGCACCGCCGGGTCCGGTTGCAGGTCGGCGTAGGCGGCCAGCAGCTGGGGTACGTCGACCAGGATCGACGGGGGTGCCGGCTGGCCGGCGAGGGGGGAGATCTGCTGGCTCATGGAATCCTCGAACAGGTAGGAGCGCACCCTGTGCGCGATGCTTTTACGGACAACCAAAAAGCATCGCGCACAGGGTGCGCTCCTGCCGGGTTTCAGCTGTCGCGCAGCTGGCGGTAGCGGCGGATCAGCGTGTTGGTGGAGCTGTCGTGCGCCAGCTTGGGCAGCTCGGCGGCGGTGAGCTCGGCAATGGTGGCCTTGGCCAGTTGCTTGCCCAGCTCCACGCCCCACTGGTCGAACGAGTCGATGTCCCAGATCACGCCCTGCACGAACACGCTGTGCTCGTACAGCGCGATCAGCAGGCCCAGCGTGTGCGGCGTCAGCTCGGCCGCCAGCAAGGTGCTGCTGGGTCGGTTGCCGTCGAACGTGCGGTGCGCCACCAGCGCCTCGGGCGTGCCCTCGGCGCGCACTTCGTCGGCGCTCTTGCCGAACGCCAGCGCCTCGCCCTGCGCGATCAGGTTGGCCATCAGCAGGTCGTGCTGATCGCCCACCGGGTTGCGCGTCTTGCCGAAGCCGATGAAATCGCACGGCACGATGCGCGTGCCCTGGTGGATCAGTTGGTAGAACGAGTGCTGGCCGTTGGTGCCCGGCTCGCCCCAGTAGACCGGGCCGGTGGCGTAGTCCACTGCCTCGCCGCCCACCGTGACGCGCTTGCCGTTGCTCTCCATCGTCAGCTGCTGCAGGTAGGCGGGAAAACGCTTGAGGTACTGCTCGTACGGCAGCACCGCCACCGTGCCGGCGTCGAGAAAGTTGACGTTCCAGATGCCCAGCAGCGCCATCGTCACCGGCAGGTTGCGCTCGAACGGCGCATGGCGGAAATGCTCGTCCATGGCGTGGAAGCCGGCCAGCATCTCGCGGAAGTGCCCGGGACCGATCGCCAGCATGGTGGACAGGCCGATCGCCGAATCCATCGAGTAGCGGCCGCCCACCCAGTCCCAGAAGCCGAACATGTTGGCGGTGTCGATGCCGAACTTGGCCACTTCCTCGGCGTTGGTGGACACCGCCACGAAGTGCTTCGCCACCGCGCTGTCGTCGCCCAGCGCCTGCACCGCCCACTGCCGCGCGGCCTGGGCGTTGCTGAGGGTTTCCAGCGTGGTGAAGGTCTTGGAGCACACGATGAACAGCGTCTCGGCCGCGTCCAGGTCGCGCACGGCCTCGGCGAAATCGGTGCCGTCCACGTTGGAGACAAAGCGGAACACCATGTCGCGCCGGCTGAAATCGCGCAGCGCCTCGTACGCCATCACCGGCCCGAGATCCGAGCCGCCGATGCCGATGCTGACCACGTTGCGGATGCGCTTGCCGGTATGGCCCAGCCAGTGGCCGTCGCGCACCTGGTCGCTGAACGCGGCCATGCGGTCGAGCACCGCGTGCACGTCGGGCACCACGTCGTGGCCGTCCACCAGGATTTTCTGGCCGGCCGGCGCGCGCAGCGCCACATGCAGCACGGCGCGGTTCTCGGTGGTGTTGATGCGCTCGCCGCCAAACATGGCCTCGGTGCGCTGGCGCACGCCGCGCGCCTCGGCCAGGTCGCGCAGCAAGGCCATGGTCTCGGCGTTGACGCGCTGCTTGGCGTAGTCGAAATACAGGCCGGCCTCCTCGATGGCCAGCTGCTCGCCGCGCTGCGGATCGGCGGCGAACAGCTCGCGCAGGTGGCGTTGGCCCACCTGCGCGACGTGCTGCTTCAGCGCCAGCCACGCGGGGCTGCGGGTGAGGCCGGCGCTCATGCCTTGGCCGCGCCGAGGCTGCCCACCTTGTCGGCCAGGCGCTGCAGCAGCTGGTGCCAGGACTTCACGAAGGCCTGCGCGCCGTCCTGCTGCAGCTTCAGCGCCAGCGCGTCGATATCCACGCCGGCGGCGGCGATCTTGCCCACGATGGCGTCGGCGTCACCGCCGTCCTCGGGCATCACGCCGTTCAGCTGGCCGTGGTCGGCCAGCGCCAGCAGGGTCTTCTCCGGCATGGTGTCGATGGTGTCCGGCGCCGCCAGCGCGCTGATGTACAGCGTGTCGGACGCGTTCGGGTCCTTGGTGCCGGTGCTGGCCACCAGCAGGCGCTGCGGCTGAGCGCCGGCGGCGGCCAGCTTCTGCCAGCGCGGCGAGGCCAGCAGCTCGCGGTAGGCGCGGTAGGTCTGCTGGATGACGGCGATGCCCAGCTTGTTGTGCAGCTCGGCCGGCAGCTGCTTGTTGCTGGCCACGTCCCAGCGGCTGACGAACACCGACGCCACCGAGCCCACCTTCGGGTCCAGCCCGGCGGCGATGCGGCGCTCGATGCCGCGCATGTACGCCTCGGCCACGGCCAGGTACTGCTCGCGCGAGAACAGCAGCGTCACGTTGATCGGGATGCCGGCAAAGATGGCCTCCTCGATCGCCGGCACGCCCTCGGGCGTGCCCGGGATCTTGATGAACAGGTTGTCGCACTTGCCCTGCTCGTGGATCTGCCGCGCGGCGGCCAGCGTGCCTTCGGTGTCGGCGGCCAGCAGCGGGGAAACCTCCATCGAGACCCAGCCGTCCACCTGCCCGGTGGCGTCGAAGATGCCCTTGAACAGCGCGGCGGCGCGGCGCAGGTCCTCCAGCGCCAGCTCGGTGAACAGCGCCTCGCCGGACAGGCCGGCGGCGGACTTGGTGCGGATGCCGTCGTCGTACGCCTCGCCCTCGGCCATGGCGGCCTCGAAGATGCTGGGGTTGGAGGTGAGGCCGGTGACCGAGTAGTCGGCGATGTAGCGCGCCAGCGTGCCGTCGTCCAGCATGGTGCGGGTGATGTTGTCCAACCAGATGCTCTGGCCGAGGTCGTGCAGTTGCTGTGTCGCTTTCATGCTGGCTCCAGGGTGCTCGTGATGCTAGGGGTCGTTGGGATATGGACGTATGGACGGCTCAATGCCGTGGGCCGGCCGGCCGGCCGCCGCGGGCGCGGCGGCAAGTCGTCCAGTTTACGCCGGCCGGCAGGGCCGGTGCACGCCGGCGGGGCGGCGGTGGTCAGCATGGCGCGCCCGGCTCCGCCTGCGGGTCGTGCCAGCCCTCGGGGCTGGCCACCACGTCGGCGGCGGCCGCCGGGCCCCAGCTGCCGGGCTCGTAGATCGCCACCGGGCTGGCGTGGTTCAGCACGCGATCGACCACCGCCCAGGCCGCCTCCACGCACTCGTCGCTGGTAAACAGCGAGTTGTCGCCGCGGATGGCGTCGCCCAGCAGCCGCTCGTAGGGGGATTTCTCCGGCGCCGAATCGTGCCGCGCCACCAGCTCCACCGGTTCGCCGCGCATGGCCTCGCCCGGCGTCTTCACCCGCGCGCCCTCGGCGATCACCACCTCGGGGCTCAGGCGAAAGCGGAAATAGTTGGATTGCGGCGCCTCGATGGTGTCGAACACCGACATCGGCGGGGTTTTCATGTCCACCATCACCTCGGTGGTGGTGATCGGCAGGCACTTGCCCGCGCGGATGTAGAACGGCACGCCCGACCAGCGCCAGGTGTCGATATACAGGCGCAGCGCCACGAACGTCTCCATGTCCGAGTCCGGCGCCACGCCGTCGATGTCGCGGTAGCCGGCAAACTGGCCGCGCACCACGTCGGCCGGGCCGAGCGAGCGCATCGCGCGAAACAGGCGCAGTTTCTCCGCGTTGATCGCGGCCGGGTCGTTGCCCACCGGCGCGTCCATCGCCAGCAGGGACGTCACCTGCAACAGGTGGTTCTGCAGCACGTCGCGGATCGCGCCCACGCTCTCGTAGAACGCGCCGCGCCCGTCCACGCCAAACTGCTCGGCCATGGTGATCTGCACGCTGTCGACGTAGTGGTGGTTCCACACCGGCTCGAACACGGTGTTGGCAAAGCGGAAATACAAGAGGTTCTGCACCGGCTCCTTGCCCAGGTAGTGGTCGATGCGAAAGATCGACGGCTCCGGAAACACCTCGTGCAGCGTGGCGTTGAGCTGGCGCGCCGTGGCCAGGTCGCGGCCAAAGGGCTTTTCCACCACGATGCGCGCCTCGTCGGCGCAGCCGGCGTCGCGCAGGCCGCGCGCCACCACGCCGAACAGGCTGGGCGGTATCGCCAGGTAGTGCAGCGGCCGCCTGGCCTCGCCCAGCGCCTGTTTCAGGCGGGTGAACGTGGCCGGGTCATTGTAGTCGCCATCCACGTACTGCAGCCGGTCCGACAGCCGCGCAAACGCCGCCTCGTCCATCGCCACGCCCTTGTCGCGCGCCGCCTGCTCAAGACTGTCGCGGGCGCGCTGGCGCAACTGCTCCAGCGTCCAGTGCGAGTAGGCGATGCAAATGATCGGCAGGTCCAACCCGTCGCGCGTGATCATCGTCTGCAGCGCGGGAAAGATCTTCTTGAACGCCAGGTCGCCGGTGGCGCCGAAAAAAACGAGAGCATCCGAACGAGGTGTCGGCATGGGGGAGAAAACTCCATGAGGGTGGGGAAGGGCCGCCCCGCCGCAGACGGGCCGACACCCCGCCGATGGTTGCACTACCGCCGGGGCAACTCCACCACGCCGACATGCGCCGGGCGTGATCGGGTCGATACCCGTGGAGATGGGGCCTGATGGCGCCCGCTGCAACCGCAAAGGCCCTGCCGCGCGTGCTGTTTGCTCCTCCCCCTGCCTGCAGGGGGAGGCCGGGAGGGGGCAAGGCTCTTCGTCACGCCACAAGCAAAAGCCCCCCTCCCCAACCCTCCCCTGCGAAGCAGGGGAGGGAGCACGGCCCGCCCGCGCCGGTGACCTCTTGCTCCTCCCCCTGCTCGCAGGGGGAGGCTGGGAGGGGGTAAGGCTTTTCGTCACGCCGCGAGCAAAAGCACCCCTCCCCAACCCTCCCCTGCGGAGCAGGGGAGGGAGCACGGCCCGCCCGCGCCGGCGACCTCATTGCTCCTCCCCCTGCTTGCAGGGGGAGGTTGGGAGGGGGTAAGGCTCTTCGTCATGCCGCGAGCAAATGCCGTTTGCTTGCGGACAGGGGGAGGGAGTCACTCCCGGCGGCGGTCAACTCGTCGTCGGGTAGTAGTGGCGCTCGACGTAGCGCGTCCCCAGGTACATGACGTAACCGCCGAGGGCGCCGCCGATGCCGGCGAAAAGGCCCGGGTGTCCGAAAAACTGCTCACCCACATGGCTGCCCAGCGCGCCACAGCCGCCGCCCAGCAGAAAGGCAACCCAGGTTTCCCAGTGCAGAAAGACGCGCCGACGGCGCTGCGTTGGTGTGAGGTACATGCGAAATCCTTCGGCAGGATGCCGGAAACAAGATGCGTGCGGCTGGGCGGCGGCCCTAGCCGCCCAGTCGATGAAGCAGGATGACCACCACGGCGCCGACCAGCGGCACCCACAGCACAGGCGCCTGCCACAGCCGCAGTGGCTCGGTCTGGCCCAGGTGCGGTCGCGCACGCTGCAGCCAGCGCGAACCGGCCCACCACAGCACGAGCACGGCAAGGGACAAGCCGAGGCCGACCCCGATCATGATTTTTGGTGCCGACCCCACCAACACCTGGCCCACCGTCAGCGCCAGAGGCATCAGCGCCGCCAGCCAGGGTGGACGGATGCGGGGCGATTCCTGTGTATCCATGGTGGTCGTCCTTGTTTCGGTCGTTGTAGTTGGCCACGACGCGCAGCGCCTGTTGGTCTGCTCTCGCGGCATGTATCGATCCCGGCCGGCGACGCCGGCCGGGATCGCCGCTTACGACGCTTTCCGGGCCATGACGGCCAGTGCGGGCAAGTGCCGGGTGATGGCCTGTTTGACCGCCAGCATCGAGGCGGGAATGCTGGCGATGTAGCCGCCCACCATGCCGTAGAGCGGGGCTTTTAGCGGCTCGTGCATCAATGCGGCGAGAAAGCCCCCGATGAAACCCAGCACGAAACCTGCCAGCGCGCCGTAGACGATCCCGCGCCACATGATGCTCCACCACACAGGCAGCGCCTGTCCCCATGTCAAGCTCATGACTTCCTCCTTGGGTTGTTGCCGGGCGGATGCCGGCGAGCCAGTGTAACCCGCCTTTGCCGTCGTGCACTATGGACGTATGGACGTCTGTTTCGCGGTGCGCCGAGCAGCGTTCAGGCCCCCTGTGGGAGCGGCTTCAGCCGCGATGCTCTGCCTGCTCTTCCCCGGCCGGCAGCCAGGAGCATCGCGTCTGAAGCCGCTCCCACAAGACCGCCATGCCACCGACTACGCGTCACGCAATATCGCCTCGCCCGTGCGTGGATTCACCAGCGTCACGTTTTCCAGCGCGCGGATGCGCCATGCGTCGTCGCGTCGCGTCACTACCGCCAGGATCAGCGTATCGACCTGGTGCGCCCCGGCCGGATGCGCGGAGCCTGCGGCCAGCCGGCTCCAGAAATGCACCACGGCCGCGTCGTCGGCGATCGGGTCCACGCTGATGAGGGTGTTGTCGAGTGTGGAGTCGCGGTAGATCGTGTCGTGGATGGGCGCATGCAGCGCCACGATGGCGTCCACGCCGCGCACATGGTGCCCAAAACGGTTGACGAAGGTGGCGTCGTCATCGAACAGACGGCCAAACGCAGCCATGTCGTGGGCGTTCCATGCTTGCTGGAACGCCTGCGGGGCGTCTTGCGGTGCGTTCATGCGGACGGATTCCGGCGGGCGATGATGACACTCTACCGTCGATGCAGCGCGGTCACCCGGCGCACGCCAGGGCGATGCCGCCCATCGCGAACAGCACCAGCCATGACAGGTGCCGGCCGCGCGTCATCGCCAGCGGCAGCATGCCCGACACGATGAAGGTCCAGCCCACGACGCGAAGCACGTCTACCCGGTCGAGGTCGCCGTCGGCGGCCATCACCAGCAGCAGGCCGAAACCGCACCATGCCACCGTGGTTATGTGCCAGGCGAAGCGCAGCGTCTGCCGGGTAAACGCCTGGCCGCCGAACAGCCGCGGTAGATCGTCCCGGCGAAACAGCCGCACCAGAATGTAGCGCTCGCCCAGCACCGAGTGCGCCGCGCCCAGCGCAAACGCCAGACATGCCGCTGCGTGGAGAAGAACGGCCATGATCACTCCCTGGGGTTGCGGCGCGCTGCTGCCATTGTGTCTGGTGGAGGGTTACAGCGTAACTGGTGGGCGGGCCCTCAATCGTCGCACTCGCTGCGCCACGCACGCCCACGCCGACCTGGCACGAACCAGCCGAAAAGTATCACTTCAGCGATCACCCTCAGCCTGTCCAGCGCGTTGGGTGGCGGCGATAGCTCCGATGTGGACAGCTGCGCAAAGACCTGCAGTGCCTCCCTGGCGCGGGCCTCATGCACATCGGCCACCAGGATGCGGCGCGCGTTGTACGCGGCGATTTGCGGGCCGGGGTACAGCGCGCCAAAGCCGCCGCCCTGTACGAAGGCGGGAATGCCGTGGGCCTCCAGCGTGCACAGCATCACGCAAAGTGCCGACTCGGAAGGCGGGGAGGCGATGGCGATGAGGCTCATGGATTCCTCGCAGGGCGCGGCGCAGGTGGGATGCCGGTCAATCGTCCCACGCCGGTATGGCGGGCGTGCGGCTCCCCAGGGCGGTGCACAGCACCAGCATGGCCAGCGCGAAACTGACCAGGCAGGGCGCAAGGAGCACGCCGGCATCGCGGCTGCCCAGCCCAACCCAGGTCAGCCGAAGCTCATCCAACGGCGCGGCCGCCAGCACGGTTGCCGCACCGGTGATGGTGGGCAAGGGCAGGCCGCCGTGGCCGGCCACCAGCAAGGTGGGGCAGAGCAGGGCGATCAGCGCCGACAATGCCGTGCGATAAAGCCAGGGATGCGCGGTGCACCGGGCGCGCCGCCGGAAAAGCACGACCGTCGCCAGCAGCACGGCCAGCGTGCACAGCGCAGCGAGAAGCAGGGCCGCGCGCATGGGCAGCGGCGGCATCAGCATTGGATGCCGATCAGCCACTGCGAGTGGTTGCTGTTGGAGCGGTCCAGATCCTTGCGGCGCGACAGGGGCGCGGTGCAGCCGCGCGGCTGGATGTAGTCCTGCGCGATGCGGGCGGCCAGGTCGGCATCGACCGGCTTGCCGTCGTCGCGTCGCAGCTTCACGTAGTACGGCTGCTCGAACAGCACGATGTAGCTGTCGAGCGTATAGGCCACTTTGTCCACCACGAGGGTGGCGTGGTTCTCCGTCACCGGCACGAGCTTGCCCGTGTCCAGATCCTCGGCTGCCGCCCGGCTGGTGCCGGCCAGCGCGAGCGTCGCAGCCAGTGCGAGATGAAACCGGTTCATGTGTGTTCCCCTGGTTTGGCGCCGTTCCGGTGCTTGCCCAGCCTACTTCATGGGACACAGCCCCTCGCAGCGCTGGTCGCGGAAGCTTGCGGCGATTTTCTCCAGGTGCGGCTGGAAAGCCGGCGCGGCGCCCGAGGACGAGCGCTCCGCCATCGCCACGATCCGCTGGCGGTCCGAAAGCGGGGTGATGGATGCCAGCGCCTCGGAAACCTGCGCCAGGGCGGCGAGGACGGTGCCGCGATAGTCCTCGCGCAGCCCGGTGTTGCGGGTGGCCAGCAACGTGCCGGTGAGCATCATGAAAATGCCGCGCCTCAACTGGGCCAGACCCTGGCGCCTCACCTCGGTGACCTCCTCGGGTTTCAGCGCCAGCATGAAGTTGGTGATCGGGGTGACCTCGGCCGCGAGGCAGCGGAACAGGAATGGCTGCACCTTCATCAGCTCGTCCTGGAACACCCGGTTGTTGTCCGCCATCACCCTCATCACCGCGGCGCCCGCCGCTTGCGGCGGCGTGCCGGGTTTCACCTGCGACTTGAGGTCAAACAGAACCAGGTGCATGAAGGCCGTGTTGGCGACGTCGCATATCTCTAGCAGCGTTCCCACCTGATCGACGGGATAGGGGCCGCCGCCGATCAGGTGATCGCCATCGGCGACGACATCCACCAGGCGCTCGAACGCCGGCGTCCTGAGCTGGGCCAGCTTGCCGCCGGCCTCCGCGCTGGCAACCATGGCGGTGAGCTCGTCGCCGGCCTGCTTGTACGCCGCCAGCCCGGTGGCGGCGGTGGCGCTCGCCGTCAAGAGCGGCAGAAGCAGCAACGGCAAGGTCATCATCAGGCGTTTCCCCGTCGCAGCGAGCCGGACGGCCTGGCAGTCAGGTGACATGGCGTGCCTCCAGCAAGGTCGCACCGTTCCGCTTTCGATACGGGCGGATGGCCGCTACGGGCCTGCCCTGTGCCATGCGATCGCGCACCACGCCGGATGGCGTCGGCGGGTCAGCCGCGCGGCGGAGCCTGGGTTGCCTGCCCGGCAGGCGCACGGCAAGGGTGACAAGCATGATGCCGAGGGCTTCGTTCATGATCCGGTCCTCCCGTTTTGTTGGCCCGTCGGGGTGGCGGTGTTGTCCTGCTCAATCGCCGAGTCGCGTGTCCCCCGCCAGGCATGGCCTTGCGCGCCCCATGCGCCGGCCGGGTGATAGCCGGATGCAGCTGGTTCAAGGGTGATCATGATGCTCAATGGCACCATTGCCGCTCACAGGGTTCGCCATCGTGGTTCCCGTCCATCGTGGTGCCTGGGCATTGCTGGAGAAAGTACCGTGCTTCCGCGCAGGAGGTCATCTGCGAGCACATGGTGCGTCCGTCGCAATGGAAACGAGAGACGGGTGGTTGGGGAAGGGCGACGGCCTCCGCCGGCATGGTGACGGCCGGCACCGGTCCAGCCACCTTCGTGTAGCCGATCACTCCCAGGACAGCGATGGCGACCAGTGCCACCGCTGTGCGCGCCACGCTCCACGTGGTGGCGCGTCCGCGTGCCGCCATCGGGCGACGCGGCGCCGTTCGCTGCCCTGGCCTCATGACGCGCACCGCGCGTGGCTTTCCCTTGGCGTCGGTCTGCACCTCGAACGAGATGACCTCGTTCAGGCGCGGGCGCCCTCCATGTCTGGGGAACGCCGAGATGTGCGTGCACATCTCGGCGTTCCTCTGGGCGGGTGTAATGAACCCGAAGCCCCTCTCGTCATTCCAGCGGGTCAGCGTGCCGTGAATTCTCATCGGGAAGCTCCGTTTCCTTGGATTGAATGGGGGCGGGGTTGGCATGCTGTTCAACCCGTGATCCGGGTGCCCAGCCACCAGACATGGCCTTCCGCGTCTCTTACGCCGGCGGAGCGGTCGCCGTAGGGCTGGTCGGTCGGTGGTGTCACCGACGCGGCGCCGGCGTCGAGCGCGGTGCGGTAGGTGGCATCCACGTCGGGCACGTAGACGTGGTTGGAGCAGGGCATGGGATCGCGTCCGTCGGGGCGCTCGCCCAGCATGATGATGGAGTCGTCGATGCGGACCTCGGCGTGCTTTACCGTGCCGTCCGGCAGCGTCATCGCGTCGAGCCGGATGGCGCCGAACGCGGCCTGCAAAAACGCCACGTGCCGCGTGACACTGGTCACCAGGAGATAGGGCGACACGGCGTTGTGGCCGGGTGGCTTGTATGCGGTCATGGGTGCTCCGGTGGGCTTGCGTGTGCGTCGGTCGGTGCGGCCAGCAGTGCCTCCAGCTCGCGGACGTGGGATGACCGGGCCAGGCCCTCGCCACCGGACGTGGCGCCGCTGGCGCACCTGGTGGCGCGTGCCAGGGCGGCCGAAAGCAGGTGGCGGCGCAGGTCCGCGTCGGCCAGCGACCGTGCGGCGTGCTGCAGCGCGATGGCGCCGTAGTCGCGATCGAGGATGTAGGGAAGAAGGTCGGCCTCGCGCGCCAGTTGCGCCAGCTGCGCCGCGCGGGCGCCCGCGTCGGCGGACGCGACCGCCGCTACCCGCCGATCCACCGGTGACGGGTCCAGCCCACGGTCGTGCAGCGCCTGCCGGTAGTACGAGAGCGGTTCCATCTGGCGTGATTCCCGGGTGGTGTCCAACGCGTGCGAGGCCGCCGGTGCGGGTCAGCGTCCGTCGTCGTCCAGCGACGAGGTCTGCGCCGGGTCGCCAAGAAGAAACACGTCCCCGTTGCTGGCGCGCAGCGTAGCCGTGCCCAGGCTGCGGATTTCCCACGTCCAGCTATCGTAGCGGGTCTTCAGCGAGCCTTGGGCAAGGCAGGCGCCGTACAGGAAAAAGTCGTGCTGCTGGCCTGCGGTGATCAGCACCGCGCGATCGAAAAACGCGCGTACCTGCGCGGGCGTCAGCACAAAATCGGCGCAGTTCTCGGTGTCGGGCCCGACCGCGTTGGCGGTGATCGTGATGGCCGTGACCGCGCCGATCGCTCCGGCCGTCGCGGCCGGAACAACCCCGGCCAGGCCCAGCGCGCCTGCCACCAGTGCGCGGCATCGGGCGGCGCTTCCACCGCCCGGCCGCCCGCGTGGCCGCTCGACCCTCCCTGTCCTGTCGCGGCGTGAACCGGTGAGCATGACGTTAGCCCTCGCACGTGGATGACCCCGCCACCATCCCACGAAACCGGCCACGGCGGTGGACGACCCAAGGCGCATGGTGCGGCGGAGGCCGACGGATGGAGCCGGCGTGTGTCGCCTACGCGGGAAACGCCGCGCACGAGAAGCAACCGCGCTTGGCGTTGTGCAGGTGCACGTACCGCACGCCGGGGTTCGCGAACAGCGTCACGAGCTGCCGTGCGACATCCACGCCGTCGACCACCTCGGCGTCGATGATGGCGTGGCCGGCATCGTACGCGCGCAAGGAAATCTGGCGCCGCGTGACATACGGCGGCACCACGCCGGGCGGCAGCCGCTTTTGCCGCGAGCCCTTGCGCACGTAGATCGGCCCCGACGCCCGATACGGGCCCGCTGCCGGCTGGTGCTGGAACGGAAGCAGCAGAAGCTCGTCATCGAGCCGGGCATCCTCCAGGCTGACCCGGCAGGGGAATCCGGTGTCGGCATCTGCCCTGACGCGCCGGATGTCGCGAACTTCGAGCTCCGCGTCCGGCAGGTCAAAGAGGTGCGCGAACGGCGCGGGGTCGAGTCCGACCAATTGAAAGGACGGCATGTGCGTTCTCCGTGGTGAGGTGCCCGGAGCATCGTCGATGCGGCATCCGTGCGCTGGCCCTTTTCGGACATGGCATGCGATGGACGCGAAGCCCCAGGCGGCACCGCCGCGCGTGGACGGCACAAGAACCGGTGCGGCAAGGCGCTGCTACGATGCCGCTTTTCACCCACGGAAACCGCCCATGTCGCTGACGATCCGCCTGGCCACCGATGACGATGTGTCGAACCTGCGGGCGTGGAATGCGGCGATGGCGTGGGAAACCGAGCATCGACGCCTGGACGAGGCGGTGCTGGAGCGCGGGGTGCGCGGCGTGCTGGCGCAGCCGCGGCGTGGTTTCTACTTGGTGGCCGAGCGCGAAGGCGTGGCGGTGGGCGGACTGCTGGTCACCTACGAGTGGAGCGACTGGCGCAACGGCGATTTCTGGTGGATCCAGAGCGTGTACGTGATCCCCGCCGCGCGTCGCGGCGGCGTGTTCCGCGCCCTGCACACCGAGGTCAACCGCCGTGCGCGCGAGGTCGGCGCGGTGGGCGTGCGCCTGTACGTGGAAACCGAAAACGAGCGCGCCCAGGCCACCTACACCCAGCTCGGCATGCAGCGCTGTCCGTACTGGATGTACGAGACGGATTTCACGGCCGCCTAGACACCCGCGCTTTTTTGTAGGAGCGCACCCTGTGCGCGATGCTCTTGGTTCCGTCACGAAAAGCATCGCGCACAAGGTGCGCTCCTACGGGTCATCGGCGGTTGTTGTGGGAGCGACTTCAGTCGCGATGCTCTTGCTTTCGATGCGCCTCGGATCACGAGCATCGCGGCCGATGCCGCTCCCACAGGGCGCCGCGAACCTACATCGACAGCTGGCCGCCCTCGTCCATCGCCACGCGGCCCAGCGCGTGCAGGTCGGGGGCGATGGCGTAGTGGTCGGCCAGGTGCTGGATCAGCGCGGCGCGGCCTTGCGGGTGCAGCGGGTAGCCGTGCGCCAGCACGCGCGTGGCGCCGTTGGCGTCGTGCTGCGCCAGGGTGATCGCCACCACGCCCAGGCCGGGCGCCTCGTGCGCATGCAGCGCGGGCGTGCTGCCGGCGGGATCCACCGGGGCCAGGGTTTCGAGCAGGTAGCCGGGGCCGGCCTCGGCGTGGTCGGCGTCCAGTGCCAGCGGCAGCTGGTGGGCGTCGAGCAGGGCGGCGTACTGGCGCAGCTCGAACACGATGCCGGCAAACTCGTGCGCGCGCTGCGCCGCCTCGCCATGTTGCTGCGCCAGCCACTGCGCGGGCGATTGCGCGGTGACGCTGCCCTGCGCGTAGCGCCAGCCCAGGCCGCGCGCGCTCAGGGTGGCTTCCTCGCGGTACGGCGTGAGCAGGGCGGTTTCCAGCATCGCCCACAGCGGCGCCAGGTTGACGTGTTCGTACTGCACCCAGGTAAGCGCCATCAGGTCGTTGCGGCTGAGGTAGCGCACGTGCTCCAGCGTGATGCCCAGCGTGCGCATCAGCCAGTCGGCGGTGCGCGTGCCGGCCTCGCCGCGCCCGATCAGCTGCACCTCCCACTGCTCGGCCAGGTCCTCCTGCATGTCGGCGGGCACCAGCAGGCTGATCGGCAACAGCCGCATCGGGCCGCCGGCGTAGTGTGGCGAGGGTTGCAGCGTGGGGGCGGGCATCTGGCCTTCGCTGCTGCCGAACGCCACCACGTTCTGCAACTGGCCGCGCGGCACGCGGCGGGCCAGGTCGTCCAGCGTGGCCCATACGGGAAAGCCCGGTCGCAGCAGTTCCACCGGATCGAACAGCGCGCCGGCCAGCGCCAGCCGCGCCGCCTCCACCTGCGGGATCAGGCCGCGCAGGTCGTCGGCCACGTGCGCGACCAGTTCCGCCGCCTCGTCACGCGAGAGGGTGAGGCGCGGCGGTGCCTGGCCGTCGGTGACTTCGAGCGCCAGCACGGCGGGCAGGGCGAGCAGCGTTTGTGCTTCCACGTGGGGAAATTCCGGGCGGGAAGAGTGATTTTAGCGGCAAAGCGCCATCACCCATCCGGTCTGGGGCGCATGACGGGCTGAATGAAGCGGCGATGATGTGCGACAGCGCCCTTTCGCCTGACACCCTCGCGGGTTAGCCTTGCGGGAGTCGATATTTCCCGGATTGTCCAGAGCATGGAGAACACGCAACAGCGCGTCGGTGTGGTGGGCGGGGTGCGCATTCCGTTTTGCCGCAACAACACCGCCTATGCCGAGGTCGGCAATTTCGGGCTGTCGGTCAAGGTGCTCGGCGCACTGGTAGAACGCTACGGACTGCACGGCGTGGAGCTGGGCGAGGTGGCGATGGGCGCGGTGATCAAGCACGCCGCCGACTGGAACCTGGCGCGCGAGGCGCTGCTCTCCTCGGGCCTGGCGCCCACCACGCCGGGCATCACCACCGCGCGCGCCTGCGGCACCTCGCTGGACAACGCCATCATCGTGGCCAACAAGATCGCCGCCGGGCAGATCGAGGCGGGCATCGCCGGCGGCTCGGACACCACCAGCGACGTGCCCATCGTGCTGGGTCGGCGCCTGCGCAAGCGGCTGCTGGCGATGAACCGCGCCAGGACGCCGCTGGACAAACTCAAGGTGGCCTTGCACGGCTTTTCGCTGCGCGAGCTCAAGCCCTCGTTTCCGGGCGTGGCCGAGCCGCGCACCGGCAAGTCGATGGGCGACCATTGCGAGCTGATGGCCAGGACATGGCACGTCAGCCGCGAGGCGCAGGACCAGCTGGCGCTGGACAGCCACCGCAAGCTGGCGGCCGCGTACGACGCGGGCTTCTTCGACGACCTGGTGGTGCCGTTTCGCGGCCTCAAGCGCGACGGCTTCCTGCGTCCCGACAGCACGCTGGAAAAACTGGCCGCGCTCAAGCCGGCGTTCGACAAGCGCTCCGGCCACGGCACGCTCACCGCCGGCAACTCCACCGGCCTGTCCGACGGCGCGGCCGCCGTGCTGCTGGCCAGCGACGCGTGGGCGGCAAAGCGCGGCCTGAAAATCCAGGCCTATCTGCGCGATGCCGAGGTGGCCGCCGTGGATTTCGTGCACGGCGAGGGCCTGCTGATGGCGCCCACCATCGCCGTACCGCGCATGCTGGCCCGCCACGGCCTTACCCTGCAGGATTTCGACTACTACGAAATCCACGAGGCCTTTGCCGCACAGGTGCTGTGCACGCTGCGCGCGTGGGAGTCGGCCGATTACTGCAAGCAGCGGCTGGGGCTGGACGCGCCGCTGGGCGCGATCGACCCGGCCCGGCTCAACGTAAACGGCTCCAGCCTGGCCGTGGGCCATCCGTTTGCCGCCACCGGCGCGCGCATCATCGCCACGCTGGCCAAGCTGCTGGAGCAGAAAGGCGCAGGCCGCGGCCTGATCTCGATCTGCACCGCCGGCGGCATGGGCGTCACCGCCATCCTCGAACGCCCCTGAGCGAACCGTGCCGCGCCTGCGCACCAGCCTCACCCTGAGCGCGCTGGCCCTGGCCGGTGGCGTCGCCGGCACCGCCTGGCTCAGCACGCTGACCGCCGTGTGGCCCGGTGCGCCCGCACGCTACACCATGCAACACGCCATGCCTGCGTCCCATCGCGCGCATCGCCCCGCGCGCGTGGTGCGGGCGCACCGCGCGCCGCCCTTGCCGATGCCCGCGCCGGTGGTCGCCCACGACGAGGCGCCGGCCCCCGCCGTCGCGGCGCCTGCGACGCTGGTGCCGCTGGCCACGCCGGCCGACACCTCGCAACCGTGGTATCGCCTGCGCGGCCACATGGACGGTCGCGTGGTGATGCGCGTGTCCACCGACGCCAGCGGCCACGTCGCGCACGCCAGCGTCGCCACTTCCAGCGGCGACCCGGTCCTCGATGCCCACGCCCTGCGCAGCGTGCTGGCCTGGCGCTTCGCCGTCCCCCCGGACCACCCCGCCGGCATCACCGGCGAACTCCCCCTGCGCTTCTCCTCCGCCGCGCTCTGAGCGTTTGCCTCTGGCTTGCGCCCGTCGCGGAGCGGCTTCAACCGCGATGCTTTTCCTCTTTTTTGTAGGAGCGCACTCGTGCGCGATGCTCTTGCTTTCGCCTTTTCTGTAGGAGCGGCTTCAGCCGCGATGCTTTTGCTTTAGGTGGTGGATACAGAGCAAGAGCTTTCGCACTCCTACGGAGCGCGAGCTACTTTCTCTTTGCGTGCTCAAAGAGAAAGTAGCCAAAGAGAAAGAGCACCCCGCTTCCGCGCTTTCCGGGCATCCTGCCCGGAAAGTTCGCGCGTGGGCTACGGGGTTTGTCGACAGCACATCCTGTGCTGACGACAAACTGGCCGGCATCCATGCCGGCCACCCTGCGGGCTTTTCCTCCGCCCACCCGCCGCTGCAGAGGGGCCCCATTAACGGCGCGCGCCATCGTGGCGCGCACTCGGTACGCAGCGGCAAGCCGCTGCGAAAAGCCCGCGGCATGGAAGCTCTGGCTTTTGCTCCTGCTCTCGCTCTTGGCCCCCTCTCCCCCGCTTCGCGGGGGAGAGGGCTGGGGAGAGAGGGCGCTCTTCACTCCCCTGTGCGGCGGTGAGTCGGGGACGACAAGGCCGCGAAGCGGGAGCCGGCATGGATGCCGGCTCCTTTTCGCTCGGGCAGGCGACGGCATGGATGCCGGAGTTGAGGCAACGCAGGACGCAGTTGCCCGATGCCCGATCGAAAAGCCCGGCCCCGACTCACGAACTTGCCGGGCACAAGCCCGGCAAGCGCCAAGCGGGGTGGCCTTCTCTTTGGCCACTTTCTCTTGGCCACCCAAGAGAAAGTGGCTCGCGCTCCGCAAGGAGTGCGAAAGCTCTTGCTGTGCATCCACCATCCAAAGCAAGAGCATCGCGCACAAGGTGCGCTCCTACAAAAAAGTGCAAGCAAGAGCATGGCGTACGGATGCCCGCACGCCGTGAAAGCCGGCTAGAGGACGCCTTTTGCGCCCACGCCGAAGGCGGTGATCAGGCGGGTGATGATGAGCTTGGGGGTCAGTGCCACGTCAGGGAAGTCGCCGACCGGGTGGTAGCAGGCGAAGAAGCCGGGGTCGGTGGCGGGCAGGGGTTGGCAGCCGGGGGCGAGGTCGTAGCTGGTGGCGTAGCGGAACGGCCACAGGTCGAACAGCGGCAAGTGTTCGGAGACGGTGCCGATGGCCTGGTTGATGTCGGTCAGCACCGGCACCACCGGTTGGCGCGGCGCGATGACCCAGGCGTTTTCCGGTTGCGTGTCGCGCAGGATGGACTGGCGCAGCTGGTCGGCGAAGCGGTGGTCGTAGACGATCACGCCGGACTCGGTGTTGTAGTGGTCCGAGCGCGGGTCGAAGTTGTGCGAGCCGACCATGGCGAACGCGTCGTCCACCACGATGGACTTGGCGTGCAGGCCGAAGCGACGGCCCTCGCTGAGCAGGGGCGCCGGCGAGTTGCTGCCGTGGCTGCCCATGAGGTGGAAGCGCGTCTCGCTGGCGCTTTCGGGCGTGGCGGTCTCGGGCACGGGGCCGAGCGAGTCCATGCCGAGATTGGCGAGCTGGTTGTCCACCGCGGCGCCGGCGGCGTGCGGCTTCATCTCGTGGATCTCGAAGCCGAAGGTGGTGAGGTAGCGCTTGCGGTGCTTGTACGACATCGCGTACACGGCGAACGCGTCGGTGGAGGCCAGCGAGTTGGTGGACACGATGATGCGCGGCGGTTCGTCGCGGCGGTGCAGGCGGCGAAAGATCTGCTGCGCGCGGTTGCTCATCACCAGGTACGGCGTCTGCAGCACCACCTCGCGCTCGGCCGAGCCGACCATCGCCATGATGTGGCGGGTGAACGCCTGCGCGCGGGTGCGTTGCGGCGCGTTGGTCTTGGCCGGCAGGTCGCTGAAATAGTCCACCTTGTCCGTCCGCAGGCTGGGCGCCACCAGCCAGGCGTGCAGCCAGTCGGGATCCTCGGCGGCCTGCTGCACCTGCGCCACGCGCAGCGGGCGGCGGTAGTGCGGCGCGCGCCAGGGCGGCGCGGTGGCATCGGCGCGGATGCGGCGGTTGAGGTCGCGCAGGTGGGTCAGCGGCACGGAGCGGCGGTGGCGCCAGAACAGGTTGAAGCTGGCGGCCATCTCGCGCGCGGCGGGGCCGCCCACCATCACGTCGCGGTCCACGTAGTCGAACGCGTCGTCCCAGTTGAAGTAGCGGTCCTCGTAGTTGCGCCCGCCGGTGATGCCGATGGCGTCGTCCACCAGCAGCAGCTTGTTGTGCATGCGCTGGTTGAATTTCATGAAGCAGCAGATCACCCCGGCGGCGAATTCCAGCGGTGGCGTGCGGGCGTTGTGGAAGGTGGGGTTGTACAGCCGCACCTGCAGGTTGACGCTGGCGCGCGAGAGGCGGTCGAGCAAGTCCAGGTCGTTGAAGGAGAACAGCTGGTCGGCCAGGATGCGCACCGTCACGCCGCGCCGCGCCGCGCGCACCAGCTCGTCCAGCATCAGCTGGCCGGCGTCGTCCTGGCTCCAGATGAAGGTCTGCACGTCGATGGAGCGCCGCGCGGCGCGCACCAGGTTGATGCGCGCCGCCAGCGCCGGCTCGCTGTCGTTGAGCAGGGTGACCACGTGCACGGGATGTTCGGCGCTGGAGCGCGCCAGCGCGTCGTGCGCGGCGTCCAGCAGGGGCGAGGGCAGCGCGCAGTGGTCGTCGCGCGCGCAGGTGGGCTGGCGATCCACCGAGGCGGCCACCAGGGCGTCGGCCTGGCGGATCTGCGCACGCGAGACGGCGCAGCCCTGCAGCAGCAGGGCCAGCAACAGCAGCGGGGCGAGGAGGCGCGACGACATGCGCGCATGATACGGGGCGGGAGCGGGGAGAGGAGTGAGTGGAGAGGAGTGAGGAGTGAGAGAAGGCGCCAGCGGTTGGCTCCCGCTTTTCTCTCACTCCTCACTCCTCTCCACTCACTCCTTCGCCTTACGGCGACCAGAACGCGTCGAGGCGGGCATTGCCCGGTTCCAGCGTGGGGCCCAGGTGCAGCACGGCCAGCGCGCCGGGCGGCATGCCGCGAAACTCGTCGGAGCGGCCTTCCACCAGCAGCGCCACCAGCCGCTCCACGCCGGGGTTGTGGCCTACCAGCAGCACGGTGCCGGCATCGCCGTGCTGGTCGAGCAGGGCCAGCAGCTCGCCGGGCGAGGCGTCGTAGATTTCCTCGGCCAGCTGCGGGTCGGGGGCGCCGGCGAGCGACTCCAGCGCCAGGCGCGCGGTGTCGCGGGTGCGTTGCGCGGGCGAGCACAGCACGCGGTCGGGGCTGACGCCGTGGCGCGCCAGCCACGCGCCCGCCGCACGCGCCTCCTGCTCGCCGTGCGTGCTCAGCGCGCGCTGGCGATCCTCGCCGCCGGCTTCCAGGGGGACCGCTTCGGCGTGCCGCAGCAGGATCAGTTCGTGCATGGTGGACTCCAGGTGGGTGGCGCGGGTGTCACGAGTGGCGCTTGATCCAGCGCAGCAGCGCTTTCCAGTCCTGCTGGTGGTTGCGTACGTGCTCGGATTGGTAGTCGAAGATGCCCTTGCCCAGCGCGGTCAGCAGCACGTAGGCCTGGCTGTCGCGCAATTGCGCGGCGATGGGAAACGGCGACTCGGCGGCGAGCCGGGCCAGCGCGTCCTGGCTGGCGTGGGTCCACGGCTTGAGGCGGTTGGCCACCAGCGCCACCGGCAGCTTGCCGCGCTTGATGCGGCCGATGGCCTGCAGCTCGGCGAGGAAACGCAGCGTGGCGTCGAGGTCGAAGGAGGAGGGCAGCACCGGCACCAGCAGCACGTTGGCCAGCTCCAGGTAGGGCTCCAGCTCGCGTTCGCCGGCACCGGCGGGGGTGTCGACCAGCAGCTGCTGGGTGTCCTCGGGTACGCGTTGCAGGCCGCGGCGGCCGCCTTCCAGCGCCAGCACGCCGGGCACGGTGTCCGGTCGCAGCTCGGCCCAGTGGTAACTCGAGTGCTGCCGGTCGGCGTCGACGATGGCCGTGCGCTGCCCCGCCTGTGCCCAGTGCGACGCCAGTTGCGTCACCAGTGTGCTCTTGCCGCACCCGCCCTTGCTGCATGCCACCAGCGTCGTAAGCATCGGATGACCCTTGCCACGGAAGGTGGGGCAAGCCTAACCCGCCCGGGGGCCAAAGGGGAACGGGCCGGCGTGGCGACGCCGGCCCGCCGCGCTCAGGCCAGGCCGTAGCTGCGCAGCAGTGCCTCGGGCTCGGGCTTGCGGCCGCGAAACGCCACGAAGCTCTCCAGCGCGGGGCGGCTGGCGCCCACGGCCAGGAACTCGCGCCGGAAGCGCTCGCCGGTGGCGCGGTCGATCACGCTGCCGCCCGCTTCGGCGGCTGCCTCGAACGCGCCGAACGCATCGGCGCTGAGCAGCTCGGCCCACAGGTAGCTGTAGTAGCCGGCCGCGTAGCCGCCGGCAAAGATGTGGCTGAACCCGTGCGGAAAACGCTGCCAGGCCGGCGGGTGCAGCACCGCCACCTCGCGCCGCACCTGCTCCAGCACGGCCAGCGGGCGGGCGCCCTGGGCCGGGTCGTACTCCAGGTGCAGCCGGAAATCGAACAGGGCAAATTCCAGTTGCCGCACCAGGAACAGGCCGGCGTGGAAATGCCGCGCCGCCAGCATGCGCTGGAACAGGTCGTCGGGCAGCTTCTCGCCGGTCTGGTAGTGGCGGGCGAACAGGTCCAGCGCCTGCCGGTTCCAGCCGAAGTTCTCCATGAACTGGCTGGGCAGCTCCACCGCGTCCCACTCCACGCCGTCGATGCCGCCGATGGACGGCAGCGTGATGCCGGTGAGCAGGTGGTGCAGGCCGTGGCCGAACTCGTGGAACAGGGTGAGCACGTCGTCGTGGGTGAGCAGCGCCGGCTTGGCGCCGGTGGGCGGCGCGAAGTTGCAGGTGAGAAACGCCACCGGCAACTGGCGCTGGTCGCCGTCGTCGAAGCGGGCGCGGCACACGTCCATCCACGCGCCGCCGCGTTTGCCGTTGCGCGCGTACAGGTCGACGTAGGCGCCGGCGAACACGTGCCCGTCGGCGTCGCGCACGTCGTAGTAGCGCACGTCCGGATGCCACACATCCACGTCGTCGCGCGGCGCCAGGGTGATGCCGTAGAGCTGGCTGGTGAGCGCGAACAGGCCCTCGATCACCGCCGGCAGCGGGAAGTACGGCTTGAGCTGCTCCTCGTCCAGCGCGTAGCGCTGCTGGCGCAGTTTCTCGGCGACGTAGCCCACGTCCCAGGGTTCGAGGTTGTCCAGCTTCAGCTCGTCGCGGGCAAACGCGCGCAGCGTGGCCAGCTCCTGCTGCGCCACCGGCTTGGCGCGCGCGGCCAGGTCGTGCAGAAACTCCATCACCTCGGCCGGCGAGCCGGCCATCTTGGTGGCCAGCGACTCCTCCGCCGCGTTGGCAAAGCCCAGCAGCTGCGCGGCCTCGTGCCGCAGCGCCATGATCCGGTCGATGCGCGGGCCGTTGTCGAACTTGCCCGCGTCGGGGCCCTGGTCGGAAGCGCGCGTCTGGTAGGCCCAGTACACGCGCTCGCGCAGGGCGCGGTTGTCGGCGTAGTTGAGCACGGCCTGCACGCTGGGCTGCTTGAGCGTGACCAGGTAGCCGTCCAGTTGCGCGTCCTCGGCGTACTGGCGCAGCACCGCGCGGCCGGACTCGGGGATGCCGGCCAGGTCGCGCTCGTCGGTGACGTGCTCGCGCCACGCTTCGCTGGCGTCCAGCACGGCATTGGAAAACTCGGTGGACAGCCGGCTCAGCTCCACGCCGATCTCGCGGAAGCGCGTGCGCGCCGGCTCCTCCAGCGCCACGCCGGACAGGTGGAAATCGCGCAGCGCGTGCTCCACCAGCGCGCGTTGCGGGCGCGCCAGCGCGGCGAAATCCGGCGCGTCGGCCAGCGCCTGCACGGCGGCGAACAGCGCGCGGTTCTGGCCCAGCGCCATGGCGTGGTCGGTGAGCTTTTCCTCGGTGGGGCCGTACACCGCGCGCAGCGCCTCGCTGTCGGCCACCGAATGCAGGTGCGATACCGGTGCCCAGGCGCGCGCCAGGCGCTGGTCCAGCCGCTCCTGGGTGAGCATCACCGTGTCGAAATCGCGCGCCGCACCGGCTGCGGTCAGCGCCTCGATGCCGGCATCGCACTCGGCCAGGATCGCGTCGATGGCGGGCGCCACGTGATCGGGATGGATACGCGAAAACGCCGGCAGGCGATCGTCGGCAAGCAGGGGGTTGTCGTGGCTCATGGAGGCTCCTTGGGGATCACCAGCGTGGCGACGGCGCCAGGTGAAATCAAGCGCGCCGGGCTAGAATGCGCCGATGCCTTCCCTGCGACCGTTCAAGGGCGTGATGCCCCGCCTGGGCCAGCGCGTCTACGTGGATGACGCCGCCACCGTCATCGGCGACGTGGTGCTGGGCGACGATGTGTCCGTGTGGCCCGGCGCGGTGCTGCGCGGCGACGTCAACGCCATCCGCGTGGGCGCGAAAACCAGCATCCAGGACGGCGCCATCGTGCACGTCGCCCACGCCGGCCCGTACGGCCCCGGCTTTCCCTGCCTGATCGGCGAAGGCGTCACCATCGGCCATGCGGCCGTGGTGCACGCGTGCACCCTGGGCGACTACTGCCTGGTCGGCATGCACGCCACGGTGATGGACGGCGCGGTGGTGGAGGACTACGGCTTCCTGGGCGCCGGCGCACTGCTGCCGCCGGGCAAGGTGGTGGGCGAGCGCGAGCTGTGGCTGGGCAGCCCGGCGAGCTTCGCGCGCCGGCTCAGCGACCGCCAGGTCGAGCAGCTGCGCTACTCGGCCGGGCACTACGTGCGGCTGAAGGACGCCTACCTGGCCCCGGCCTGAGGGCCGCGCTCACATCGCCGACGCGGCGTTGGCCTGGCGGATGCGCCGCGCCTCGGTCTCGTGCTGCTGGCGCAGCAGCATCCACGCGGCCGACAGCTTGCCGCCGAGCAGCGACAAGGTGAAGTTGTTGCGGTCGAACTCGCGCAGCAGGTCCAGCTCGCGGCGCGCCTCTTCCAGGTCGTTGCGGTTGATGGCCAGCTCGATTTCCTCGGCCGCGCGCGAGAACGATTCGCGCAGCGCCTCCTGCGCGGCGAGGTTGTCCGGGTCCAGTTGCAGCACGCTGAGATAGAACTCGAACGCGTTGCTGCCTTGCGGCGCCACCAGGCGGCCGTCGCGCATCGCCTCGCGGGCCAGGCCGAGCAGGATGTCGGTGCCGCTCGGGTCCGGCGCGGCGGCGTCCGGGTTGTCCGCCGCCGCTTGCGATGCCTGCTCCACCGCCGGTGCGGCGGGTTGGCGGTAATGGAGGATGCAGCCGGCGAGAACCAGCAGCACCAGGGCCGGGATCAGGATGACGACATACCGGCGCGACGGGGCGTTGGAAAAGCGGGACATGGGCGTCTACGGCTGCGTGGGGACTCGCGCGCGGCAACGCCATCGGCGCGCCCCGGCGGAGGGCGCCAAAGGTAGCCAGGGTGTGTTTCAGTGATGTGGCGGCGACGTGCTCAGTGGCCGCAGGTGGCCGCCTCCAGCCGCGCCAGCCAGGCCAGCGCGTGGTCGCGGTCGTTGCCGCACATGGCCGGCTCCGGCCGCAGCCTGCCGCATACCGCCGGACGCTCGGGGCGGCCGAAGATCGCGCAGCGGTTGTCGTCGGTCAGCTGCACGCAGCGCACGCCGGCGGGTTTGCCGTGCGGCATGCCGGGAATGGGCGAGCTGATCGACGGCGCGATGCAGCACGCGCCGCAACCCGGCCGGCACGCCGGCGCGCCCATCAGAACTGCTGGCGCAACAGGCGGTAGACCGGCTCGGTGTCCGGCCGCTGGCCATGCCACAGCGCAAAGCTGTCGGCGGCCGTCTCCACCAGCATGCCCAGGCCGTCGTAGGCGTAGCGCGCGCCGGCGGCCTTGGCCCAGGCCAGGAAGCTGCCGGCGGCCGCGCCATAGGACAGGTCGTAGCAGAGCGCGCGCGCGCCGGCCAGCGAAAACGGCAGTTGCAGCGCGGCGCCCAGCACGCCGGCCGAGGTGGCGTTGACGATCAGGTCGAAGCTGCCGATGTCGCCCAGGTCCTGCCAGTAGCGCGTATGCGCGCGGGCCGGGTCGCCGATGGCGTCGGCCAGCGCGTCGGCCGGTTCCGGCGAGCGGTTGACGATGGTGAGCGTGGCCACGCCCGCGTCCAGCAGGTGCCAGGCCACGCCGCGCGCGGCGCCACCGGCGCCCAGCAGCAAGGCGGTGTGGCCGCGCAGGTCGGCGCCGTGGCGCTCGGTGATGTCGCGCACCATGCCGTCACCGTCGGTGTTGTGCGCGGCCAGCGTGCCGTCGCCTTGCAAGGTGAGCACGTTGGCGCTGCCCACGCGCGTGGCCGTCTCGCTGCGCTGGCTGGCCAGCGCGAACGCGGCGGCCTTGTGCGGCAAGGTGACGTTGGCGCCGCGCCCGCCGTCGAGGAAAAACCGCCGCACGGCCTCGGCGAACGCCTCGGGCGCCGCGTCGATGGCGCGGTATTCAAGGTCGATGCCCAGCTGCTGCCCGAAGGCGTGGTGGATCTGCGGCGACAGGCTGTGGCTGATCGGATGGCCGAACACGGCGAACTGGGCGGCGGACATGGGGATTCCCTGACGATGGCTTTCGTCATTCTACAAGCCGCCCTTTTTTGTGGGAGCGGCTTTTGCCGCGATGCTCTTTCTTTGAAATCCCGGAGCAAGAGCATCGCGACTGAAGTCGCTCCTACAACAGCGCGGCCCACCTGTAGGAGCGCACCTTGTGCGCGATGGGCGCGGCGAAAAGCATCGCGCACAAGGTGCGCTCCTGCGGGCCTCTGGCCGTCGCAGCTCTTGAGATGGCGGCGCCGCAAGCTGCGGCCCTCATCGTTGACCGGAGCCCGCCATGCGTCATGCACTGCCTTTTCCGCATCATCCCCGGCTGGTTGCCGTTGCCGTGCTCTGGCTGGCGGTCGGCGCCTTGCTGTTGCTGACCACGCTGGTGCCGGCGCACACGGCATTGCTGGGCTGGACGCCGCTGTTCTGGCTGGTCGGCGCGCCCGTCGTTGCCTTGCTCGGGCTGGAGCCGGCGCTGTTGCCGGCGCTGGCGCGTCGGCGCCGGCGGATCAGCCACGGCGCGGTGTGGCACTGAAAAAGCCGGGGCTCGACCGGTTGCCGGTCAGTGCCCGGCGCCCTGGCGCTTGCGTTCCATGCGGCGCAGAAACTCGCGCATGATGCGCAGGTACAGCTCCTCGCCCAGGTGCGCGTCCTCGACGCCGGCGTCGATCGAGGGGTTGTCGTTGACCTCGATCACCACCGGCCGGTTGCCCACCTGCTTGATGTCCACGCCGTAGAGGCTGTGGCCGATGGGGTGGGTGGCCTTGAGCGCCAGCTTCACCACCTCCGGCGGCGCGTCCTCGATGGCGATGGTCTCGAAGCCGCCGCTCTTGGCGCTGCCCTTGGCGCCGTGGTTGTAGATCTGCCAGTGGCCGCGCGACATGAAGTACTTGCACGCGTACAGCGGCTCGCGGTTGAGCACGCCGATGCGCCAGTCGAACTCGGTATAGAGGTATTCCTGCGCCAGCAGCAGCGCGCTGTGCTGGAACAGCAGGCCGGCGGACTTGGCCAGCGCCGCCTCGTTCTCCACCTTCACCACGCCGCGCGAGAACGAGCCGTCGGGAATCTTCAGCACCAGCGGAAACCCCAGCCGCGCCACCGCCTCGCGCGTGCCGCGGGCGTCGTCGCGGTAGAGGATCTCGGTGTGCGGCACGGCCAGCTTGCGCGACACCATCAGGTCGTTGAGATAGATCTTGTTGGTGCAACGCAGGATGGAGGCGGGGTCGTCGATCACCGCCATGCCTTCCTTCTCCGCGCGGTGGGCGAAGCGGTAGGTGTGGTTGTCCGAGGCGGTGGTCTCGCGGATGAACAGGCCGTCGTACTCGGCCAGGCGCTGGTAGTCGTTCTTGTCGATCGGATCGACCTCGATGCCCAGCTCGCGGCCGGCGGCCACGAACGCCTTCAGCGCGCGCTTGTTCGATGGCGGCATCGTCTCGCGCGGGTCCACCAGCATCGCCACGTCGTAGCGGTACAGCTTGCGCGCGCGCGGCTTGCGCCACAGCTTGCGCGAAAAGCGGTCCAGCGCCTGCGCAAAGGCGTCTTCCTGCGCGTCATCCAGCGTGTGCAGGCCCACCGGCTTGATCGACGCCACCTGCCACACGCGGTCGCGCTCGAACTCGATGCGCAGCAGCGGGCAGGGAAACATCTCGAACACCTGCCGCGCCAGGTCCTGCAGCGTGGGGTAGGCGGTCTCGCCGAAGTACACCAGGATGGCGAAATCCACCGTGTCGCGGCCGCCGGCCGGCAGAAAGTGGGTCAGCTTCTGGTTGAGATCCACGATGTCCAGGCCGTACAACGAGCGTCGGCGCAGGTCGTTCACCGTGCGCACCGACGGCATCACCTTGTGCCCGCGCGCCTCGGCCAGCAGCGACACGTAATAGCCCGTGCCCAGGTAGCGGTAGCTGCGGCACAGGTTGATCACATGGGTGCGTTCGTCGTCGCCGGCCACCGGCTGGCGCAGGTAGTCCATCGCGGTCATGACGTCGACGGACGGGTAGTACGAGCCCCAGTCGGAGGCCTTCTCCACAACGATGACCAGACGGGCCATGGCACCACTCGGGCGATGTTCGAGGTTCCACGCCGTGCCTGCGGCCGGCGCAAAGCGCGCAGTGTGGCACAGCGCCCACGGCGCACAAGGGCGCGCGCTGAAGGCGGGGTAAACCGTCGTTGCCGCTCTACACTCGGCACCGTCCCTCCCGCGAAACCCCGCCATGGCCCCAGCCCTTTCCCGCGTGCGTCCCGCCCGGCCCGCCGATCTCGATGCGCTGGTGGCGCTGGAGCAGCGCGCGTTCGACGGCGACCGCCTCAGCCGCGCGCAATACCGCCGCCACCTGCGCAGCGCCTCGGCACAGGTGCTGGTGGTCGATGCCGATGGCGGTGTGCTGGCGGGCGCGGCGGTGGTGTTTTTTCGCCGTGGCAGTGGCGTGGCGCGGCTGTATTCGCTGGCGACGGCGCCCGAGGCGCGAGGGCGGGGCGTGGCCACCGCGCTGCTGCGTGCGGCAGGCGAGGCCGCACGCGGCCGCGGCTGCCGGGAGCTGCGCCTGGAAGTGCGCGCCGACAACGCGGCGGCCATCGGCCTGTACGAACGCCACGACTGGCGACGGGGCGGGCAGCTGGTGGCGTACTACGAGGATGGCGCGGACGGCTGGCGCTACGCGCTGCCGCTGGCTACCGGCTGACGCGGCAGTTCGAGCCCTCCTGTGGGAGCGGCTTCAGCCGCGATGCGCTTGTCGTGAGGCTTCAAAACAAAAGCATCGCGACTGAAGTCGCTCCCACAACCACCGCCGCCGGCCTGTAGGAGCGCACCCTGTGCGCGATGCTCTTCGTCACGTTACGAAAAGCATCGCGCACAGGGTGCGCTCCTACATCACGCGGGAATCCCGCACCTGTGGGAGCGGCTTCAGCCGCGATGCTCTTGCTCCGAGGCTCCAAAGCAAAAGCATCGCGACTGAAGTCGCTCCCACAACCACCGCCGCCGGCCTGTAGGAGCGCACTTTGTGCGCGATGCTCTTGGTTCCGTGACGAAAAGCATCGCGCACAGGGTGCGCTCCTACATCACGCGGGAATCCCGCACCTGTGGGAGCGGCTTCAGCCGCGATGCTCTTGCTCCGAGGCTCCAAAGCAAAAGCATCGCGACGGAGGTCGCTCCCACAACCACCGCCGCCGGCCTGTAGGAGCGCACCTTGTGCGCGATGCTCTTCGTCACGTTACGAAAAGCATCGCGCACAAGGTGCGCCCCTACATCACGCGGGAATCCCGCACCTGTGGGAGCGGCTTCAGCCGCGAGGCTCTTGCGCCGAGGCTCCAAAGCAAAAGCATCGCGACTGAAGTCGCTCCCACGGCAGCTCAGCGGCGCACGTCAAACGCGTCGGCGTCCATCAAGGCCAGCACGTCGGCGGGGTCGAGCGGGGCGACGTCGCCGGGGATGGTGTGCTTGAGGCAGCCGGCGGCGAGGGCGAAGCGCACGGTGGTGTCCGGATCGAGCGGGTCGATCAGGCCGTGCAGGATGCCGGCGGCGAAAGCGTCGCCGCTGCCGATGCGGTCGACCACGCCGGGCAGCTCGCGCGGCGGAGCCAGTGCGCGGGTGCCGTCGCGGCCCAGCAGCATGGCGCCCAGGGCGTAGTGGCTGGCGCTGTGCGCGGTGCGCTGGGTGCAGGCCATGTAGTGCAGGCGCGGAAACGCCTTGAACGCCATGGCGGCGGCCGCGTCGATGCGGGCGAGCGCGTCGCGCTGGGGAAAGTCGCCGCCCAGCACCAGGGCGATGTCGCGATGATCGGCAAACACGACGTGGGCGCAGTCGAACAGGTCGCGCAGCACGGCGCGCGCGTCACCGCCCCAGCGCTCCCACAGGCTGGGGCGGAAATTGCCGTCGAAGGACACCTTCAGCCCCATGTCGCAGGCCGTGCGCGCCGCCGCCAGGGTGGCCTGCGCCGCCTGCGGGCCCAGCGCCGGGCTGATCCCGGACAGGTGCAGCCATTGCGCGCCGCGCAGCAGGACGGGCCAGTCATGGCTGCCGGCGCGCGACAGCGCAAAGGCGGAGTGGGCGCGGTCGTACAGCACGTGGCCCGGGCGCACGCCGGCGCCGGTGGTGGCGAAGTACAGGCCCATGCGGCCGGGGCCGTAGCGCACGCCGCCGGCATCCACGCCGTGGCGGCGCAGCTCGCCCACGGCGGCGCGGCCCAGCGCGTTGTCGGGCACCACGCTCACCAGGCTGGTGGCGTGGCCGAAATGCGCCAGCGCCACGGCCACATTGGCCTCCGCGCCACCCACGTGCACGTCGAGCGACGGCGTCTGCAGCAGGGGCTGATGGCCGGGCGCCGCCAGGCGCAACAGCAGTTCGCCAAAACACACCACGCGATCGGTCATCGGATTTGCCTCGTGTTGGTCGATGAGGCTGCGGATGGTCGCATATCTGTTAGCTACCGGTGTCATTTCGGGTTGCGATGGGCGCTTTTCCAACCGTCATTCGCAGACAAGTGAATGAAAAACAATGATTTTATGTGTGCATTCGCATCGTGTTGCGGTGCAAGATGCGATGCCGGGTTCTAGCTGTTACGTTTCCGGATGACTAGCGGTGTCATTCGTAGTTCACATGCCACGCACCCCTGTTGCGTGGTCAGATAACGGGGCAAACCTTGGGAGGGGAACCAATGCAACGATTCATCAACCAGAAAAAGACACCGGTTACCGCGCTCGCGCTGGCCATCGCGCTGGCGCTGCCGGCCGGGGTGGCGATGGCCGCCACCGACGCCGGCATGGGGGCCGGCGCTGGGGTGGGCCAGAGCGGGCCGGCGGCCGACGCGGCCAGCGGTGCCGACGCGGACAAGAACGTCACCTCGCTCAATGCGGTCACCGTCACCAGCTACCGCGCCAGCGTGGAGAAGGCGCTGGACGTGAAGCGCGGCGAGCTGGGCATGGTGGACGCCATCGTGGCCGAGGACGTGGGCAAGTTTCCCGACCTGAACCTGGCCGAGTCGCTGCAGCGCATTCCCGGCGTGGTCATCACCCGCGACGCTGGCGAGGGCCGCAACATCACGGTGCGCGGCCTGGGCCCGGATTTCACCCGCGTGCGCATCAACGGCATGGAGGCGCTGACCACGGTGGGCGCCACCGACCAGAGCGGCGGCACCAACCGCAGCCGCGGCTTCGACTTCAATGTGTTCGCGGCCGACCTGTTTTCCAACATGATCGTGCGCAAGACCGCCTCCGCCGACGTGGAGGAGGGCTCGCTGGGCGCCACGGTGGATCTCAACACCGCCCATCCGTTCGACTATGACGGCTTTACCCTGGCCACCAATGTGCAGGGCAGCTACGGCAGCATGTCCGAGAAGACCGACCCGCGCGTGTCGGCGCTGATCGCCAACACCTGGAACGACGGCACCTTCGGCGCCCTGCTCTCGGTGGCGTACTCGGAAAAGCACACGCTGGAGGAGGGCACCGGCAGCGGCCGCTGGGCCAACGGCCCCAGCAACGGCGGTTTCGACGCCAGCTCGCCGTTTGCCGACGCGCTGCGCGATGACGTCTACACGCCGCGCTTCCCGCGCTACACGCAGATGCTGCACGACCAGAAGCGCCTGGGCGTCACCGGCTCGCTGCAGTTCAAGCCCAGCGAGGACACGCTGTTCAGCCTCGACGCGATGTACTCCAAGATCGACGCCGACCGCGACGAGCACTACATCGAGGCGATCTCCTTCAGCCGCAACGTCACCTCGCTGCCCGACGGCAGCTCCTTCATCGGCAAGCCCGAGACCATCGTCAAGGACGGCTACATCGACCCGTCCAGCGGCGGCCTGCTGTACGGCACGTTCGACAACGTGGACGTGCGCGCGGAAAACCGCCACGACGAGTGGTCCACCGTGTTCCAGCAGCTGTCGTTGACCGGCGAGCACCGCTTCTCCGACAACTTCAAGATCGACGGCCGCATCGGCACGTCCTCGTCCAAGCATGACAACCCGGTGCAGGCCACCGTCATGATGGACAAGCTCGACGTGGACAACTACAGCTACGACTACCGTGGCAACAAGTGGGCGCCGGTGCTCGACTACGGCATCAACCCCACCGATCCGAACGGCTGGAACCTCTCCACCATCCGCATGCGCCAGGCCGGCGTGGACAACGACTTCCACTCCGGCGAGCTCAACTTCAACTGGCGCATCTCGCCGGGCTTCACCCTGCGCGGCGGCGTGCTGGCCAAGAACTACGGTTTCGAGTCGTCCGAGTCGCGCCGCACCGCCAACGAGGCCATCGTGCCCACCTTTGGCGACGGCACCACGGTGGTGCCGGCCGACCTGATCGACCAGGTCGGGCTGAAGGGCATCTCCGGCTCGCCGGGCCAGTGGGTGGTGCCGGACTTTGGCGGTATCGCCGACCACTTCGACATTTTCAGCAACCAGGGCACGTTTGCGCTGAGCCCGTATGCGGCCAGCGAGCGCGGCGTCACCGAGAAGGATCGCGGCGCGTGGCTGATGGGCGAGTTCGCGTTCGACGTGGGCTCGGTGCCGGTGTCCGGCAACATCGGCGTGCGCCACGTGCGCACCTCGCAAAGCTCGCACGGCATCGCCGTGATCAACGGCGTCAACACCGAGGTGGAGGCCAAGCGCGACTACAACGACACCTTGCCGTCGTTGAACGTGGTGGCCGAGCTGGCGCCTGACTTCCTGCTGCGCCTGGGTGCGGCCAAGGTGATGGCGCGTCCGGGCCTGGGCAGCCTCACCCCCGGCGTCACGGTCAGCGTCAGCGGCGGCGCGCGCACGGTCAAGGGCGGCAACCCCAACCTCGACCCGATCCGCGCCACCACCTACGACCTGGCGGCCGAGTGGTATTTCCAGGAGTCCTCGCTGCTGAGCGTGGGCCTGTTCTACAAGGACATCGACAGCTTCGCGCAGAACACCAACGAGCGGCGCGCGTTCAACACCAGCGGCCTGCCCGACAGCGTGGCGATCGACCTGGGCGCCAGCCCCAACGACGACTTCTCGTTCCAGGTGCCGATCAACACGCCCGGAGGTGCGCTCAAGGGCGCCGAGGCCAACTACGTGCAGACGTTCACCTTCCTGCCGGGCAAGTGGGGCAACCTCGGCGCGCAGCTGAACTACACCTTCGTCGACTCCAAGATCCAGTACATGACCTCCAGCGGCGCCAACTCGCTGAAGACGGATCTCACCGGCCTGTCGCGCCATTCGTGGAGCGCCACGTTGTTCTACGAAGGTGACCGCTTCTCCGGTCGCGTCTCGGCCACCAACCGCGACAACTACCTGATCCAGGTGCCGGGCACGGAGCAGGGCTTTACCGACGACGTGCACGGCCAGAACGGCGCCACCTTCGTGGACGCGTCGCTGCGCTACAAGCTCAACGACAAGATGGAACTGAGCCTGGAGGGCATCAACCTCACCAACAAGCCGTCGCAGACGTGGATCGGCGCCAGCTCGCAGCTGCCGCTGGACTACAGCGAGACCGGCCGCGTGTATCTTGTGGGCTTCCGCTACAAGCTCTGACGTCACCTGGGGCCCGGCCGCGAGGCCGGGCCCGTTCCATGCCGCGGCGCCGCTCGCCGGCGTCGCGGCCTTTCCACCGTGTGCGCGTTGCCGCTCCGCGCATGTCGCCGGGGATGCACGATGCCGCCACGCTTCATTCGCCTTGCCCTTGTCCTGCCCGCGCTGGCCGTTGCCGCGCCGGCCGGCGCCAACGACGCCACGCCGTCGCTGCTGTTTCGCGTCTCGGCCGACCACGGCTTTCGCGCCGACCACGCCGAGGGCGACGCCATCCCCAACTTCAAGGACAAGGTCGCGCTGGTGCCCGACGGCGCCGGCGGCCAGGCCATCCAGTGGCAGGACGACGGCGTGCTGGCATGGAACGCGCCGGGCAACATCCGCGCCGAGCGCGGCACGCTCTCTTTCTTCTGGCGCGCGCGCTATCCGGTAGGCGAGGCGCCGTTCGTGATCTTTCGCGTCGGCTATGCCGACCACAGCAGCTGGGACATGGCCTGGCTGCGCATCGACTGGAACGGCCACGGCTTCGACGCCTTCGTCACCGACGCCAACCTGGCGCGCACCCGCGTCTCGTTCAAGCTCGACAAGAACCCCGACCCGAAACAGTGGCTGCACCTGGCCTTCGGCTGGGACGAGGACCACGGCGTGCGCCTGTTTCTCGACGGCAAGGAAGTGGCGCGGGCACAGACCACCGCCGACTACGACGCGGCGCTGGACCAGCTCGGCCTGGCCGGCCGCGTGATGGCGCCCTACCAGGTGCAGAGCCGCTACAACTTTCTGCGCGGCAGCGATGTCGACGAGATCCGCGTGTACGACCGCATGCTCGATGCCGGCGAGGTTTCCGCGCTGGCGCATCGTGGCGAGCCGAAAACGACCACCGCCATCGCCGCCTCGCAGCGCGCGTGGTGGCATCGCTACGGCTGGGATGGCGCGCCGCCGCCGGTGCTCGCCGCGCCCGTCACCCGCATCCGCAAGGTGGAGTTTGCCGACACGCGCGACCTCAAGCAGTGGATGTGGAAAGGCACCGACGGCATTGCCGAAACCACCTGGCCGGGCGTCTACAACCGTTCGCGCCTGCCCGGCCGGCACGACTATTTCACCTTGCCGGACTGGAATACCTACGTTGAAGGCGGCAAGACGCTGGCGCTGACCGTGCCGGCCGACGAGACGATCAACCGCATCGAGATCCGCGGCGCCGCCTACGGCACGCTGGCCGGCCGCGCCGGCACGCTGTTCACCCGTCCCCGGGGCGTGGTGCGCAGCGTCAACACCTTCGCCGCGCAAACCGGCGGCACGCTGCGCTTCACCAACGTGGCGCAGGAAACCCCGATCCAGGAGATCTGGGGCTACGACGTCAGCGAAGGGGCCGAGCCGGCCGGCACGGTCAAGCAGCGCTACATCGTCGACAGCAAGGCACTGCCCGACTACACCAACCTCGAAAGCCTGCGCCACTACATCGCCGGCCGCTTCGCGCCCGACGAGCGCAGCACGGTGATGGCCTTGCCCAAGGGCGCCGGCTCGCGTCCGCGCGGCGCCGACAGCCTGCCCGCGCAGCCGCGCCCCATCGTGCAGGTGCTGATCCCCTCGGGCATCGGCGACGCACCGGCCGCGCAGCCGTTGATCCGCAGCTGGGCCTACAGCTGGGAGAACATGCACGACGGCCTGGACGGCATCGCCATCGACCTGCCCGCGCTCGACCTGCCGGCTACGCACGACGGCCCCGACGGCAAAGTCATCCCGCTCGACATCCGCGTGAAGGATCCGATCTGGCCCGGCCGCGACATGATCGACGTGTCCGTGTCGGTCAAGCCGGGCCAGAAGCGCACGCTGTGGCTGGACCTGCGCGACCGCATCCTCAGCGCCGACAGCCTGTGGATCTCCGTCGCCTCGGCCGCGCCCGGCTTCAACGCGGCCTCGCTCGATGGGGCCGAGATCCGGCTGGTGTTCAAGGATCGCCAGCAGGCGATCAAGGAGCACGTCGCCGACCGCTTCAATCAGGTGCGCGACAACTGGGGTTTCATGGTGGAGGAGCACACCACCTCGCGCCGCCAGCGCCTGTACCAGCGCCTGTATGCCGACATCAGCGACCTGCTGCGGGTGGACCCGGAGCACGCGCAGGGGCGCATGTACTGGAACGACATCAGCTACAACAGCCAGGGCCTGCCGCCATTCACCCAGCCCGAGCCGCCGGCCGGCGTGCCGCTGTGGGCGTTCCGCCAGGTGGAGGACCTGAAGTACGTGCGCCGCTTTGTCGATTGGTGGATCGACCAGCGCCAGGTGGCCTACGGCGATTTCGGCGGCGGCATCTCCGACGACACCGACCTCACCCAGCAATGGCCCGGGCTGGCGCTGATGGGCGTGCAGCCGGACCGCCTCAACGGCTCGCTGACCGCGCTGTCCGACGCGGTCTACACCAACGGCATGTTCGCCAACGGCCTCAGCACCATCGAGACCGACGAGCTGCACTCCTATGAGGACGGCATCAATGCCGACTCGGAAATGCTCTACCTCAACTGGGGCGATCCGCTCACCGTCGAACGCCTGATGGCCACGGTGAAGGCGCTCCACGAGCGCATCATCCTGCGCAATCCGGCCGGCCACCTGCATTTTTCCAGCGACTGGTTCGGCGGCAACAAGATCTATCGCGATCCCAACTGGCAGTGGCAGAAGCCGTACTCGTTCCCGATCCTGCACCCGGCCTTTTTGCTCGGCGTCTACAACGCCGACCCCACCGGGCGCGGGCTGGTCACCGGGCTGGCGGACGGCTATCTGGCGCACGCCTATACCGACGCCAAGGGCCGCTGGGCGCTGCCCAACGAAATCCAGTGGTCCACCGACGCCACCCGTGGCGGCGAGCTGAACCAGGGCTCCGGCGCGGTCGATGTCATGCACCTGTTCTGGGCCGCCTGGCGCTGGAGCGGCAAGGCCGACTATCTCAAGGCGCTGGACTATCGCGTGACGCGCGGCGGCCCGGACGCCATCGCCAACCTGGGCGAAAACTTCATCGACGTGCTGGGCCGCCAGGCCGACTGGGGCAAGCATCTTCTTGATGAGGCCAACGCCGGCACGATCGGTTTTCCCAGCGTGGTGGCGTGGCAGCTCACCGGCGACAAGAAATACCTGGAGCAGCTGTTCGGCGCGGGCATCCAGGACAAGGCCCAGCACGAGTACATGATGACCGAGGGCCACTGGTGGAGCGATCGCGTGGAGGCGCCCAGCGAGCTGCTGCAACGCGTGCGCCTGGGCGGCATCGCGCTCAAGCGCAACCAGAGCTACCCCGGCAACACCGTGAGCTGGCGCTTCGCGCATCCCGATGACGCCGAGCAGGTCGCGCTGGCCGTGCACGCACCCTCGCGCGAGCGCTTCACCGTCACCGCGTACAACCTCGGCACGCAGCCGCTGGACGCGCGCATGACCGGCTGGAACGTGGCGCCGGGCAGCTGGCGCGTGCGCAGCGGCATCGACCGCGACGGCGACGGCGCCATCGACGGCACGCCGGACGAGCGCCAAGTGACGCTGGAAAGCAGCGCCAGCACCACGCTGCATTTCGTGCCCGGCCAGACGCAGTTGTTCGAGTTCCAGCGCGTGGCCGCCGGCACGCCGGTGGAAACGCGCGCCGACCTGGGCATCGGTCGCGGCGATGTCGATATGGACGGCCAAACGCTGAAGCTCACCGTGCACAGCCTGGGCCATGTCGCCAGCCTGCCCGGCCAGGCCGTGGTCACCGACGCCAACGGTCGCGAGCTGGCGCGCGCGGATATTCCCTCACTGCCGCCGCCGCTGGACCTGCTGCCGAAAACCGTACAGGTCGAACTGAAGCTGCCACCAGGCTTCAAGCGCGACGGCGCCAGCGTGCAGGTATCGCAGCAAGGCGCCGCCGCCGAAATCACCCGGCTCAACAACCGCCTGCCACTGGACTGACCATCGGCCCCTTCTCCCACAGGTGCGGGATTCCCGCGTGATGTAGGAGCGCACCCTGTGCGCGATGCTTTTCGTCACGGAACCAAGAGCATCGCGCACAGGGTGCGCTCCTACGGATCGGCGGCGGCTGTTGTGGGAGCGACTTCAGTCGCGATGCTCCTGCTTTGGAGCCTCGGGGCAAGAGCGTCGCGGCTGAAGCCGCTCCCACAGGTGCGGGATTCTCGCGTGATGTAGGAGCGCACCTTGTGCGCGATGCTCTTCGTCACGGAACCAAGAGCATCGCGCACAAGGTGCGCTCCTACGGATCTGCGGTGGTTGTTGTGGGAGCGACTTCAGTCGCGATGCTTTTGCTTTGGAGCTTCGGGGCAAGAGCGTCGCGGCTGAAGCCCGCAGAACGCCTCAGCGCGAATCGATCTCGATCACCTGCGCAAGCGTGTGCTGCTGGCCCGGCGGCAGCGCGATCGCGTCGGGCGCCACGTTGGTGGTTTCCACGCTGAGGTAGTGGCGCCAGCCTTCGCCGATGTCGGCGATCCGGCGTGCGGCTTGTTCGCCGGCATTCCACACCACTGTTGAACGGCTGCCGCGCGTGGTGATGCGGATGTCGCGGCCCAGCGTCGGGTCGTGCAGCACGTATGGCCCGCTGGCGTGGGTGTAGATGCGGTCGCTGTAGCCGGACGGCGGCAGTTGCCAGTGGCCGTGTTGCGCGTGGGCGCGGCCGGCGTCCTTCTTGTCCAGGTAGGTCAGGCCGTCCAGGCCGGTGACGGAGACCTCGCGCACGTCGCCCACGCGGAAGTAGTTGTGCAGGGCCTGGGTGAACACCACCGGCTGGTCGCCGACGTTCTCGGTCACCAGCGTTTGCGACAAGCGGCGACCGATGCGCAGCGTCATCGTCAGGCGCAAGGGCACGCCGGCGAGGGCCGGCGGCGCCAGCGTCAGCACCATGGTGCCATCGGCCTCGCGGCGGGCGTCACGCAGGGTCCATGCAAGGGTGCGCACCAGGCCGTGCGACGGCATCGTGCCGGTCTGGCCCAGCTTGCCGAAGTACGGCCAGCACACCGGCGTGCCGCCACGGATCGGCGCGGGCGGCAGTGCGCTGCGCGGCGACAGCCACAGCACGTCCTGGCCGCCGGCAGGCACGAAGGAGAGCAACTGCCCGCCCACCACGCTGATGGCGGCGCTGGCCTGTGGCGTATGCACCAGCCACGCGGCGATGCCGTGGAACGTGCCGGTGCGCAGGCCCGCCACGGCGGGTGGTGGATCGGGCGTGGCGCGCGGCGCGGCCGCCACCAGCGCGGCGTGGTTGCCGGGCTGGGCAAACGCGGTCAATGGCGCCTGCGCCCGCGTCGCCGGCACCAGCAGCAACGCCAGCAGGGCGCAGGCCGCCTTCATGCCGCGCCGTCGGGGATAAAAAGCCGCCGCCTGCATCCGCACGCGGACAGGGGCGCAGGCGGCGGTTGGTTCAACTCAGCGGCCCAGCACGCCGGCGACGTAGCTGCGCAGCGCCTCGTCCTTGGCATGGTCGAAGAACAGCTTCTGGAAGCGCTCGCCGCCCACCGCCTGCTTCACCAGCGCCGGGTCGATCGCCTTCAGGCCGTCAACCAGGCTCTTGGACGCGCCGCGCTTGACGTCGGCCAGGATGCCGGCGTTGGCCATCTGCGACTCGCGCCGCTCGGCCGGGTAGCCCTGGCCGCGCTTGCCGCCAAAGGCCTTCTCGAAGATGTAGCGGATGTTGATCTCCGCGCCCCAGCCGTAGCCTTTGGCGTAGGGCAGGGCCAGCGCGTTGCCGTTGTTGACCTGGGCAAACAGGAACGCGTCGGTGGGCTCGATGCAGTAGCCGCAGTACACGCCCGGCCACGCGTTGAGCGACATCATCGCGCCCTGGCCGGTGCCGCAGCCGCTGACCACGAAGTCCACCGCGCCGGCATTGAGCAGCAGTGCGGCGCAGATGCCCAGGTGGATGTAGGTGAGGCGATGGTCGTTCTCGCCGTCCATGCCCACGTTGAACACCTCGTGGCCCTGCGCCGCGGCCACGTCCTGCAATTGCTTGAACACGACCGGGTTCTTGGGCGCCTGGCTGAACTCCATCATCAGGGCGATTTTCATGGTGTGACTCCTCGGGTTCGTCAAGGGGAAAGTGGGGAAGCGGCCGGCTCAGCGCGCCAGCCAGCCGCCGTCCACAGGGATGATGGCGCCGTTGACGTAGTCGGCGGCGCGTGAGGCCAGGAACACCGCCGTGCCGCCGAGATCCTCCGGCGTGCCCCAGCGGCCGGCCGGGATGCGGTCCAGGATGGCCTTGCTGCGGTCCTCGTCGGCGCGCAGCTGGGCGGTGTTGTCGGTGGCCATGTAGCCGGGCGCGATGGCGTTGATGTTGACGCCCTTGTCCGCCCACTCGTTGGCCAGCAGCCGGGTGATGCCGGCAATGCCGCTCTTGGAGGCGGTGTACGAGGGCACGCGGATGCCGCCCTGGAACGACAGCATCGAGGCGATGTTGATGATCTTGCCGCTGCCCTGCGCCAGGAAATGGCGGCCGGCGGCCTGGCACATGAAGAAGGCGGACTTGATGTTGACGTTCATCACGTCGTCCCAGTCCTTCTCGCTGAACTCCACCGCGTCGGCGCGGCGGATCAGGCCGGCGTTGTTGACCAGGATGTCGAGCCGGCCCAGGCCGCCGACGGTCTCGGCCACCACGCGCTCCACCGGCTCGATGCTGATCAGGTTGGCGTCGATGTTGAGAAAGCGGCGGCCCAGCGCGCGCACCTTGGCGGCGGTCTCGTCGGCCGGCACGATGCCGGCGCCGGCGATGTCCGCGCCGGCGGCGGCCAGCGCCACCGCCACGCCCTGGCCCAGGCCGGTATTGGCACCGGTTACCAAAGCGACCTTGCCTTCGAGACTGAATGGATGGGTCATGGTTTTCCTCTCTCCGAACGGTGATGCGTGGGTGGGAAGACGGGCGCGCCGGCTGGCGGTTTGCCCGCATTATGGCGCGTCAGGTAACCGGTGTCATCCCTTGGCGTGAAAGAACGGGAAGGCCGGTCACGGGGCGCTCAGCGCGGTGGCGGTTGGCAGGATTCGCGCACCACCAGGTGCGGTCGCACGCTGGCCGACGCCAGCGGGGCGTGGCTCTCGGGCTGGATCAGCATGGCGGCGGCGGTACGCCCGGTGTCACGGGTATTGCGGCGCACCGAGGTCAGCGCCGGCGACAGGCGCGAGGCCAGCGAGCTGTCGTCGTAGCCGATCACCGACAGCTCGCGCGGAATGCTGATGCCCACGCGCAGCGCCACCTTGTAGACGCCGGCGGCCATTTCGTCGTTGCCGGTGAAGATGGCGGTGGGACGGCGCTCGCCCAGCAGCAGTTTCTCGGCGGCGGCCAGGCCCGACTCGAAGGTGTAGCCGGCCTCCACGATGCGCTCGTCCGGCAGCTCGATGCCGCGCTTGCGCAGCGCCTCGACAAAGCCGGTGGTGCGCTCCAGCGTGGAGCGGTAGGCCACCGGGCCGGTGATCAGCGCCACGTCGGTGTGGCCCAGCGACAGCAGGTAGTCGGCCGCCTCGGCCGCGCCGTCGCGGTCGTGGGTGATCACCATCTGCGAATCCTCGTCCATCGGCACGGCGGCGATGCGCACGTAGCGGCAGCCGATCTCCTTGAGCATGTCGATCAGCGCCGGATCCTCCGACGCGCGCGGCACCAGGATCACGCCGTGCAGCTTCTGCTGCTGCACGAAGCGCTTGACGCCGTCGATGTAGCCGGCGCTGCGCGAGTCGCACGGATGCACCACCAGCTCGTAGCTGGACTCGCGCAGCGTATCGAGCGCGCCGTACTGCATGTCCACCACGTATTGCGCGGTGGGGTTGTCGTACACCATGCCGATCAGGAACGAGCGCCGAAACGCCAGCCCGCGCGCCAGTGGGTCGGGCGCGTAACCCACCTCGCGCATCAGCGCCTCGACCTTCTCGCGGGTGTCTTTGCGCACCAGCGGCGAGTTGTTGATGATGCGCGACACGGTTTTCTTGGACACGCCGGACAGCCGCGCGATGTCGTTGATCGTCGCGGTTTTGGAATCGGCCTTCTTGCTCAAGGGAATCCTCGGGAGTCCTTTGGCGCGGGGCGGGGCGGGTCAACCCGGCACGTCAGTCCAGCGCACGGTAACGAAAGTGGTGGAATACCACGTCCCCGTCGCCGGCCGCGTACAGCGCCGGCTTCAAGGCCAGGAAGCCACCGGCCACGTTGTGATGGTAACCCGAGACGTCCATTTGCACGCCGTACTTGTGCCATTGCCGGCCGTCGGCCGAGGTGTAGGCGGTGAGGATGTTGTGGCGGTTGACCAGGCGCAGCCACAGCGTGCCGCCGGTGCGGCTGGCCGGCGGGTGGGCCGGGCGGTCCTGGCCGTAGCGGTGCAGGATGAGCGCCTCGCCGTTGCTGCCCACGCCGGCGTACAGGCGGTCGTTGTAGAACAGCAGCGCACCGCCGAACGCGCCCGGCGCGATGTCCATGGCTACCTCGAACTCGTACGAGCGGTCGCCGGCGATGACCGTCAGCGGCGAGCTGTCGGCCGGCGAATGGCCCTTGCCGCGCACGGTCATGCCGTTGGCGCCGAACGACAGCCGGCGACCCTCGTCCGGGCCGGGCTGGAAGAACGCCCACTGCGGGCCGAGCCGGCCGCCGTGGAAATCGTCGGACAGCGCCATGCCATGGGGCAGCGCCTCGCCGGCCGGCTTGGCCAGCGGCTGGCCCAGGTCGCCGCCCTTGGCCACGAACCAGCCGTCGGCGGTCCAGGCGATGGGATCCAGCAGCATCTGCCGGCCCAGCGTGTAATAGCCGTTCTCGTAGGCGTGGTAGACGATCCAGTCGCGCCCGTCGGTGCCCTCCACCACGGTGGCGTGGCCGCGCGACCACCACGGCTCGTCGGCGCTGGCGGTGTGCACGATGGGGTTGTACGGCGAGTTCTGCCACGGCCCGTGGATGGAGCGCGAGCGCGCGCTGATCACCATGTGGCTGGTCGGCGGCCCGCCGGTGCCGCCCACCGCCGTGGTCATGTAGAACCAACCGCCGTGGCGGCTGATCTTGGGGCCTTCCTGC
>Ga0206107_1000040_pt1 | contig 150499 bp, 117 predicted proteins | sample 2B0metagenome_FD_148652 | JGI IMG/M metagenome (GOLD analysis project Ga0206107, IMG submission 148652) | Enriched microbial communities from leaf-cutter ant dump, University of Wisconsin, Madison, United States - 2B0 | ecosystem: Environmental > Terrestrial > Nest > Insects nest > Nest dump... | reverse complement strand
AAGACCGCACGAAGCGCGTAGTGCCGCTGCGGTGCTTCCTCCTCCATCAGGGTCAGATATCCTGCGACGAACTCCCATTCCTCCTCCCCGACATCGCTTGGATAGTTGCCCATCCTCCCATGCTACGCCATCCTCCCATAAGTTCATAACAGACTCTAGCACGTGACGAATACCGTTCGATGCGGTACTACAAAATAGGAGCGCAATCCGCCGATGCGGGTGCGCTCCTGGAGCAATCGTCGGGTGGGGTTCAAAGTTCGACGAACCGATACCCAACACCCTTCACCGTTTCGATGAGCTGGTTTTCGCCGCCGAGCTTCTCACGAATCTTCGAGATGTGAACGTCCACCGTGCGGTCCACGACGTAGACGTTCTCCCCCCAGATGCGGTTCAGCAGTGCCTCGCGTGAGAAGACGCGCCCGCGGTTGGAGGCAAGGAAGGCCAGAAGTTCGAACTCCTTCTTCGGGAAGAACGTCTCGCGCCCCTGAATCTTCACCGTATAGTTCTGGCGGTTGATCTCCAGCGACCCCACCGCCAGCATCTCCGGCATCACAATCGTCTCGGTGCGCACCGCCTCGCTCGACCTGCGCAGCACCGACTTCACGCGGGCCGTGAGCACGCGCGGGGAGATCGGCTTCTGCACGTAGTCGTCGGCACCGAGTTCGAGTCCGAGAATCTGGTCCAGCTCCCCGGTGCGCGCCGTGAGGAAGATGATGGGGGTGGTGGTGTGGAGCCGGTGGGTGCGAAGGCGGCGGCAGACCTCGTAGCCGTCAAGCTCCGGCATCATCACGTCGAGCACGATGAGGTCGAGCGGGCCGCCCTCGGCGATCTCCAGGGCGCGGCGGCCGTCGGTTGCTGTTTTAACGTGATATCCCTCCTTCTCAAGGTTGTAGCGAAGGATCTGGAGGATATCCTCTTCGTCGTCGACGACAAGAATTGTCTTGGGCATGGTAGTGGAGTGATGCGGATACAGACGTGCAAAGTTATCGCCTCATGCGCTCTGCTCCGCACGGGAGGGCGTCAAGATTTGGTAACGTGGCGGGGTGGAAAAGAGTCCGGGGCGGGCGGGCGTCGCAAGCGGGAGGGATGGCGCACGACCACGCTGCGCCTCCTTTACCGGATTGTCACCTCGCTACAATGTTTTTCGCTACACCTGGAAGCTTGGCTGGAGCGACGGGTGGAGCCTATGTTTGCCTGCTGCCATTACCAATGCAGCTGTGCTGCACGATGAACGAACACGAACCTGTCGATCCCTCCTCCGAATCCGGTCCGCCGCCGGCGGCCTACCGCGGGTTGAGCCGGGAGGAGAGCATTCGCCAGGCCGGTCCGTACATGACGCTCGGCATCCAGCTCGTGTTGACGATGCTGGGGCTGGGGGGAATTGGCTGGTGGCTGGATGGGGAGATGGGCACAGCCCCGTGGCTGATGGTGGCAGGGTTGTTGATGGGGGCGGTGGGCGGAATGATCAACGTCATTCGTCTGGCCCTCCGCTCCTCAAAAGAGTCGAGTGCGCGCGCACGTTCCAGAATGCACACCGACGGCAGTTCGAACGATTCACACACCGGTTGATGCGCTTCTCCTATCTACGCTTCGCAATCCCTGTCACGCTCGCCATTGCGGCCATCCTCGCGTGGCCAGTGCTGGCCCTGTGGGATCAGGTGATCTGCGATGCGGTGATCGCTGCCGGAATCATCGCACTCGCCAACACCCTGTTTGCCGGCATCTCGTTCGAGTTTGCCATCGACAAGTCCAACCAGATCTTCCTCGGAACGGTCTTCGGCGGCATGATCGTCAGGATGGTGATCACGATGGCCGCCTTCTTCATACTGCTCTCGAAGGGTTACAACGGCCGCGCCCTCGCCCTCGCGCTGATGGCGTTCTACGTAACCTACATGATTCTCGAGATCGTCTACACGATCCGCGAACTCTCACGCCGCCGCGTCCGCATCCCCCGCGAGTCGCGCCGCCCGCAGAGCGCCCAGCTCCGCCGGGCTGCCGTGCCGCATTCCTCCTCCCGTTAACGCAGCCGGACCAACGATGTACGATCCGACGCTCCTTCCGCTTCTCGCACAGAACGACGCTCCCGAGCATCACACTCCTGCGCCGCACGCTCCGGGCGACACCGAGCACAAGGAGGAGGTGGTCAGCCCCATCAACCACGTGCTCGGCGAGCTGGGGGACCACCATCACGTCAGCTTCGGGCCGAAGACGCTCTTCCATCTGCCGATGATCATCATCGACGATGGTGTGCACATCTACCCGAGCATCGAGGAGATGGAGCACGCGGGGGTCTACAAGGAGATACTGACTCCGGCGCACACCCATCAGGTCGTGCGCGTCAGCGACGGCAAGGCTCCAACGCTCGACATGTCCCCCACCAGCCTTGTCTTCTTCCAGTGGCTGGCGATGGCGATCCTCTTCGCGATCCTGATCCCGATGGGGCGGAAGTACAAGAGGGCGGGGGTGCGCCCCTTCGGCGGCATCTTCAACGTGATGGAGGGGATGATCGAGTACGTGCGCGATCAGGTGGTGCTGCCGAACACGGGGGAGAAGGGGATGAAGCTGATGCCGATCTTCCTCACGTTCTTCTTCTTCATCATCGTGATGAACTACGTGGGGCTGGTGCCCGGCGGGCACACCGCAACCGGCAGCATCAACGTGACGGCGGGTCTTGCGGCCATCGCGTTCTTCGTGATCCAGATCGCCTCGATCAGCTCCAGCGGCATCAAGGCGTGGTTGAAGCACCTCACCGGCGGCGTGCACTGGGCAATCTGGCCGATCATGATCCCGGTGGAGATCATGGGGCTTTTCACCAAGCCGTTCGCTCTCTGCATCCGTCTCTACGCCAACATGACGGCGGGGCACGTGATCCTCCTCTCCCTGATCGGCCTGATCTTCGTCTACAACGTCTTCATCCCGGTCTCCATCGTCTTCTCGCTCTTCATCTACCTGCTCGAACTGCTGGTGGCCTTCCTCCAGGCCTACGTCTTCACGATGCTGACCGCGGTGTTCGTGGGGATGGGGATGGCGGCGCACGAGCACGAGAGCGACCACGACGCGCCCCACGTGCACCTTCCGCACACGCCGAACCACCTTGAGGAGGACCTCGACGGGATCAACCACGGTCCTGCCCGTCCCCTTGCGGCGCACGTGTAGGGAGCGCGCTCCGCTCCGCGCGGGCTTGAACGCCGCATGACGTTTTCGTAATGACGAACTGAAAAAGGTTTCCGGCGCTCGAAAGCCGGACTGTCAGCCGCCGGTTGCGTAGTTTCGCGAGTCTTCTTGCGACCCTAACGAACGAAGGGGTGCACGGCGACCCTCTCGCTCACTAGTTCGACCGTTCCTTATCTCACGCATATCCACTCAATCCTTTCTGGGAGAACTTCAATGGAACCGACGACGTTTGCATTTCTCGGCGCTGGCCTTGGTGCAGGCATCACCGTGTTCGGCGCCGCCAGCGGCATCGGACAGCTCGCAGCCTCGGCGCTTGAGGCACAGGGTCGCCAGCCCGAGACGATCGGCGACATCCGTACCACGATGCTGATCGCCGCCGCTCTCATCGAGGGTGTGGCGCTCTTCTCCGAGGTTATCTGCATCCTGCTCGCCACGAAGTAATTGTGCAACGGTTCCGGGTGCCGCACCAGCGCGGCGCCCGGAACCTCCGCCTCGCATTCGAGGTCGGTAGCTGCCGGCCACGCTCCGCCGCACCATCTCACCGGAGTCCAATCCCCGATGAACCCGCTCGATATTCACGTCGGTCCGATTATCTGGACCATCATCAACTTCTTCATCCTCCTCGTGCTGCTGCGCATCCTTGCGTGGAAGCCGATCCTTGCCGCGCTCGATCGCCGGAAGGCGGCGATCAACGAGGCGCTGGACCGCGCCGACGTTGCGAAGGCCGAGGCGGAGCGCATCCTCGCCGACAACCGCGCAGCGATGCAGAGTGCCGAGGAGGAGGCACAGCGCGTGCTTCGCGAGAGCCGCGAGTACGCCGAGCGCATCCGCTCGGAGGCGGGGGAGCGCGCACAGGAGGAGGCGCGCAAGCTGATCGAGCAGGCGCACGAGGAGATCGGCCGCAACCGTACCCAGGCGCTCAACGAGCTGCGCGGCGAGGTTGCGACGCTCGCCGTGGGCGCGGCGGAGAAGATTCTCCACGAGAACCTCGACAGCAACGACGCCCGCCAGACCCGTCTGGTGGACGACTTCCTGAAGCAGACAACGAGCAAGAACTAACCGACACGGAGACCCATCCCATGTCCAGCCGTGTCGCCTATCGCTACGCCAAGGCCCTGTACGACCTTTCGGTGGAGCAGAACACGTTCGACGCCATCGCCGCCGACATCGCAACGGTGCGGGAGGCAATCGCCGGTTCCCGCGAGCTGGATCTGCTCCTCCACTCGCCGATCATCGATGATCGCAAGAAGAAGAGCGTCATCACCGCGGTGTTCGAGGGAAAGGTCGGGAAGGAAGTGGCGCAGTTTGTCGAGCTGCTCGTCGGCAAGGGACGGTCCGCCGACCTGCCCGGAATACTCGAAGCGTTCCAGGGACTTGTGGACCGCAGGCTGAACGTTGCTCCCGCAACGATCACCACGGCGGTCGAGCTTGACGAGGCAACCCGCAAGCGTGTGGTGCAGGCGGTACAGGAGGCAAGCGGCAGCGCGATTCGTCCAACATTTACGGTTGACCCGTCGATCATCGGTGGTTTCCGTGCCCGCTTCAGCGACAGGATGATCGACGCAACGGTGCGCCACCAGCTGGAGCGCCTGCACGAGACGCTGATGACCCGTCCGATGTCGGAGGGAGTGCTCTCCTGACGGAGAGGGTGAGGTGCGCGGCGGGGCAGGTTCGGAGGAGAGGGGAGTTCGACTCGCAATCAATCTTCAACACCTATACTGATTCAGGCAATCATGGCTGACGTTCGACCCGACGAGATCTCCGCGATCCTCCGCCAGCAGTTGAGCGGTTTCTCCAGCGACGTTGATGTCTACGACGTCGGCACAGTGCTTCAGGTTGGCGACGGCGTTGCGCGCGTCTACGGCCTGTCGAACGCGCTGGCCGCCGAGCTTCTCGAGTTCCCCAACGGCGTGATGGGCATGGCCCTCAACCTTGAGGAGGACAACGTCGGCGTGATCCTCTTCGGCGACGACACGCTCGTGAAGGAGGGGGACACCGTGAAGCGCACCGGCAGGATTGCCTCGGTTCCGGTGGGTGACGAGCTGCTCGGCCGTGTGGTGAACCCGCTCGGTATGCCGATTGACGGCCGTGGCCCGATCAACGCGAAGCAGACCCTGCCGATCGAGCGGAAGGCGACGGGCGTGGTGACCCGCTTCCCGGTGAAGGAGCCGCTCCAGACCGGCATCAAGGCCATCGACGCGATGATCCCGATTGGTCGCGGTCAGCGCGAGCTGATCATCGGCGACCGCCAGACCGGCAAGACGGCCGTGGCCATCGACACGATCATCAACCAGCGCTACACCCACACGCCGGAGGCGAAGGCGCAGGGTGTTGATCCGGTGTACTGCATCTACGTCTGCATCGGCCAGAAGGCATCGACCGTGGCGAACGTGGTGGAGACGCTCCGCCAGCACGGCGCGATGGAGTACACCACGGTGGTGGTGGCCTCGGCGAGCGATCCCGCACCGCTCCAGTTCATCGCCCCCTACACGGGCGCCTCGATGGGCGAGTACTTCCGCGACAACGGACGCCACGCGCTGGCGGTGTACGACGACCTTACGAAGCAGGCCGCGGCCTACCGCCAGGTGTCGCTCCTGCTCCGCCGTCCGCCCGGTCGCGAGGCGTATCCGGGTGACGTGTTCTACCTGCACTCGCGCCTGCTCGAGCGCGCTGCGAAGCTGGACAAGGCCTACGGCGGCGGTTCGCTCACCGCGCTTCCGGTGATCGAGACGCAGGACGGCGACGTGTCGGCCTACATCCCGACGAACGTGATCTCGATTACCGACGGCCAGATCTACCTGATCCCAAGCCTCTTCAACGCTGGTGTGCGCCCGGCAATCAACGTCGGCATCTCGGTGTCGCGCGTGGGTGGCAGCGCGCAGATCAAGGGCATGAAGAAGGTGGCGGGAACGATGAAGCTCGACCTCGCGCAGTACCGCGAGCTTGAGGCCTTCGCCAAGTTCGGTTCCGACCTCGACAAGTCAACGCAGCAGCTTCTCCGGCGCGGTTCGCGCATGGTGGAGCTTCTGAAGCAGGGGCAGTACCAGCCGATGCCGGTGGAGGAGCAGGTGGCGATCATGTGGATCGGCACCAAGGGCTACCTCGACCAGATTCCGCTGGAGGACGTGCGCCGCTTCGAGCGCGAGTTCCTTGAAAACCTGAAGGTGCGTCACGCCGACGCGCTGCCGACCCTTGCACGCGAGAAGGAGATCAGCCCTGCGCTCGAGCAGACGCTGGTGAGCGCGGTGGAGGAGTTCATGCGTGGCTTCTCGACAACGGGTGTGACAGCGTAGTCTTGTAGACTCCAGCGTCCTGATACGACCTCTACGAACTCTCAGACTTATCTGAACCTCCTGAATGGCACGGTACCGGGAAATACGCGGCCGCATCGTCGGCATCGAGAACACGGCGAAGATCACCCAGGCCATGAAGATGGTGGCCGCGGCGAAGCTTCGCCGCGCGCAGGATGCCATCATTGCAGCCCGTCCGTATGGTCGCAAGCTGCAGGAGATTCTCCAGTACCTCGCCACGAACATGGAGACCGCCGTCAGCCCGCTCCTCGCCGAGCGCGATGTGGAGCGGGTGTGCCTGGTGGTGGTGGCCGCCGATCGTGGACTGTGCGGACCGTTCAACACGAACGTGCTCCGTGCCGCCACGACGTTGATCAACGGGCCGCTGGCGGAGTTCCAGGCCGCGGGGAAGCTCGATATGGTCACCATCGGCAAGCGCGCGGTGGACTTCTTCGCCAAGCGCAACGTGAACGTGGTGTCGGCGTGGCCCGGCATCTTCAACGTGCTGGAGTTCTCCACCGCCCGCACCATCGTCGATGAGCTGCGCAACGGCTTCATCGAGCGGAAGTACGACCAGGTGCTGGTGGTCTACAACGAGTTCAAGTCGGTGGTGAAGCAGAACGTGGTGGAGATGCAGCTCCTGCCGATTCCGCGCATGGAGGTCTCCGACACCGCTCCGCTCCTCGACTACATCTTCGAGCCTTCGCAGGACGAACTGCTCGACGCGCTTCTGCCAAAGCATCTGAACACGCAGTTCTGGAACGTGCTGCTGGAGTCGAACGCAGCGGAGCAGGGCGCGCGGATGACGGCGATGGAGAACGCCACGCAGAACTCGAAGGAGCTTGTGCGCACGCTCCGCCTCCAGTACAACAAGGCACGCCAGGAGGCGATCACCAAGGAAATCCTGGAGATCGTGTCGGGAGCGGAGGCGCTCTCGCAGCAATAGTCCGTGAACGCAGAACTTCCCGTTCAGGGGACGCGGCGTCACGGTGCGCCTGCGTCCCCTGTTTGTTTCAGGAGCGGGGGATCGGGCGGAAGAAGTCGGGAAGGGACTATACTTCCCGATAGGGTGCTGGAATCGAAGCTCCTGCCTGATCGGGTGGCAAACCCCGCAGCGCCGCGTTGAGTATCTGTGCGCTCTCCACGAGGCGCGGTCCGGGGCGGGAGAAGAAGTGACTGCCGTCGAGAACGATCACGCGCAGTTCGGGTCGCTCGCGCCGCAGTGCGCGCAGCCCCTCGCAGGAGTTGACATCCTCCATCGCCCGCTCGACGTTGAACCCGCAGCAGCTTGCGGCGAGCACGTCGAAAGGCTGCGCCGCGATCTCCTCCCACGAGGTGGATTGCGAGTGCGTTCCGGGGAGCGCAAACACCGGCTCCGCTCCAGCGTGCTGTACGAGCTCCGGCATCCAGTGTCCGGCACGGAACGGTGGAATCAGCCACTCGAACAGCGCAACGCGCGCAGGCTTCGGTAGCGGTTCGATGGCGTCGAGCCGGGAGCGGAGAGTGGCAACCAGCCGTTTCCCGGATTCAGGCACTCCGAGCAGGTCCGCAACTTGGATGAACGTGTCGAACACTTCAGCAAGCGTGCGCGGTTCGAGGTTGATGATGTCTGGTGGCTCAGGGAGCGAGGCCATCGCCTCCACGACCGAGCCGTAGCCGACGGCACAGACGGTGCACAATTGCTGTGTCAGGACAAGGTCGGGACGCAGTTCCCGCACGCGGTCCAGATCGAGCGCGTAGAGCGTTCCGGTGTCTTCGAGTTGTGAACGCACCAGCGCGTCGATCTCGTCGCTCGCCATCGTCGAGTCGATGCGCGCCGAGGTCATGCGCGGCTTCTCGTGCGCTTCTATCGGATAGTCGCACTCGTGCGTGACGCCGATCAGCCTGCGCTCTGCGCCGAGCGCGTAGACGATTTCGGTGGCGCTCGGCAGCAGCGAGAGAACGCGCTCGAATGGTCCGCGCCGTTCTGCCGGTTGTATCTTCGTCCCCCCGAACTGTTCGGGCGGTGTTTCAGTCTCGATAAGACGCTCTTTCTCCATAGATCTATGACACTCTCGGAACGAATCAATGAGGACCTGAAGGCGGCGATGCGCGCCGGTGATCGCGTGCGCCTGGAAACCGTGCGCTCGCTGCGGGCCGCCCTGCTGGAGCTTGCAAAGAGCGGCAACGAGGTGACCGACGATGCCGAGCAGCGCGCGGTGGCCAACCAGGCGAAGCGCCGCCGCGACGCAATTGAGCAATATCGCGCGGCAGCGCGGAACGACCTTGCCGACAAGGAAGAGGCCGAGTTGAAGATCATCGAGGAGTACCTGCCGCAGCAGCTCGACGACGCGGCGGTGGAGGAGCGTGTGCGGGCAATCATCGAGGAGACGGGAGCGAAGGGCCCTGCGGATTTCAAGGTGGTGATGCCGCGCTCGGTTGCCGCGATGCGCGGCGTTGCCGAGGGTGGACGTATTCAGGCAATTGTCAAACGTTTGTTGGAGGAGCGGGCAGGATGACGCGCGAGGAACTGTTTGCTTCAAGCCTCGACCAGCTCGAGTTCTACCGCGTGCTGGAGCACGTGGCGGGATTCGCGGCGAGCTCGCTCGGTGTAGAACACCTGAGTGAGCTTGCGCCGGGGGACGATGCAGCCACGATCCGCAACGACCTGCGCGTCGTTGCCGAGCTGCGGTCGATTGTGCAGAGCGGCGAGCATCTCCCCCTCGACGCCATCTTCGACGTGCGCGAGGCGCTCGCCGTTGCCCGTATCGGCGGCGCGGTGCTCGGTGCCGAGAACCTGCTGCACATTGCCTCCACCTTCGCCGCGTTGCGCAAGGTGCGGGACTTCGTAACCGAGCGGAGTGATCGCCTCCCGGCGCTGCACGCCCTCACCTCGCCCATCCACAGCAATCGCCTCGTCGAGAAGCATATCACCGACGCGATCGATGATCGCGGCCTGGTGCGCGACAACGCGAGCCGTGACCTGGCGCGCATCCGCCGCGACATCATCGACCGGAGTGCGGCGCTCCGCCAGCGGCTCCAGCGCATTCTGCGGAAGGTGTCGGAGGAGGAGTTGCTGACCGACGACTTCGTGACGTTGCGCGAGGGGCGGCTCGTGCTGCCGGTGCGGGTGGAGAACAAGCGGAAGATTCCCGGCATCATCCACGGCGAGTCGCAGACCGGCAGCACCGTGTTCCTGGAGCCGGCCGAGATCTTCGACATGAACAACGAGATCTCCGAACTCACCTTTGCCGAGCGGCGCGAGGTGGAGCGGATCCTCCGAACGCTCACCGAAGAGGTCGGCTCGGAGTCCACGGCGTTCCTCGCGTCGATGGAGCGGCTGCGTCTCGTGGACAGCGCGATGGCGCGCGCGCAGTTCGCCGAGCGCTACAACTGCGTGGAGCCTACGATCAGCGACAGCCGCGAGCTGCGCCTCGTCAACGCGCGCCATCCCATCCTGATGCTCCGGCTCGACACGGTCGTGCCGATGTCGATCGACCTCGACAGGAACAACCACACCGTCGTGATCTCCGGCCCGAATGCCGGCGGCAAGACGGTTGCGATGAAGACCCTCGGTCTGGTCACCGCAATGACGCTCGCCGGAATTCATCCTCCGGCCGCGGAGTGCACGGTCCATCCGTGTGCGGTCTTCACCGACATCGGCGACCAGCAGTCGATTGAGAATGATCTCTCCACCTTCAGCTCGCACATCGGCCGCATCGGCCAGATTCTTCAGCAGATCGAGGAGGGGGACGTTGTGCTGCTCGACGAGATCGGCACCGGCACCGATCCCGACGAGGGGGGGGCAATCGCCGCCTCGATCCTGAACGACCTTGTGTCGCGTGGAGCCTTCGTGCTTGCAACGACGCACCACAGCGCGCTGAAGATCTTCGCCTACGACACTTCCGGCGTGCGCAACGCCGGCATGGAGTTCGACACGCGGACGATTACCCCCACCTACCGCTTTACGCTCGGGGTTCCCGGCAACAGCTACGCGTTCGAGATGATCGAGCGGCTGGGTCTGCCCGACCGCGTGATTGCGGGCGCGCGCGCGCGGCTCGGCGACGAGCGGAACCGGATGAGCGAGATCATCAAGGAGCTGGAGCAGCAGCTCGGCGATGCGCAGCGCCAGAGTGCGGAGGCGGAGCGGGATCGGCGCGAGGCAGAGACGGTGCGTAGCCAGCTTGAGGAGCAGCAGCGGACGTTGAAGAGCCAGCGGCAGGACCTCGTGGCGGAGGCGCGGCGGGAGGCGCGGGAGATTCTCGACAACGCGAACAGCATGATCGAGAACACCGTCCGCGAGATTCGTGCCGGTGCCGACCGCGACCAGGTCCGCGAGATGCGGAAGGCGATTGGCGAGACGCGGGAGAAGATGCAGGAGGACGCACGTCGGGCGGAGGCTGCCTCACGTCCGGCATTTCAGCCGGGAGACACCGTGCGGATGAAGGGGGGAACGCAGGTTGGCGAAGTGGCGACGGTGCCCGACGACAAGGGGAATGTGGTGGTGCAGTTCGGCGGCGTGCGGATGCGCTCGAACACCGCTGACCTGGAGCAGGTGAGCCGCCGCGAGGCGCGACGCGAGGGGGCGGGGCGCCGCGCGGTTGTGAACGCCGAGAACGCGGATGTGCGGGTCGATCTGCGAGGGATGTACCCGGACGAGGCGGAGGCGCGCGTGGAGCAGGCGATCACCGCAGCGATCACCGCAAACGTGACGGTGCTGGAGATCATCCACGGGAAGGGAACCGGCGTGCTGCGCCAGCGCATCCAGCAGTTCCTCCGCAACCATCCGGGCGTCGAGTCGTTTCGGCTCGGCTCGATGGAGGAGGGGGGCGCTGGTGTGACGGTGGCGGTGTTGAAGTGAGCTGCGGCACGCGGCCTCTGTCCGCTGTGTGGGTGAGCGGTTCGGGTGGTGCGTCCAGGCTTTGTCTGTCGAGAGGTCCTGCGTGATGGAGCCGCCGATCGGCGTATCCCGTGCTGTTCCTCATCCCTTGCTTCTGTTCCTTAACTCCTAGCTCCTACTTTGTGAATCGCCTGCTCATTGCCAACCGTGGCGAGATTGCCCGCCGCATCATCCGCACGGCGCGGCGGATGGGGATCGAGACCGTTGCGATCTACTCCGACGCCGACACCGATTCGCTCCACGTGCGCGAGGCGGACCATGCCGTGCGTCTTCCCGGACTGACGCCGCGCGAGACCTATCTCGATCTTGACCGCGTGATGAATGCAGTGCGGGCGAGCGGTGCCGACGCGGTGCATCCCGGCTACGGATTCCTCAGCGAGAATGCGCTCTTCGCCGAGCGCTGCGCCGAGGCAGGGGTCATCTTCGTCGGTCCTGGAGCGGCAGCAATCGACCACATGGGGAGCAAGACGAATGCCCGTGTGCTGGCGATTGCCAACGACGTGCCGGTAATGCCCGGAACAGAGTCGGCCATCCGGTCGATAGAGGAGGCTCGCGCAACTGCTGCCGAGATCGGCTACCCCATTCTTCTGAAGGCGGCGGCGGGCGGCGGCGGCAAGGGGATGCGCGTTGTGGAGAGTCCCGACCAGCTCGAAGAGGCGCTGCGGATGGCGCAGGGGGAGGCGCTGACATCGTTCAACAACGACGAGGTGTTCCTCGAACGCTATCTCGTCGGTCCGCGCCACATCGAGCTTCAGATCGTCGCCGACGCGCACGGCAACGTTGCCGTGCTCGGCGAGCGCGAGTGCTCGATCCAGCGCAGGCACCAGAAGGTTGTGGAGGAAGCGCCGTCTGTCGCTGTTGACGACGCGCTGCGCCGGAGGATGTTCGCCGCCGGGGAGCGACTTGTGCGCGCCGCGGGCTACGTGAACGCGGGCACGCTGGAGTTTCTGCTGGACAGTTCGGGGAACTTCTACTTCCTCGAAATGAACACCCGGCTCCAGGTGGAGCATCCCGTGACCGAGATGACGACCGGACTGGACCTCGTGGAGCTTCAACTTCGCGTTGCGCGCGGTGAGGAACTGCCGATCCGCACCGAGACGATTGAGCGGCGCGGGCACGCCATCGAGTGCCGCATCTGTGCGGAGGACGTGTACGGCAATTTCATGCCGAGTCTGGGCTTGGTGCGCGAACTGCGCGAGCCGGAGGGAGAGGGGGTGCGGGTGGACTCCTCGATGTTCGAGGGGATGCAGGTCACGCTCTACTACGATCCGATGCTCGCAAAGCTCGTGGTGTGGGGCGCAACGCGCGAGGAGGCAATCGCGCGCACGCTCGACGCGCTCAACAGCTATCACATCGCCGGTATCGGCACAACCATTCCCTTCTGCCGCTTCGTGATGCGCTCCGAGGCGTTCCGTGCCGGTGACTTCAGCACCAGCTTCGTGAAGGAGCACTGGAATCTTACCGAGGCACCGCTCACCGCTGCCGAGCGTGCGCTCGCCGCCGCCGCTGCCGTGCGCGCGCACGAACGCATCGCCGAGCGCATGCGAGCGGAGGCGTAGAAGGCTCCCCTGATCCTCCGGTTCGTTGCATGGTGTCCGTACCACGTACTCGGCACTCCGTACTCTTCGATAAAGCCCTAAGCACTTACGCACCTCTTCATGCCCGCTCTCTCCGACACTCACCTCGACACGCGCATTACAACGGTTGACGACGCGCTCGCGCTCGGCCTCACCGCCGACGAGTACGCACAGATCTGCGACAGAATCGGTCGTGCGCCGAACTACACCGAACTCGGCATCTACTCGGTGATGTGGAGCGAACACTGTAGCTACAAGAACTCGATTCTCCAGCTCAAGACCCTGCCCCGCAGCGGTGGCCGGCTGCTGGTGGAGGCGGGGAGCGAGAACGCGGGGCTGGTTGACATCGGCGACGGCTACGCGGTTGCGTTCAAGATCGAGAGCCACAATCACCCCTCGGCGGTGGAGCCGTTCCAGGGAGCGGCAACGGGCGTTGGCGGCATCCTGCGCGACATCTTCACGATGGGCGCCCGGCCAATCGCCGCGCTCGACTCGCTCCGCTTCGGCAGACTGGAGAATGCGCGGACGAAGTTCCTGCTGGAGGGGGTCGTGCACGGCATCGGCAGTTACGGCAACTCCTTCGGCGTGCCAACCGTTGGTGGCGAGGTCTTCTTCGAGAACTGCTACGCCGACAATCCGCTCGTCAACGCGATGGCGGTGGGGATCGTCAAGGCGGACGAGGTGGTGTCGGCCACCAGCGGCGCTCCCGGTCTGGCGGTGATGATCCTGGGCAGCCGCACCGGACGCGACGGAATTCACGGCGCCTCGCTGCTTGCCTCGCGCGAGTTCGACGAGCAGACCGAGTCGATGCGTCCAACCGTTCAGGTCGGCGATCCATTCGGCGAGAAGCTGCTGCTCGAAGCGTCGCTCGAACTGATCGCCAGCGGTGTGGTTGTGGGAATGCAGGATATGGGGGCGGCGGGTATCAGCTGCTCGACGAGCGAGATGAGCGCGAAGGGGGAGACGGGAATGCGGATCGAGCTTGACCGCGTGCCGCTCCGCGAGGCGGAGATGAGCGCCTACGAGATCATGCTGAGCGAGTCGCAGGAACGGATGCTGCTGATTCTGAAGGAGGAGGACATTGCTACCGCCGAGGCAATCTGCACGAAGTGGGATGTGCCCATTACCCGCATCGGCGTCACTACCGACGACGGGATCATCGATATCAGCTACCGGGGCGAGCAGGTGGCGCACCTTCCAGCCGAGTCCCTGGTGCTCGGTGGGGGCGCTCCCCGCAACGTCCGCGAGCAGCGCCGCCCCGCCTACCTGGACGAGACGGAAGCCGCCGATCCGCGCGCGTTGATCGGCGAGATCGCACCGCAGACTGCGTTCGAGGCGCTGCTCGACAGCCCGAACATCGCCAGCAAGCGCTGGGTCTACGAGCAGTACGACTCGATGGTGCGCACCAACACCGTGCAGTCGTTCAAGAGCGACGCGGCGGTGCTTCGGTTGAAGGAGACGCCGGGACGCGGCATCGCCGTGGCCACCGACTGCAACAGCCGCTACGTCTACCTGAACCCGCACCTCGGTGGAATGATTGCCGTTGCGGAGGCGGCGCGCAACGTTGCCTGCACGGGCGCAACCCCGGTGGCCATCACCAACTGCCTGAACTTCGGCAACCCCTACAACCCAGAGGTCTACTACCAGTTCGCCGAGGCGATTCGTGGAATGGGGGACGCCTGCCGCGCGCTCGACACGCCGGTGACGGGGGGCAACGTGAGCTTCCACAACGAGTCGCAGCAGAACGCCGTCTACCCAACGCCGACGATCGGAATGCTGGGGGTGATCGACGATCTGGAGCACGTCACGCCGTCGGGATTCCAGAGCGAGGGGGACGCGGTGCTGCTGCTGGGCTGGCAGGGTGAGGAGCTTGGGGGGAGCGAGCTGCTCGTGCTCCGCCACGGCTCGGCGGTGGGGAACGCCCCCGCGCTCGACGTCGAGCGGGAGGTGCGGTTGCAGCGCGCTCTCCTCGCGGCAATCCGTGCCGGCCACGTCCGCAGCGCGCACGACACCGCCGAGGGAGGTCTCGCCATCACCCTCGCAGAGTCCGCAATCTGGAGTCGTGGTGGCGCTCTCGGCGTTGACGTCTCCGTTGAGGGGAACGACACGCTCGCCGCGCTCTTTGGCGAGACGCAGTCGCGCGTGGTCCTCTCCGCGTCTCCCGATGCCGTGGAGGTGATCGAAGCGATTGCGCGCGAGCACGACGTGCCTGTGCTGAATCTCGGAACCGTCACCCGCGAGAGCTTCACGATTGCGGGCGCGGTGACCTCGACCGTTGCAGCAATCTCCGAGCGCTACAACACGGCGCTGGAGCGTGCAATGGAACGCGTGTAACGCGAGCGGCCAGTCGGGAGTAGATTACGGGCGTGGGGAGAGTTCCCTGCGCCCGTTGCTGTGTGATACCCCATGTTCTCAACGATTCGCTCAAAGATTCTCGCCGGCTTCTTCGCGCTGATCTCGCTCACCGTGGCCTTTGGCCTGTGGACGATTCTGCGCGTGAACGAGGTGGGGCGCGAGGCGGGGAGGATGATTGCCACCACCGGCGAGCACGTCCCCGATGCCGTACAACTGCTGGTGGCAATCGACGAACAGGCGCGATTGATGGAGCAGGTGCTGGTGGACAGCAACCGCGCCGACGCAACCCTCCGGTTCGACAGCCTCGGCATTGTCGTCACCACGACGCTCAACCGCTGGTCCGCCAGTCTGGGCGACGCGGTGGGGGAGCGTGAGCGATTCAGCGCGGTCCGTTCGGGGTTCGGACGGTTCTACTCGAACGCTGCAACGCTCCGGCGTGCACAGTCGGGGTTGATCGACCAGACGCCCGCCGAGCGGCAGGACCGCATCGATTCGCTTCGGGAGTCCGTTATTGCAATTCGAGAGTCGATCCATCACTCGATAGGAGTTGACCAGCGGGAGCAGCCTGCGAGCGGATCGGTCGAGAATGATCTGGCAACGCTGCTCCAGCGCACGATCCAGCTCGTGTTGTGGGGCGCCGTTGCCGCCACGATTCTCGGACTGGTCGGCGCCTTCTACTACTCGCGCTGGGTGCTGCGTCCCATCGGTCGGTTGAGCGCTGCGGCGCAGGCCGTTGCCGGGGGACGGCTGGAGGGACAGGTGCCCGTGACCACGAGCGATGAACTGGGCGATCTCAGCTTCGAGTTCAACCGGATGGTCGAGCGTCTCCGCGCCTACGATGCAATGAACGTGCAGCAGCTTCTCGTCGAGAAGCGGAAGGTGGAGGCCATCGTCGAGTCGCTGAGCGCGCCGATCATCGTGGTCGATCAGGAGGGGACGATTGCGCTGACCAACCACGCCGCCGCGCAACTCTTCCGCGTCGATCCCGTTCTCCTTCAGCCCGGCGTTCGCCTCGACACGCTGCCGCTCGACGAGGTTGTGATCGAGACGATCACCTCCGTTCTCCGCGACCCCGGCGCTGCGGCCTCGAACGACGATTCCCGTCTGCTCCTCCGCCGCGAGGAGGGGATCGACAGGTTCTTTGCCTTTACCGTGCTCCCCCTCTCAACCGCCGGTGGGCTGCGGGGCGTCGTTGCGGTCTTCAGCGACATCACGCACTTCAAGGAGCTTGACAGGCTGAAGTCGGACTTCCTCGCGAAGGTCTCGCACGAACTGCGCACCCCTCTGGCCTCGATGACGATGAGCGTCGATCTGCTGCGCGAGGGTCTGGTCGGCGAGATCAACGCGCGGCAACGAGAGCTGCTCGACGGCTCGAAGGAGGACTGCCGCCGCCTGACGAAGCTGATCCAGGAACTGCTGGAGCTTGCGCGCATCGAGTCGCGCGAGAGGCCCCGCACGCTCCAGTCTGTCGATCCTGCCGCGGCAATCGCCGACGCTCTGCAACCGCACCAGCTTCCGGCACGGGAGGGGGGAATCGACCTCCGGCTCGACGCTGCCGTCCCACTCCCCACGATCAGTGCGGACGTGGAGGAGTTGCGGTGGATCGTGAACAACCTCGTGGGGAACGCCATTCGCCACACTCCGCCCGGCGGGGCCATCACACTCACGCTCCGCGCCACGCGCGACGACCTCGTGCTCGCCGTGCGCGACACGGGCGAGGGGATTCCGCTCGACCGCCAGCCGCGGATCTTCGAGAAGTTCCACCAGGTAGACGAAGGACGGGGCACGCGCGCCGGGAGCGTTGGCCTGGGCCTGGCAATCGTTCGCGACATCGTCAGGCTCTACGACGGCACCATCGCCCTTGAGAGCGAGCCGGGACACGGCGCCACCTTTACCATCCGGCTGCCCCTCGCCGGCATCCGTTCCGACATTCAGACCGCATCGTCGCCATGACCTCCTCACCCTTTCGCCTCCTCCTCGTCGACGACGAGCCGAACGTGCTCCGCACTCTCTCGATCTCCCTTGAGTCGATGGGGTTCGACGTGACATCCTGTCCCGGTCCGAACGAAGCGCTGGCGGCGATTGTCGAGGGACCGCACTACGACATCGCGTTCCTCGACCTGAAGATGTACCCAATCGACGGCATCGAGTTGATGGAGCGTGTGCGGCGGCGCCTTCCCGACATCACCGTGGTGATTATCACGGCGCACGGGAGTGTGGCCAGCGCGGTGGAGGCGATAAAGCAGGGGGCGTTCGACTATATCCAGAAGCCGTTCGAGCTTGAGCAGCTGCGGCTGGTGTGCGCGCGCGCAATCAAGCACCACGCGGCGAAGGTGGCGCGCTCCGAGGCGCGCGCGCATCATGCGGAGAGTATCCGCCACGGCATCGTCACGCGCGACCCGGCGATGCTCGACCTCGTTGCGCTCGCCGAGCGCGTTGCCGACACGCCGCTCGCGGTGCTGATCGAGGGGGAGAGCGGTACCGGCAAGGAGCTGTTTGCGGAGCTGATGCACCACGCCGGACGGCGGCACAAGGGACCGTTTGTCAAGGTGAACTGCGCCGCGCTGCCCGAACAGTTGCTGGAGTCGGAGCTGTTCGGCCACGCGCGCGGTGCGTTCACCGGGGCGTTGAAGGAGAGGCTGGGGCGCTTCGAGATGGCCGATGGCGGCACGATCTTCCTCGACGAGATCGGCGAGCTTCCGCTGGCGCTTCAATCGAAGCTGCTGCGCGTGTTGCAGAACCGGGAGTTCGAGCGGGTGGGGGAGAGCACGACCCGCCGCATCGATGTGCGGGTGACGGCGGCAACGAACCGTGATCTTGTCGGGGAGATCCGCGCCGGTCGGTTTCGGGAGGATCTGTTCTATCGGCTCAACGCCGTGCGGCTCGCCGTCCCTCCGCTCCGCGAGCGAACGGGCGACATCCCGCTGCTCGTCGATTACTTCATCGAGAAATACCATGCACCGGAGCGCGGCCCGCTCGGTCCCTCGGTCGAGGTGCTCGAAGCGCTTGCGGCGAACCCGTGGCGCGGGAACGTGCGGGAGCTTGAAAACGTGGTGAGCCGTGCAGTCTACCTGGCGGCAGGGGAGGAGATCACGCTCGGTGATCTTCCCGACGAGTACCGTCTGGAAGAGGCACCGAAGGGGCCGTTGCAGATGTCGCTGGAAGATGTGGAGCGGCAGCACATCGCGCGCATCCTTGCCGAGTCGGAGAGCTACGAGGAGGCGGCGCGCACCCTGAACATCGACGTTGCAACGCTCTGGCGGAAGCGGAAGCGCTATAACCTGTAGACGTAGACGTTGATAGAAGGCTGCGAGAGGAATGAAGGGGGGAGAGGGTGGTTGCCTCCTCCTCTCGCAGCGTTTCTTGGCTGATCCCTTACATCCCCCGTGCGCGCGCGAACGGGCCGAGTTCCTCGAGCGACACGCGGTGGACGTGGTGGAAGGTTGTCCCCAGAAAGCGCTCACCGATCTCGATGAACTTGAGGGGGAAATCGCTCAGGTAGTATTCGTGCTGTGGAGTGCTGCTGCTGGTGTTGAGCAGGTCGTGCGATGTGAGGAGATTCATCACTGCGAGAGCAGTGGCAACGCCGGGGTCGATGAGCGTGACGTTGGTGCCGGCAACGCGGGCGATGCTCGGAACGAGAAACGGGTAGTGGGTGCAGCCGAGAATCAGCGTGTCAACTCCGCTGGAGAGGAGGGGGCCGAGATATTCCTCGGCGAACATCAGTGTGGCGGGGTGGTTGTCGAGTCCCTCCTCGGCAAGCCCAACGAAGAGCGGGCAGGAGCGCGCGCTTACCGTCATCTCGGCGTTGGTCTGGAGAATCGCCTCGGTGTAGGCTCGCGACCGCACCGTCCCCTCGGTGCCGATCACGCCGATTCTTCCGCTTCGCGTGGCTGCAACCGCCGCCTGCGCTCCCGGCTCGATGACGCCCAGCACCGGAACGCTGCTGTGCCGGCGCACGGCGTCGAGCGCAACCGCCGAGGCGGTGTTGCACGCAATCACGATCATCTTCACGCCGCGCGCCTCGAGAAATCCCGCTGCCTCCAGCGAGTAGCCCACCACCGCCTCGGCGGACTTCGAGCCGTAGGGGACGCGCGCGGTGTCGCCGAAGTAGACGATGTTCTCGTGGGGCAGCAGCGTCATGACCTGGCGGGTAACGGTCAGCCCGCCGATGCCGCTGTCGAAGAAGCCGATGGGTGCGGTACGCTGCCGTGGGGTCATCGCTTCACTTCTTCAATCTGGGGGAGGGGGGCCATGCGCGCGCTGTCGAGCGGTGTGTGCGCGGCGAGCGGATGGGCAATGGCCCTCCACCCGCTGTCCGCACTGAACGGAGTTGTCTGGAACGGACAGGTCGGTTCGCGGCGGGGGAGCGTTCGTGCGTGACAGGTGTAGCAGTCGGAGAGGCTGCCTGCCACTCCCCCCGTTGCCCGAAACCTGACGCTGTCGCGCATGGTTGCGTGGAGTGCGTAGAGCGATCCGGCACCGTGGCATCGTTCGCACCCGACGCCCTCTGGGGCCATCATCCTGTCGTGTTCGCTCGAGGAGAATCCGCCTACGGTTGTGTGGCACGCTGCGCAGGCGTCGATGGAGACGCCGCGTGCGCGCATCGTGTCGCGCGCGGCGGGCGTCTGGAGCGAATTCCACGCGTCGGCGTGTGCGGTGTTCCTCCACGCTTGGTACTGCCTGCCTATCGAGGTGGCGCTGTGGCACGCCGCGCAGTTCTCCACCCCCAGGTAGGTGGGGATTGGATTCTCTGTTCGTCGGATCAGCGCTATCACGAGATAGGCGCCGAGCGCGAAGGTGGCGAGGAGGAGCAGGTAGGTGAGGCGGATCAGCATGCAGGGGCAAAGATAGAAACCCGGAGGGTCGCGCCGGTGATCTGTTGAGGATCACAACAGGTGAACGCTGAAGCCCGGCGTCTGGTTCGTGGTGTCCGTGTGTGACGTGTGCTCTGCGACGAGCCGTAATGTGGTAACTGTTCAACGCCGCCAGGTGTATCTCGTGCGCGATGACGATGGAGCACACACACAGCGCACAAACCGTGGAGAGCCAGCTCCACTGGCGACTCCCTCGCGTTGTTCTTTGCGCTGCGCTTCTCTGTGTGTCTGCTGCAACCGCTCGCAGCCAGCCGCCCGTTGACTACAGCAGTTACTTCGAGTCGATCCTCAACATCGAGGAAGCGATCTCCCGCGAGGAATTTCAGCAGGCCGTCAATTCCTATGGGCAGTTGTTCGACCGGTATGATCGTGCCTTCGCACGCGATGCCTACAACGCCTGCCAGCTTGCTGCCCTCACAGACGACGACCGCTTTGACGGCTTCTTCCTTCGGTGTGCGAAGTCCGGCGTGCCGTTGTTCCTGCTGCTTCGCAACGGACACATCGCTCGGCGCTACAGCCGCGATTCTCTCCACCTGCGGCAACTGTTTGAGGGTGGCCGGACTCTCTACCTGAGCCGGATCGATACTGCACTGAGGAATGAGTTCGCGATGCGGTTCGAGCTGGAGCAGCGGAACAAGGGGGGAGAAGCCTATCGAGCGATCTGCACCAGCAACTTCAACAGGATTGTCGAGCTTGTAGGCGAGGGGCGCTTCCCCGGCGAGGCGGTGATCGGTCCTGACGATGACCTGGAGAACAGTCACGTGCTCTCCACGCTGCTTCATTATCCGTATTCCTACACGGTTCTCGACTCTGTGCTCTGGTCTGCCGTCCGTTCGGGGAATGCACAGCCGTTCATGGTCCTCTATCTCTACGGGTTCAACCAGACCCGAACGAGCGTCCTGTACGACAACACGGTTCCTGCGGACACGGTGCATTACGGTGCCTGCTATAATCTCCCCTTCGGAAAACGCTCCGCCGACCTTGCTGCGGTGAACCGGCAGCGCTGGTCGCGCTGGCTCTTCTCCACGGAAGTCGAGGCACGGCTCAACGCTGTTGCTGCGAAATACCGGTTGGATTACAAGCCGGGAGGGTAGATCCGTGCTGGTCTCCTCTCCGGCAGGAGGAACATCGTTCGTCCTGCCACTCCGGTGTGATTGTGCTGTTCCGGTCTGGTAATGCTGATTGTTCACATCACCCCCTGTCGTATATTCGTCGCCCGCCCGTTCTGTGCATACCGACCGGGACTAACCAACGCTCAGCTCTTTCGTCATGCCGGAATCCGAAAACAGCCTCGACCAGCAGCTCTCCGGCGGTGTCGAGCAATCGTCCTCCACCGCCTCCGCATCGAACCCCGATGCGCCGATTTCTCCTTCCGATCCCTCAACCCCTGGCAACGGTGATATCCCTCCGCACGAGGGTATAACGCCCGATGCGGGCGCTTCGGCCTCGGCGGTCGATCCCGCTCCCCAGGCTCCTTCCGGGGGCGATGTGGAGCGTATCGAGCCGGTTGATCCGCCGAACGCTTCGGTGGAAGCTCCCGCCGAGTCGCAGGTCGATCCTGCCCCGGCAGATGCTCCGGCAGGGAGTGGCGAGGTTGATGCGGTGCCGGAGAACAGCGGTGTGGAGAACGTCCCGCCGGACGGTCCCGTCACCGACGACCCGGCGGCAAGCCCCGAGGCCGCAGCCAGCAGTTACGGCAGCAGCGCGGAGCCGCAGGCCGGCGACAACGTTGAGACTCCGGCGTCCGATGCCGCCAGCGACGCAACACCGTCCGAGGCTTCCGGCGAGGGTGAGGAGGGTGGGAGCGAGGAGCAGGGTGGAGGCCGCCGCGGCAGCCGCTTCCCGAAGCTCCCCGATGAAGAGTTGAAGCGGCTGTGGGACGAACTTGGCGCACGCAAGGCCGCCGGCCAGGAGGTCGAGCTTGAAGTCGTCTCGATCAATCGTGGTGGCGTGGTTGCAAGCTACAGCGGCGTGGAGGTCTTCGTGCCGGTGTCGCATTGGGCGCTCCAGCGCGGCCAGCAGCTTCCTCCCGACCTGAAGGCGGGGGACAGGTTCTCGGCGCACGTGCTGGAGATCACGAACTTCGAAACCGAGGCGCGCCGCGTGACAGCAACACGGCGCACACAGCTTCGCCGCGATCTCTTTGCCTCGCTTCAGCCGGGCCAGCGCCTGCACGGGCGCGTTGCCGAGGTGCTCGACTTTGGCGCCTTCGTTGATATCGGCGGCATCGACGGCCTGCTCCACGTTTCGGAGATGAGCTACGACAAGAGCGCCCGCCCGAGCGAGTTGCTGAAGAAGGGGGACGAGGTGGAGGTTGTGGTGCGCGAGGTCGATCCTTCGCGCCGCCGCGTCTCGCTCGGCATGAAGGAGTTGCAGGCCTCGCCGTGGGAGGGCGCCGACCAGCGCTATCCCGTTGGCACCAACGTTCGCGGCACGGTGCGCAACGTCACAAAGGACGGTGCGTTCGTTCGCGTGGAGAACGGTGTGGAGGGCTTTGTGCGTGCCGGCGAGCTTTCGTGGACGCGCCGTATCGCCAACCCGCGCGACATCCTGAAGAAGGGTGATGAGATCGACGTCGTCGTGACCGAGGTCAACGAGCGCCGCCAGCGCCTCAGCCTCAGCTTCAAGCGCGCGCAGGAGGATCCGTGGCCGAGCCTCGCCACGAAGTTCTCCGAGGGTTCGCAGTGGGAGGGGGAGATTCGTGAGATCTCCAACAAGGGCGTGCTGGTTGGCATCGAGGATGTGGAGGGCTTCCTTCCCCGCAGCCGAATGGGTCGCGAGAGCCGCCGCCTCCCCGATATGAAGAGCGGCGAAACGATGAACGTCTACGTCCTCGAGGTGAACCCCGAGACGCACACCCTCATCTTCGGCCTGGTCTCCGCACAGGAGGAGGGTGATGGCGGTGGCTACAGCGGCGGCGGATATCAGGGTGGTGAAGGTGGCGGCGGCGAGCGCCGCGGTGGTGGGGATCGTGATCGTGGTGGCTTCGGCGGCGGCGAACGCCGTGGCGGTGGTGGACGCCGCGAAGGCGGCGAGCGCCGCGGTGGTGGGGATCGTGATCGTGGTGGCTTCGGCGGTGGTGAGCGTCGCGACCGACGTGAGCGTGTGGAGCCGCTGACGCCAACCAACGAGCTGAAGAGCGCCGAGACGGTGACGAACTTCTCGCTCGGTGATCTGCTCGGTGAGTCGATAAAGTCGAAGCTCGGCTATAGCGATCCAGAGCCGGAGCCTGCACCAGCGCCGCCGGCGCCCCCTGTTGCGGAACCTCCCGCTGCGCCGGCAGCCGAGGCAGCGCCAGCCGAAGCCGTTCCTTCCACTGCCTCCGAGGAGGCGCCCTCCACCGGGAGTGCTTCCGACGAGACGAAGAGCGAAGCCTGATCCACAGCAGTAGAACAGGCCGGGGCTGCCATCATGGATGGCAGCCCCGGTTTCGTTTGCGGCAGAACGCCGTGGTGGGGAGCGTGCTCCATCTATCGCTGGATCACGAGAGGAGCGGCGGCTTCGCCTCCCGGAGTTGCCACGCGGAGAATGTATGCGCCTCCCGGCATCGAGCCGAGCGGCAGCGAGATGGTGTGCCGTCCCTCACTGTAGAGTGTTGGGAGCGCAAGCTCACCGACGAGGGTTCCATCGCTCCGCAGCAGATCGATGCCTACGGTCTCCGTGTTGTCCAGATCGACCGTGACATTCAGGCTGGTGCTGGCAGGGTTCGGTGCGATTTTGACGAGGTGCGGTCGGGTACTGATGCGCGGCGGCAGCGTGCGACAGTCACCGGTCAGGGTCATACTTCCATCGATTCCGGCGATCGTCAGGCTGGTGTGGAGCACCTCGATGCTGTCGAAACGCACCGCCGAGAAGGGACTGCCGCCGATCAGCGTCGTTGCCGCAATCGTTGCAACCGTGTCGTGCTCGTCGAGCGTGACGTCGAAGATGACGAACAGCTTTCCGGTCTGGCTGTTGTAGGCGTAGGAGGCGGGAGCGATTGCGCCGATGACCGAGTCGAACCGCATCGTTGTTCCATCCCACACGATCTCCACACGAACTCTGGGCGGAGTCATCGTGTCAAGGACGGAACGATTCCGTTCGGTGACCTGAATCGGCAGCAGCACAGGTGTTCCTGCCGCAACGGTCGTGTGCGGGAGCTGGAAGATTGCGGCTGGAATTTTCTCGAACTCTCCCCGCACCACAACCGGCCACTCCACGCCGCAGAGGAGATCACGAACGAGAAGCGATGTCGTTCCCCCGATTGCGCGGAGTGCTTCCGGCACAACTCGCAGGCGCACCTCCCGCGTTGCTCCCGGTTCCAGCGTGAAGCGGGCGCCGTTGTCGACCACGACGGCAGCGGGTGCGATGGACGTGAGTGCAAGGTCGAGCGTTGTTGCTCCGGTGTTGGTTAGCGTGACGGTATGAGTGCCGTAGATCGGGAGGGTGAGCGCCCGCCAGACGACCTCCGCCGGCTCGACCAGCAGGGAGGGCGTCGATTGATGAAACGTGATGGGCAGCCTTGCGCCCACTCTTCCAGCGGTGTCGAGCACTTGGAGCACTCCCCGACGATCGCCCGTTCCCGGCACGGTTGCGCGGAGTCGGAACCGTCCAGAGTCTCCCGGTGCAATGTGTGGACGTACCAGGTCGAGTCCGCCCGAGATCGGGGACGGTCCCAGCGTTGCGCTTCCAATCGTCAAGGCTTCGGTGCCGAGGTTGATGAGGGTAACTGCCGTATCGATGACCTCGCTTCCACAGGGAAGCGTGAAATCGAGCGGCGAAGCGGCGACGAGCGTCGTCTGCCCCTGCATCTGTACGAGCGGAATGTGCAGAGGAGGTGCGCCGCACGATGGCGAGTAGGTGATACGGAGTGCTGCCTCCTGCACCATCTCTGTATCGAGCGAGATGACAACGAGCGTGAGGGAACTGTCGGGGTGCAGAACAACTCCGCGCGGCACTGCTGCAAGGGCGAACTGGACGCCTGACGGGGTCACCGACGCCGAGTCAATCGTGACAGGAATCGTGCCCCGGTTGGTGATGACTACGGTAGAGTCGTTCTGCTGCTGGTTCCGCAGAGGGTAGTCGATGCTCTCCGGTTCGGCAAGGAGATGGATCTGTTCCAGCCGTCCCGTCAGCGTTACAGCGAGCGTTGTATCTCCCTCGACCCGCGCAACCACTGCACGCAAGTGGAGGGTGTCGGCGCCGGGGACGAGTGGCCGGTAGCGAACGGCGATGACCGTGCTGTCCCCCGCTGCCACGGTGATGGGCGAAGCAGGGGAGGGATGGTCCGAGATCACCGTGAAGGGAGGGACTGATGGGAGAAGATCGAGTTCAGTGATGCTGATCTCCTGCGGACTTCCGTTGATGATCGGCACACGCATCGTGGCGGTGTCACCGGCACACAGAAGTGGTGGGAGCCGGAGCGTCTCCGGCACGGAGATTGATCCTCCCGGCCGTCCTGTGCCGACCAGCAGGGTGCCCGCAACGCCGCATCCACCATCGCTCTCGAATCGCAGCCGCGCAACGTGGAGGCCAGTGTGATTCGGTGTGAAGCGGAGCGACAGCGTGTGGCAGCCTCCGGGGGGGAGAACAATCCGCCCGGTGCCGGAACTCACGGTGAAGGCGCCATCGGGCGATTCAACGATGAGAGTGCCGCTCACATTCTTTGCCCCGGTGTTGCACAGGATCGACTTCACGGTACTGTCGGCACGTCCGCCGAGGGCTGCGCTGATCTCTACCCGCTCTGTCATCGCAATGCCGCAGTCGGTTCGTCCCGTGCCCGTGAGCCAGAGCGTGTCAGGCTCGGAGCAGCTGCCGCCGAAGATGATTGCGGCGCTGTGCGGGCCGACGTGCGCCGGGGTGAAGAGGATTTCGATTGTCGCGCACTCGCCCGGAAGGAGCGGTGTGCCGGTCAGTCCCGACGAGATGCGAAACGCCCCGGCGTCGTCCCCAACGATTCGTGCCGTGTCGGGCGTCGAGGCGATGTCGCCACGATTGCAGAGGAGCGCGGCAAGCACTTCCGACCGTGTGACATTGGCTGCGGTGGTGTCGAACGTGAAGGCCCGTCCGGGACTGGTAACGGTAAGCCGGGCGCGCGCCACGGCAAAGGTGGGAGTGGAGTCGGCAAGGCCCTCCAGCGACTCCACAACGATTCGTACCCAGTCGTTGCCCAGGTCTGCAATGGCGTACCCCCACGGCGTGAAGTCAACACTGTAGGGGCGGTCGAGCTGTGCGGTCCGTGCCGGTCCGTCGTCGCCCTGAAATCCGGCTCTGCCGGTGCCTGCAACGGTGGAGACCCGGTTGCTGCGGAGGTCGAGTTTGCGGATCACGTTGTTCCCCTCATCGGCGAGGAGAAGCACGCTGTCGCGAACGTCGATGCCGGTGGGAGCGTTGAAGCGTGCATCGAGCAGGGGGCCGCCATCACCACCATCTCCGGCCACGCCGCTTCCGGCCACTGTCATCACACCGCCATCGCTCGCCACGCTGCGCACCCGATGCCGACCCTGCTCTACTACGTAGAGTGTGCCGTTCTCCCAGGCGATTCCTGCGGGTTGAACGAGTCGCACCGCCGTGGCAGGACCACCATCCCCCTCCGGCTGGAGGCCACCTCCCGCAACGGTCGTGATACGTCCTGTTCGCAGGTCGATGCGGCGCACGCGTCCGTTGACACGGTCGGTGACGTAGAGCGCTCCGGGCGCACGCGCCAGGAAGGAGGGGAGGTTGAACTGCGCGTCGAGCGCTGGCCCGCCATCTCCGGCAAATCCCTGCTCTCCCGTGCCGGCGACCCTTCTGATCAGGCCGGTGGCGAGATCGACAGCCCGGATCACGTTGTTCGTTGCGTCGGCGATATAGAGCGTTGTGCTGTCGAGAGCGATATCGTTCGGGTTCGCGAGCCGTGCCAGCGTGGCCTGCCCGCCGTCGCCGGAGTAGCCGGGGGAGCCGGTGCCGGCAATCGTCTGAATCACCCCGTCCTCCAGGAATACTCTGCGCACCCGGTGCCGACCCGACTCAACGATGTAGAGCTGATTGCCGATGACCTGCACTCCCGTTGGGCCAACGAGCTGTGCCAGGGTTGCCGGCCCGCCATCTGGACCAACTCCTCCACCTGCTGCGCGAAAGATCGAATCGACTCCTGTATCGAGCGTTGCAATCCGCAGGCGCCAGGCCGTTCCGGGGCCGGGTGGCGACCAGTGATAGCGAAGCCCACGCGCGCTGTCGGCGACGCGGAACCAGGAGTTCCCGCCGTTGCCGCTTGCCTCGATACGAATCGGTCGGTCGGGAGACACCCCCGACCAGATGATCGTGACGGGTTCGCACGCGCTGTGCCTTGTCCCTCCCGTCGGCTCAACCAGTCGCAGCCCCGAGATGATCCGTTTGCCCGGAACCCCTCCGCCGAGGAGGAGTGGGCTGCTCGGGCAGGGTGAGGCGGCGAAGGAGATCTGGAGTGCGGAGAGAACGCTGTCGGTTGGCGCAAAGCGGAGGGTAACGGTGCGGCTCGCTCCGGGCTGGAGCACGAAGGGGGGAGGGGGACCGCCCCAGCTCGTTACCGAGAAGATGGGGGGGAGCGTGGGTGAAATGCCGTCAACGGTGAACGGGACACCCTCGGCACGGATCGTTATCTGCCGCGTGCTGTTCCCTCCGGGGGCAACAGCGCCGAACCAGAGCGCGAGTGTGTCGAGGTGGAGCGCAGGATAGAGACGGTTGGGGGGGATGTACCACGAGGTCGCCATCCCGACTCCTGCCACTGTAACGGACACCGAGCGCGTTGCGCGTGAGCTGCCACAGGGAGTTGGCGCTCTCCACGCCACCGAGCAGGAAGGAGTCTCCTGAATCGTTCCGGCAAGCGAGGCCAGATAACCTGCCAGCCCCGCACCCGTTACAACGTCGCCAATGGAGCTTCCGCCGGTGGCATCGGCAATTGTCTTCAGCTCCTCGGTCAGCCGCGTAGCGATGGTGACGACGTGAACGGTAACGCCGGCAGCGCGTGCGGCAGCGATGATGGCTTCCCCGTCCGGCTGCTGAAACGGCTCGCCGTCGGTAATAAAGACGAAATGGCGTGGGGCGGTGGCGCCTGCAAGGAGGGAGATGCCGCCGGTGAGCGTGTCGAGGAACGCCGGGGTGAACTGTGTGCCCCCTCCCAGGGCAAGCGCGGCGATAGAGGCTTCGAGCGATCCGCGGTCCGCCGAGCGTGTGTGAAGAATGAGCGGCAGATCGTCGAACTCGGTGACGCCAACCGTTGTTCCGTTGGAGAAGTCGAGTGTGCGGAGGAACGCCCGAACGCCGGCTTTCATCACGTCGAGTCGCGAACTCAAGCCTCCCGCTGTGATACCCATCGAGCCGCTGCGGTCGAGCACGAGCACGATCGACACTGGACGCGGTGTGTTCTTCTGTGGACAGGTGAGCAATCGTCCGGCTGCGAGGACGAGACCGTTCTCTTCAACCGTCACGCTGTCGTTGTTCGAGAGCGGGAGGGGCAGACCGGCGGGGTCGAACGCAACGACAGGTGCCCGAAGGTGTGGAAACTCCGAGGTGTCAACCGTTCCCAGCACGAGCGACTGTCCCGCCGCCGGTGTGCCCGAGCCGAGGAGGAGGAAGAGGAGGAGCAGGAACTGGTGCCGCTGGGTCATGCCGGGACAGATGTTCGAACCGTTGTCGTCCTTGTCGTTCACACGCATCATCGATAGTCCCAAAATAGAGTATTGTCGGGATGACTTGACGGACGCAGCTCCGACACCGGGACACACGCTGCCGAACCGTTTTCCGAACGTCGCCGTAGATTGCCGCCGCACAACCACTGTGCCCGTGTCGCTCGATGAGTTACCGTAGAAATGCCATGATTCGCTCGTCATCGTCTCGCCTTCTCCTCTCGCTGCTCCTGATCCTTGTGGTTTCGGCTCCTGCCTTTTCCCAGAAGGGGAGAGTGATCGTGCTCGACATCGACGGCGAGGTGGACCAGATGACCGCCGCGCGCGTCCAGCGTGTGCTGGTCGATGCCGAAACCGAGGACGCGGCCGCTATTCTCCTCACCATCAACACGCTGGGGGGGCGGTTGGATGCCGCGCTCGACATTCGTGACGCCCTCCTCGCCAGCAACCGGACAACAATTGCCTTCGTCCATCCGCGCGCAATCTCTGCCGGAGCGCTCATTGCCCTGAGCTGCAATCGGATCGTGATGGCTCCGGGGGGAACGATGGGTGCGGCAACGCCGGTGTACGGCGACGGGGAGCGGGCATCCGAGAAGATTGTCAGCTTCATGCGCTCGGCGATGCGTGCCACCGCAGACCGCCGCGGGCGGAACCCGGAGATCGCCGAGGCCATGGTAGACGAGCGGGGGGCAACTTTGCAACTGAAGAGCCGAAAGGCGGGAACGCTCGTTACCCTCACGGCGGAGGAGGCGGTGGCGGTGGGCTACTGCGACACGCTCGCCAGCTCGCCAAGGGAGGCGCTGGCGGCGGTTGGGCTGGGGCGCGTGGAGGTGGTGAGCGCCGGCACGACAACGTCGGAGGGGATTCTGACGGTCCTTTCGTTCCCCATCGTCAGCGCGCTGCTGATCATCGCGGGACTTGGCGGCATGATCTTCACGATCAAGTCTGGACACGTGTCGGTGGCTACCGGACTGGCGCTCGTTGCGCTCGTGCTCTACTTCGGCTCCCACACGTTGCTGGGCCGCACCGACGCGGCGGAAATTCTCCTCTTCGTCGTTGGGGGAATCCTGCTCGCGCTGGAGGTGTTCATCATTCCCGGTGTCAGCCCCGCCGGTGTGATCGGTATCGCAGCGATGACCGGGGGGCTGTTCCTGGCGCTCGTGGGGCGCTGGGATGCGATTTCGATGCGCGACCTCACTCCCGAACTGGGCACTGTCGCGGGGGGGATGGCGGGCGTCATCACCCTTGCGATCGTTCTTGCACGGCGCATGCCGGACAGCGCGATGATCAGACGAATGGCACTCACACACCGGCTCGACGCCGCGCAGGGACATATCAGCAACCCCAGTCTCGTCCACCTTTTTGGCGCTGTCGGGGTTGCCGAAACGCCACTCCGTCCCTCGGGCATTGCAACCTTCGAGGGGGAGCGTATCTCGGTGATGAGCACGAGGGGGATGGTGGCGCCGGGCCAGCCGGTGCGGGTGGTGGATGTGGAGGGGGCGGCAGTGCGCGTGGAGCCAACCGGTCACCTCCCTGCCGGAAGCGAACCGACGGTGCAACACGCCGCCTGATTTATGCTCCTTCCACCCCCGTTCTCCCATGCTCGTGGACGATGTGGCGGCTCCGGCTCGATGCCGTCCGTTACAGTCTCTCCACTCCTGCTCGTGGTTCTTCTCTGTGCGCTCCTCTGCTCCCCCGAGCAGTCGAGCGCGCAGCGTCCCGACCTTCCACCGCTCATCATCCTCGACAGTTTTCAGATCGAGACGGCGGGCCTCTTCACCGGCCCCGGATCGTTCCCGATTGTCCAGCCGATCATGGAGGCGCTCCACTCCTCGACGTCTCCCTCCACCATCCGCGACCTGATTCCACTGGAGTACGGCGACACCATCCGCTACCAGGACATCGGGGATGTGGAGCGCTACCTGCGCAGCCTTCGCGTCTTCGGCGAGGTCGATGTGACGGCAGTGCCCTATCCCGACGAGCCGTCCGACAGCATTCCGTACGGTGTGCTGATTGTGCGCACCCGCGACGCGTGGACGATTCGTGCCTCGGCCTCCTATACCATCGCCCACGACCAGACGACGATCTCCGCCTCGGTCGAGGAGTCGAACCTCTTCGGTGGCGTGCGGCAGCTCTCGCTCTTCGGTGACTATACGACTGTGGCGGACCGCGGACTTCGGCTCGGAGTGGGGTTCGTGGAGCCGAACCTGTTCAAACAGCAGGTGCACGTTGGTGGCTCGGCGCTGGTGGGGAGGCTCGACCGTGCGTTTGCGCTCGATGCCTCCCGGCTCTTCCTTACCGACCGGATCAGGACGGCGTGGAGCGGACTGGGACTCTACCAGCATCTCGATGAAGTCCACTGGGAGCCGCTCGGGGAGCGCTTCCAGTCGGTGACGACGCCGATGGAGCGAACCGGCGGCTCGGCGTGGATCAGCAGGAGCAATGGTGGAGTGGGGGATGTGTTCCGCACGGGGTTGGCGGTTGCCTACGACCGCACCGGACGTGATTCGCTTCCGGGGTTCCGCCGTGCTCTTGAGAACACTGCGGGGGTGTTCCTCGGCATCAACTCCACACGGCGCGCCTATCGGCGTGAGGTGTACGCAGACATGAGCGGCGAGCGGCTGGTGCAGGTGGGGGCTGCTGGATGGTTCGCTCTGGGCAAGCTCATTCCTCACTCCGGCAGCCCCGACAACTTTATCTCCATCGCTTCCGGCGCAAAGCAGATGGGCTTTCTCGGTCCCCTCTATCTCCATGGCGGGATCGAGGCGGGAACGGGAATCGTGCCCGGTGCGCGCACCTTCCGCTACACGGCGCTGGCACTGAACGGCACTGCCGGCCTGCTCCTCGACCCCGGTGCGCTCGCACTTCGCTTCGAGATGACCACCGTTTGGAACTGGCAGGCCTACGCCCTGAAGCCGTTGAACAGCGGGGCCGGGCTTCGTGGCTATCCAATCGATGGTCTGTACGGCGACAACCGCTCGGTGCTCTCGTTCGAGTGGCGGCAGCATCCGCTCGTCGACTTCTGGCTGTTCGAGCTGGGCCTTGTGGGGTTCGCCGACATCGGCACGGTGTGGAACCAGGGCACCCCCCTCTCCTCCACGCGCTGGCATTCCAGTGTGGGGCTTGGCCTGCGTGTGGGCAACCGGAGTGGTGGGCGATCCGAGAAAGCCTTCTTCCGCCTCGACGGCGCCCTGAACCTCGATACCGGCAGACCGCAACTGATCCTCGGCAGCTCGGAGTCGTTCGACCTGTTCGGCACGCTCGACTACACTCCACCCAGAATGCTCGTCCCGTAGGGGACGATCCACACGTTTCTCCCGGCAACCCATCCCTGAATGCTCGATCTTGCCCGCGCGCTGCTCCGCCGCACAACCGACATTGGGGGAGCCTCCACCATCGATGTCGAGCGCTACCCGCACTTCCGCCGGAACTACCTGCTCGGCATTGCCAACGGCGCGCTGTTCGATAGCGGGATGGTGTTCTTTGGCCGCTCGACGGTGATCCCGGCCTTTATGGCGGCGCTTCACGCTCCCGCCGTGGTCATCTCGATCGCCTCGCTCCTGATGTCGATCGGCTGGCACTTCCCGCAGCTCTTCGCCGCCCCATTCGTTGCGCACCGCCGCCACACCCTCTCGATCTACGCCTGGGCGTGTGTGGTGCGGCTCACCGGCGTTGCGCTGGCGATTCTTGGTGCCGTGTGGGCGGAGAACGGCGACCGGAGCGGCGCAATCTGGATGTTCCTTCTCGGCTTCGGTCTGTTTGCGTTCGCCGGAGGATTTGCCGGGCTGATCTTCCTGGAGATCGTCGCAAAGACCTGTCCGAAGGAGCGGCGCGGCACCTACTTCGGGTGGCGTGCGATCCTGAGCGGCATCGCCGGACTCTTCATCGGCGTCGAGGTGATCGATCCTGTGGTGCGTGGGCAGGGGGGAGAGCACCCGTTTACCACCCTCTTCACGATCGGGGCAGTGCTCATTGCGCTCGGCTTTGCGGTCTTCATCGCCCAGCGCGAACCGGATGTGGAGGTGCGTCCGGCTGAGCGAACGGTCCGGCAGCAACTTGCCGCTGCGTGGCAGGTGCTCCGCACAGACCGGCAGTTCCGGCGCTTCGTCCTTCTCCGTTCGTTCCTGATGCTCTGGCTTGCCGGCGTTCCCTTCTACATCCTGATGGCGCAGGACCTGATGAAGGCGGGGGACGAGCACCTGGGCATCTTTACCTCGTGGGAGTTCGCGGGGCTTGTGGTGTCGAATCTTGTGTGGGGCGCTATTTCGAACCGCGCCGGGAACCGCCTGCTGCTGTTGCTCGCCTGCTCGCTTGGGCTTGTGGTGTCGATCGTGGCGATGCTGGTGGCTGCGGAGGTTGTGGCAATTCCGCTGGGATTGTTCGGAGTGATCTTTCTGGCGAGCGCTGCGGTGGATTCGGGAACGGGGACCGGAGGGATCAACTATGGGTTCGAGATCATTCCAGAGGGGGAGCGCCCAACCTATGTGGGGTTGATGAACACAACCCTCGCAATCGCCCTTGCACTGGCCGCCGGAGCCGGTGCCGTGCGCGACCTCGCTGGATATACCGGAGTATACGCGCTCACCGGTATGATCGCTCTTGTCTCGCTCGCGATGGTGATTCGTATGCCGGAGCCACGGCGGCAGGAGAGAGGGTAGTCTCCGCTGGAATACGGGAGTGGTGAAGGCCGATCCGGGACGAGCAACAACGGCATGGCAGCGGCGCAGGGGTGCCGCTGCCATGCCGTTGTCCTGTTGCTATTGGTCCGAAGTGTTGGCCTCCTCTCCCTGTTCGACCTCCGGCTCTGACGTGATAAAGCCGAGCACCACCAGCGAGAAGAGTTCGAGGCTTCCACACTGCGGGCAGTAGAGCATCGCCGATGGTGAGGTGAACGCCTCCGGGCCGCTCGCGATTGCTCCCCCTGCCCATCCCCGTATCTCAACGATCTCGTTTTCGAGCTTCCGGTTCACCTTGCAGTGGCGGCACTCGGCAACGTTGAGGGTGGTAAGCTTCGTCCCGATGGCATTGGCCTGTTCCTGCGTCAACTTCATGAATGTTCTCGTGGGTTGGTCGTGTGCCACATCGTGGCGTTTGTGTGAAAACTCCGTGCAGATCAAGCCTTCCTATCCCTGCGCTCGAATCTCCCGCAACCCCTCGGCAATGCGGCCTGCTGCCTTTCGGAGGTCGCTCTCGCTCGATGCGTAGCTGAGGCGCAGCGTGCCGGGCGCGCCGAACGCGCTGCCGGGAACGGTGGAGACGAAGTGATGTTCGAGCAGGTGGTTCGCCAGCGCCACGTCGTCCGCCACCCGGCCACCCAGGTAGGAGCTGACATCGACGAGGAGATAGAACGCTCCCTGCGGTGTGGGAAAGCTCGTGTCGGGAATCGCGCCGACGAGTTCGGAGATCAGGGTTCGCCGCCGCCCGAACGCCGCCACCATCTCGTCAACCTCCGTCGTGATCTCGGTGAGCGCTGCAAGCGCGGCGTACTGGCTGATCGACGTGGGGTTGCTGGTGATCTGGCTCTGGATGCGCGCCATCGCGTCGATGATCGGGCGTGGACCTGTTGCGAACCCGATGCGCCACCCCGTCATCGAGAACGCCTTCGACACGCCGTTCACCGTCACCGTCCGCTCCGCCATGCCGGGGAGCGAGGCGATGGAGACGTGTTCGTTGTTGTCGTAGACGATCTTCTCGTACAGCTCGTCGCTGATCACCACGAGGTTGTGCTCGACCGCAAAGGCCGCAATCTCCTCCAGCCGTTCGCGGCCGAGCATCACGCCGCTTGGGTTCGAGGGGGAGTTGAGCATCAGCGCGCGCGTGCGCTGCGTGACCGCAGCGCGCAGCAGCTCGACGGGGAGATCGTAACCGCTCTGCCGCGTATCGACGATGATCGGCTTCCCGTCGGCGAGGAGCACGAGTTCGGGGTAGCTCGTCCAGTAGGGGGCCGGAATCAGCACCTCATCTCCCATATCGATCAGCGCGAGCATCGCGTTGGCAATCGAGTGCTTGCCGCCCACCGACACCAGCACGCTCTCGGCGGTGGCGGCAACACCGTTGTCGCGCTCGAACTTCCGGGCAACCGCGGCGCGGAGTTCCGGAATGCCGTTCGGCTGCGTGTAGTGCGTGTGGTTCTCCTCGATAGCCCGGATCGCCGCGCGCTTCACCACATCGGGTGTGGGGAAGTCCGGCTCCCCCATGCCGAGCGAGACCACATCGCACCCCTCGCTCTGCATCCGTCGTGCCCGCCCGGCAATGGCGAGCGTTGTGGACTCGGCGATGCGGGAGGCGAGAGCTGAGAGGGGAGAGTCGTTCGTCATTTGTCGTTCGCCATATGATTCGAGTGAGCGGATCGGTATCGAGATTGCAGAGGATGCTGGAGTCCGCTATCCCGTGATAAACCCGACGTTCCTCCGTCCGTAGATCTCCCGCAGACCGTTCACCACCGAGGTTGAGGGGGCTACGAGAAACTTCCGCGAGACCATCCGCTGCGCCAGTGCGCGGTTGTCGTAGATGCGGAAGATGCACTGCATCTCCCCCTTGTTCTCCTTGAAGAGATCGAGCGTGCGCTGCGCTGCGTCGGGCGCAACGGTGTCGAGCTGCACCGTCACCACCACCGCCTTCGCGAACTTTCCGCGCGCCTGCGCCAGCGGGATGATGTCGTCCACCACCACCTGCAAGCCGTCCGCACCGCGCAGTTCGCCGCGGCCAATCGCGATAATCATGTCCCCCACGGCAACGGTGCCGGCAAACCGCCGCCACGCGTCGCTCCAGAACACGCACTCCGCCTTGCCGCTGAAGTCCTCGATGGTGACGAAGGCGATCTGGTTCTCGCGTCTGTCCAGCTTCGTGCGGATGGCGCTGACGATGCCGCAGACGCGAATCGGCTTCGAGAGATCGGTGCTCTCGTCCGCCTCGCCCAGTTTCACCGACGCGAACGACTCCGCCTCGATCTCGTACTCCTCCAGCGGGTGTCCGCTCACGTAGAAGTTGAGCATCTCCTTCTCGCGTCGCAGTCGCTCCTGCTTGTCCCAGTCCTCCGGGCGGGGCATCTCCGGTTCGGGGATCGTGCCACCACCGTTTCCCTCGTCGTCGAGCGCGAACAGGCTCGTCATGCCGCTCGCCTCGCTCGATGCGCAGGCCGAGGCGTAGCTCATCGCGCTCTCGATGGACTCGAACGCGGCGCGGCGGTTGGAGTGGAGGGAGTCGAACGCGCCCGACTGCACGAGGCTCTCGATCAACCGCTTGTTGACGAGCGCGCGCCCCGCCATCCGGCGTGTGAAGTCGAACAGGGAGGTGAAGGGGCCATCCTTCTCGCGCATGCGGAGGATTTCCGCTACTGCGCTCGCCCCCACGTTGCGGATCGCTGCCATGCCGAAGCGGATCGCTCCCCGGTCCGTCACCGTGAAGTCGAGTGCCGACTCGTTCACGTCGGGCGGCAGCACGCGGATGTCGAACTTGCGGCACTCGTCGATCAGCTTCACCACCTTCTCGAGCGTGTGCGCTTCACACGTCATGTTCGCCGCCATGAACTCCGGCGTGTAGTTCGCCTTCAGCCACGCAGTCTGGTAGGCGATGTAGGCGTAGGCTGCGGAGTGCGACTTGTTGAAGCCGTAGTTCGCGAACTTCACCATCATGTCCCAGATGGCGTCGGCGTCGCGCTTCTCGATTCCCTGTCCCTTGCAGCCGCCGTCCCACGACGCCTTCATCTCGTCCATCAGCTTCATGTCCTTCTTGCCCATCGCTCGGCGGAGCGTGTCCGCCTGCGCAAGGGTGAACCCCCCAAGCTGCTGGGCAATCTGCATGATCTGCTCCTGATAGACGCAGTTGTGCAGAATAATGCCGTTGCCAACAAAGTTGTGGATGCCCTCGACGGTGATGTCGTAGACGACCTCCTCGCCAGCATCGACGATGGAAACGACCTCCTCCCACCGTACATGTGCAGAACGGATGCTGTTCTTCATTCCAAGCTCACGTGCGAGTGGCTCCACAACTGCCGTTGCTCTCCTCGTCCGTGCTCGCCCGGTGGGGGCGAGGTGCTGGCGGTCAAATCCCTGCTGCTCCATCAGTTGCCGGGCTGATCCGCTCCGGTGAGTGGAGATCTCCGCGAGGAAGGTCGCCCGGTTGAGCGAGTCGTGCGCTGCGGTTGAGTCCGTAGCGCTCGGAGCGATTGTTTTCGCAACGAGATGGAGAGCGATTCTTTCGGCGAATGCCGAGAGGTCGTAGACCGTGACCTGATAGGCTTCTACCTCTTCGCCGCCCGATGTGCGGTACTTCGAGGTGTGGATCGTCGCGTGGATACCCAGACGCAGCAGGAGGATGCGCACATCCTCCGCAAGCGTTGGGGAGACCGTCTTGTAGTGACAGAGACGAGGAGCGATACAGCCATCGCAGTCCCACAACGAGGCGAGGAAGAACGCAACCTGTTCGTCGATCAGTCCGAAGACAAAATCCGGGACGAACTTGTTATGCGACGAACAACCGCCACGGCTCTGCTTCAGGCCAAGCTCACGCAGCCATGCCAGAAGGCTGTTCGGCTGGTGATCGTGCTCCCGGTGCTGTGAGGCAGCCATGATGCACTGTACCTCGCGTGCCTGGAGCAGACGTGATGGGCGAAGGTTGTCGAACGCGCCGAGGCAGCGCTCATACTCCGCTGCCAGCCGTTCATCCTTCGTGATGAAGTCGCAGCGTGCACCGGAGGTCAGCGAGCCATCGGCAATGAGATAGGCAAGAACGCGAAGCCGGCGCGTATCAACTTCAGCAGGCTTGTCAACGCCGAGCGCACGAGGCGTTGCGATATACTCTCCCGGTTGCAGTGTGCCGATCTCACGCCATCCATTCTCCGTCAGCACCTTATGGTCGCGGGTCATCGTGACGCGCGCACCGTTGCGTAGGCGGACTTCGACAACCGGCTTGAGGCCGTTGCAGACGTGGTGCGTCACACGGGCAGTGGACGGCGCAAGCGCATTGTCCACACCTTGAACAATGAACTCGCCGTTTTCAGGATCGATGGCGTCGATGCGAACCGGCTTGCCGTTGTGGGCATCCCACACGAGCGTATCGCCGGCCACGCAGATCCCGTAGCTCACGCCGAGGATCGGTTCGAGCATCCGGTGCAGGTACTCCACCTCCTTGCGTCCCCACTTCCTGTCGATGAAGTCGGGGATATTGTCCATGGGGCCTGGACGGTAGAGGGCGTTCATGGCGATGAGGTCCTCAAGAACCGTCGGCTTCAGGTCCTTGAGGTACTTCTGCATCGGGGGGGATTCAAACTGGAAGACCGCTGTGGTCAATCCCTGTCCCACAAGCTCGTAGGTCTTCGCGTCGTCCAGCGGAATCGCGTCGATGTCGATCTTCCTGTTGTGCCGCTGCTCGATCAGCTCCAGCGTCCTGTCGATGATCGAGAGGGTGCGCAGGCCCAGGAAATCCATCTTCAGCAGGCCGGCCTCCTCCAGGTACTTCATCGTGTACTGGCTGGCCAGGCCGCTGTCGGGAGTTTTATACAGTGGTATATAGTCCTCAAGCGGACCGGGCGCGATCACCACGCCCGCTGCGTGGAGCGAGGCGTTGCGGCAGAAGCCCTCCAGCACTAGGCTGTAGTCGATGAGCTTCTTCAGTTGCGGGTCGGTGCTCTCCTTTACCCAGCGCAGTTCGGCGGTCTCCAGCGCATCCTTCAGCGACGCCACCTTGCCGAACTTCACTTCGATCTTCTCGGTGATCGAGTTGATGGTGGAGAGGGGGACGCCGAGCACGCGCCCCACATCCTTCAGCACGGCGCGGCTGGAGAGCGTGCCGAAGGTGATGATCTGCGCCACCGCGTCGTCGCCGTACTTCCGCTTGACGTAGTCGATCACCTCCTCGCGCCGGTCGTCGGCGAAGTCCACGTCGATGTCGGGCATCGAGACGCGGTCGGGGTTGAGGAACCGTTCAAAGAGGAGGTCGTACTGGATCGGGTCGATGTTGGTGATGCCGAGCGCGTAGGCAATCAGGCTGCCTGCCGCCGAACCACGACCTGGTCCCACCGAGATCCCCATCTCCCGCGCGGCGTTGATGAAGTCCTGCACGATCAGGAAGTAGCCGCTGTAGCCCATCCGCTTGATGACGTCCAGCTCGAACTCGGTGCGCTCGCGCAGCTCGGGCTTCAGGTCGATCTTCACCTCGGCGTACCGCTTCTCCATTCCCTTCCAGGTCAACTCCTCAAGGTAGTCGTCGAGCGTCTCGGAGGGGCTTTCCTCCGGGATCGGGAACTTCGGCATGTAGAACTCCGAGGGGATCGAGAGATTGCAGCGCTCGGCCACCGCCACCGTGTTCTCGATTGCCTCGGGGTATTCCTTGAAGAGCGTCGCCATCTCGTCGGCGCTCTTGAAGTAGTAGTTGTCGGTGCCGTAGCGCAGCTCCTCCTCGACGTTCACGCGCGCGTTCTTTCCGGCGTCGCGGATGTGGAGCAGCACGTTGTGCGCGACGGCGTGGTCCTTGCGGATGTAGTGGCAGTCGTTCGTTGCCACCAGCGGAATGCCGAGTTCCCTGGCAATGCGCGGCATTCCCTCCAGCACTGGCGCGTCCACCGGAATGCCGTGGTTCTGAATCTCCAGGAAGAAGTCCTCGCCGAACTGCTCGCGGTACCAGATTGCCGTGTCGCGCGCGCGGTCGTAGTTGCCGCCAACGAGGTGTGCGCTCACCACGCCGCCGGCGCAGGCCGAGAGCGCAACCAGTCCGCTCTTGCACTCGGCGAGCAGTTCGCGGTCGATACGGGGTTTGTAGTAGAAGCCCTCGGTGTGGGCGCGGCTGGTGAGGCGGTTGAGGTTGCGGTAGCCTTCGAGGTCCTTGGCGAGGAGGATCAGGTGGAAGTAGTTGCGCGTCCCCTTCGCGCTGTTCGTTGCCTGTTTTTCACGACGGCTTCCGTCGGCAACGTACACCTCACAGCCGAGGATCGGCTTGATCCCCGCCTTCTTCGCCTTCTTGTAGAACTCCAGCAGCCCGAAGTTGACGCCGTGGTCGGTGAGCGCCACGCTTGACATCCCCTGCTCTCCCGCAGCCTGGATAAGGCCATCCGGCGAGCACGCGCCGTCGAGGAGACTGTAGTGGGTGTGGTTGTGGAGATGGATGAACTCGGGCATGGAAGGGCGGACGATCTATGTTGAAGTCGCAGGGACGGAAAGGCAGAAGGTACGAAGGGCGAGGCAGAGGCAGGAGGGGAGAAGCGAGCGATCGTGCAATGAAAACGGTCTGGGGAGATGTTCTGGATGCGTTCGCCCGGTGTTCCAGATCGTCCACACGAACGTGCTCACCGTGTACGGAGCGACCGAACCACGTAGAACCCGACAGGCAGCAGCACCAGCGCCACTGCCGCACCAATGATCCAGAACGGAGGTTCGGCAATCCTCTCCTGTGCTGTCAGGACCGTCATTGCCTGCACCACGAGCATCAGCAGGGCGATACCGAGCTTGAGGGTTCTCATCATCCGCACGGCCAGCGTGTACTGGTGGAGAGCATTCTCCGGGGTGATGGGGCGCAGGTAGTTGAAGGTGTGGGGAATGCGCGAGGCCAGCCCAAGCAGGACGTAGATGATCGAGGCGATCATCGGCAGAAGCCAGACCACTCCGCGCGCTCCGGTGCCGTCAACACGGCCCGAGAGATCGAAGTGGATAGGGATGGTGGGGGGGAGCGAACTGTAGTTGAGGATGGTGTATCCCCACAGTGCGATGAGTGCCACCGTGCAGGCGACTTCCAGCACCGTGTCGATACCAGTGCGGGGAATGTCGATGCGGGGACGACGGGTTTTACTGGCACTCGTTTCCGAGGTCATTGTGTACTCTCCACTGTCTTGATTGTGTCCCTACGCCTTGTGTATACTCGCACCTGTCGACGTCGCTTGGACGATCACCCCCCCCATCATGCAGCACGTTCATGAAACTTCTCATCACCGCCGTCTGTGCGCTGTTTATCGCAGCGGCTGGTCGGACGGCTGCTGCACCGGCAGCGCCCATGTTCGTTCCAACACTCTGCCCACCCGGAAGTCCCATTCGGTCCAGTTGGACGGTCTATGAGGATCGAAACGGCGATGGCTACTACGACCATGCCACTGCTCTGTCACAGACCGGAAGGATCGTTGACGGGCTTGTAGGGAATGTTGGGACGGCGATTGGTCAGCTGTCAACCGAAACGGGTGCTGCAACCTCGACCTTCACAGCCGTTGTTCTTGCCGATGGTCGCTACACCTGGAAGGTCGAGATTGTTGGCGTCTCCGGGGCCGCTGTCTGCCGTGTCGAAACTACCGGTGCTGGAAGTGAGATGCTGACATCGTGCACCTGTTCCGCGCAACCGCAAGGCGTTGAAGAGGGATCGATAAGGATGCGGTAGGCAATTGACGTTCAGAACCTATACCTTCCGAGCAGGAAATTGATAGTCAAGTGTGGTCGTGCTGAAACTGGTGCGACTGCATTGCTTGTCTCTGGGGCGTAGGGCGTTCTACTTCCGTACACTGTCTCGCGCAATTGTCCAGAGAATCTCGTAGTCCGTCGGCCAAGCGGCTATCCACCACGATTGCTTCGTCAAGTCCTCCAGGAATATCCTCCAGAACCCGAAGATCGGTAAGGCGAAAGTTGAAGTGCGCTGATGCTCTGGCGCGCATGCTCTACGGCGCTACCGGGGTCTTCACAAGAATCTGCACTGTACGGCAGTAGAAGCGTCCCTCGGGTGTGTCGTTGGGGTAGAGCAGGCGCGATTCCCCAATGCCGCGCGTTGTGGCATCGGCTCTGCCAAGCGCCTGCGCCGCCGCGCGTGCGCGGGTTGCCGAGAGACGTTCGTTGCCCGCCGCGTTGCCGCTTCGGTCGGCAAATCCTTCAACCGTCAGTTCGGAGCGGGGCGTCAGTCGCGACCGCACCATATCGACGATCCGCTGGTTGTTTGGGGTGATTCCCGACTCGCCAACGTTGAAGAGAATGAGATTGTAGCGGTCGATGGTGTAGTCGCCCGCTCGGTTTGCACGCTTCTGCGCGACGGTGACGACCTCGGTTGTGAGCGCTGCGGTGCACCCGGTGCGCTCGCCCGCCGGGGAGCTTCCATTCAAAGAGATCTGGAGCGGACCGTCGTAGCGCGGGGCGTGTGCCTGGTCGTTCGCGATGTCCCAGTCGAGACTCGCTGGCGGCGTACCTGTGCCGCTGAACCGCTTCAACACCACACCTCGCTGCGCCACCGTCACCTCCCAGCGGTCAACTCCCTGAACCGACGTGATTGCCGGATGGAGCCGCACGATTGGTGGAGAGGTTACGCGCGTTGTGTCGCTCGTGATGAGAACGTCGAGGATTTCTGGAGACGATGCGGTGAGTTCCACCCGTCGGTTCTCCGTTTGTCCGTCGGACGTCTGCGGGTTGGAACGCTTTGCCGGCAGGCCGCGTCCCTCGATCCGCAGTCGATTCGGGCTGATCCCCCACGTCCCGACCAGGTAGTCCCGCACGGTTTCGGCGCGGCGGCGACCGAGGGCGGAATCTCCCCGCTCCTCCGCCACATCCATCGTGCAGCCGGTGATCGTCAGCGTTGCGCCGGGATACTTCTGCATCCGCTGGCCAACGATATTCAGCATCGAGTAGTAGACGGGGAGCGTCCCCCCGCCTCGAAGCGCATCGCTCGTGAAGGTAGAAGCCTGCGCTTGGGTGAGCGTGGTGTAGCGGGAGGGGAGCGTTGCCGACCCCGGATCGAAGAAGACGTAGTTCAGGAGCGGGTGCGCCGTTGTGGAGAGAAACTCCTCGATGCGAAGCGCTGCGGCAGGACTCTCGGCTCCGTTATCGTCAACGCCGGTGGCGGAGATGGCGCACCTCATCGGTGGGGGCTGGGGTACGGTGCGGAGCCAGTGCTCGTTGATCGAGGTGAGGACGAGGATGCTGTCCGCCTCCGCAATCTGGGTGGTCTCGCTCGTTCTGCTATCGAGCGCGATGCCTGCCGCTGTTCCCCACGGCACATCACGGGTGACGGTGTCGCGCGCGACCGCTGTGTCGTAGCGGAATGGCTTCGGTGCCGGGGAGTATTTCAGGGCGATTCCTGCACGAAGTCCGTGCGTTCTCCAATCCACCCCTCCCACAATATCTGTCAGCGCAAAGGCGAAGGAGACCTCGGGAACCAGCAGCAGGGTGCCCCGTCGATTGAGCGGCAGTTCGTAGGAGAGGCCCAGCGTTGGCTGCACCAGGAGTGAGGCGGAGTTGGGAAGTTCGCCGGAACGCGCGTTGCGCACACGGCTGTGGCTGTCGGTGCCGGCAGAGTCGAGGAAGGTGCCACGATCCAGCGGCTCAACGATTCGCTCCTCCTGCTGATAGTCGCGTTGCAGCAGAAGAGCACCCCGCACTCCCGCGGAGAGAAACAGATGGTCGAGCAGGCGCCACGCAACGCCGGGTTGCAGGCCGATGCTGGAGATCGTTGCGTCAACACGGTGCTCGAACGCTCCGTTCTGGCGTGCTCCGTCCACAATCACCGTCACGGCTTCACGCTCGGAGAGAAGCGCACGGTGGTCTATGTACTCTGCCCGCAGCGTGAAGAGGAAGTCAAAAGCGAAGGGGAACTCGGCGAGCGCTCCCGCCGCAACGCCGAAGCCCGAGCCAGCCGTGAACCGGGGGCAGCAGTTGGGGACGCCCGGCAGCGCCCGGAAGTCGGCACTGTGGGTGTTGATGTTCACGCCGCCTGCCACACCGTAGCGCGGACGGAGCGTGTCCTGCGCTCTCGCGGGGGAGAAGGCGAGGAACACGAGTAGGAGGGTGAGGCAGGCTGCACGCGTCGGGCTGCTCGGCATCATCGCACCACCTCGATTGGGAGCGTGGTGAGCGTGGTGGGAGTTGTGAGGAGCAGGAGGTAGCGTCCCGACCCAACCCCGTCGAGCGGGGTGTGCACGACCCATGTTCCCGGCTCTATCGAGCCATCGAAGAGCCATTGCACAATCCGTCCCGTTGGATCGACGAGATAGAGGCGCGTTCTGCCGATCTCCATCGTCTCGATCTCCACATCGATTCCGTGTGAGAGGCTCACCGGCGTTGCCCCAGCAACCTTCAGTGCCACGCGGCTGTTCGGGTTCAGCAGACGCGTACCTCCGTTGTGGCAAAGGCTGTCGAGGGTGAAGATTCCATCCTGCTCGATGACCGTCACAGTTGGAGCATCTGTCACGGTTCCAGAGATGTCGAGCGTTGTCACCGAATCATCCCCCAGCGCGGCAACGAAGGGGAGGGCCGCAAGGAGGGTATCGCCGCTGGTGGGGATTGCCAGGGAGAGGGCGATGGTGCGTTGCCGTGCATCGGCTGTGCCGCGCGGTGTGGAGCCTGCGGGATCGAGCAGGGAGACGTTGTAGCGCAGCGTACACTCCACACGCGTTGCTCCGGCACCGAGCGCGGCGGCGGGATCGCTGATGGTGACAGGAATCGTCACGTTCTCCCCCTGCCGTGCGTGCGCCGAGCCAACAGCCACGGTAATCGTTGCGTTCGAGTCGATGTAGATCGTCCAGAGCGAGTCGGAGATGTCGCTCTCGCCCGAAGTGGAGCTGGGGGAGCGGAAGATGCGAACGCCGTCGATGCAGGAGACGAGGATCGAGGCGTCGTCGGGACTGAAGTCGAGGTTCTGCATCCCGTTGCTGATCGTCCCCACGGTTCGGATCGGCGTTCCCGCGCTGTCGTAGAGCTTCACTTTCCAGTTCGGGCTGCCGTTGTCGGCGCCAGCAGTTGCAAAGGTGCGCCCCGTGTGGCTGTACTCCGCTGCGCTGAGGAAGTCGTCTGCCGCATTCACCTGCGCAATGAGCGCCCCTGTTGCCACATCGATGATGTAGACGTTGTTGTCGCTGAACGCCGCAATGATGCGCCTGCCGTCGGGACTGAAGGCTGCCGTTTGCGGTGCGCCGGTTGTGGGCAGCTTGTAGCTGCGAATCGTATCTCCAGTGACGGGATCGGAGAGGAGGAGGTTGTAGGCGGCGGATGAGCTGATAAGCAGCGAGCCGATAATCGCCGATCCGTTGGGAAGCCAGTCGCACCCCACCATCGACGATATCTGGATGATGATTGACGTGTCGGTTGTGGTGGTGACGGTGTAGCCTTTCAGCCGGACAATCTCCGCTCCAGTGGCAATGGTGTAGACGATGCCACCATCGAGACCTGTGACGAGCAACCGCGACCCGTCCGGGCTGAACGCGCACCGATCGCTTCCCGAAACGTTTGCCGCGTCGATCCGCTGCCACTCACGGAGCTTCGCGCCGGTTGCCGCGTCGAAGATGCGGATCGTCGATCCGGTCTGTGCGTCGATGGGGCTGACCGTCGCGATCAGCGTTCCATCTGGGCTGTAGCGCGCGCTTGAGATGCGGGTGATGCCGGGGTTTGAGGGAAAGATGCCGGTCTCCACCGGAATCGTTGAGAGGAGCGCGCCGGTTGCCGCATCCCAGATATAGAGATTGCCAGCTGCGCCTCCACCCACCACGCGTGTTCCGTTCGGACTGAACTCCGCAAAGTGGATCGCCTCTGGAAAGGAGGTGCTGGCGGCGGAGCTTCTGAGGTAGAGAATGCTGTCGCCAGCGGTGCCGGGGGAGGAGGCGCGGAGAAGGCAGCGTGTGCTGGGAGTGTTGGGAATCCCCACCCAGGTGTGTTGCAGTCCTGTTCCCGTTGTGGTGATCGTGCGCCAGGTGCCCCCGGCATCGGTGCTGTACTCCAGCGTCACGGTGTCGCTGGCGGGTATGCCCTCCCATCGAATTGTCGTTGTCGAGCCAACGCGGAATCGTTCGCCACCATTCGGTGCGGTCACGCGAAGCTGGGCTGTTGCCTCGGTGCTGCTGGCAAGGAGCAGCAGGAGAAGAATGTACAGGCGGAGCATGAAGGCTCTGTGGATCAATGAGGAGAGGATATGAGGAAAGGGGAAGCGCCGGGTTCGCGCAGTCCGAGGCGAGGCTCCGAACGTACGAACTCCAGCGCTTTGCTCTGCAATCTTCATGTCTTGACCGCAGCAGGGAGGATCACTCTCCTGACGGCTTCCTGCGACCCGCGGCCTTGCCGTTGCCGGTCTTCTCGTCACCAACGATGCTGAGGATATACTCCGCGCCGTGCCGGATGTTGTTGTAGAGCAGTTCGAGTTCGCCGGCGGCGGTCGCCTGGAAATCGGACCAGTGATCGACGTTCCGTGCGCAGAGCGAGACGAGACGTTCGCTGATGAGCGGCTCCTTCTCCACGAACCAGAGCAGGTCGCTTCGGATGTCCCGCATCACCTCGCTGAACTGCTCCTTCAAGGCATCCTGCTGATGCTCCCCGAGGAGCTGCCAGAGCGTTGGCATCACCTCGAAGAACTCCCCCTGCATGCGGGCATATTCGGTGCGAGCCTTCTCGATCTGTTCCACGTACTCCGTGCAGAGCTTCGAGGTTTCGTCGAGCGTTGGTGTGTTCTCCTCCAGATCGTAGCGTGCTTCGAGTATCTCGATCTCGTCGATGATATGCAGGATGGTGTCCATGGCTCCGAGCGTGTACTCGTACCAGAGTTCCATCCGTTTCTCTGCGGATTGTGCTGGCTGCTTGTATGGCATTGTGTGTTGTCGTTCGCGATGTGTGGATGTCTATGCCAGTTATTCCTGGCAACGGAACACACAAACACGATGGCGGGCTGCCATCGGATCGGAGTCGTTCGTGCTGAACCGTTGCGGGTGGAGGTGAACTGACGGAGTAATCCTCGTGCAGCGAGTTGGAATGCTGCGTCGAGGTGGGACAGTGAGTGAAAAGGGGGATGGGTTGAAATGCCGGCGACGCGGAGGGCGATAGCAGGGTCTGGTGTCTGGCGCCTTGGTTCTGCCGTGCAGAATCAAAGATACTGCACAATCGTATGTGGTGATGTCGGGAGGGGGTGGATGCTACATTCCTAAATACGCCCGCTGCACCTCTTCATTCCCTGCAAGCTCGGCCGCGGCTCCCTGCATCGTGATGTGGCCGGTTTCCAGCACGTAGGCATAGCCGGCGATTTTCAGCGCCATGTGGGCGTTCTGCTCCACGAGCAGGATCGTCATCCCTAGGTCCCTGTTGATCTCCACGATCTTTTCGAAGATCAGTTTCACGAGGAGCGGGGCGATGCCGAGCGAGGGTTCGTCGAGCAGGAGCATGCGCGGCTTCGACATCAGCGCGCGGGCGATGGCGAGCATCTGCTGTTCGCCGCCGGAGAGCGTGCCGCCCGCCTGCTTCAGCCGCTCCTTGAGCCGCGGGAAGATCGAGAAGCCGTACTCCATGTCCCGGTTGATCCCGTCGGTGTCGCGGCGGAGGTAGGCGCCCATCATCAGGTTCTCCCGCACCGTGAGGTCGGGGAAGATCCAGCGGCCCTCGGGACTCTGGCAGAGTCCGCGGCGGACGATCTCGTGCGGCGGGTCGTCGGTGATCTCGTCGCCGTCGAAGGCGATGCTTCCGCTCCGCGGCGTGATCAGCCCGCTGATCGTGCGGAGCGTCGTGGTCTTTCCGGCACCGTTGGCGCCGATCAGGGTCACGATCGATCCCGAGGGAACCTCGAAGCTGATCCCCTTGACGGCGGCAATCGCACCGTAACTGACGTGGAGGTCGCGGACGGAGAGCATTAGACGAAAGAGCTTGAAGTTCTGCTGGTATCCATGCGCCTCACGCCTCCCCCAGATACGCCTCGATCACCTTCGGGTTCGACTTCACCTCGTTCGGCGTGCCGGCGGCGATTTTCTTGCCGTAGTCGAGCACGCCGATCCGTTCGCAGACGCCCATCACCACCTTCATGTCGTGCTCGATCAGGAGGATGGCGAGTTTGAACGTGTCGCGCAGACGGCGGATCAGGTGCATCAGCTCGGTCTTCTCCGTCGGGTTCATTCCGGCGGCAGGCTCGTCGAGCAGAAGGAGTTTCGGGTCGGTGGCGAGCGCGCGGACGATCTCCACGCGGCGCTGGTCGCCGTAGCTCAGGTTCTTCGCCTCCTCGTCGCGCACGTCGAGCAGACCGAACATGTCGAGAAGTTCGTCGCCGCGGCGGGCGAACTCCCGCTCCTCGCGGTCGAACCCGCCGAGTTGCAGCACCGAGCGGAACAGGCGGTGGCGCGCGCTCTTCACGAAGCCGACGCGGACATTGTCGGCAACGGTCATGGAGGGGAAGAGGCGGATGTTCTGGAACGTGCGGGCGATGCCGCGCGCGCTGATCTGGTTCGGCTTGCGCCCGTTCATCCGCGCACCGGCGAACTCCACGCTCCCCTCGGTTGGCTCGTACACCCCGGTGATCATGTTGAACACGGTGGTTTTCCCCGCGCCGTTCGGACCGATCAGCCCGACGAGTTCCCCCGGCTCAATCGACTCCGAGAAGGTGTCAACGGCGGTGAGTCCGCCGAAGCGCATCGTTGCGTTCCTGATCTCAAACAGCGCCATCACATTCCTCGCGCCAGTGGTTCTGAACGTTGTTGGTCATCTCGAGAGGGGCCGGTGCAGTCGCGGTGAACGGTGCCGCCAGCGCTGGGTCGCGGGGGAGCAGTCGCACGGGGTTGATGAAGAACAGCACCATCGCCGTCATCCCTTTACCGGCGCTGGTGGAGCGGGCTGTCTGCGACGCTTGATGTTCAATCCGCCGAAAAGCCCCTGCGGGCGCACGATCATCAGGACGATGAGGATCAGCGCGTAGAGCGGCATCCGCAGCTCGCTGAACTTGATGCCGCCAACGTCCACGAAGCGGAGCTGCTCGGGGATGTAGGTGAGGACGATTGCGGCGGCGAGCACACCCCACGTGTTCCCCATGCCGCCCAGAATCACCATCACCACGATCTCCACCGACTTCACGAACCCGAAGTCGTCCGGCTTGATGAGGTCGTTGTAGTGCGCGTAGAGCGACCCTGCCACCCCGGCGAAGAACGCCCCCACAACGAACGCCGTCACCTTGTAGCGCGTGGTGTTCACGCCCATCGCCTCGGCCGCAATCTCGTCGTCGGCCACGGCGATGAAGCCCTTGCCGTAGGTGGAGCGCATCATGTTCGTCACAACGAACACCGTCAGCGCCGCGATGCCGAACGTCCAGATGAAGTTGGTGTAGCGCGGGATGCCGTCGAAGCCGAGCGACGCGCCGAGCGGTGTGCTGTTCTGCACCACCACGCGGATGATCTCGCCGAAGCCGAGCGTGACGAGCGCGAGGTAGTCGCCGCGGAGCCGGAGCGAGGGGACGCCAACCAGCAGACCCGCCAGCGCCGCCGTGAGCCCGCCGCAGATCAGGCAGACCGGGAGCGCGAGATCGGCCATGCCGTCGTTCGGCCCAACGGCTCCACCGAAGAGCGCCGGAACGAGGTTCATCGAGACCCACGCGCTGGTGTACGCCCCAATCGACATGAACCCCGCGTGGCCGAGCGAGAACTGCCCGGTGAAGCCGTTGATGAGGTTGAGCGAGGTGGCGAGCGTCAGCGCAATGCCGATCGACATGATCACCCGCTGGTTGTAGGTGTCCTGTCCCTGGAACACGAAGTTCAACCCGACGACGATGACGAGCGCAACGGCGAGGCCGATGTAGCTCTGAAGCGTCCTGCGGCTCATACTTTCTCGGTTCCTCCCCGGCCCAGAAGACCCGTTGGCTTGAAGATCAGGATCACGATGAGGATGGCGAAGACGATGGCGTCGGCGTAGGCGGGCTCAACGCCGACGTTCTGGCCGTAGCCGACGATCAGCGTCTCTACAAGGCCGATCAGCAACCCTCCCAGCGCGGCGCCGGGAATGCTGCCGATACCGCCGAGCACCGCCGCAACGAACGCCTTCAGTCCCGGCAGAATCCCCATCAGCGGGTTGATCTTGGGGTAGGAGACGGCGAAGAGCGTGCCGCCGGCGCCGGCCAGCGCCGAGCCGATGAAGAAGGTGAAGCTGATGACGAGCTGGAGGTTCACCCCCATCAACTGGGCGGACTTCATGTTGGTGCTCACTGCGCGCATCGCCGTGCCGATGCGGGTGTGGAGCACGATCTGCCGGAGCGCGAGCATCAACCCGAACGCCACCACGAAGAGCAGGATGTCCTTGGTCCCGATGCTCACCCCCTCCATGATCGCGTACTGCGTGTTCTCGATCAGGGTGGGGTAGGTGCGCGGGTCGGCACCGAACACCATCGGAAGCTGGCCGGTGTATTCGAGGAAGAGGCTGACGCCGATGGCGGTGATGAGAACGGTGAGCTTCGGACGGTCGCGCAGCGGGCGGTAGACGAGGTACTCGATGAGCACCCCCAGCAGGCCGCAACCGATCATCGAGGAGAGGAGGACGAGGAGGGTGGTGGCAAGGCCACTCTCACCGAGGCTCGGTGCCACCGCCGCCTGCACGAAGTACCCGATGAACGCGCCGACCATGAACACGTCGCTGTGGGCGAAGTTGATGAACCGGAGCACCCCGTACACGAGCGTGTAGCCGAGCGCAATGAGCGCGTAGATCGCCCCGAGCGACAGCCCGTTGATCAACTGTTGGAGGAATTCACTCATCCGGGGGAGGAAGTAGGAGTAGGAAGTGGGAAGGAGGGGGGAGCTGGCCGTCTCCTGCTTCCCACTTGAACCGGGGTGTTCGTGCCTTACGGTGCTACGGTGCTGCTATAGGTGAACTTCCCTCCCTTGATCTCCAGCACCACGGCGGGCTTGCGGGCGTTGTGCTGTGCGTCGATCGAGATGGTGCCGGTCACGCCCGGATAGTTCTGCAACGCTGCAAGGCCCGCACGGATCGACTCCGGGTCGGCCTTCCCCTTCTCCTTGATCACCTTTGCGATGATCATCATCGCGTCGTAGCCGAGTGCGCTCATCGCGCCCGGCGCCGCGCTGTACTTCTTCTGGAAGCGACCGATGAAGTCGCGCACGATGGCCGACGTGTCCTGCTCGCTGTAGTGGTTGCTGAAGAAGCAGCCTTCGAGCGCCTTGCCCGCCGCACCCTCGGTCAGCTTCGGGCTGTCCCAGCCGTCCCCGCCGAAGAGGGGAACGTTGATTCCCAGCTCGCGCGCCTGGATGGCGATGAGGCTCACCTCGTTGTAGTAGCCGGGGATGAAGATGGCGTCGGGACTGTTCCCCTTGATCGAGGTGAGCTGCCCCTTGAAATCGGTCTTGCCGTCCTCGTAGCCCTGCTCGGCCACGATCTGGCCGCCCATCTTCGTAAAGGTCTCCTTGAAGTTCTTTGCCAGACCAACCGAGTAGGCCTGGGCGTTGCCCTGGAGCACCGCAACCTTTTTCCACCCCTTCTGGACCGCAAACTTCGCCATCACCTCGCCCTGGAATGGGTCGATGAAGCAGATGCGGAAGATATAGTCCTTCACCGTGCCGGTGCGCGGGTCAACCGTGACGTCCGGGTTGGTGCTGGCGGAGCTGAGCAGGGGAACCTTGGCCGCCATCGCGCTCGGCGCCGCTGCCAGGGTGCGGCCCGAAGCCACCTCGCCGATCACCGCGTTCACCTTATCCTTTGCCAGCAGCTTCTCGATAGCCGTCTTCGTCGCGTCGGTCTTGCTCTGGTTGTCCTCGGTGATGATCTCGATCTTCTTCCCGTTGATTCCACCCGCGGCGTTGATCTCATCCATCGCGAGCCTGACACCCTGGTCGGTCTGCATTCCGAAGGTTGCTTCGCTGCCGGTCATCGACGCAAGGTGGCCGATGCGAATCACGTTCGTGTCGCCGCTGCCTCCGGTTGTCTCACCCGGCTTGTCGCCACCGCGACACGCGAACAGGGTGGAGGCGAGGAGGAGGGCGAAGAGAAGGCGTAGGCTTTGCTGCATAGTTGGGATAGAAGAATAGCCGAGAGAGGGGAGGAGGCGTTGTTTCGGATGGAGGCCCCGCCCGATGGACAGTGGAAGGAAGAGCGCGAATCTACTGTCGTGTTGGCGATGTTCCAACAGAAGAGGTGAAGAGTGCGCGGTGCCGGGGAGATGAGGTGTGGCGGACGATGTCGCCGCACGCTGGGGAGGGCGCGCCCGCTACTCATCGCTTCTCGTTCCTGAAGCGAGCAGCCTGTAGGCGCGGTGGTAGTAGAGAAGGGGTTCATCCGGCTCGGGGCGTGAGCGGGAATGCTCTACCAGGCCGAAGACGACGTTGTGCGTGCCGATCTCCACGATCCGCTCCACGCGGCATTCGAGCACGGCAAGGGACTCTGTGCGGAGCACGGGGGCGCCCGCCGCGCTGGTGCTGATTTCAAGCCCGTCGTACTTCAGCATACCGGGAAGGTCGCTGGCGAACCGCTCGCTCAGCTCGCGCTGGCTGTGGGAGAGGATGTGGACGGCGAACGCCCCGGCGCCGGCAATCACCCCGCCCACGCTGCTGTCGCGGTTGATCGCCACCATCACAATCGGTGGGTCGAGCGAGATCGCGCTGAAGGCGGAGACGGTGATGCCGAACTGTTCCTCGCCCATCTGTGCCGTCACGACGGTGACGCCGCTGGCAAACTGGCGCAGCGCCTGGCGCAATCCCTCGGCGGGCGAGACCTCGTGCGGTTCGGGTGGATCGGTTGGCTGGGAGTTGCTGGGAGTGTCGCTCATTGATCGGGGTTAAGGGCCCCAATTTACACGGGTGCGCCGAAGAAGTGTAGCGAACACGTTCCGAACCGACTGTAACGGCTCGAACGCTTGCTCTTGTCACGGTGAGGCCGGAGTGTGCGCGTATATTTGGCGCCTCGCATCAACAAGCCTTTTTCATTCCCCATATGAACATCGTTGTCTGCATCAGCCAGACGCCCGACACGGCCACCAAGGTGGCAGTCGGTGCCGACGGCGCATCGATCGACCCCAAGGGGGTCAAGTTCGTGCTGAACCCCTACGACGAATTCGCTGTCGAGGAGGGCCTTCGCCAGAAAGCCGCGCAGGGCGGCACCGTTACCCTCCTCTGCGTTGGCGGCGAGGGAGCCAAGGAGACGATCCGTCTCGGTATCGCCATGGGAGCCGACCGCGCGGTGCTGATCAAGGACGAGGCGCGCGCCGACAGTTTCAGCGTTGCGCGCCAGCTCGCCGACGCTCTTCGCGAGATCAACCCCGAACTGATCCTGATGGGCCGCCAGTCGATCGACTTCGACAGCGCGCAGATGGGCCCCACGGTTGCGGAGCTGCTCGATCTCCCCTGCGTTTCGTTCGTGACCTCGCTGGAGATCAACGGCACGGCGGTGCGCGCCGAGCGGGACATCGAGGGTGGAAAGGAGGTAGTGGAGGCGTCGCTCCCCTGCGTGATCACCGCGCAGAAGGGGCTGAACGAGCCGCGCTACCCGAAACTCCCCGACATCATGAAGGCGAAGTCGAAGCCCATCGAGGATCGTGCGGGCGACACCTCCGAGACCCGCGTGAAGACGCTCGGCCTCAAGCTCCCGCCGCAGAAGAGTGGTGGCAAGGTTGTCGAGTTCTCCCCGGAGAACGTCAAGGAGATCGTGCGCCTGCTCCACGAGGAGGCAAAGGTGATCTAGGAGAGGTAGAGGAGCGAGGAGGAGGAATGAGGAGCGCGGAATACGACAGGAGGATGGTCTACCGGCCCTTGGTATACCAAAGTATAGCACAGACCCACAGCGATACTGCGGCAGGAGGCGGACAGGTCTCCAACGTCCTGGTCCTGTGTGTCGTCCCCCAATCCCAACCCCTAGTCAATAATCTCTACCATGAAGGTTCTTGCATATATCGAGCAGCGCGGCGGTGAGCTGAAGAAGAACGCGTTCGAGACGGTGACCGCGGCGCGCACGCTGGCCGGCGACGGCGGCAGCGTCGTTTCGCTGCTGGTGGGCACGAACGTTGCAGGGCTTGCGGCACAGCTCGCACCCTACGGCGCAACCGACGTTGTCCTCGTGGAGGAGCCGCGACTCGAACAGTACGCATCGCGTGCCGTTGCCACCGCCATCGCCGCGGTTGCCGAGGCGCAGGGTGCCGACGCCGTCGTGCTCGCCAACACGTCGCACGGGAAGGATCTTGCGCCCCGCGTTGCGGTGAAGCTCGGTGCCGCGCTCGTTCCCGATGCCGTTGCGCTCGAAGTCTCCGGCGGTTCGGTAACGGCCACCCGTCCCGTGTACGCGGGAAAGGCGCGCGTCGAGGTCTCGCCATCCACACCGAAGGCTGTCTACTCCATCCGCCCGAACGTCTTCACTGCGCAGAAGGTGGACGCCCCCGGCACGATCTCGACAAGCAGTGTGCCGGTCAACTTCAGCGACAAGGATTTTGCGGCGCGGGTCGTCGAGACGCGCGTCAACACCGGCAAGCTCGACGTTGCCGAGGCGGACGTTGTGGTGAGCGGTGGGCGCGGACTGAAGGGGCCGGAGAACTTCAACCTCGTCGAGGACCTCGCCGGTGCGTTCGGCGGAGCAGTGGGCGCTTCGCGCGCGGTGGTGGATGCCGGCTGGCGTCCGCACGCCGAGCAGGTGGGGCAGACCGGCAAGACCGTCTCCCCCTCGCTGTATATCGCCTGCGCCGTGAGCGGTGCGGTGCAGCACCTGGCCGGCATGTCCAGCTCGCGCTACATCCTTGCCATCAACAAGGACAAGGACGCGCCGATCTTCGGTCTTGCCGACTACGGCATCATCGGCGACGTGTTCGAGGTGCTTCCGCTGCTGACACAGGAAGTCCGCGCAGTTACCGGGCGGTAGCGCCGGGTGACCGACCGGCGGGCGGATGGCGGAAATCTGCCGACAACGTCGATCTGTTGCGTACATTCATCCCGAGGCCGGAGCGCTTCCCCTGATCCGTCAAACGCAGCAAGAGCATAGTGGACAAGGTTCAAATGGAGATCATCGGGCTGACCGCAAGCCCGTCGTCGAGCGGCTCCTACGCCCTGATTCTTCAGGAGGCGGGGGGCGTTCGGCGTATGTCGATCCTGATCGGCCAGGAGGCCGCGCAGAACATTGCGCTCGAAATGGAGGCAATCCGCCCTCCGCGCCCTGTGACGCACGACCTCCTCAAGGCCATCCTCGACGCACTCGGCACCACCGTTACCGAAATCATCATCAGTGAACTGCGCGACAGCATCTACTTCGCGCAGATCGTGCTGGACGGCATTGCCAGCGAGATCGACGCGCGCCCGAGCGACGCCATCGCGCTGGCAATCCGTTGTGGTGCGCCGGTGTACGTTTCCGAGGAGGTGTTGAACGAGGCCGCCGTGGAGGTGAGCGAGGAGGAAGAGGCGGGGGATGAGGAGGAGGAGACGGAGGAGGATGAGGTGGAACAGCCGAACGATGTCGAAGTGCCGGTGCAGCCCCGTTCGGTGCGCGACATTCTGGAGAGCAAGCTCGCCGAGGCTGTCAAGAACGAGGACTACGAGCGTGCCGCACAGATTCGCGACGAGCTGGAGCGGCTCCAGCACGAGTAGGGAATGTCGCTGATTCCCTCCCAGTGCCCGTTCCATCCGCAGGGATGGCAGGGCGCCTGCCGGAGCCATCTCCGGTGATTGCTTCGGCAGCTATCCTCCGTTATTCTGCCCCCCAACCCGATGGCGCACCTCTCGCCATAGCTTCACCACACCATTTCACGACCGACGAGGGACCAATGACCAAGGCCCAGGAGCCACCCGACCGCCGCAATCTCGTTGCCGGCACACCGCTCAACCTCACCGAGTCCGAAGTCGATGCCGCACTCCGCCCCACTGCGCTTGCCGAGTTCACCGGGCAGCGACGGGTCGTTGAAAACCTTCAGGTCTTTATCGCCGCTGCGCGGAAGCGCGGCGACACGCTGGACCACGTCCTGCTGACCGGCCCTCCCGGACTGGGCAAGACTACACTCAGCCACGTGGTGGCAAACGAGATGAACGCGCAGATCCGCACCACCAGCGGGCCGGTGCTGGAGAAGCCGGGGGATCTGGCCGGGTTGTTGACAGGACTCGGGGAGGGCGACGTTCTCTTCATCGACGAGATCCATCGGCTGAGTCCCGTCGTCGAGGAGTATCTCTACTCGGCGATGGAGGACTTCCGTATCGACATTATGATCGACGCCGGACCCAGCGCCCGCTCGGTGCCGATCACGCTGAACAGGTTCACCCTTGTCGGTGCCACAACGCGACAGGGGTTGCTCACCGCTCCGCTCCGCAGCCGCTTCGGTATCAACCACCGCCTCGACTACTATCCGGTGCAGGACCTCTTCCACGTGGTGATGCGCTCGGCGGAGATTCTGCGCATCCCGATCGATGACGAGGGAGCCTTGGAGATCGCGCGGCGTTCGCGCGGCACGCCCCGCATCGCGAATCGACTGCTGCGCCGCACCCGGGACTTCGCCGACGTGCAGGGGGATGGCACCGTGACGCAGGAGATCGCCCGCTACGCGCTTGGCCGACTCGACGTTGACGAGCACGGACTCGACGAGATGGACAAGCGCATCCTTCAGGCGCTGATCGGAAAGTTCAACGGCGGGCCGGTGGGTGTGGGAACTCTTGCGGTGGCGGTGGGGGAGGATGCGGGAACGATCGAGGAGGTCTACGAGCCGTATCTGATCCAGGAGGGTTTCCTCCAGCGCACGCCGCGCGGACGCGAGGCCACACCTGCGGCGTGGGAACACCTCGGCATTGCACGGCGCGGCGGCGACCAGCAGACATTACTGTGAGCCGCTGCTGTGAGTGCCGGCGTCGTTTTGCTCAGAAGTTCCGGTACAGACCGTGCTTCTGAGCAAATTGGTCCATACGTTCATCGAAGCCGTCTGGATCCGTCCAGAACTTTTCGTCGAGTACGTTCAAATACTGGACTTGCTGTTCTTCTCCAAGCTCTGTGATGTAGATCCAGCGATCTTTCTGCGAGGTGGGTACGGGCCTGTCAGGGAATAAAATCTGCTTCGCCCTCTGGAGCAACTCTTTGCTCTCTATCGCACCGATTGCTTGGAGACCTTCAACTGCGAACGAATAGTAGTCCGCCGTGCTGTCGTGAAAATATTGGTGGAAGCCGCCGTTGTATACCGCACCCGCAAGAAGTCTGGATGCGTAGAAGAGTTGATTGGCGTAGGACAAACCCGAAAAGCCCTGTTCTGACCTGTAAACCTGGCCGACGAGCCATTCCCAGTGTCGGTATTGTGGGCTTTCCTGCCATTTGCTCTCCTGTTCGTAGTACGCCTTTGAGTTCTCGATATCCTTGCGATAGCCGCCTTTGCATGGCATGCAGAGTCCACCAGTCCTTTGGGCTGTTGTGGGGAGAATCAAAGCTCCGCATTCCGCACAGGTTGTATGGGATGTCATCCTGAAAATCTTCCCACGAAGCGCAGATCTGCTGAGAAGGGAGAAATTCCGCCTGCCAGAAGCATGAGTCAGCGATACTGTAGGAGAATCGGGCGCTCCTTCACGCCGGTGGAGGTAATCATCGTCACGGGAGTTGGCACGGCCGTCCACGCCACGGCTCCGTCCGGCGTGATCATCGTTGCCACCACGGCGCTGTAGCCTGTGGTTCCACTGCCGTTCGCAGGTTCACGGATCGCCGCGATCACCACGCCGCCGCTGATGTCGAGCGCGGCAACGGGCGAGCGTTCGTTGTCCGTGCTGCTCATGGCGAGAATGGGTACGTTGCCACTGTTCCACACGCCGTTTCCGTCGATGTCGTACAGTTGCGCAATGATGTTCGACTCTGCGCGGGCCGAGTCGTAGGCCTCGAACACCGCGTAGATGCCGCGATAGGGTGCCGCCACGAGCGTGGGTGCTGTTGCTCGATTGCCGTTGACGACAAGGAACGTCGAGCGCTTCCCATCGTTCCACAGACGCTTGCCGGTGGTGTCGAGGCGCTGGAGTCCGATGCCGTTGAACGGCTTCTTCGGTGCCGTGGAGATGACCTCGAACCCTACGGTGATGCCGAACTGGTCAACGGCGATGGAGGGGTGTATCTCGTGTGCGCTTGGCGCAGAGCTGACGTAGGGGGTCGTCTTCGAGTCGTTCCACAGGCGTGATCCGTACCACGCCACGTGCTGTGCAATGATGTCCACATCGCCGGCACGGTCGCCATCGGTATACTCGATCTCGTAGGCGATGTACGCCCCTCCCGATCCGTCGGCTGCCGCTGCGGGGTGCATCTCCAGATGCTTGCTTCCCCCCACGACAACCGGGTTGCGCGAGTCCTTCCAGCCAACCGCGCCGGTGCTGTCGATCTGCTGCACCAGCACGTCGCTTCCGGTCAGCGCTCCGCCGCTCCATGTGCGCGACTCGTACACAACCAGCACGGACCCCCCCGCTCCGGGGAGGCAGGTGGCGATATGTTCCTGCCGCTCCGTCTTCGCAATCCAGAACGACCATAGACGCGATCCGTCCTGCCGCACCCGGATCGCTGCAATATCCACGTCGCCCTGCTGTGTGGTATCGTAGTGGAGCTGGTAGATGATGATGGTGCTGCTGTCGGCCAGCGGGAAGATGAAGGGACGGCGCTCGATGTAGCGGCTGCGCGCAACGTCGATGCCGGCACCGAGCGAATCGCTCCACCGATCGACGCCGAGCGAGTCGATCCAGCGAAGGCGAATGTCGCTCGACTGAAGGCTGTCCCTGCCGGGAATCACCGTTGCAAGGAGGAGGCTTCCGTCGGCCAGCGCGGCAACTGCCGGTTCGATTGACTGGCTCTGCTCGCTCGTCGCCAGGATCATCGGCCCGTCGGGAGCACCGTTCAGAACGCCGCTGCTCGTCAGCGGGTAGCTGCGTTGAAGAGTGATGCTGCGTCCCCCCTCGCCCGAGCGGTTGACGCTCACCGCCTCGTATCTCCCCGTCTGTGCAAGGAGGGGAACGGCGGAGCAGACGATCAAGAGCAGCGTCGAGCGAGCGACGAGGCGCACGATGGAACTGTACGGCATGCGCAGAGGCAAAGAGTGAGAATGAGAGAGTGTGCCGACAGATGATGTTTACTGTGTCATCTGCAGAGCAGATGAACGCGGGAAGATAGAAAGTCACAGCCAATGGGTGACGACGTTCTCACGATTTCGCGAACTCCGAACCAATCCGTCCCGTTCATGTCTACACTCCATCAACCTGATCCCGAACGACTCCTGAACGACCGTAGCGTTCTGCGACTGGTTCAAATCGCGCTCGCCGAGGACATCGGTGACGGCGACCTCACGAGCGAGAGCCTGCTCGACCCTGAAACGCAGGGACGGGCCGTTGTGAAGGTCAAGGAAGCGGGCGTGCTTGCCGGCTGTCCGGTTGCCGGTCTTGTTGCCCGCACCGTCGATCCCGATCTGCTCGTGGAGTGGAATGTGGGGGAGGGGAGTCGTGTAATTCCCGGAACCGTCGCTGGCTCCATTCGTGGCTCCTACCGCTCGATGCTGACGATGGAGCGGACGTTCCTGAACGTGTTGCAGCGTATCAGCGGCGTGGCGAGCGCAACGTGCGTTTACGTTGACCGCATCGCCGGCACGGGGGCAACGATTCTCGACACGCGCAAGACGATTCCGGGCTGGCGACTTCTGGACAAGTATGGTGTGCGCGCCGGCGGTGGAAGCAACCACCGTATGGGACTGTACGATGCGATAATGATCAAGGACAACCACATCGACGCGCACGGTTCGATTGCCGGGGCAGTCGCCGCTGCACGGCGTGCCCTGAAGGGGTGGAGGAGGGAGGAGACAATGGTGGAGGTGGAAACCCGCTCGCTCGACGAGGTGCGGCAGGCACTGGAGTGCGGCGGGGTGGACCGGATCATGTTCGACAATTTTTCGCTCGATCTTCTGCGCGAGGGGGTGGCGATGGTTGCCGGAGCAGTGGAGACGGAGGCATCGGGCGGCGTCACACTGGACACGGTGCGCGGCATTGCCGAGACCGGGGTGCAGTACATCAGCGTCGGGGCCATCACCCACTCGGTTCGGGCGCTCGACATCTCGCTCGACGTCGAGCGCCACCCCTCGTGAGAGTTCTTGAACCTCGCCGGGGAGTGCTCGAAGTGTTCCGTTATTGCAATCCGACTTCTCTCCTTTCTTCTTCACCGAGACCTACCACACCTGTACGGGCGGAGGGGGCAACCGAACGTCGCAGTCACCTGCGAGAATTTCCTGCCACACGAGCAGAGAAGCTCCGGCTAGAGACCCGAACCCAGCGGGAAGCAGGATGGTTTTTGAACGACACCCTGCTTCTCTTCCTCGACCTGCGATCAGGTGCCGAAAAGATGCCCCCAGTCGGTGGAGAGGATGACGTTCACAACGAGAACGACGGCGAAGACGAAGAACGAGGCGCCGGTGAACTGATAGATGCGCGTGATGAAGGTTGCGGAGAGCTTTGAGCGGAGCATGCGGAGGAGCCGCAGAATGATGATGAACCACGTCCCCGCGCCCAGCCCGAACCCAATCGAGTAGAGAACGTTCGCCCCGACGCTCGTGCCGATATATCCCTGTGCGTGCATCCAGGCGGCGAGTGCAATCAGCGAGGGGAGGAAGGTGGGGCTTGGGAGGTTGATGATCGACATCACAATCCCGTTCACGTAGGAGTTCCTTCCCGCACCAAGCCGCTCGGCGCGCTCCTCCTGCCTGTGTTCGCGCTCCTCTGCCTTCTTCACCGCACCGGGGTTGATGCGGATGTAGTGAAGCCCCATCAGCACGAACGTGACAACGGCAACGACCTGCACGGCCAGGAGCACCCACGGGTTGTCGACGATGAAGCTTTTCAGCGAGGTGACGAACGCAGAGCTGGCGTAGACGGCAACGAGCGTGTAGCACGCGTCCATCGTTGCCGCCCCCGCCGCTATTCCTATGCCTCGCCGTAATCGTCCGTCGAGTGCCTGGTGAATGACCGCCACGGCGATTGGGCCGGGGGGAAGCGACAGAACGATCCCGGCGGCCAGGCCGACAGCGAGGGCAATGATCATGGGGAGCGGGCTTCTGGGGGTTCTGGATCGGCGCGAAGCAGATCAGCTATTCTCGAGAACGAACTTCGAGGTCTCGGTGTCGATAGCCACCGGATAGTTGCCGGTAAAGCAGGCGGTGCAGTAGCCTTCGCCGTCATCGTGCGGGACTGCGTCAAGCAGACCCTCCACCGAAAGGTAGTGGAGAGAGTCCACACCCAGCTCATTCCGAATCGCGCCGATGTCGCCCCCCTTCTGGTTCGCGATCAGCTCTTCGCGTGAGGGAAAGTCCATGCCGTACAGGCAGGGGTGCGTGATCGGAGGGGAGGTGATGCGCAGGTGGATCTCGTCGGGACTCGCCTCCCGAATCAGGTTCACGAGCGCCTTCGATGTGGTGCCGCGCACGATCGAGTCGTCAACCACCACCACCTGCTGCCCCTCCAGCACGCCGCGAACGATGTTGAACTTTGCCTTCACCTTCAGCTCGCGGTTCTCCTGTCCCGGCGCAATGAAGGTGCGGCCAACGTAGTGGCTTCGGATCAGCCCGATCTCGAACCGCGTCCGCGCCTCGTGAATCTCCTCGTTGATCCGGCTGTAGCCGAGCGTGGCGGTGTTGCTGCTGTCGGGCACCGAGATCACCACCACCCGGTCGTGCCCCTCGCTCCGCGTCATTCCGGCCTCTTCCGCCAGGCGCTTGCCGAGCCGCCGCCGAACCTTGTCCACCGAGTGGCCGAAGATGCGGCTGTCGGGACGGGAGAAGTACACGTACTCGAAGATGCAGTGGGCCGGCTTCGGGGTGATCTCATCGATCCGGTACGAGTGGATCTCGCCGGTGGCCAGCGTCTCCTCGTCGATCACCACGATCTCGTTCGGCTCCACGTCGCGCACGTACTCCGCCGAGACGATGTCGAGCGCGCAGGTTTCCGAGGCGATCATGTACCCTCCGCCCGGCAGTCGACCGATGGCGAGCGGACGGAAGCCGTGCGGGTCGCGCGCGGCGTAGAGCGCCTGGTCTGTCATGATCGTCACGCTGTAGGCGCCGCGAACGGTGCGGAGCGCTTCGCCGATCCTGTCGAGTTCGTTCTCCGCCCGGCTGCGGACGATGAGGTGGAGGATCAGCTCGCTGTCGGTCGTCGTCTGGAAGAGCGCCCCTTCGCGGCTCAGCTCCTCGCGGAGCACGCGCGTGTTTGTCAGGTTGCCGTTGTGGGCAAGGGCAATGTTCCCCTGGTGATTGCTCACGTGGAAGGGCTGGATGTTCGCCCGCTTGACGTTGTTGCCGGTGGTGGAGTAGCGGTTGTGGCCGATGGTTCTGTCACCCACCAGCATCGACTCCAGAATCGTCGGCTCGAAGATGTCGAGCACCAGGCCGTGATCCTTGTGGACGGCGAAGGTGCGCTCACCGGCTCGTGTGCGGCTGGCGCGTGAGGCAACGATGCCGGCGGACTCCTGTCCTCGATGCTGGAGTGCGTGCAGCGCACTGTAGGTGAGAAATGCTGCGCGCGGGTGTCCGAATACACCAACCACCCCGCAATTGCAGAGCGGCTTGTCGATCTCGCTTGGGTGCATACCTTGCTGCGGGCTTGATTGCGTGTGGGTCATAGTGCTGTGTGGCTACAAAACTAACAGGATTGGCAGGCCCAAAGCGGCAACGAGGAGTTGCGCGATGGAGTCACGGTTCCTGGCGTATGCCATTTCGAGCGTGAATTGCACGAAGAGGGAGCGAGTGACCAACGACAAACGAGATAACGACGAATGAAGATTGCACTGGTTGGTCCGGCGTGGCCGTGGCGGGGGGGAATTGCGCACCACACGAACCGTCTCGCGCGAACGCTGCGGGGGCTGGGGCACGCGGTGGACGTGATCACCTTCACGCGGCAGTATCCGAAGCTGCTGTTTCCGGGGGAGTCGCAGCGGGAGGTGGGGGAGCCGGGACCGGAGGAGCGGGAGGTGGGAGCGGAGATGATGATCGACTCGCTCGATCCGCTGAACTGGCGCGCGGTGGGGAAGAGGCTGCGGGAGCGCGCCTACGACCTTCACGCCTTCAAGTTCTGGATACCGTTCTTTGGTCCCTGCTTCGGCTCGATTGCGCGGCAGGTGCGGGTGGAGGGGCAACCGAACGTCGCGGTCATCTGCGAGAACTTCCTGCCACACGAGCGGCGACCGGGAGATCGCTGGATGACAGACAGATTATTCCGTTATTGCAATCTTGCTATCACACAAAGCACAAAAGTCAAAGAAGACCTCCAGAAAACCTACCCGAGCATTCCGCAGCATCTGCTCCCACACCCCGTGTACGACAGCTTCGGCGGTCGGGTGGACGTTGAGGAGTTGCGGCGCTCCCTCGGTCTCGACGGGAAACCTGTCATCCTCTTCTTCGGCTTCATTCGCAAATACAAGGGACTCGATCTTCTCCTGCGGGCGCTGCCGGCGATTCGTCGCCGTGTTCCCGGCATTCACCTGCTCGTCGTTGGCGAGTTCTACGAGGATGAGGCGGAATATCGAGCCATTATCGAGCAGGAGGGGATTGCCGAGGCGATCACACTCGTCTCGCGCTACGTTCCGAACGACGAGGTCGCGTCGTGGTTCTCGCTTGCGGACGCTGTGGTGCTGCCGTACCGTTCCGCCACCAACAGCGGCATCGTCCAGATCGCCTACAACTTCGCAACCCCGGCAATAGTGACCGATGTCGGCAGCCTCTCCGAAGTCGTTCTCGACGGACGCACCGGCTACGTCACCCCCGATGCTGAACCGGAAACGATTGCTGACGCTGTTGCGCGGCTCTATGCACCGGGAAGGATTGCGGAGTTCTCCCACGCCATCGAAGTCGAGCGGCTCCGCTACAGTTGGCCCGCCTTTGCCCATGGACTCGTCGATTTTGCACGGGAACAGGGGGTGGGGGAGCGTGCGCGGTGATGAGCTACGGCGGAGTACGGGGTGCCCCAAGCCTACGAACGCCGCTCTCAGAGCGTGCCAGTTTCAGGAGCCTGTAAGAAGGTGATGGAGGGGGAGAGATCGTCCCGATCACTGCGTAAATTCGTCCCCGTGCATTCCGTCCTCTCCCGTGCGCTGGCTGTTGCCGTAAAGGACCTTCGCAGCGAACTCCGTACCCGCTACGCGCTGAACGCCGTGGGGATGTTCGTGGTGGTGGTGGCGACGGTGCTCACGTTTGCCACGGCACGCGAGCGTCTGGAGCCGGGAACGGTTGCCGGAATACTCTGGGCGGGCATCTTCTTCACAGCCTCAACGGCGCTCGGGCGCGCCTTCATTGCCGAGGAGGAGCGGGGCACGCTGGTTCTGCTGCGGCTCGTCTCCTCGCCGATACCGGTCTATATCGGCAAGGTTCTCGCCTCCGTCATCGAGTCGGTTGCGGGAAGCGGGCTGCTTCTCCTCCTGCTCGTTGCGCTGCTTCCCGATCTTCAGAGCGCAGACCCTGCACTCCTCGCAACCACCACGCTGCTCGTTGCCGTGGCCTTCGGGGTGGCGCTCACGCTCGTCTCGGCGCTGATTGCCCGTGCCGGCGCAAAGGGGGCGTTGATGCCGGTGCTCGGTTTTCCGCTCCTGATGCCCAACGCGCTTGTCGGCATCGACCTCCTGCGCCGCGCAGTTGCCGGAGCGCCCGTTGAGACGGCGGGGAGCGATCTGGCGCTTCTGGCGATCTACACCGCTGCGCTTGCGGTGGTTGGCGCAATCCTCTTCGAGTTCGTCTGGAAGGAATAGTCTCCGGCACTGTTTGCTTCCACACCCACGTTTCTCTCTCTCGAGTTCGCACCTATCGATCTGCCATGTCCCCCGGAGCTATCAAGGGTCTCATCTATGCTGCGAGCATCGGTCTCGGCCTCCTGTTCGGCATCTGGCCGGGGGGAACGCGCCGCGGCAAGCCTGCATGGTGGCGCTGGGGCGTTGCTGCGGTGCTGCTGCTGCTCGTGCTGGCCGCTTTCGGCATTCCGATGGGCGGCGCCGCGGCGACGGCGAAGAATGTCGGCAGGGCGCGCGGTGCCGATGTGGTGGTTCCGGTGTATGGCACCGTTCATCAACTCCCGTCAGCAGTTCAAGGATCGGATGAACTCGTTGTTGTTGACGACAACGGTGACAAAGCTCCCTTCGTGGTAGCACAAGGAGTGGATTGCAGCGAGTTGAAGGTGGGGGACAGGGCAATTCTCGAAGGAACCTACCTCGGCGCGAACGACAGGCACAACGACCGCTTCGCGTTGAAGCGTGTGGCGGCAGTCAACCCGTCGCTCGTCTTTCCGGTGGTGCCGGGTCTGGAGGAGCAGTCCCGCAATCTCTACTTCCACGTTCCCAGCGCGTGGCTGTCGCAGCTTGGCTGGTTCGTGGCGCTCTGGTTCGGCGTGCGCTACCTCCGTCGCCGCGATCCCGATGACGATATCCGGGCGGCAACCGCTGCCGGAATCGGCGTGCTGTTCTGTGTGCTGGCCTACCTCACCGGCGCGTTCTGGGCACTGAACAACTGGGGGCAGCAGATCCAGAACTGGCTTACCGATCCCCGGCTCGTCTCGATCTACGCGGTGCTGCTGATCTACGGCGCCTACTTCGCGCTCCGCTCCGCGCTGACGAACCCTGAACAGCGTGCGCGCATCTCGGCGGTCTACCTCGGCCTGCTCGCCCTGCCAATCGTCTTCTTCGTCTTCGTCTACCCGCGGCTCAACACCGGACTCCACCCCGGTTCGGAGGGGAGCGAGAACGCCGGACCGCTCGTTTCGGCGCAGGCGAACGCCATCAACCCTCTGAGCCTTGCCGTCTTTGCGCTCGCGTGGTTCGGCTTCACGCTCCTCTTCTTCTGGATACTCAACGTCTCGGCGCGTACACGGCTCCTCGCGCGCGATCTCCAGCGCGAACGACTCGACGCATCGGAGCCGGAAGCGGCGGTTCCCACGCTGCGACCTGTTGCACGCTAAGCATCGTCCCGGATCGTCTGCATACAGTCCCGTCTCAGCCCACGCGGAGATTTGATCGACTCCCCGATATGGAATTCTTCATCAACCACTCGATGTATGTGGCGCTCGTCGTTGCGGCGACGGTGCTGCTGGGCATCCTCTTCTACCTGATGCGCATCGACGCCCGGCTCCGCAGGATGGAGCGCGAGCGCAACCGGACGATATCGAACACCTAGTCCGCACTCCCCCATGAAACCCAAATACCTTGTCGGCGCCATCGCCTGCCTCGCTCTCGTCGTGGCAACGATGATGACGCTCCAGAGCAAAAAACTCGAGTACAGCGATCTGGCGGCTGCCACCCGCAGCGCCGAACGCGTGCAGATTGCCGGAACGTGGGTGAAGGAGAAGGGGAGCAGCTACAACCCCGATGCCGACGAGTTCCGGTTCACGATTCGGGATGAGAAGGGGATGGAGATGCCGGTGGTGCTCGGCCGGGGCGGTGGCGGCAAGCCCAACAACTTCGAGCTGGCTGTCTCGCTGGTGGTGACCGGGCAGGTGGAGCAGGGCACGCTGAAGGCCTCGAACATCATGACGAAGTGCCCCTCGAAGTACGAGTCGAACGCCAAGGGACTCACAACCGAGGCAGGCGGGGGATCATGATGAGTCGCCAGGGAGTGATGGTGATCGTGCTCCTCCTCTTCGTCGGGGGTGTTGCCTGGTACGCGACAAGCTCGGTGCCAACCATGAGTTTTGCCGAGGCGTCGAAGGGAGGAGAGGAGAAGAAGGGAATCGTCTCGGGCACGGTCATTGAAGCCTCCGCCACGGCGAACGAGGCGGGAGGAATTGGATTCACGATGCGCGACGCCGCCGGAACGGTCTCGCCGGTAACCTACACCGGATCGGACCCGCTCGACAGCCTTGCACTCGGCGAAGCGCACCGTACCGGGCGCACCGTGAAGATCACCGGCCACTCGCACGGCACGTGGTTTCACGCGACGGCAATTACCTTCCCCTGATCGAACCCTCACACCTCTCGACTCTCCCGACCAGAGCGACTTCATGGAGCCAGCATTTCTCATCACCTTCTGCTTCTCTGCGGCCTTCACTGCGCTGGTGTGCTACGCACTGGCGATGGGGCGCACGGTGGAGCCTGCACGTGCGGCACGCCTGGCGCTGATCGGGCGCACCGCGTTCTACGCAACGGTCGCGTCGTTCATCGCTGCAAGCGTGGTGTTGATGGTGCTGATCTTCACCCACCGCTTCGAGTACGTCTACGTTCACGAGCACTCGGGGCGTTCACTCTCGGTGCCGCTCCTGTTCGCCTCGTTCTACGCGGGGCAGGAGGGGAGCTTCATGCTCTGGACCCTCATGGTGTCGCTCATCGGCGTTGCGGTGCTCGGCTACGCGCGCCGCGCCGGCTACGAGGCGCACGTGATGGCGCCGCTCGCGCTGGTGATGAGCTGTCTGCTCGTCATCCTCATCGTCAAATCCCCCTTTACCACGGTGTGGGCGCTGGTGCCGGACCAGGCGCTGCCGTCGGATGTGGTGCAGTCGGCAACGCGCGGGGTGCTCGCGAACGGCAAGGGACTCAACCCGCAGCTCGAGAACCTGTGGATCACCATCCACCCGCCGATGCTCTTCCTCGGCTTTGCGTCGATGACGGTGCCGTTCGTTTTTGCCGTGGCCGCGCTCCTGAAGCGGGACTATCAGCGGTGGATCACCATCTCGCTGCCGTGGGTGCTCTTCGCCTGCGCCGTGCTCGGCTTCGGCATCATGCTCGGCGGCTGGTGGGCCTACGAAACGCTCGGCTGGGGTGGGTTCTGGGCGTGGGACCCGGTGGAGAACAGCTCGCTGATTCCGTGGCTGGCGTGCGTTGCGCTCGCCCACTCGATGCTCGTGCAGAAGCGGACAGGTGCCGCTGACGGCTCGCGCGTTGGCGGACTGGTGAAGACCAACTTCGTGCTTGCCACGCTCGCCTTCGGGCTGATCCTCTACTCGACGTTCCTGACGCGTTCCGGTGTGCTGGGGGAGACCTCGGTGCACAGCTTCGTTGCGCCGGGGATGTTCGTGTACGCGGTGCTGCTGGCGATCATCGCTCTCTTCATGGGGCTTGGATTCGGTGCGCTCGCCTTGCGCTGGCGCGAGTTGCGGCAGTCCCCCTTCAACTTCCCGCTCACCTCGCGCGAGTCGGCGCTCGCCATCGGCTCGGGGGTGCTGCTCGCCTCGGCGCTCGTCGTGCTGATCGGAACGAGCTGGCCCATCATCACCCCCCTGTTTGATCAGCCGAAGGTGGCGGTGGAGCAGGCGTTCTACAACAACCTCCACATCCCGATTGCGATTGCCCTGGCGCTCGTGAACGCGGCGAGTATGCGCCTGAAGTGGAAGGCAACGGAGGGACGGGACTTCTGGGGGAAGATGGTTCTTCCAGCCGTGATTGCCGCTGCTGGAACGGTGGGCGTTGCCCTGCTCGGCATCGACCGGCCGCTCGACCTGGTGCTGGCGTTCGGCGCACTCCTGGCGCTCGTTGTGAACGTGCAGGTGGGGGCGCGGATCGTGCGCGGCAAGCCGGGCTTCATCGGCGCGTACGTGTCGCACGCCGGCGTTGCGCTGCTGCTGATCGGCGTGCTCGTCGTCTCGCGCAGCTCGCAGATTGCGCACGTGATGCTGCCGCAGGGGGAGACGCGCGAGGTGTTCGGCTACCGCGTGAGCTACGTCGGCTCGGAGCGTGTGGACCTTGAGAAGAAGGACCGCGAGAAGTTCCGGCACGCCATAAAACTCGAGCGCGACGGCGAGTCCACGATGGTCTACCCCGTAACGTTCCTGAGCGACTTCAACAACCGCGAGCAGGCGTTCATGGAACCGGACATCGTCTACCACTCCTTCAACGACATCTACATCGCGCCGAAGGCAATCGAGCAGCTTGGGGGTGATCCAACGGTGACGGTGCGGAAGGGGGAGGAGGTGCGCGTTCCCTTCGACAGCTCCATCGCGCTCCGTTTCGACCGCTTCGACATGAACCGTGCCGCCTCCGACGGACTTCAGGGAATGGTGATGGAGGTGCGCACGCGCGACACCACGGCAACGCTGACCAGCTACCGACGGCTGAGCGACGGGATGACCCTGCCGGTGTCGATTCCCGGCACCGACATTCGCGCTGCGTTCTCCGATCTCCAAGTGGACCGCCAGGAGCTTGGCAACTCGCGCGCGCAGCTCACGTTTACCTCCCTATCACACCCACCCGCGCCGACGCAGGTAGCGGTCTCGCTCGACCTCTCGATCAAACCATTGATCAAGCTGGTGTGGGTCGGTGTGGTGATCATGACGATTGGATTCCTGGTAGCCCTCTTCCGCCGCCGCCGTGAGGCCGAGCCGTATCTTCGCCATGTGGAGGTTGCGCCGGCCGAGGTGGAGCCGCGTGCCCCGGAATCGGAACTGGGGCTGGAAACGAGAGGGTAGGACATACGCCCCGTTCTCCATCAACCCTTCCGCTGCCATCGACTTCCACACCGTTCTTATCGAGCGACCGACGCACCGAGCGACTTCACTGATTGCCATGCCCAAGAAGACCCTGCCACCGATCCAGCCCGTTGAGGAGCCGCACCTGCTCGACGACGCGAAGGAACTGCACGAGGAGGATCGCGTGCTGAGCGAGGAGATGAAGGTGAAGGCGCGGGAGCAGTTCCGCACGTTCATCCAGCACAGCCACCTGCGGAACACCAACGAGCGCTACAAGATTCTTGACGTCGTGCTGGAGCGTCTGGGACACTTCAGCGCCGATGAGCTGTACGCAGAGCTGATTCAGCACAAGGTGCGCGTCTCCCGCGCCACCGTCTACTCCACGCTCGATCTCCTCAACGAGGCGGGCATCCTGATCAAGCACAACTTCCGTGGGGAGCGCGCCTACTACGAGATCGGCATCGACGAGCCGCATCACGACCACCTGATCTGCGTGAGCTGCGGACACATCAGCGAGTTCAAGCATCCGGCGCTGCTGGAGATGCGGAAGCAGGTGGCGGAGAAGGCGGGGCTGCGCGTCGTGGACCACACGCTCCAGGTGTTCGCCCGCTGCGACGATCCGAAGAACTGTCCACGCAACTCGTAGCCAGCGATGTTCAGCAAGCACGTCTGGTACGATACCCGGCATCAGGCCGAGGTGTTCCTCGACGAGAATGGCGAGGTAAGCGGCACCATCGTTGCCTACGAGGGGACGGTGTTCGTGGTGAACCCGCACCCGGAGATCCTCACGGCGCTCTACCACGAGGCCAAGATGAAGCGCATCCTCTCGCTGGGTGGCGTGGTGCTCACCGATAGCGCGCTGGAGCACACGCGCGGACTGTGCGCGCTGGTGAACTACAGCCGCGGCCTCCGCCGCAAGCGACCGCTGCTCGTCATTTCGCGGCGCGGCGGTGCGCTCCCCACCGCCTACCTCAACTCCGCCTGTTCGCAGATTCTGCGGCAGACCTCGCAGTTCCCCGTCACCATCCAGACGCTGGGAGAGAACGAGCCCTTCCGCTTCGGGAAGGGGACGATCTCCTTCCTGCCGTACTCGACGGAGGAGGCCGACGCCTCGGTGCTTGCAATCCGCACCGAGCGTGGGCGCCTGCTCCACTATCTCGACGAGGGGTGCGGGCGCGCCGGCGTGCCGCCGGAGGAGATTCGTAACGCCGCCCCACACCTGGTGATCCGCGCCATGCGCTCCAGCGACCGCGAGTTCGCCCTTGAACCCACGCTGCTGAGTGAGATTGGAAGGGTGGGGGTGGAGGAGATACGCGAAGGGTAGAGCAATGGAGGCCAAGCAGCAGTTGTCGGACTGATCCAGGGAGGACAGTGATGGTGCAACGCTCCCTCCGCAAAGCAGCGCAAGACTGGCATCCGCTACGGGCTTTTCTCGTTACCTCCCTTCTTGGGGTGCTCTTCTTCATCACGGCGCCCGTTGATGGACTGCCCGAACTCCTGCTGGCACCGGCTGTGCTGGGGGTGCAATCCCTCATCGCCCTCGGTGCTGTCTATGCGGTGGGGCGGATATTGACAACAAGATCCATCAGCTCGCTGTGGTATGATCACTCCTCCACAGCGTCTGGCCTCCTCATCTGTAACTCGATTGGTCTTCTTGGAGTCTTTCTCCACAGGCTGACACGAGAGGATTCTCCCATCCTTCCATCGCCGCCCTCATCGTTTGCTCTGGCTGTCGATCTCGCTGGAGCACTCTTCTCCTTCTGCCTGGTCTTCGCCGTTGCCCACTATCCACTTCCGGAACACTCGGCAGCGGTCGATGCGAGGGATACGATTGGATAGCGTGCAAACCAGATCGAACGATCCGATGCTGTGATCGTACACATCGGATGGTGAGAGTGCCGGACCTGTTCTGTGTTGGAACAACCTTCCAGCGGCTTGTTGGATTTCCATCAACCATTGCCCGATGACTTCTGCGGATGAGAAGAACGAAGCACCCCAGAACCGACGCGAGTTTCTGGGGCGCTGCATGCATACCCTGGTCGGCATCACCATCGCCGGCGTTGTGGCGCCAACCCTGCCGGGCTGCGAGTTCGCCGAGACGTTTGGAGGCTCCCAACCAGCAGGAGAGGAGATCACTGTGGACGTTTCGGCATTGGATGCCGACGGCAAGTCACTCAAGACCGTAACGAACGCACCGGATGGCTCGCGGGTGCTCGTCATTCGTGAATCGGCAACGACCTACATCGCGCTCTCTTCGCGATGCACGCACGAGGGGTGTGGTGTCGACCGACCCGTTGATGGCATCATCGTCTGCCAGTGCCACGGTGCCGAATACAACATCGACGGCAGCAACCGAACCGGACCGGCCGTCATCCCACTGACGAGATTCGCGACAACGTTCGATGAGTCAACCCAGACTCTCACGGTCAAGTTCTGATAGGAGCGTTGGTAAACGAACAACGCTACGGGACAGTGAATGCGGGGACCATAACGAGGACGCTGGATGAGAATCCAGCGCCCTCGTTGGTTTTTGGCGGTGTGCCTCAGGAAGAGACTAGAGTTCGATATCCAAACAATCGCCTCGTGCCTCGTTGAGTCTATAAGCACTTACCAGTTTGCGTCCACCTCCTCAATCGGCCTCGGTTGAGCTGGAATGCGCGTCTGCCTACGGGAGCGACGAATCTGATCATCGCCCCGCGCGCCGTAACGCTCGATGACCCGCACACCGTTCACGTAGTCAATATTGAGTTCCTCTGAGTCCTGCCACTCGCTGCGGTTGTAGGTGTGGGCACGCTCCCGCACCATAACCATGGTTCGACGCCTTCGATCCCACCGGAAATCCTGCCTGTGGTCCGTTGATATTCCCGAGCCGATCAAATGCTCAACCGACAGTATGCCGTTCTCGATGGTAACGGGTTCTGAATTCGCGTACCTTCCGCCACAGTTGGGGCACAAGAGTACCCGTGTGCCAACCGCAACTCGCCGTAATGTGCCGTTGCCCTCGCGGAAGAGGACAACCAGCGCACGACGCTGATCCATCCTCCAAGTATTATCCATCACAGGGACGTGCTCGATGAGTTGGGACACGCCCGTACAGATGGGGTATACCAGGAGCAGCGGTGCAGCCGGTACATGGTCCAGCACCCCGTTTTCCTGGATGAGGAGAACCACTCCCTGAAGCCTGGCCTGGAACCAATCCTCCGGATTTCGCAAATCAGCACGCTCGATGAGATTGAGCATACCGATACAGGCAGAGTAGAGGAGCACCGACGGTCCAGGCGGAACGCGACATCGTGTGGCCTTGCCTTCGTGGAACGGAAGAACCAGTGCGTGAAGTCCGTTGGTGAGCCACGTATTCTTGGGATCTCGTGCAGGAGGCTTCTCGAGCAGGTCGAGCACAACGTCCGGTTGCCGATCTCCGTTCAAGTCGCCATCGATCTGGTGATTGATCTCCCAACCCCTCGGAACAAAGGTCTCAGGGGTTGTGCCTGTGATGGGAATCAGGGCTGGATCAAGTGAGGGACGCTCATCCTGCGCGTGGAGTAGAAAGGGGGAGAGAATGACGAGGAGGAGACAGGCAGACTTCATCGGAGAGAGGAGGAATGGGAGGTTCCCGAAGCCAAGTGAGGAGAGACGAGGAGCAGCAAGTCGTGGTTTGAGTTTAACCACTTCCAAAGCAACGCCGATCAGGAGATCGAACATCCCGAAAAGGTGGGGCGTTTCCCCTGCTGCTGCATGAGTTGATTGTCGAGACACTTGTGTGGTGCCGAACCACAGTCTCTTCCTGAGGCACATCACCACCCTCGAACCAATGCTCGCCAAGCAGCGCCGGCACTCTATGACGACAAGGGGGTGTCAGATAATCATTTATTTTCTGCCTTCGGCTGCGATGCTGTTTCCACCTGATGCGTTACAGGCACCGAACCTTCCTCACTCCTCCTACCGACGGTATAATCCATGCGATCGCTCCTCCTTGCGCTCCTGCTCCTTGCAGCGCACACGCTCTCGGCACAACAACGGTGGTGGTACTCACAGAACCCATCCCCTACACCGAACACGCTCCAGGATATCGCCCTCCTCTCACCGAGCCATGCCCTCATGGTTGGAGCCAAGGGCACGATTCTGCGGACGACCGATGGCGGCACAACGTGGCAGACCCTTTCCGGGGTAACGAGCTTTGATCTCTCCTCGGTTGCGTTTGCCGACAGCCTCCACGGGTTCGTGTGCGGCACCGACCAGACGCTTGCGGCAACGACGGATGGCGGCACAACGTGGGAGAAACGGCAGGTCACGGAATCCGTGTTCCTGAAACGTGTACGCTTCGGAAGCAGCACATTCGGGCTGATGGTAGGGGGGAGTCTGGTCCCAACAAGCATCATCCTCCGCACGAGCGATGGCGGCACAACGTGGGAGAAACGCCCCGCCCCAACCAATCAATCACTCAATGCCGTGTTCGTTCTCGACACGCTGAACGCCTGGGCGGTTGGCACCAACGGGGTAGTGGTGCACAGCAGCGATGGGGGAGAGAACTGGACTCTTCAGCGATCCGACACCGGAGAGTTCCCGGCATTTCATGGAGAGCTGCGGGGCGTCTACTTCCACGACAAGCTCAACGGTCTTGTGGTTGGAGACGATCAACGCATCCTGCGCACGAGCAACGGCGGCGCAACGTGGGACAGCATCCGCACCGTTGCGTTCTCCCTGCGGGACTACTACGACGTGGCCTTCACCGACCCCATGAGGGGGTACATCGTCGGAAGCGGTGTTGGAGGTCCGGTTGGCATGCGCACCACCGATGGTGGCCTGCAATGGAGTCCGTACACCCCCGGAGCGAGCGCCGCGGCCGTGGAGTTCAAGGGCGGCACCGGCTTTGCCGTTGGAGTGAGGGGCCTCGTCTATCGCAGCCTCGATTCGGGGACTACCTGGACCACCCTGTCGCGCAACGTGGTCCCCTCCACGCTGCGCGATGTCCGATTCTTCGACAGTGCTCTTGGCGTTGCGGTAGGGGCCGGTGGCCTGATCGTCCGCACCACAACGAGCGGCACCATCTGGAGCAGAGCCGACAGCCTTTCCAAGGCAGAGCTGCAAGGAGTGGCCTGTGGCGACGCGCTCCACTGGTGTGCTATCGGCTCAAACGGTACAGCGCTCTTTTCGGGGGATGCCGGAACAACGTGGAGCAGCGTTCCTTCGGGCGCCACCGCCCTGTACGATGTGGCGATGGCCGGCTCGCTCGAGGCATGGGCAGTTGGCATCGACGGAGCCATCGTGCACAGCACCGATGGCGGAGCACACTGGATCCCGCAAACATCGGGCACCACTTCCTATCTCCAGGCAGTCTCCTTTGCCAGCCCGCTGCACGGCATGGCGGGTGGAGGGAACGGGACGCTGGTGGGAACGACCAATGGTGGTACGACGTGGACACCGATCAACTCTCCAACAACGTCCGTGGTCTTCGCAGTAGAGGCGTTCGATGGAGGGCGAGCATTCGTGCTGACAGGGAACACCCTGTACGGAACAAGCGATGGAGGAACAACCTGGCGTACCCATTCACTGCCAACCGAAGGCGGGCTGGCGCTCAACATGGATTTTATCAACGATCAGGAGGGGTGGGTCACCGTGCAGTACGGGAGGGTCCTGCACACCACCGATGGTGGAGCAACGTGGGCTCACGAGCCGAGCAACGTCGTCCTCATTCCTCTCGGTACGGGGTTCTACGGCATCTCCTTCACCAGCCGCCGCCACGGTACCGTTGTTGGCACCGAGAACATCCTGCGCTACGTTCCGGGCAACACCGGGGGTGAAGAGCTTGCGGCTCCGTTGCTCGCGTTTCCGGGGTGTGGCGCCCTGGAGCAGCCAACCGCGCTTGGGCTGCGCTGGCACAGAGTTCCCGGCGCTGATCGCTACCATGTGCAGGTTGCGCGCAACGCACAGTTTGATTTCTCCGGTGGTCCCCCAACGCTCGACACGGTGCTTGTCGATTCAACCACCACGCTCAACGGCTTGCAGGCTGGCACGCGCTACTACTGGCGCGTATCGGCAGGAGAGGAAACAAACGCTGGCCCCTGGTCGGAGACGTGCGACTTCACAACGATGGGAGTTGGAGGTGTGGCAGCGAGGAAGGGAGGAGAAGGGCTTCGTGCCCGGCCCAATCCGGTGGATGGTGAGGTAGAACTGCACTTTGCCCTTGTTGCGGGGGAGCGCGCTACAATCGTCCTTCACAACGAGGCGGGAGAGGAGGTGCTGCGCCTTCCTGAACGGGACTATTCCGCTGGCCTCAACACTGTTGTGCTGCAAACGGAGGACCTCCCCGGTGGAAACTACATTGTGCGGCTGCGCAGTGCCTCGGCCGAGCAGACCACACGGGTGATCATCCGGCATTAACAACCGGGCAGCACGAGTTCATCAACGATCAGGGCGCTCACGAGGTATCTCGTGAGCGCCCTGATCCGTTTCATTGCCGCATCTGCGGCGCTCTCAACAGGAGGTAGAAAATCCTACCACCGCGCCTCAAACTTCGCGAACGCCTGGTCGAGTTTGCTTCTGAGTCGCGCCTTGTCGCTCGGTGGCAGGAACGCATAGTCGATGGAGTTGCGCGCCATCCGCTTCAGGTCAGGATAGGTCGCTCCCTGTTCCTGCACCGCTCGCGCGTACTCGTTGGTGATATCCGACCGGGACACTCCCTCGTCATCGGTGGCAAGGGCGAGGGGAACGCTGTTCTCGCTGTAGAGATGGAACGGATGCTGCGTCCCCCGCACGCCGAGGATGACGTCGTTGCTGCTGAGGCAGATTTCGACGAGCACCTTGCGCGCGGCCATCAGCTTCAGCAGCCCCGCCGCATCGTCCTCGTAGGCAACGGCCACACCGTGCCCGATGCGCTCGGCGTGCCCAAGCTCGATCGATTGCCGGATGTGGCAGCAGAGTGCCTCCGGTGGCACCATGCCGTAGGCGAACTCCCCCGCGTGAAGCGAGATGTGCGCCTTCGTGTAGAGCGGACGCAGGGTGTTGATCATCTGCATCTGCACCGCAAAGTTTGCCATCGGTGCGGGGTAGTCCTCCGGCTGCACGAGGTTGAAGCCGACGACGCGATTGTCCATCTCCGCCATCTCGAAACCGGCAAGAATCTGCGCGAACACCGAGGCGTTCGACCCGCCGCGTCCCACCTGGTAGAGATAGCGAATCGTGACGTCGCAGCCGTTGTCGGCACGGCCTCCACATCCCAGCAGCGCGCGCATCCGTGCCTCGCCGCTGTCGATGTTGCGGATGCCAACGCGGATGGAGTCGCGCAGACCAAGAGCCAGCAGGGTGTCGCGCATCGCCTGGACGTTGCCGTTCCACTGCACCTTCGCCGCCAGTTGGGACACGGCGCCGTTGTCGGGCGAGTACATCAGTTCGAGGTAGGAGAGGCCGTTCGCGGAGGCGCGGCGTGCAGACTCGGCGAGCATGTCCCCCAGGCGACCGTACCCTGCACCGCTGAACTTGCCGAACGTGTCGAAGAAGTGGTCGTGTCCGCTCTGGCCGCTCAACGTCCAGTTCCGCATCGACCAGGCATCGATGACGGCACGATTGATGACCGGGTTTGCCACGACACTCCGTGCCGGTATCGCTCCCTCTCCACACAGCGCGGCGGCGAGCGTTGCCGTGTCGATGCAGATGTCGCTCTCCACCGCCCAGCGCAGGAAGCTCTCCGCATAGATGGCACCGGAGAGATGGTTGTGCAGATCGCCCCCCTTGGGCATCTCGCGCAGGAACATGCGCAGCAGCAGCGGATTGTTCCTGATGCCCTCCATGTAGCGTGCCGTGCGCGCCTCGCCCTGTGCGTGGGCCGCGGTGGCAGAACAGCAGAGAAGCAGAAGAAGAACGGAGGCTCTCGTTGGTGACATGATGGGAGGAGGGGCTGGAATTGAAGGGAGGGGGGCCGCAGAACGCTGGGGCGATGAAGGGAGGGCAACTACCAGATCGTGTAGATCAGGATAAAGGCGGCAACGGTCATCGCGGTGAGGGCGAGGAGAAAGAGGCGGTCCACCACACGCGTCAGGAACGTTGCCACGTGCGGTTTGCGCGTGCGAAGCGCCCAGACAATCAGATAGATCGAGAGGAGGAAGGTGGCCGCGCAGGCGGCAAACATGTCGTCGACAACCGTGACAATGCTTCTGATGCCGCTGAACGTGTTCATCAGCGCCACAACCGTGATGCACAGTCCAGCCAGTGTTCCCGAGACCGAGAGGAGATGGAGCAGCTCCTCGCGCATCCAGCCGTTGGGGTTCTCTGGTCGTGGCATTGGCGTGTTTGTACTCCTGGCTCACCGCGTCGCCGCTGATCGGCAACTGATGCCTGCGCTCATACACGATGTGCATGCAGGCGCACGACGTTCGGGCGAAGAAATTCCCGACCGGTGATCTCGCTGGCAATGAGGTGGATGAACTGCGCCGGTGCCTGCTCGAGGAACTCGTCGATCATCCAGTTTTGATCGGCTTCGAGATGGTTGTGGAGGCGCAGCGGGTAGTAGCGCGAAAGCTCCGAGAAACGGTGCAGCGCAGCCAGAATCACAACCGGAAGCGCCAGCGCGTCCAACACTGATTCCCGGCGAGCGAGATACCATCGGTTCACCTGCTCCACAATGGGGACGATTCTGTTCCTGACCCGCTGATGGTAGGTGGTCAACCGCTTCATGGATTCCGGCAGGTCGTGCGGAAGCCATTGGAACCCTTCCTTGAAACGGAGGGAGACGTTCCCCCTTGCCGCCTGATCGTTCAACTCCCATTTGGGGGGAAGCTGTGCGTAGAGATGATTGTACTTGCGCTCCACCGCGCACACGATGTGTACCGCTCCGGTTGCCGGAGTGTGGGAGAAGTGGACCGATGCAAGAGGGAGGAAAAGTTCGTTCTCCGCGGGAAAAGTGAGCGTAAACGCCCTGTGAATGAAGGGGACCGCGGCCAGAAGCTCGTAGAGCGACTTCGACTGCCTTCTGCGTCCAGCACCGGGACGGAGGTATTCAGCAAGGGTCGGGAGCACTCCATCGGTCTGGAGGACAACCCGATCATCCCGAAGGTCGGGAGGCTTCCTATCGTTCAAACTGTCCTTCGGTCCAGAGACTCCGTGGAGAGGGGTGAAGAATACCCCTCGATATGTCAGCAGTGCCTTGGCCGCATTGAGTGCCGAGTAGTACGAAGTGACGGGTGAGGCGCTCGTTGAGAGGGTGCGGGAGGCCGTGAAGAATTCCTGGGCCTGGTTCCAGTAGAAGAGCGCTTGAATCGCTCCCTTCCGCCGCAGGAACAGCGCAACGTATTTCCACGGATCACTTGCCACCACCGTCGGCTCGCCGAAATCGGGATTGACGAGCGCAGAGTGCAAAACGACGGGACGCTGCTTGAGAGTCAGGAGAGGGGGAGTATCCATGGCAGTGCCAATTGATGGTGTCACGCTTCACCGGGACGAGATACTTCAGCGACAGGGTGTGTTCTGAGGTAGTCACAATAGTCGCCGAGCATCATCGAGGCAAGCGCGAAGTCCACCGCTGGATACGGATCGGGCAGTCTGGGGTGTCCACTCGTCGGCGGTGCTGAAGAACCGGCATCAACAGTGGAGTCTCCAGGATCGGCGTGGCCGATCTTCCGTGCCTGGGCTGCAATTCGGGTCATTGGTATCTCCGGCTTGTATGGCGGCAGGTGCGTGCATGACAAGGACGCGTGTTCCCCCGGAGATTCCGACCCAACCCACCTTATGCTGCTCTATCGGCAGACCGCAGGGAGAGTACGAGAAGAACGAAGAGAAGGCCCGCGGCAAAAATGATCCTTCGGGGCGCCCAGAAATCTGCATCGCCGAGTGGGAAGAGGACGTCAAGGCCGGTCAACACAATTAAAGCTGCAAGTATGGCCACCAGCCCATGGAGGAGCGCCACGGAAGAGTGCCGCTGGAAGAGGAGGATGACGGAGAGCAGCGTGCCCACAATCACCGACAGCGGCAGGTTCATAATGCTGACGAGCAGCAAGACTTCACCGAAGGTAAGATCGAAGCTATCCACCAAGATACTCCTCGAGTTCCTCCTCGGTATCGAAAAGAACCGCGCGGGCCTTCGATCCGTCGAACGGGCCAACCACACCGGCCATCTCCAGCTCGTCGATGATGCGTGCGGCGCGGCTGTAGCCCACCTTCAGGCGGCGCTGCACGAGCGAGACCGATCCCTGCTGGTGCCGCACCACCAGCCGTGCGGCCTCCTCGAACAGCTCGTCCTGCTCGTTCCGTCCTCCCCCGCCGCCACCATCCTTTCGCGCCTTGTCGATCACCGAGGGGAGCGTGTAGGGGACCGAGTAGCCGCGCTGCCTGCCGATGTGTTCGCAGATCGCCTCCACCTCGTCGGTGCTGATGTAGGCGTTCTGGAGGCGGAGCGGCTTCGGCATTCCGCCGGGGAGGTAGAGCATGTCGCCGTTGCCGAGAAGCTGGTCGGCCCCCATCACGTCCAGGATCGTGCGGCTGTCCACCTTCGTTGCCACCTGGTAGGCGATGCGCGCCGGGAAGTTCGCCTTGATCATGCCGGTGATCACGTCCACCGAGGGGCGCTGCGTTGCCACGACGAGGTGGATGCCCACCGCGCGCGCAAGCTGCGCCAGGCGCGCAATCGGCTCCTCCACCTCGCGCGAGGCGGTGATCATCAGGTCGGCAAGCTCGTCGAGAATGACGACGATGTAGGGGAGCTTTCGGTGGTCGAAGTCCTGCACGGCACTGTACGCACCATCCTCCACCTTCGTGTTGTAGTCCACGAGGTTCCGCTGCCGCACGCGCGCAAGGATGTCGTAGCGGCGGTCCATCTCCAGTTCGAGCGACTTCAGCGCCAGCACCGCGTTCTGCGGGTTGGTGATGATCTGCTCGTCGATGTCGGGGCAGCGCACGAGGTAGTGGTTCTCCAGCGAGGTGTAGTGCGCCAGCTCGATCTTCTTCGGATCGATCATCAGGAACTTGAGGTCGCGCGGGTGCATCCGGTAGAGGAGCGAGGCCACGAGCGTGTTCACCCCCACCGATTTGCCCGATCCCGTTGCGCCGGCAATCAGGAGGTGGGGCATCTTTGCGAGGTCGTCGCAGTAGACCTCGCCCACCGTTGTCTTGCCGAGAGCAATCGGCAGCCGGAACTCACCCTCACGGAACTTCGCGGTGTTGATCACCGAGCGGAGCCGCACCGTTGCCGGCTTGTTGTTCGGAATCTCCACCCCCACGGTTCCCTTGCCGGGGATCGGCGCGATGATGCGGATGCCGCGCGCCTTCATTGCCAGGGCGATGTCGTCGGCGAGGTTCTCAATCTGTGCCACCTTGATTCCCGCTGCCGGCACGAACTCGTAGAGCGTTACCACCGGACCCGGCGTCACCGTCAGGTTCTCGATCTGGATGTTGAAGGTTGCCAGCTTCTCCTGGAGGATGCGTCCGTTCTCCTTCAACTCCTCGTCGTTCACCTCCTCGTGTTCGCTCTGCGGGGTCAGCAGAGTTATCGACGGTGGAACGTAATTGATCTCCTCATCCTTCATCTTCTCGATCAACCGTCCTGCTGCGGCAACCTCCTGGTCGGCGTCGGTTTCTGCATCGAGCACGTTGAGGGTGAGGCGGTGCACCGCTGCGTTCGACGGCGGGGGGGGAGGGGGGGCACCGCGTTCGATGATCGGTTCCTCTCCCTGCACCCGCTCCGGTGCAGTGTGCGCCGGAGGAGGGGTGGCTGGTGCAGGGGGGGGTACTTCAGCGGTACCGAATGGAATCGGCTGCTCGTTCGGTTCGGGGATGTACTTCGCCGGGCGCTCCTGGGCGTGGACGGGAGACGCCGGTTCGGGTGCAGGCACCGTGCGGTTGATGCTCGGCATCGCCGGCGCTGCCGGTGTCCGTGCCGGGAGGTCGTCGGGCAGGGGAATCGAACGCTCGATGCGTGCCGGTGCCCGCTCCTCCCCGATGGTCCGGTGCATTCGGCGAACCATGCGCGCCGGCTCGTCGTCTGCCGGGGTATCGTGGACGATGCGCGTTGCCCCCCCTCCCGCAGCAGCGAGTGCCGGGCTGCCGGGGAGGTTGCTCCCCTCATCCGAACCCTCGGTTCCGCGCAGCACGCGGTAGAGGCGTGCGTAGGCTGCGGTGCCCCACTCGCGCGCAACCTTCCAGTAGTGTTGCAGGCGCGCAAGTGCCGTGGGCACATCGCTGTTGGTGGCAAAGAGGATGAGCAGGAACAGCGAGACGGTGATGACAAGGAACGCCCCCGCCGAACCGACCAGCCGGCCCAGCGCCGAGGCGAGAAAGAGACCGATGGCGCCGCTCCACTCGTTGGAGGGGTGGAACATCCAGGAGACCCCCTGCATCGTTCCGAAGAACGCGCCGATCAGGATTGCCGCGCCGAGCACATAGAGTGTGAGGCGGCCCACGCGACGGTAGCCGTTGCCGTTGAAGAGGGCAAGACCCCACAGCGCCATCAGCACCGGGAGGGCGAGCATCGCGTAGCCGGCGGTGCCGTTGTAGAGTGCGTTGGCAATCCACGCGCCGATCAGTCCCAGCCAGTTCTCGGTGGTGTCGGCGCGCGCGGCAAGCGAGGGGTCGTTGCGAAGGACCATGCCGAGATCGCGCACGCGCAGGTCGGCGTTCGCCTGGTCGTGCGGCGTGTAGCTCACGAGCGCGAGCAGCAGGAGCAGCGCCGCAAGCAGCACCACCACCGAGGTTACCTCGCGCAGACGCTTGTCGCTGAGCACGCCCTCCAGGTTCGGTTCGGGGGGCGTGGAGCCTGTCCGCGCTCGCGGAGCGCGGCGACGCGGAGCCGAAGCCTTCGCTGCGCCGCCGTCGCTTGCCGTGCGTGCCGAACGTCGGGGCGATGCCGAACCCTTTACGCGCTGGACGACGATCTCTTCGTCGTGATCAATAATCTCGTTCATCGTTCAAGCTGTTGGTTCACGTTCCCCTGTGCAATGGCGGGGGAGGGGAGAGGTGCGATAACGAAACCGCGGTCCGAGAGGATCGGGACAGCGGTGCATCGATCCACCTCCGCACAGAAATCAACGTCTGCCCCAAACCCGAGGCGGAGCAGCGACCTGCCGTGATCTGCCCGGCCAAGCGCCGCTCGCGGATCGTTCCGGGCATCGAGCCAGGCACGCTGTGCGAGCCGGGCAGAGTCGGTCAGTACAGCCTCGCTTCCTGTAGCGAGCAGCCGGTCGATGATTGCTCCGGCACCGAGCACGTCCTCCATGGCAAGCTGTCCGTGCGTTCCCGCGCAGACCAGCGTCAGCCGCTCCGACCCGCCTTGGATGATCCAGCGCGCAACGGCGTCCGCGTTGCGGAGCGAGCCGCAGAGCACCTGCTGTGCGGCCCGTGCGTCCTCGACCGCCGCCGTGCCGTTGGTGGTGCTCAGCACCACGGTTGCCCCCCGGATGCGCTCCGGCGTATATTCGAGCGGCGAGTTGGCGAGGTCGAAACCTTCGATGCGGACCGAGCCTCGCTCTCCTCCCATCACGATCTGCCGACCATTCTGCCGCTCCTTTTCCGCTCGTGCCTCCTCCACCTCCCGCACGGTGACAACGCTCCGCGCTCCGTTCTCCAGCGCCGTCGCTATCGTCGTCGTTGCGCGCAGCACGTCGATCACCACCGCCACACCCTCGGCGAGGAGGTGGTCGCCCCGGAGGGATGAGGGGAGCAGATGGGCGTTGATATGCACGATATACTCTCGTATGACCGTGGCAATATTGGCGTTGCGCCCACACTGCCAAAGAAGAATCAAGTTGAAGTGCAGAGTTCTTTACTTCAATCGTGACTTCAAGTCGTTTCCGCCAACGCTGTGCTCCTTGAAGCGTTGAATGCGCAACACTCCAACAATCCATTGATGACCATCGAACCCCGGAATCATCCAATCGACCTCAGAAGCGACACGGTCACTCGGCCAACCGAGGCGATGCGCCGGGCGATGGCCGAGGCTGCTGTCGGCGATGACGTCTACAGCGAGGACCCAACGATCGAGCGGCTTGAGCGGACCGTGGCGGAACTGCTCGGCAAGGAGGCGGCGTTGTTCGTTCCCACCGGGGTGATGAGCAACCAGCTCTGCCTGAAGGTGCTCACACGGCCCGGCGACGAGGTGCTGCTGGGATCGTTCAGCCACATCTTCAACTACGAGACGGCGGCTCCTGCCGTACTCTCCGGCGTGCAACTGCACACGCTCGACGACGCCGACGGCGCACCCGATCCTGACGATGTGGCGGCGGCGGTACGCGAAGCGGTCTACTACATGCCGCGCACCGCCGTGCTGGCGCTGGAGCAGACGCACAATCGCACCGGCGGACGGGTCATTCCGCTGGAGCGGATTGAACGGTTTGGCGAGGTTGCGCGCGAGCACGGCCTTGCCTTCCACCTCGATGGCGCACGGTTGTGGAACGCCTGTGAGGCAACCGGCGTGGAGCCGGCACGCTACGCCTCGTTCTTCGATACGGTGTCGGTGTGCCTCTCCAAGGGACTCGGCGCGCCCGTCGGTTCGGTGATGGCGGCCTCGCGCGAAAGGGTCGAGATGGCGCGGCACTACAGGAAGATGTGGGGAGGAGGGTGGCGGCAGGCGGGGATTCTGGCGGCGGCGGGCCTGCACGCGCTCGAACACCATCGCGCCGGCCTTGTGCAGGATCACCGCAACGCTCGCACCTTCTACGACGCACTCCAGAGCTGCTCCGCCATACTTCTTGACGCACCACCGGAAACGAACATCGTGGTCTTCGGTGTTCAGGGTGGTGGGGTCGAGGAGCTTGCGCAGCAGCTTGCCCGGCGTGGCGTGTTGATCTCCGCTGCGTTCAAGGGACGGCTCCGCGCGGTGTTCCACCGCGATGCAACCGGGCAGGATGCGCTTGCCGCTGCGGAGGCGATTCGCGGGGCACTTCCCGGCGCACACTGAACAGTGGGTGTCCGCGCTCTTCCCGGCCTCCCTGTAACTTCTGATCCCTGTCTCTCAATCTCTACCCCACTCCGTACCCCATGCCTTCCACCATTCTCTGCTGGTATCACTCCCCCTGCAACGATGGTTCCGCCGCCGCCGCCGCGCTCGAGCACCGAATCATCAAGGACTACGAGCAGAGGGGGGAGGAAACTCCCAGCATCGAGTTCGTCCCCTTCACCCACGGCCTGAGCTGGGACGATCCGCTCAAGCGGGAGTGGATCGAGACAAACATCACTCCTGACAATCCAGTCGTGGCAATCTACTTCGTTGACATCGCTATCTCTGCGGTGCGGATGAAGCAGGTGCTGGAGCATCTGCGCTCGATGGAGCGGCTGGGTGCCGAGGCAGTTCCGATTGTGTGCATCGACCACCACCAGTCGGCGCTGGACCGCTCCGAGGAGATCGGCAGCTACTGCACCGACATGGACATCCGCATCGCCCCCGGCATGAGCGGCGCAACGCTCGCCTGGAGCTACTTCGACTCCCGCTTGGGTCGAACCGAGCCGATGCCGGAACTGCTCCGCTACGTTGCCGATCAGGACTTGTGGGAGTGGAAGCTCGAGAACTCCGAGGTGATCAACGCCTCGTTGAACACACTCGACGGCAGGGTCGGTTCGATGCGCGACGAGCTGAACGCGTGGATGGCCGATCCCGAGGGGAGGCTGCGCTACCATATGCAGCGGGGTGAGGGGATCACGGCGCTTGTGGACCAGCAGGTGCGCAAGGCGGCAATCCACGCACAGGCGCACAGGATGGCGACAGGAACCATGCTTCTGGTTGCAAACGCAACGTCCTTTACCTCCGAACTCGGCAACTTCCTCTGTACCGAACACGACGAAGCGCCGAACGCCGTGGCGCTGCTCTACACGGTGCAGCAGGACTGGGTGGTGCGCTGTTCCGTGCGCTCGATTGCCGGCGGTGCGGTAACAGCGCGAATGATCGCCGAGCGCTACGGCGGCGGCGGACACGAGCACGCGGCGGGCTGCCGGTTCTCCTCGATCAAGGCGTTCCGCGCGGCGCTTGTGGAGCTGGCTTCGGTGCCGCTTCGTGGCGCGTCTGTATCGTGACGCTGCGACTGTAGAAGCGACCTTCGGGGAGAGCGTTATCGTACAGGTCGCTGCGCTCTCCCTGCCCCACAACGTTCCCGACGGCAACGCCGCGCAGCTCCCGCGCAACATTCATCGCGCGGGAGCGTGACAGTTCGAGGTTGTGGCTCTCAAGGCCGAGCACATCGGTGGTGCCGAACACCGAGGCGTTCGTTGTGCTGTCGTACCGCTCCTCCACCAGCCGCAGGATGCTGCGATGTTCCGCACGGAGCGCCGCGCTGTTGAAGTCGAAAAGAATGAGAGAGTACGTTCCTTCTCCGTAGGTCATCCGCGTGTTGCTCGCAATGCGCCGAACCTGGAGCCTGGCCGGTGCAGCCTCGATTGGCTCCCCAACACCGTCAACCGATACGGTTGCCCGCGCCTCGAGCGCAGCGTCGATTGCGGGGAGCAGCACCCCTTCCGCCGACTCCACGACCACCGTTGCGCCGTGCTGCTCGCCCATCCCGGAGCCTCCGAGTTCGAGATTCCACGAGCGCGGTGGACGGTCTCCTGCAAGCTCCACCTCGATTGCCGGCACGGTGCGCCAAATCACCGTGTCGGTAAAGATGATCGGTGCAGTAATCGCCGCCACATCGCTCGAGAACTCCACCCGCCTGTTCTCCTGCGCTCCTTCGGGCGTCTCCTCGTTGCTTGGCGTTGCCGGTGCCTGGCGAAGCTGGATTCGCATCCGGTCGGCGGCGATCCCCCAGCGGTCACGCAGATAGCTGGAGGCCAGATCGGCACGCCGTTCGGCGAGCGTGGATTGCGGCGTCCTGGTCTGGTCCGGCTGGCAGGCGGTAATCGTCAGGTGCGCCGCAGGATATTCCCGGAGCCGTTCGCCGAGAATGTCGAGCAGGTTGTGGTAGATGCCGAGCGTTGAACTCTCCCGGAGATCGAGGTAGGTGAAGGCGCTCGCCTCTTCCGGGGTGCGCAGGCGGTAGCGCTCCGGCAGCGACGCCGAAAGGGAGTCGAAGAAGAGGTAGGGAAGCAGAGGGTGGAGGCGGGTGTTCAACTCCCGCTCCTCGACAACCGTTGCCGTTGTGCTTCGGGTGCCGTTCGAGTCAATCGCACGCAGTGCGAGCCGATAGGCGGGAGGAACGGGAGGGGGAGAGGCGGTTTCGACAGGAACGATCGCCGGCGATGGCTCCGTGTGAGGTGTATGGGAGATGCCGAGCGTCAGGGCAACCTGGGCAGCGCCGAGGCCCAGCCCCGGCGTGATGCTGCCGAAGGCCACCGACCCTTCAAGACCAAGACGCCACCTCCACTCCCGTGCGAACGGCAGGGTGTAGCGTGCGCCGAGCGCCGCCGCCGGCACGATACGTCCTCCATCCTCTGCATCCCCGGCTGCGTAGTGCTGCACCTGCCCGCCACCGCTCACGAACTCCGCCGTCGCCGGCTCCACGATCTCCTCGCGGACGTCGTAGTGCGTTGCCGCAGCAACCCACCACAACTCCGGTCCTCCCTGCACGGTGAAGGGGACGCCGGCGAACGGCTGCCAGGAGAGCTGGGGACGAACGGCAAGGTCGAGCGCACCGATGTCGGCAACGTGCCGGGTAGTGGCAGGAACGATGGAGCCGTCCGGGAGGCGGATCGATGCGGGATCGACGCAGGTATAGCTGAGCGCGGCGGCGGTCATCCTCGCCTCGATGATTCCTCCAAGAGAGAAGTTCTCCCCGATCTCCCAGCGTCCGCCAAGACCTGCAAGAAGCGTACGGCCCCAGCCCTCGGTGAACTGCCCACACGTGGTTGACGATGTGAGCGTTCCATCCCGGTTTGCAGCAAAGGCGGCGCGCAGGCCCCGTACTCCGATGCCGAGATACGCCTCGTACTCGGAACCGGATGGTGCGTTGGATCGGTCCTGTCCCCGCAGGGGAAGCGTGCCGGCCAGCACCAGAAGGATCACAATCCAGGGCGCAGAACGGCTATCGCACATGAACAATCGTCGTCTCCCGCCGTTGCAGTCCGATTGTCATCCGGCAGGTGTAGCGTCCCGGTGGAAGCCCACGTCCTTCGAGCGTCGCCCGCCGCCGTCCCGCTGGCTCGAACCCGCTGACCAACGTCGTCGTTTCCCGTCCCCGCTCGTCTATCAGCACGATGCGCACGTCGCCGGCAAACGGCGTCTCGTACTCGATCACCGTCTGGTCGGTGAAGGGGTTGGGGGCCGCAGGGCGCAGCGCGACGCCGTTGGTGATCCGCAGGAGCCGTCCGTAGGCGTCGCAGTAGTCGGCAAGGGCAAACATTCCGTTGCCGGCCAGGTAGGCGGCACGCACTCCAACGACGGTATCGGGCCGCAGGGTAATTGGCGAAGAGACCTGGTCGCCGCGCAGCACCTCGCACTCGATGAGAAGGAAGCTGTCCTGCATTGCCGGAAGCGGGGAGGAGGAGCCGATGGCCTCAACGCGTACCGTTGCGCTGTCGCTGCTGGTGGTGCGTTCAACCAGCGATACGCGCCAGGTTCCGGCGTGTGCCGGGTTGACCCGCACCGCGCGCAGTTCGAGGAGCCGTGCCTCGACACCGACCCGGAGATCGAACCGCGTGGGTCGCGGCCCGTTTCGCGAGACAAGACGAACCGGAAGCTCGACCTGCGTTCCCCAGCGTCCAACGGTTGTGTCCGCCGTCAACGAGATCAGGGCACGCTCCTCCGCGGCAACTGCCACGGCGTGCAGGGGGATGCGGAGCGTATCGACGCACGGTTCAACGATGCGGAGGGCAATGGTGCCGTTGACCGTGCCCTGGGCGTTCATCGTTACCGAGACGGGGAGTTTCCCGACCTCCGCCGGAGTGAAGCGCACCCCCGCAACGCTGCCGAGAACGATCGCTGCGGAAGCATTGTCCACATCCTCCAGCCAGGCCTCTCCGGCCGTAATGACTGTTGACCCCGTGTTCTGTACGGTTGCCGCGCCGCTTCCTGTCTCTCCAACCGCCATCGTATCGATCACCACCTCGCCAAGCTCCCACCGGGTCGGCTCGTATCGAACGAGCAACTGGAACTCCTGCACAACACCACAGCGCACGCTGCGCACCGTTACGGTGCCGATGCTGCTGCCGCTATCGGCCAGCGCTCCCTCGACCGAAATTCTCCCCGACGAATCGGGTGCAAGGGCAAACTGCGGGGCGGAGAGGAGGCGGAACCCGTTCCCCACCGCCACAACGGTAAAGGTGTCGCCCACGGTCCCGGTGTTCTCGAGGATGAAATCGATGTGGCCTGCTTCGCTGCACGACGTCAGGATCGGCAGCGGAAGTGGCGTGCTGCCCGTGATACGCTGGCCGCTGCTGTCGGAGACGCTCGTCTCCAGGCGATCAATTCTTCCAGCTATCGGGATGGTGATCCTCGACCCATCCTCCAGCACAACGAGCACCGTGTCGGTGAGCATGCCGAGCGCGCTGGAACGTACCTCCACTCCCGCCACCACCCTTCCGGCGGGATCGATGGTGTAGGGGAGGGTGGGCGTTGTGAGGAGGAAGGGGGAGGCAGCGCCACCGAGCAACGCCATCGACTCGATGCGAACCGGACGGTCGACGTAGTTGCGCAGTACGATGGAATCGACCACCGGAACAGAGCCTCCGCAGCCCGTATGCGCGCCGAGCGCAACTTCTGGAAGCTCCGGCAGGATTGCCTCAAGTGTTCCCCGTGCGAGAACCACAACCGTGGCGCTGTCGCTGCACGGTCCGGCCATCTCCAGAGTCAGCGCTCCCGCCATCTGTCCAGTATCGGAGGGGGTGGCCGAAACAACCAGCACAACCGAATCCCCCGCAGCCACATCGACCGGCAGTGCCGGGAAGAGAACCGCGAGTGACCCTGTCGGCGTTGTGTTCGAGAGACTGAGCGTTGCCGGCGTTGTCCCGGCGTTGTGGACCACGATCTGCCGCGAGCCGCTCTGACCAACACGGATTGAGCCGATCCGAACCGTGTCGGGTGTGCCGATCCGTGTGGCAACGATCCGCCCGACCACGGTGACCGTGTCGTAGAGCGGACAACTGCCGTGTGCGATCACTACCCGACTGCGGAACGGGCCGACAACGACAGGAACAATGGAGAGGGTTGCGGAATCGGAGGTTCCAGCGGCGACCACTGGCGGAAGTGCCGGGAGCGTCACGTGCGCAGCGCTGTCGACGACCTCAATCGCTGCTGCCTCCGGGGAGAGGAGCGCGGCCGCCCGTCCGATGCCCTGCAGGTGGATCGTCCGCTGCACCAGCGGAACGTCGAGGCAGATCTCCCCTGCGTCGATCACGCGGTCGTTGACGGCAAGAGTCCGCACCTCGCGGTAGCCGGCAAGGGCAATCCTCCACGGTGCGCCGCCGAGCGAATGGTCGTTCGTTCCCGCCAGTTCGAGCTGTGCCTTCCGGTCGATGCGTTCGGCCGGATCGGTGTAGAGAACTTCGACGACGATGCTGTCGCCGGGGACGATGCTGAGGGGAAAGCCTGTGGGGGAGACGATCCTGAACCGTGCCGCATCGGTTCCAACGATCCGTGCCGCATCGATTTTGAGTGGGGCGTTGCCCCGGTTGTAGACGGCCACCTTCTCGCTGCGCCCATCCCCGGCACAGGCGGTGTCGAGCACCGAGAGCGATGGCTGCGAGACGATTGTCGCGCCGCTTGCACGGAGCCTGACGGTGATGATCGTATCGATTGTGCAGGGCATGATGCGCACCCGGAAACGGCGGACGTGCTGAGCCGTATCTCCCGTGGTCCCGGTGAAACAGATGCTGTGCATGTTCCCCGGCGCGATCCGTGTCCCAATCGCCGAGGGATCGTGCTGGATTGTCGGGTCGCTGTCGAGCGGAGTTACCTCGACGATCTGCTGTTCCTCGGTGCCGGTATTTGAGTAGATGGCGCAGGTGGTCGACACCTCGCCGATCTCGACAGGTGGGAGCAGGAGGGGGGCGGCGGGTGTGAGGGTGAACGACGTCTGGTGAATGACGCCGTTGAGGTTGATCGTCCACGGGTTCACGCCGGGTCGGGTGTCGTTCGTGGAGAGCGACAGAACGTTCGTGTAGGGTCCGCGAGCGCCGCTGAACGGTGTAATCTCAACGACCAGATCGATCGACTTCCCGCTGTCGATTGCAACGGGGAGCAGCGGCGAGCGCACCACGAACAGGGCTGCACCACTGGGAGCGAAGCTGCTCGAATTGATCAGGAGCGGGGCGTTGCCCGTGTTGGTGATTCTGATGCTTCGCTGGACCGGTTTGCCGCAGTGGCTCGTATCGAGCGTGACGATCTGCGTGCTCTGGATCGTCGGCTGCACGCCCCGGCCACGCAGGACCACGCGTGGCCCGGCTGGATAGCCGGTGATCGTGTAGTTGAGTTCCGCAATCTTGACGCCGCTCGACGTGGGGTGGAAGTAGACTCTGGTCAGCCCCTCCTGGCAGTTCGGCACCACCATTGAGCCTGACGCGCCGTTGATGGCGAACTGATCGGCATTTCCTCCGCTGATTGTCCGCGCCGTCACCGTCAGCGGCGTTCCGAACGCGAAGAGCCGTGCCGTTGAGTCGGAGCTGGGGGTTCCCACGGGTATGTCCCCGAAGTCGATGGTGTCGGGCCGTGAGGTCAGTGTGTCGCCGATATACCGATATATGCCGTCTCCCACCGCCCAGCCGTTCGTGGCATCGGTGAAGAAGATGTCGTCGAGGTGGTCCAGACTGCTCATGCCGCAGCTGTACTCTCTCCAGCTCGTTCCGCCGTCGGTGGTTTTGAACGCCCGGCCACCGTCGCCACAGGCCCAGCCTTCGGTTGCGCTGTACATCGTGACTCCCCACATCACCGCGGTGGGGAACGACGTGGAGGTCCACGAGGTGCCGCCGTTCGTCGAGGCCAGCACCTTGCCGCCGCCGGTGGAACCGCAGCTCGAACCGTTGGCCGAGGCGATAAGGAGCAGTCCGCTGCTCGATGCGGTGATGTCCTCCTGCCATCCGGCAGAGCCGGTGTTCGAGAAACTCCACGTCAGCCCGTCATCGGTGCTGCGCCAGGACTTTCCCATACCGCCGGAGACCACGAACGCGCCGCTACTGTAGACGATTCCACCGACGGCAACGTCGATGGAGTGGTTGTAGCTCACGCTCGACCAGGTCAGTCCGCCGTTGCTGGTGCTGAAGAAGGTCACGGTGGTGTCGCCGCAGCTCCCCATGCCCCAGACGCCGACCTGTTCCGAGCGGAACCACATCGCGGCGCTGCCACCGTTGAGCGAGGCGCCGCTCGGCGTGATGTTTGTCCACGAGGCGCCACCGTTGGTGGTTTTCCAGAGTCCATCCTCGCCCGAGACGAAGCCGAGCGAGGCGCTGAGGAAGCAGAGGTCGCGGTTCGAGGAGCCTGTTGCGCCGGGAAGTGTCGAGGTCTGCCACGTTGCGCCGCCGTTGGCGGTGCGGACGACCGTTGCGTCGGAGCTGGTGAACCAGCCGTGTGCAGCGTCGGTGAAGAAGACTTCGTTGAAGAACCTGTTGGGGTAGACCGCCAGCTTGCGCCACTGTGCGCGGAGTGGCACGGCACAGAGGAGCAGAAGGACGAGGGGGAGAAGAGTCCAGCGGTGCCAGCGATGCATCAAGGCTCCGGGAGGCTGGGTTTGCGTCAGTGGGGACACATGCGCGCGAGGGTGGCTGAATGTACGGAATGATTCGCTGGAAGACGCTCACTCCCAGGCCCTCGGTTTCGCGCCTTGACTGCCCGGAAGAACCCGGATGGCGGAAGGAAGTTCCTACGCAGCCTCGGTGGACGTTCTGCGCCGTGCGCTCCGCCCGATCCACTCGCACAGTGCCCCCTCATCCACGGTGCCCGCCGCCAGCCCCTCGATCATGACAACGCCTTCGGCCTGGTCGGGCGAGAAGTGCCAGCCATTCAGGTGGAGAAACGCGCGGATCAGCACCACTGCGGCACGCTTGTTGCCGTCGACGAACGGGTGGTTTCGGGCGATGCCGTACGCGCAGGCCGAGGCGAGCTGGAAGATCGAGCTGGGCGTGTCGCTGTAGGCCAGAAGGTTCCGTCCGCGGTCGAGCGCACTCTCCAGCAGTCGCCGATCCCGCAGGCCCGAGGTGCCGCCGGTCACGGCGATTGCCTGTGCCTGGAGCGCAATCAGGAGCGTGGGGCTTACCCAGACGATCTGCGGGTTGCTCACTTTGCCAGTTCGCGGAACATCTCGCGGTGGGTGCGCATGAACTCACGCGCATCGTCCAGCACTTCGGCGAACTGGGGATCGTAGGGGGTGATCGTCAGCGAGTCCGCGCTGACGGTGTAGTGTACTTCATCGCCTTCGTGGAGCGAGAGTGCATCGACTGCGGACTTGGGAAGGATGAATCCAAGGGAGCCACCAATCTTTCGGAGCGTGAGCGTCGTGGTCATAGCAGGTGGAGTGGTTGGTGTGGGAGATCGTGTTTAAGATAAGTTCAACAACACGATCCGCCAACGTCTGGTTCCGACAGGATTCGCGGATTGGAGTTTTGTCGATAAGAGATATTATGTCACCTAAGACTCGAAGAGAGAATCGATCTCTCCTCCCCGTCGTTGTCGGTTATGATTTGTCCGTGGCGTTGAGCACCCGCACCGTGTCGCCCGGCTGGATCACGCCCGTCGCCACGATGCTCGTATACAACCTGCTCCACCCCGGATGAAGTTTCTGGCTTATCCGGTTCGAGTTCCCGTCGCAGAACGACCCGCGAATCGTTTTGCACGGCGCTGCCGGCGCTGTGATCTCGACAACCACCTCGTCGCCCAGCGCCAGTCTGTCACCACTTCTCAGCGTCGAGAAGTCGATACCCACGATTGTCACGTTCTCTCCGGTCGTTCCCGGCGCAATCGGGTGCCCTTCGGACTGCAGCGCGGTGATCAACTCCAGAGAGTACAGGCAGAGCGCCCGCGTCGGGCCGCCGTGGTGCCGCCGGTCGTTGTGCCCGTCGCCGACAACTCCCTCGATCTCCACCACGGCGCGCTCCACTGGAAGTTTGGGAACCCCGCCGCGGGAGATGTTGACCTGAACGATGCGACCTGTCGCCTTCATCGGGCCTCTGAGGATTGAACTTCAAGTGATTCTTCAGGAGCGAACATTGTGCCGCGTCCAAGGAGCATTGCCGAGTCGAGCGCGCGCTTTACCGCACGCATCTGCTCGATGCCCCCCTTCCCGTACATCCGTTCGAGCCAGGAGGTCTTCAACTTTCCGATGCCGTGTTCCGCGCTCACCGTTCCGCCAAGTTCCAGCGCCCGCTCAACGAGTCGCGTGTACACCGCGCGCGCAAGCACAAGTTCACTGGCGTTGCGCGTCAGAATGTTGGCGTGAAGGTGGCAGTCGCCGATATGCCCCCACGTCACCGTCCAGAGTCCGGTGGCGGCAAACTGTTCGCGGTAGTACGCCAGCAATGCGGGGAACCGCTCCGGCGGCACGGCCATATCGGTGCCGATCTTCGTCTGTCCGTGTTCGCTGATGTACTCATAGACGGCTGAGGGGACGGCGTGGCGCACCTCGCGCAGTCGCCGCTGATCCTCCACACCCATGGCGAACCACGACTCATCGAGCAGCGCGCCGTGGGTTTCGAGGAGCGTGTACCACCCCGCCAGGAGCGCCTCCTCGCTCTCGTCGCTGGTTTCCTGCTCGAACCAGACCGCTCCTCCCTCTGCCCCCTCTGGAATCGTCGGGTAGGCGCCGCGGATCAGGCTCAGCGCGTTGCCGTCGAGATACTCCAGTGCCCGCGCGTCGATGCCTGGTTCGCCGGAACCGCGTGTGGCAAAGCTTGCACCCCGCGCATCCTGGACGAAGGCGAGCGTCGCCGATTCGTGGGGGAAAAACACCAGTCCGGCGAAGAGACGTTCCGGCAGGGGCAGGAGATCGAGCTCTGCAAGGGTGATAACGCCGAGCGTTCCCTCCGATCCAACGAACAGGTCGACTGCGTCCATGCCGGGAGCGGCGTAGTAGCCTGCGGCGTGTTTCCGCGTGGCCGGCAGCGGGTACGTTGGCACCGGCACGGCGATTGCGCGCCCCTCCTCCGTTCGCAGTTCGAGCTGTCCGTTCCGGGCAGATGCCTGTCCACGCTGCAACTGAAGAGTATCCCCGTTGGCGAGAACAACGCGAAGTCCGCGCACGTAGTGTCGCGTCGGACCGTACTTGAATGTCCGTGCGCCCGAAGCGTTCGTTGCAATCGAACCGCCGATGAAACAGGTGCGCTCGGTAGGGTCAGGTGGATAGAGGAAGCTCGCCGCCTCGACTTCGCTCTGCAGATCACGCAGAATTGCTCCCGGCTCGACCGCCACGCGCCGCTCGACGACATCGACGGCTCCGATGCGATTGAGCCGCCGCGTGTCGAGCACGATGCCGCCACGCGGAGAACGTCCACCGGCCAGTCCGGTGCCTGCGCCGCTGATGGTAAGCGGTGTGCCGGTTGCCGCACACTCCCGCACGATCTCCACCACCTCCTCGTGCGAGGAGGGCGCAACGAGCCGCTCGGCAAACCCGCCGGGGATGTTCGAGGCATCGCTGAGATAGCCGTGCAGGACGTCGGGATCAGTGCTTGAGGAGATCATGGACATAGCGAGTAAAGAGCGAATATCGCCAACGATCTCCCTCGCGGTGCTGCCGAGTTGTGACGGGCCGGTCGCTACACTGTTCGGTCGGCTCTGGTTATGTTCCGGTTCTTTGGGACCCTCACCCACACAAACGACGCCATACCCCCTGGACGGATGACCCGATCTTTCCTGCATTTATGAGATTCATTGTCCCTCTCTGCTGCACTCCCTCCCCTCTTCGTCGTATTGTCGCCGTCGCCGCCGGCGTCCTCGCGCTGTTGCTCCCGACGCTGCTTCCGGCGCAGCCGTGGGTGCGTCTGGCACGTCCCGAGACATCCCCCTCTCCCGAGCTGTACGGCATCCATTTCTTTGATGGGCTGAACGGATTTGTCTGCGGCGAACGGAGCAATGCTGGCGTGCTCTACGTCACCGCCAACGGCGGAGTGACGTGGACGCTCGTGACAACTCCCGGCAGCACCGACTCCTTCAACGATGTGGTTTTTCCGGGAAACGGCTCCACCGGCATACTGGTGGGCAACAACGGATACGTCGCTGTCAGCACCGATGCCGGCGTTACGTGGGTGGCGCACAACGTGACGAACAGCACGTGGCCTTCGGGCGGCGACATCAAGGCCGTGTACGCAGCCAGCAGCGGCTGGCCGAACACAATGGTCGTGGTGGGCAAGGCGCTCGGCAGCGGGAACGGTCCGCGCATGGCACGCACCACCAACGGTGGGGTGACCTGGACCGATATCAGCCTCACCGGGCCGGCGAACAATCTCTACGACATCGACTTCTTCAACGCGACGCGGGGTGCCGTGGTGGGGACAGGGCTGCCGCCGCGCCGCTCGTTGAGCAATGATGGGGGGATAACGTGGGAGGCAAACGCGGGAATGGTCCTGCAACCCTACGCCCCCCCTGCCAGCCTCAGCTTCTACAGCATCAGCGCCGTCCCCGGCACCGCGACAGGGTTCGCTGCGGGTGGCTATGTCGTGCCTCCCGCTCCACTCTATAGCGAGGTGCGTCGCACCCGCGACTACGGGGCAACCTGGGACTCCACAGGGTTTACGCGCGCGCAGCCGAACCCGGCGGGCGGTGTGCTGGCCGTGGACACCAATCTCGTCTACGTCTCCACCCAGAACTTCACCATCTACCGCTCGATGGATGGTGGCGCTACCTGGACGCCGGAAGCGATGCCGGTCGGTCCGCCGATGGCCGACCTGCGGAGGTTCTGCCGGATTCCCGGTGGTGAGATGTTCTGCGTCGGAAGCGCGGGAACCACGCTGCGCAGCCCTGCGCCGCCGAACATCGTCGTCTCCACCGACAGCGTGGCCTTCTCCAAGTCGTGCCCCGGCACCTCCCCAACCCGCACCATCCTCGTGCGCAACACTGGAAGCATGCTGCTGCTGATCGACAGCATCCGCATCGTGCAGCCCGCACAGCCCGACGTTGCCTACACGATCCTCCACCAGCCCACGGCAATTGCACCGAACGGCACCGATTCCATCGTGGTGCGATCGAGCGCGCTGCCGGCTGCGGTGCCGGGGTTGTATCTCGGTGAGCTTGTCGTGTTCAACAACGATGAACTGTATGCCGGCACGGATCGGGAAAAGCACATCAAACTTTCGACGCCGATCACCACGCGCCTGCTGCTGATCGACACCCTACAGGGGCGCGACGCGGGGACGGTGCGCGTCGATCCGGGGATCTCCGGCTCGATCATCCTCGGCTCGTTCTTCACCGTCACGGGCGAGTGTCCTGTCACGATCAGTTCGGTTCGGATGCAGGCCGGCACGGATTTCCGCGTGCTCGACCCGACAGCCTCGATCCAGCTCAGTTCGGGGCAGACCCAGGGGTTGTTCATCGAGTTCCAGCCGACCCGTTCCTGCCTGCGCCTCGACACGCTCATCATCGAACACAACGCGCTCAACTACCCTTCCCCCCTCAGGCTTCCGGTGCGGGGCTTTGGTGTAGAGCCGAGCTTCCAGACCTCGCCGCGCGACACCCTCGACTTCGGCGGGGTCCTCGTCGGCCAGACGAAGATCGACACGCTCGCGCTGCTGAACAGAAAAACCGGGACGTGCCTCGACAGGGTCCGGCTCGATACAATGCGCATCGTTGGTCCGAACGCGGCGGACTTCAGCGCCGGGCAGCCGATTACCAGGACCACGGTGCTCCAGCCCGACGACCGCCTGCCGATCGCGATGAGCGCGCGCCCCTCGGTTGCAGGGTTGCGTGTGGCCTACGCAGTGATCGAGCATGAGATTGGTGGGCAGTCGCCCGATACCGTCGTGCTGCTCGTGAACGGACTCCAGTCCGAACTGACAACGCTGAACAACGTCGTGAACTTCGCCACCACCGATGTTGGCGGGCAGCGCGATTCGGTCGTGGTCGACTTCGTGCAGAATCTCGGCACCGCACCGGCATCGATCACCGGCAGCCAGATTCTCGGGGCGAACCCCGGCGACTTTGCCTACATCCTGCCCGATCTTCCCACAACGCTTCCGCCAACCCCGCAGGGCGGGTACAGGCAAACGCTGACGCTTCGATTCCAGCCGACGGCGGTCGGCACCCGCACGGCGCTGCTGCGGCTCGCCACGTCGAGCGGAAACATCGACGTGGCGCTGCGCGGCAACGCCGAAGAGGCGGTTGGCACCACACGCCTGAGCGATGTGAACTTTCCGTCGACCGATGTCAACAACTGCACCGATTCAACGATCACGCAGCTCGTCATCAACCAGGGGAACGTTCCGCTGCGGCTGGACTCGCTGGTGATTGTCAACGATGTGGCTGGCTCCGGCGACTCGCTCGCCTTCCAGATCGTCAGCCCCGTTGTGCCTCCGCAACGGGGCGTTGCGCCGGGAGAGTCGCTTGCGGTCCAGATCCGGTTCTGTCCGAAGCGGCCCGGTCCCTTCCAGGTGCGGCTCAGGATCTACAACAACACCACGTTCGAGGATCCCTTCACCATCAGGATGACGGGAACGGGACGTGCGCGTCTTCTGGTGCAGTACGATTCCGTGGTCTTCGCGCCAACGCGGGTGCTGACCGTGCGCGACAGCAACGTTGTGGGCATCCTTTCCAACGCCGGCGGCTCCATCATCCAGATCGACAGCGCCGTCATCAGCGGCGCCGACGTCAACTCCTTCACCGTACAGAGCAGCCTCCCCTTCCCGCTTGCCGCTGGTGGAGAGGCCGCGCTGGACGTGCGGTTCGAGCCGAAGCGCCGCGGACAGCACCAGGCGTTTCTGACCGTCTATCACGTGCTGGGACAGGAGACGATCCTGCTGTACGGCACGGCGGTCTACCCGAGACTCGAAGTGCGTGCACAGGATCCCTCGCAGTTGCGCGTGCGGCTCGGTTCGAGCCGTCGTGTCGGGTTCACCGTGGCGAACGTTGGGGATGATGGTGGGCGGGTTGAGTCGGTGTCGATCACCGGACCCGCCTACGCCAACCCCTCCACCAGCACCATTCCCGTGACGCTGATGCCGGGCGATTCGGCAACGGTGGCCGTGGACTTCACGCCAACGGTCTTCTGCGAAAACCCTGTCAGCATTGCCGTTCGCGGCGAGGGGGTGCGGGGTGTGTACGCGCCTGCCGACACCGTTGCGCGCATCGATGGCTTTGGTGTGGCGCCGCTGGTGTCGTCGCGCCGACCACAGATCAACTTCGGGGCGCGTCCGATAGCCTCCTCGAACGACTCGACGCTCGACAGCTTCGTTGGGAATTTCGACTTCGCCGGCATCGTGCCGTTGAGCTGCATCGAGGATGTGGTGGTGGATTCGATAGTGATCGGGGGGAGCGGCGCAGCCTCGTTCCAGCTGCTGCAGCCACCTTTGCCGCTCCTGCCGCAGCCGCTCGCTGCTGGCGACACACTCCGTCCGCTCGCGGTGCGCTTCACCCCTGCAACGCCCGGAACGAAGCGCGCCGAGCTTCGCATCTACTTCGGTGGCCGTGCGGACAGCGTGCGGGTGGTCGAGTTGATCGGCACCGGTTCAGTGCTGCCCATCGCGTACGGCCCTGCTCCCGGCATGGTCGACATCGACTTCGGTCGTGTGCTCGTCACGGGCGAGCGCGACAGCCTGCTGACCCTGACAAACACATCCTCCGCTCCCCTCTCCATTGACAACATTGCCAGCGCCGGAGAGTTCGCGGTGCTTTCGCCGAGCGGAAGCCTGACCCTGGCTCCGGGCGTGCCGCAGAACGTTGTGGTGCGATTTGCGCCAGGGAGTGTTGGGCAGAAGAGTGCCGTGCTCGTTGTGCAGAGCGGCACGCTCGCTGACAGTTCCTTCCTCTTCTTCGGGGTTGGGGTGACGAATGCCCTTGGTGCAGATCCGGGATCTGTGGAGTTCGGCAACCGTGCAGTCGGGGTCATGGTCGATACGGCGGTGCTCCTTCGCAACGCTCCTCCGCTGGGAATCAGCCCCCAGTTCACCAGCCCCATCTCAATCAGCGATGTACGGATCGTGCAGGGAGCCGCGGACTTCTCGGTACTTGCCTTCCCGCCAGCCCTGGCCGTACAGGGAGAGGATTCGTTGAAGCTTCGCTTTACGGCGAACGGCCCATCCGGCCGGAAGACCGGGATTGTGCGGGTCTACTTCAACCTCCGCCAGCAGAGCGGCCAGAGTGTTTCCGACTCGCTGGACGTTCCGCTTGGCGGGGATGTCGGCGGCTCCTACGCCATTGCGTTCGATCTCGGCCCCGACCTGACAGGCAAGCCGGGCGATCGGCTCCACATCCCTGTTACGCTCAGCGGCGATGGTGCAGATGCGGCCATCGACTCCCTCCACCTGCTCTTCGGCTACCGCCGTACGGTGCTGAAGCCTCTCTCGGTGACGCCGAGGCAGCCGGGCGTTGCCGCCACGATCAGCGACGCTGCGGGAAGCGGCGTGACGGGGCGTGCGCGATTGAGCCTGCGCGGCGCGATTGTTCCGGGCGAGGTGGCAAACGTCGAGTTCGTGGTAGCGCTGGGGGATTCGCTCGAAACGATCCTGGCGATCGACTCGGTGGTAACAGGCAGGACGGACATCGCCGTGGAGCGAGACTCGATCCGCTTTACCATCAACGGGTTCTGCGACGCGCAGGGGCGTCTGGTTCGCTTCGGTACGGCGCTCCGCGTCGTTGTCACGCCAAACCCTGCACCGAGGTCGAGGACGGGGAGCATCGCGCTCGATCTTGAGGAATCGGCCCCGACGACCGTCGTGCTCTACACAACGGATGGTCGTGAGGTCCTTCGTCTCTTCGACGGCTCGGCCGGTCCCGGCGTTGTGACGCTGCCGTTCGACGTGAGCGCGCTTGCCGCTGGAACCTACAACTGCATTCTCACCGCACGGAATCAGCAGGCGAGCGTCGTGGTGCAGATCGTTGAGTAGAGCCGCGCGTGCCTCAGGCATCCTCCATCAACTTGTGCGACAACTCCAGCGGTGATTGCTTCCGCTGCCCAAGCTCGGGGAGGAGCGCCTCGAGCGTGGCGCGGCGTGTGTCGTTCCAGAACGAGCGGCGGAGCGCGCGTTCCACCAGCGCCTCCACGCGCGCCTTTTCGCGCGCGAGGCGGCGCGCCTCGAAGGCGCCGAGGCGGCGCTGGTGCTCGTTGTGTTTCGCAATGCCGGCCGCCGCCTTCTCCACGCCGCTGGCATCGGTTGCCACTGTCCTGATCACATCGGGAATCCACTCGTCGTCGGCGTGGGTGATGCGAAACGTCAGGATCGTCCTGAGTGCAGTCACGGCCTGGTCCGCCCCCTCGCGGTCGGCTTTGTTCAGCACGAAGAGGTCGGCAATCTCCATCAACCCCGATTTCATCGCCTGAATCGAATCCCCGGACTCGGGGACCAGCACCACCACTGTTGTGTCCGCCGCCTGTGCAACGTCAAGCTCCGACTGGCCGACGCCAACGGTCTCGAAGATGATGATGTCGAACCCCGCTGCGTCGAGGATATCCGCCACATCCTGCGCCTTGGCGTTCAGTCCGCCCAGACTGCCGCGCGTTGCCATCGAGCGGATAAAGACATCCGGGTGGAGCGTCTCCGACTGCATCCGCACACGGTCGCCAAGGATTGCGCCGCCGGTGAAGGGAGAGGTGGGGTCGATGGCGATCACCGCGATGCGGTGCCCCTCGGCGCGGTAGTGTGCGATGAGCTTCTGGGTCAGCGTCGATTTCCCGGCGCCCGGAGGCCCGGTCAGGCCGATACGCAACGCCCGTCCGGTGTGGCGGTAGACTGCGGAGAGGAGGCGCTCCCACCCCTCGCGCTCGTTCTCCACGCGCGTGATTGCGCGTGTAATCGCAACACGATCGCCAGCGGTAATCCGTTCGACCTGATCCTCGATTGCTGCTCCCATCGATCTGCTTGCTATGTTGTGTCCCTGTCCGCCGGCATTCTGTCGGTCAGCGCTGCTCGCCACCGAGCGGCGCTCAATTTGTGATTTCTCGTCGAGCTGCACCTCTCCATGAATTTGACGGATCGTATAGCCGCCGCCAGAACCGTTGGTGGCGTCCCCTTCTCCGAACGCCCCTTCCCCGCCGGTTCGCTCGGCGTGCTACTTGCAATGCGTGCTGCCGAAGCGCCCGAACGGGAGTATCTGATCTACTACGATGAGAGCGGCGACCGCTCCAGCTACACGTACCGGGACTTCGCAGCGCGTGTACAGCGCGTTGCCCACAACCTTCGCGCGCGAGGAGCAGGACGCGGCGACCGCATTGCCACCGTGGGGCACAACCACCCCGACACGGTGGTGCAGTCCATGGCCGCCTGGTGGATTGGTGCCACCGTCGTGCCGATCAACGCCGCCGAGGACCCGGCCCGGATTGCTTTTATCCTCGACGATGCGCGCGTGCGGCTGGCGTTTGTCAGGAACGAGTATCGCGGGGTGATCGACGGCCTCCCCGAAGCGTTGCGTTCCCGGATCGAGGTCGTTGATGTTGGTGGCCCGTCGAGCGCGTTTGGAGCGATCTGTCGCGAAGGTCAGGCGGAGCATCTCGGTCCGCTCGATGGCCTCGCCGACGCCGAGTGCCTGATCGTCTACACCAGCGGCACCACCGGCAACCCGAAGGGGGTCGTGCTCGCCCACGGCAACCTGATGGCCGACGCGGAGGGGATTGCCCGCTGGCACGGCGTCACGGGGGAGTCGCGGATGATGTGCGTGCTCCCCATCCACCACGTCAACGGCACGGTGGTAACGCTCGCCACGCCGCTCTACGCCGGTGGCGGCGTGGTGCTGAACAGAAAATTCCAGTCGGGAACCTTCTTCCCGCGCATTGCGGCCGAGGGAGTCTCCATCGTCTCGGTGGTTCCCACCCTCCTTGCCTATCTCGTCGGGTCGGATATCGACACGGCACAGTACGACCTTTCCACGCTCCGTCATATCATCTGCGGAGCCGGACCGCTCACCTGTGAGCTTGCCGAACGCTTCGAAACGCGGTATGGCGTCCCCATCGTTCACGGCTACGGTCTGTCGGAGACAACGTGCTATAGCTGTTTCCTCCCCGCCGATCTCGGCGATGCCGAGCGCCGCTCGTGGCTGCTCGATCACGGATTTCCGAGCATTGGTGTCGCCATTCCAGAGAACGAGATGGCGATTCACGATGAACAGGGCAACTCACTGCCGGAGGGTGCGCGTGGGGAGATCGTGGTGCGCGGCCACAACGTGATGCAGGGGTACTACAACAACCCTGAGGCAAACGAGGCGGCGTTCACCCACGGCTGGTTCCGCAGCGGCGACGAGGGGTTCTGGCTGGCGGATCGGGATGGAGTTCCCTACTATTTCATCACCGGACGGATCAAGGAGTTGATCATCCGTGGCGGCGTGAACGTTGCGCCCCTTGAGATCGACGAGGTGTTGAACAGCCATCCGGGAATCGAGGCGGCAATTGCCGTTGGCTTCGAGAACAACTGGTACGGGGAGGAGATCGGCGCCTACGTGAAGCGCTCCGATCCCACACTCGATGATGAAGCAATACTTGAATGGTGCCGTGCACGTCTCCCCTGGTTCAAGACTCCCAAGGTCGTCGTCTTCGGTGAGGAGATTCCAGTGACGAGCACCGGCAAGTACCAGCGCGGACGGGTAAAGCATCTCTTTGCCGAGCACCGCGATGTGCAGTTCAGCGACAGGATTCGGTCGTAGCCTCCACTCTTTCACTCTATGCTCCGCACACTGCATATCAGGAATGTGATCCTGATCGACGAGGTTACCATCGAGTTCACCGAGGGGATGAACATCCTGACCGGCGAGACGGGGGCCGGCAAGTCGGTGCTGATCGAATCACTGGGTCTTGCCCTGGGGGAGCGTGCCTCGCACGAAATCGTCCGCGAGGGGGCTGACCGTGCCGTTGTCGAAGCCACCTTCGACGTCTCCGGCAACCGCGCCGTCCAGCGTCTGCTGGAGGAGAACGGCTACGAGTCGGGACCGGAATTACTGGTGCGGCGTGAGGTGCAGGCACGCGGGACTTCGCGCGCGTTTCTCAACGACAGCCCGGCCCCGCTCACCCTCGTGCGCGCTGTTGGCGATCACCTCGTCGATCTCCACGGCCAGCACGACCACCAGACCCTCCTCCGTCCCGAACTGCACGTCCACCTCCTCGATGAGTCTGTGGGCGTCGATACGGCCCCCTATCGAGCGGGATACGGACGGCTGGTGGAGCTTCACGCAGAGTTGCGGCGGGCGGTAACCGAGCAGCACGAGATCGAGCAGCGGCGGGACTACATCATCTTCCAGCTGCGGGAGATCGACAGCGTCGATCCGCAGCCGGAGGAGGATGTGAAGATCGAGACCGAGCTGCGTGTGCTGGAGAACGCCGAGAGGATTGCCGAGCACGCGCACGCCATTCGGGATGCCCTTGTCCACCGTGAGGGCGCCGCACGCGATCTTCTCATCCAGGCGCGCCACCACCTCGAATCTCTCGTCGAGCTTGACGAGTCGCTTGCCGTGCATCGGGACGAGTGCCGTTCCGCTGTTGCGGTGATCGATGAGATCGTGCGCGGGGTCGAGGCATTTCAAGGGGAGATCGAGTATTCGCCGAAGCGGATCGAGCAGCTCCGGGAGCGGCTGGGTCTCCTCTCCCGCCTGCGCAAGCGCCACGGTGGATCACTTGCAGCAGCACTTGAAGAACGGGACAGGCTTCGGGCTGAGCTTGAGCGGGCAGAGAATATGGACGAGCGGATCGAGGCGATGCGCGTTGCGGTGGAAAAACAGCGGGCTGCGGTGGCAAAGCTTGCCGCCAATCTCACGGCCGCGCGCCGAAAGGCGGCAGCGATCGTTGAGCAGCAGGTCGGCGAAACCCTCCGCCAGCTCGGTATCAAGCACGGAGTGCTGGAAGTTCGGTTTGGCGCGCGGAGTGCAGGGGCAGAGCAGGTGACGCTGACCATCGGCGGAGCCGAGCGTGGGGCCACGGCACACGGTGTGGATGATATCGAGTTCTATATCAGCACGAACGTGGGAGAATCCCCTCGCCCGCTCTCCCGAACTGCGTCGGGGGGCGAGATCAGCCGCATCATGCTTGCACTGAAGACGGTGCTGGCGAAAAACGAGCGACTTCCGCTGCTGGTGTTCGACGAGATCGACGCTGGCATATCGGGGCGGATCGCCTCGAAGGTGGGGGCCGTGATGCGCGACCTCGCGCGCTACCACCAGATCATTGCCATCACCCATCTTCCCCAGATTGCGGCAATGGGGACGCGGCACCTCCTGATCGAGAAATCCGAGCAGCGTGGGCGGGTCGTCACCGATGTGCGAAATCTTGACGAGCCGGGGCGTGTTGAGGAGGTGGCGAGATTGATGAGCGGCGAGAGTGTCACCGAGTCGAGCCGGCGGATGGCTCGTGAATTGCTGGAGCAGTAGGAGGACGTCCATGAGAATCACTCCCCCCATCGGCTACAACCACACGACCTTCACCAAGGAGGAGCTGCGCGAGGCGTCGCAGAGCATTGTTGGAATCGTTGAGGTCAACAGAATGCTCTCAGCCTACGAGATGGCGGAAACGGTCCACCAGTACCAGCTCCGCAACGACGGTACCCCCTACATCTGGCACCCGGCGCGCGTTGCGAAGATCATCGTAATGGAGCTGGGAATCGTCGATCCAGACACGGTTATCGCGGCGCTTCTGCACGACACACTGGAGGACAGCGACATCCTGACCCCTGAGGTGCTGGAGTACAACTTCGGTGCGCGCGTTGCGCGGCACGTCGAGCTTCTGACCAAGGAAATCAGGATCAAGGACGGGCCGGTGCGGGAGAAAATTGACAAGGAGTACGCCGAACGTCTCCACGCGGCGCCCGTGGTCTGCCGCATCATCAAGCTCGCCGACCGACTCGACAACACCCGCTGCCTCCAGTTCAACCTGAAGCGGAACCCCTACAAGTATGTGGTGGAGACGACGAACCACTACCTGCCGATGGCGGAGGAGACCGAAGACCTGCGGATCCTCTACCTCGCGCGGGAGATTCGGCAGGCGATGAACAAGTTTTTTGGCTGAGACCGACGGGGTGGCCGCGAGACTCAGTTCAGATTTGGGTTGATGATCGGCAGACTGAACGGGTTCGCTGGCTGTTCCTCCGGCGGCGCAGCCTCCTCCGGGTTTTCTTCCCGTGGTTCGCGTTTGCTGACCCGGCGCAGCAGCATTGCGCTGCGCACCTCGAAGAGAAACTGCTCGCGTACCGCAGCGGCAAAGGGACTCTCCGGGTCGATCATCCGTTCTGGATGCCACTGCACGGCGAGGAGATAGGGCTTCTGCCACTGTTCCTGCCACTCCACCGCTTCGATCACTCCATCATCCGCTTTTGCAGAGGCCACCAGACCCGGCGCGAGTTGGTTGATCGCCTGGTGGTGGGCGCTGTTGACCTCGCCCTCCGTTGTTCGCACGGCCTTGGAGAGCAGGCTGCCCGGCACCGCTGCAATCGAGTGGCGGCGATCGTCGGGTCCATCCTTCTCGTGGATTTCGCTCCCGTTCAGCACCAGTGGCAGATGTGGATGGAGCGTCCCGCCGAAGTAGACGTTGATGACCTGGAGTCCACGGCAGATGCCGAGCACCGGCAGTTCGCGCTCAACGGCGATCTCCAGCGCCCTCCACTCGAGCGCGTCGCGCTGCGGGTCGATCGTGCCGCAGAGCGAACGAAGCTCCGGCGCACCGTAGCGTTCGGGAGCAATGTCGTCCCCACCCGTGAGCAGCAGGGCATCGATCTCTGCCAGTGTTGATTCGAGATCAAGCGAGGGAGCAGAGAGGTCAACGATGGCAATCTGTTCTCCCATCTTCTCTCCACCCTGCTTCAGCCATCGGGTGTAATTCGCGTATTTCGGCGATCCTGATCCTTTGCTGAGGGCAATCTTCATTTTTTTGTGTTGATTTCTTTATTGCAATAACGGATTTATAACGCTCCTAAGTTTCGCAAGTCCTCCGCCAGCAGTTGCCATTTTCAGATACGCAACCCGCTCGATTTCTCCCGTCGCCTGCTCCAGCTTTACGGCATCCTTCTCCGTGGTCACGATCCACCCCCCTCCTCGCTCTCTTCGCCTCCGTTCAATCTCCCGAACCATCGAAGGGGTGTACCGAACGTGGTCGCGGTATATCAGATGCTCCGCAACCCGCAGCCCCATCCTCTCCACTGCGGTAACCACACGCTCCGGCCGTGCGATTCCCGTGACCAGAACAACGTCTCCGCCCAATTCGATCCGCTCTCCCGTATCGAGCGCGTACACCCCTTCCGTCCGTAACTCAAGCGCTCCACCGACTCCCCCCCGTCCTCCCAGATACCGATCCGCAGCGTCGAGCACTCCGGGTTCGTAGGAGAGAAGGAGATCGGCGCGGCGGAGCGCCCCAAGCGGTTCACGGCGATTGCCGGCGGGAAGCAGCGATGAAGAGAACGTCTCGGCGGTGAGAAGCACGAGGTCCAGATCGCGATGGATGGGCCAGTGCTGGAACCCGTCATCGAGGATCGCGATACCCGGAACGTGCGCCTGGTCGAGCGAACGAAGAAGCTCTCGACGATTGCTCCCAACGGCGACAGAGCCGTTGCGGAGCGAGCGAGCGAGCATGGCAGGCTCATCGCCGATGACGGCCGGATCGGGGAGTGGATCACCAGCGTGCCAGAGGACGGAGCCGCGCGCACTCCGTCCGTAACCGCGCGAAAGGACGATAACGGGAACATGCTCCTGAAGATACTCGACGAGCCAGCGCACCAGCGGCGTTTTTCCCGCCCCGCCCGCCGTGATGCTCCCAACCGAGAGGACGGGCCTCGATGAACGGTAGACATCTCTCGCGCGCCTCCATCGATCAAACGCAAGCCCAAGCCTGTAGAGCGGCACGAACGGAAGCAGAAGAGGCCGCTCCATGCTACACCCCACCGGCCTGACGCGGAATCAGACCAAAGCGCTCGGCAACATATCGGGCAGTGCGCTCCACCGTGCGCTCCTGATAGAGCGAGCGGGCAACGGCGTCGAGTCGACTCCGAAGCACCGAGGCCATCTGCGAGTCATCGAGCAATCTCTCGACAGCGGAAGCAAGCTGCTCAACCGTTGCGTCCCCCTGAATGAACTCCTGCACGATCTGCTCGCCGGCAAGGATGTTGGGCATCGTGACCGTTGGCAGTTTGATGAACGTTCTCGCGAGAATGTACGTGATCCACGACGTGCGGTAGAATGCAACGAGCGGCACGGCGTGGAGTGTCGCGTTCAGTGTGGAGGTGCCGACCTTGACGAGCGCGACATCGGCCTGGCCGAGTGCTGTCTCCGGGTCAAGAATCTCCACCGGAAGCCCGGCAACCTCGCGAGCGAGGAGCGCACGGTCCACCGATGCGGCACGGGCAATCAGGTGCCGTCCCCTGGTGCCGATCCGCTCGATCACGCCCCGCACCAGCGGAAGATGCCGTCGCAACTCCTGGATTCTGCTTCCGGGGAAGTAGGCGATTGCCGGCGTTTTGGTGGCAGGCTCGCTGCTGCGGATTGGACGGTCGGGAAGCGACACGAGCGGGTGTCCGAAACTGAGGGTGGGAATTCCGTGCTGGCGGAAGTACTCCACCTCGAACGGGAAAAGCACGACAAGCTGCGAAATGGTTCGCGCCATTGCGGCAACACGTCCCTCCTTCCACGCCCACGTCTGCGGGGCCACATAGTACAACACCGGCACACCAAGCACGGCAAGGTCGCGGGCAAGCCGGAGGTTGAATCCGGGGAAGTCGATGAGGATGGCGAAGCGTGGCGGACTCGAACGGACCGTGTCGAGCAGGCGGTGATAGGTGGCGCGGAGGCGGCGGTAGTTGCGCACAACCTCCAGAAAGCCGACGACGTTCACCTCGTCGAGCGGAATGGTGATGGTAGCTCCAGCATCGGCAAGATGCCGCCCGCCGATCCCCCAGGCGTCAAGGCCGGGAGCAAGCGTTCGCAGTTCGCGCAGAAGCATGGCACCCAGCCGATCCCCGGATTCCTCTCCGGCAACGAGGAGGATGCTCTCGTGTGTCATTGCGGCACCCTCGATCAATCGCTGCGCGCACCGGGAATGATCCCGCGGCGGCTCCCGGCGATGAAGTCAAGGATGAGATTGGTGTGCTCGTTCGGCACAATCTCGGCGCGAATCCGCTCCACCGCGTCGCTCACGTTCAGGCCCGAACGGTAGAGCAGACGGTAGGTCTCGTTGATCGACTCGATGGCAGCGTCGCTGAATCCGCGGCGACGGAGACCGATCACGTTGATGCCGTTGAAGCTGAGGGGCTGGTTGCCGGCAAGAACGAACGGCGGCACGTCCTTCATCACACGGAAGCAGGCTCCGATCATCGCGTGTGCGCCGACACGCTCGAACTGATGCACGCCGCTCAACCCACCGATGATTGCCCAGTCATCAACTCGGGCGTGGCCGCCGAGCTGCACTCCGTTGGCGAGAATGACGTGATTGCCCACAACGCAGTCGTGCGCAACGTGGCTGTAGGCCATCAACAGGCAGTCGTTGCCAACGCTGGTGCGGCCCGTAGCCGTTGTGCCCCGGTGGATGGTCACGCACTCGCGAATCGTTGTTCGAGCGCCAACCACAACGACGGCAGGCTCCCCTGCGTACTTCAGGTCCTGCGGTGGCGCGCCAATCGACGCGCCGTTGTAGACGGTCGATCCCTCACCGATCTCGGCGCACCCCCAGATGTGGGCGTTGGGATGGATCGTCACACCGTTGCCGACCGTCGCCCCCTCCTCGACGATTGCGAAGGGGGAAATCGTGACATCCTCGCCGATGACCGCACCGGGATGAACGACGGCGAGCGGACTGATGGTTGTGGTGCTCATCATTGCGCGCTCCCATTCTGTGGCTCGGCCTGCTGGCGATCAACGAGTGCAATGCTCAGGTCGGCCTCGGCCACAAGAGCACCGTCCACGGTGGCACGCCCCCGCAGCGTAAAGGTGTTGAACCGCTTGCTCACGAGCGAGACCTCGAAGCGAAGCTGATCGCCCGGCACCACAGGCTTGCGGAACTTTGCGTTGTTGATGCCGACGAAGAAGGCGAGCTTGCTCCCGTCGGCGCTGAGCTGGTTCATCATCAGCATCCCTCCCGTCTGCGCCATCGCCTCAAGGATCAGCACACCCGGCATCACCGGCTGCCCCGGAAAATGTCCGTTGAAAAATGGCTCATTGATCGTGACGTTCTTCAGGCCGATGATCGTCTGGGCCTCACTGTCGATTTCGATGATGCGGTCGACCAGAAGGAAGGGATAGCGATGCGGCAGCACCTTCGCGATGGCGTTCACGTCCATCACAATCGAGTTGCTCGGTCTTGGGAAGCGTTTGTAGAGGCGCTTCTGCTCGGCCAGGCGCTTGATCCGCCGGGCGAATTCGATGTTGTTGGCGTGGCCCGGCCGCGCAGCCAGGATATGGGCCTTGATCGGCGCACCCACGAGCGACAGATCGCCGATGAGGTCGAGCAGCTTGTGGCGCGCAGGCTCGTTCGGGTAGCGCATCGTGCCGTTGTTCAGCACGCCGGTCTGCCCCAGAACCACGCTCCCCTCGATGCCGAGCCGCTTCATCGTGGCGTCAAGCTCCTCCTGCTTCAACTCGGTATCGACGATAACGATGGCATTGTCGAGACCTCCCCCCTTGATCAGCCCCTCGCGGTGCAGCATCTCCACTTCGGTGAGGAAGCAGAAGGTGCGGGCTGGTGCGAACTCCGCAGCGAACTCCTTCTGCAGGTTGAAAAGGCCGCTGTGCTGGCTGCCGAGCGCGGGGTTCGAGTAGTCGATCATCACCGTTACCCGCAGGTCGTCGTGCGGCAGGGCAACGAACTCCACCCCCTTCGCCTCGTTCTTGTAGTTCACCGTCTCGGCGATGTCGATCCACACCCGGGCAGCATCCTGGTCCTCGAAGCCTGCATCGAGCAGCGCCTGCGTGTAGGGGAGCGCACTGCCATCGCCGATGGGCGGCTCGTTTGCCGTCAGCTCGATCCGGCAGTTGTCGATTTCAAGGCCCACCAGCGCGGCAAGAACGTGCTCAACGGTGTGGACGCTGGCGTCGCCACTGGTGAGGGTGGTGCCGCGCGCGATGTCCGAGACGAGGTCCACATCGGCGGGAACCTCTGGGTTGCCGGAGAGATCGGTCCGCACAAAGCGAAGCCCGTACCCCGGCGGGGCGGGCAGGAAGGTTATCGTGCTCTGGTTGCCTGTATGGAGTCCGACGCCGGCGAAGGATGTGGTTCCGGCAATCGTGCGTTGGAGTGTGCGCATGGAGCGAGGGAGGAGAACGCGGAATGCAGTACGGTTGGAGCGGAATCAGAAGTGCAGCGGACGAGTTCCGAAGAGCGGTGAAGTTGGGGGTTGCCCGCTATTCGAAACTGTGATACTTCATCATTCGGAATCGGTGATTCTCTCCAGCTCCTCGATTCGCCGGCGAAGATCGCGAATCTCGATCAGAAGATCGGGAAGCTGGCGCAACGCTCCCTCCTGCCGGAGCGCGAGAGCATGCTCTCGCGCAGGGTGGCCGAAGTAGCGGCCCGGCGCGGTGATCGACTTGCTGACGCCCGACCCGGCTTCGACAATCACCCCATCCACGGTCTCGATGTGCCCAACGAACCCCACCTGCCCGGCGACCATGTTTCGCGCACCGAGCCGCGCACTTCCGGCAACTCCGGCCTGCGCGGCAATCACGGTATTGTCCCCTATCGTCACGTTGTGAGCGATATGGATCAGGTTGTCGAGCTTGACACCGTTGCCGATTCGGGTGGCACCGAGCGTTGCGCGGTCGATGGTGGTGTTGGCGCCGATCTCCACATCGTTGCCGATCTCCACACGCCCGACCTGCGGAACCTTGCGCCAGGTGCCATCGGGGAGCGGCTGGAAGCCGAAGCCATCGGCGCCGATGGTCGCCCCCGAATGGAGTACGGCACGATCACCGATGGCGCAGTCGTGGTAGACCCGCACACCGGCATGAAGCAGACAATCCGCCCCGACACGACTTCCCCTGCCGAGCGTGACGTGGGAGCCGAGCACGGTTCCAGCACCAACGACACACCCAGCCTCCACAACAGTGTAGGGACCAATCGAGACCTGCGCGCCAATCGCTGCGCTGGAATCGACAACAGCAGTTGCATGAACTCCGGGAGAGGATGTGGTGGGCGGCGGGACAATCAGCGCCACCGCGTCGATAAAGGCACTGAACGAGTCGGGACAGCGGATATAGGTGAGATCGGTGCGGGACGCGTCGAAATCGACCGGAACAAGCACGACGCCAGCGCGCGTGGCCTCGTGAAAGCGCGTGTAGCGCAGTCCGGCAATGAACGTCAGGTCATCCTGACCGGCATCCTCGATGGCGGCAATCCCGGTTACCTCGCGCTCGCCGTCGCCAACCACCTCGCCTCCGAGCCGCTCGGCAAGCGCAGCAGCAGTCCAGCGGATCGGCTCATGTATCGATTGGGAGGAATCGCTCATCGTGAGGATGTCATTGGTCAGTCGTCCTGATCGTGTTGGGGCGAGGTGTGGACGCATGCGCTCTCCCCTGCTCTCTGCCTGAACATCGCGCTCGCCAAGATAGCACGGTCGGCAATCGCGCCCCCACAGAACCAACGACCAGCAACAAATGCAGCTCTAGGGATTCGCTTCGGGCTGCTTCGGCGGGTCGGCTGGCACGGTGCCCGATGAAGGGTTGAGCATCGTGTTGGGGTCAACCGGCTGCGTGGCCGAGGGGGGCGGCTGGGTGCGGCGTGAACGATTCTGCCGTGCCTGATCCTCGGTTGCCGTGCCGCTTGCAGAACCGCCATCGAGCGAGGGAACCGTGGGGAGCGACACGGGGAGCGAGACCGGAAGGATCGACGAATCAACGCCCAGACGCTTCAGCACGGCCACCGTAATGTCCACGGCGCTGTTGGCGTAGAGAATCGGTGTGCCGCGATTGCTCTTGTCGAGAACGATGTCGTACTTCTGCGCGCGCGCCTCCTCCTCGATGGCCTTCTGCACCTTGTCGATGATCGGACCCATCAGCTTCTCCTGCTCCTTCGCGTACTCCCCCTGCGGACCGAACTTGCCGGTGCGGTAGGTTGCAAGCTTCGACTGGAGATCAACGAGCTTTGCCTCGGCGTCGCGCTTCTCCTGCGGACTCCAGAGCAGACGATTCTGCTGGATGTCCCGCTGCATCTTGTCGATGTCGTTCTCCATCTTCTCGATCTCGCGCAGCCAGGTCTGCTGCAGTTCACTGAGCCGCGAGCGTCCGGTTTTCGCCTCCGGCATCTTGTCGAGAATTGCGTCGCTCGCAACGAAGGCCACCTTTCCCTGGGCGAAAAGGGATGCGGAGGCAAGAAGAAGCGCGGCAGCTCCAGCGGCTGCGAGGTGTCGTATCGTGCTCATGGGATTATCGTCCTTGTATCATCGTTCTCGTGTCACACCAGTCTGTCCTGGCAGGCATGACGAGGAGATCGCACTTCTGTCACCATCGGTCAGCGACCAAACTGGAAGTGGAACTGCCAGCCCCCCTGGTTGTCGCGCGAGTCCAGGTCGAAACCGTAGCCGTAGTCGAAGCCAAGAAGACCAACGCCCGGAACGGTGATACGAATACCCGCACCGGCCGAGCGCTTCAGGTCGAAGGGATCGACCTGTGCGAATCGCTCCCACACGTTTCCTGCCTCGGCAAACGCAAGGATGTAGATCGGAATCGGGCTGAGCGCAACGCTGAAGCGCAATTCGCTCGACAGTTTCATGTAGGCCTGCCCGGCGGGGAAGCTGTTGCGCGTCGGGCCGATGCTCTGGTCCTCGTAGCCGCGCAGCGGTGTGGAGTTCACCGTGCCCAGCAACGTTCCACCCATGGAGTAGAACACCGACGGAGGAACCGAGCTGAGCGGACCGTACGGATGCACGTAGCCCATTTCGGTTCCAAAGTAGAGCACCAGCGGGTTGCTCTCGCTGGGGCGCGCAAGCGTCGAGAAGAAGTCGGTGCGGATTTCTGGACGCACGTACCGCGCATCGCCGCCGAAGCCCGCATAGGTAAACGCGGTGCTGAAGCGCGACCCCACCGTGGGGAACTGTGGATTGTCGATGCTGGTGCGGCTGAGCGAGAGCGTGGTGTACAGTTCGGAGCCGTTCTGGTAATAGTCGCTGTATCCCGCCGGCAGCCTGTTGAAACGGGCGCTGAGGCTGATGTCGCCCCGGAGATAGTCGTCGATCCGTGGCAGACGGCGACCAAGGTTCACCGTGCCTCCGTACTGCGTCAGCTTCGGCGCGTTGCTGGCAACCGTCAGGTCGCGCTCCTGATAGAACATGCTGGCCCCAAGCGTCGTTGGGTCATCGAACAGCCACGGCTCGGTCAACCCCAGCAGGAGCGTGCGCTGGAAGTCGCTGTACTCCACCTGGAAGTTCAGAATCTGCCCACCACCACCGGTAAACGGCTCGGTGATCGAGAAGTTGTTGAAGGTGACACCGGCCATGCCGGTCAGCCCCTGCGAACTGATCCCGAGCGAGGCGTTGAAGGTGTCGCTCGGCTTCTCCTCCACGCGGTAGGTGACATCCACGGTGGTGTTGTCCACCGGCGCCACGTCCGGCACCAGCCGTTCCGGGTTGAAGTAGTTCAGGTTGGCGAGGCTCCGCAGCGAACGGATTACCGCGGCCTTCGAGAAGACATCGCCGGGACGCGTATACAGCTCGCGGCGGACCACCTTGTCCTTGGTGCGCGTGTTGCCAACGATGTTCACGAAGCGGATGCGCGAAATCGGCCCCTCCTGGATACGTACCACCACGTCCACCGAGTCGCCGCTGCGGGTCTCGCTCCGGTCCGCATTGAACTGGAGATAGCCGTTGTCCTGATAGAGCGAGGCAACCGACGTCTCGTTCAGTCCACCGCGCAAACCAAGGTTCTCCTCCAAACGGGCCTGATCGTACGGGGAGTTCACCTCCACGTCGAGTCTGCGGAGGATGGTCTCGGTAGGGTAGGCAGTGTTTCCCGTCACGTTCACCGAACGGAGATAGTACTGCCTCCCCTCGCGCACGTCGATGCGGATCGCCGCCTTGCCGCTCACCGGATCGACGTCGATCGAGTCGCCGATCACCGAGGCATCGATAAAGCCGTTGCTGCGGTAGTCGTTCACCACCCGCTCCTCGTCCGCCTTCAGCTTCTTCCGGTCGAACTTCGAGCTGCGCCAGAACTGCCACCACGACTTTGTCTGCACATCCTCCATCGCCGAGGCGAGCTGATCGTCGCTACGGAGGGTGTTGCCCTCGAAGGCGATCGAGCCGACGTGAACCTCCGGCCCCTCCTCGATGGCAACGAGCAGGTCAACGCGCCCCGTATCGGTGATGGAGGGACTCTTCGTCACCGTCACCTTGCTGAAGAGATAGCCTTCCTCGGCGTACCTGGCGCGGATTTTTGTACCGATGCGGTGGAGATCGTAGGCGCTGGCAATGTCGCCCGGATGCAGAGGGATCAACTCCAGCAGATCCTTCTCCTTCAGCTCATCATTGCCGGTAAAGTGTATCGCCGCAATACGCTCGTTCTCGCGCACGACGATGATCAGATCCGCCCCTGTGACGTTGACGTTGCGGACCAGAACCTTCACATCGCTGAACAGCTTCCGCTCCAACAGCGCCTGCACGGCGTTGACGATGTTCTCGTTCGTGGCATTGGCCCTGATCACATCGCCGGGGCGGAGGCCCGCAATGGCGAGGATCGTTGCCTGGTCCACGGTGGTGGCTCCCTCAACGCTGACGGAACGCACAATGATGTCGGATGGGCGCCGTGACAGCGAATCCGGTGGGAGCATCTGAGCCTGTGCGGTTGCGGCACCGGCAAGAGCAAGTGCCGCGGCAGCACGGGCGATCGTTCGAGGTGTTGGAAGCATCAGGCTACGATTCACGTTCGCGCGTCAACACTTCGAGGAGCTTGCGCAGATACCCCGCCGGACGATCCCGGTCGGCGTCGAGCAGCTGTTCGCCGGTCATGCCGAACCGCCGTTCGCGGCGGAGATAGTCGTGCAGCGCCTCGTAGAGATGCGGACGCCGGAAGTCGGGCCAGTACACCGAGACGATATGGATCTCGGCGTAGGCCATCTCCCACAGAAGAAAGTTGCTGAGTCGAAGTTCTCCGCTCGTGCGGATGAGAAGGTCGGGGTCTGGAAGGTCGCGCGTGGACATATAGGAGCGAAAGCGCTCCTCGCTGATATCCTCCGGCGAAACGGCACCGCGCCGGACGTCGAGCGCCAGGGTCTGCACCGCGCGCAGGATGTCCCACCGTCCGCTGTAGCTCAGGGCGAGCGTGAGCGTGAGGCCGGTATTGCCGGAGAGCCGCTCCATCGTCTCGTGAAGCTGGCGGCGTGCCCCCTTCGGCAGGGCGTTGATGTTGCCGATGGTGCGGAGCCGAACGTTGTTGGCGTTCAGCTCGGCTTCCTCGGCGCGGAGGAAGTGCTGGAGTATCCCCATCAGCACGGTGACCTCGGTGGTGGGTCGCTTCCAGTTCTCGGTGCTGAAAGCGTAGAGCGTCAGGTGCTCGATGCCGATCTGGCCGCACGCGCGGACGATCTCGCGAACGCTGTTGACCCCCTCCCGATGTCCTGAAACGCGCGACATTCCGCGCTCGCGCGCCCACCGACCGTTGCCGTCCATGATCACCGCCACATGGCGTGGCAGTGTGCCAGCAGCACGCAGTTCATCGTGCAATTCCCGCTCCTCGCTGCTGAGAAGATCGATCCAGTTCACTGTGTGGATAGACGAATGATCGTGGATGAAAGCGCGAATCTACAGTGCGCGCCCTCGAAAACAAGCTACCAGGTGTGACGCCCCCCGGTCAAGAGAGTTCCCCGTCCGAATCGAAAATCGATGTCGGGATGGGAGTGCCGATCAACGAACGTCACGGATGATAGTGTGGCGGACGATGGAAACGATTCTGCACGGCGTTTGATTGCAGCCAGGCACGCCCTAACTTCGTGCGTCGCCTTCCACCCCACTCTTCTGCTTCACACGTCCCTGCTGCGCTTCGACCTGTGCGCCAAACATCCTCTCATTTTCAGTTGCGGACCCTCCATGAATCGACGGTTCTTCCTCCAGCGGGTGGCCGCTGCCTCTGCGTCGCGAGCCTCCGAACCGGTTGCGCACCATCATGACCGAAGCGACGCCCCGCGTTCGCTCGCGTCGGCTGGCGACCTTTCGCCCTACACCCCGCGAATCGACAAGCCGTGGGACGCGCGGCGCGCAGCACACCTCCTCTCACGCTGCGGACTCCGCCCGACCTGGGCGCAGATGGAAGCGGCGCTGAGCGCAGGCGCGGCCGCAACGGTCGATGCACAGATCGGGATTGGATCGGCACCATCCAACGCGCCCGGAACCTGGGCCGACCAGCGCCCCTACCAGACCGTTGGCGACACCGAGCGTATACAATACGACACGTGGCAGGGTCAACTGATGGAGTGGTGGACGCGCCAGATGCTCACCCCCGGCGCGGCGCTACGCGAGAAGATGGTGCTGTTCTGGCACAACCACTTCGTCAGCGACTACCCCACGGTGTATGTGCCGCAGTACCTCTACCTCCAGAACAAGCTCTTCCGCGACAACTTCGCAGGGGACTTCCGGCACCTCACCAAGAAGGTGACAATCGATCCGGCGATGTTGATCTACCTGAACGGCTCCACGAGCCGCGCAGGAAACCCGAACGAGAACTATGCCCGGGAGCTTCTCGAACTCTTCACGCTCGGCGTTGGCTCCTACAGCAACGGTGCGGCACACTACACCGAACACGACATCATCGAGCTTGCACGCGCACTCACCGGCTGGACGATTGACATCAACGGCGCAATCGGGAGCTATGCAGCGTTCCGCTCCGCCCGATTCGACACCACGAACAAGACGATCTTCGGCCAGACGCAGAACTGGGGAATCGAGGGCACCACGCCCCACGACGTGATCGACCTGATCTTTCAGCAGCAGGACCCCGACAATGCCCAGCCGCGCGCGGCGATCTTCCTCTGTGAGAAGCTCTACCACGAGTTCGTCCACCACGTTCCCGACCCGGAGATCATCCGCGGCATGGCCGCCACGCTGGTTGCGAACAACTGGAACGTTGCGCCGGTGCTGCGGCAACTGCTGCTGAGCGAGCACTTCATGGACGACAACGTGATCGGCGCACGCATCAAAAGCCCCATCGAGTTCGTGCTGGGCGCGATCAACCAGCTCGGCATGGCCGCACCGTTCTACCGCCCCTACGTCGATCCGAACCGCCTGGAACTTCACGATCCGCTCGTGGCGATGAGCAACCTCTCGCAGCTCGTCTTCTACGCGCCGAACGTGAAGGGCTGGCCGGGGGGGCGCTCGTGGATCAGCGGCGCAACGATGCCGCTCCGTATCCGCTACGCGAAATACTGGTTAGAGCCAGTGCAGGGGTCGCAGCCCTACAACTTCGATCCCATCGCCTTTGCAAAAACGCTCCCCGACTACGCCGACGCGGAGAAGCTGATCGACAACATGATCACGCTCCTCTGTCCGTTCGGCGTTGGGAGCGAGACCCGCGCACTGATTCTCGACGATCTCCTGCAGGGTGGTCCGGCCTACGACTGGAAGATCGACGGCGCAACAGCGGCTGTACGGCTGCGCGCTGCGCTGCTCCACATCTCCCGCCTCGGCGAGTTCCAGTTGATCTAACCTCTACCCGACCAACACACTCAGGAGAATCACGATGCTTCGCAGAGACTTTCTCGTTCGTGCCGTGCAGGCGGGTACTCTTCTTCCGCTCGCCTCCAGCGGCCTCTTCGCTCGTCCACTCCATGGACTTTTTGCCAACCGCAGCGCCGCCGGAAGCGACCGCGTGCTGGTGCTGATCAACCTGAACGGCGGCAACGACGGGCTGAACACGGTTATCCCCATCGAGAGTTCGATCTACTACAATGCCCGCCCCGCCATCGCCATACCGAAGGCGCAGGCGCTCCAGATCGAAACCGGAATCGGTTTTCACCCGTCGATGACGTCGATGCGGTCGCTCTACGGCGATGGCAGGCTTGCAGTGGTATCGAGCGTTGGCTACGACAACCAGGATCGCTCGCACTTCCGCTCGACCGACATCTATCACACGGGCAGCGACGCCGACCAGCTCATCACCACCGGATGGCTCGGACGCTATCTCGAACAGCGCTACCCGGACTATCCCTCCGTTCTTCCCGATGCCCCCTTCGCAATGCAGGTAAGCTCCAGCGCCACGCTGGCGTTGCAGGGGGAGAGCGGCAACATGGGGATTGCCATCGACAACCCCGACAGGTTCTACAACCTCGCGCGTGGACTGAGCGTGGAGCCGGAGCCTGTTCCCGCAACGCTTGCAGGACCGGAGCTTGAGTTCGTGCGGAGCATCATTGCACAGTCGAACCGGTACTCGCAGAACATCCAGACGGCGATGCTCGACGGCAGCACCAACGTGCAGTACGGCACCGATTCGCTGGCCTCGCAGCTGAAGGTGGTGGCCCGCCTCATCAACGGTGGATTGCAGACCGGCATCTACATCGTCTCGCTGGGCGGGTTCGACACGCACAACGCCCAGCTTCCGGCGCACGCGCAGCTCCTCGCGCGCCTGTCGAATGCCGTGAGCAATTTTCTCGCCGACGTGAACGCGGCGGGCAACGGTGACCGTGTGGCGCTGATGACCTACTCGGAGTTTGGCCGACGCGTGAACGAGAACGGATCGCAGGGAACAGACCACGGTGCCGCGGCACCGATGTTCGTTGCGGGAAAAATGGTGAAGGGAGGCGTTGTTCTGGGTGGCGCAGCAAACCTGACCGAGCTTGACAACCGAGGAGACGTAAAGAACATCTACGACTATCGCCAGGTCTACGCAGCGGTGCTTCGGGACTGGCTCGGCTTCAGTCAGGCAGACACCAACGCCGTGCTCGGTCGGGAGTTCGACGCACTCCCCCTCTTCCCCAAAGCATCGGTCTCGGTAGACGACCGCGCAAGCGCAGCCAACGCCCTCGCGATTGCTTCGGTGCAGCCGAACCCTGTCCGCGAGATGCTGCACGCAACAGTTCGCTCGGCTTCGAGCGGGCGGGCACAGGTCTCGCTGGTGTCATCGACCGGCGCGACGCTGCTTGTACAGCAGATGACCGTGGCACCCGGCAGCTCCCTCCTTGCACTGGACTGCTCGCGCATCCCGGCCGGCAGTTACTCGCTGGTTGTGGATTGCAACGGTCGGCGTGCGACAACCACAGTGCACGTGATTCGCTAAGACGGTGAGCAGCTTCAAGGTGCAAGGCCCCGATCCTGTCGGATCGGGGCCTTGCCTATTTCACGACCTGCGATCAGGGTTCCTCGCCTGAGCGATGGAGTCCGTCAATGGGATCGACATGGATGCGCGAGACCGCAGGCAGATGCTGCCGAAGCGTGGTCTCCAGTGCAGCCATCCGGTCATGCACCGTTGACAGCGGCATATCACCGGGATAGGAGCAGGTGAGGCTCACCAGCGAGCCGTTCTCTACCAGATAGCTCTCGCTCTCCTTCACACGTGGATGATCGGGAGTTGCGCGGAGCGCCGCCTCCACCTCGGCACCGAGCCGCTCGCTCCGCACCGCGGGAAGCACCTGAGAGTCGCGGGCTTCGAGATGAATGTTGATGACAGTCCCCTCCGGCAGTTCCCGCTGCAACGCCTCGCGGAGTTGCTCCGCAATCGTCCGCGCATCGCGCAGCAACAGATGGCTCGGCAGTTCGAGGTCCAGGAACAGCCGCAGGCCATCCCGCGTGAGCAGGAGACTGAGGTGATGGATGGCGAGGCTGAGTCGGTTGGCGGTGGCGTAGACGGCGGCGGCGTACTCCTCCCCCTCCACTCGTGCAGGCTCCACGTTCACAACGATGTCGGCGAACGGAAGCTCTCCACGAATCACCTCCCGGACCCGTTCGCTGATCTGATGGCTCGCCTCCAGGGAGAGTGCGCGTGGCACCTGAAACGCGACGTCAACGAACGGCTGTTCCCCCACGAACCGCACCCGCACCCGCACCGATTCAGGAACAAGATCGCGCACATCACGAACCTGTGCCGTAAGGCGGCGGCCGAGATCACTCGGCACGTCCTCCATGAGCGCCAGGATGCTCTCGCGTCCCAGACGGTAGGAGACCTTCAGCGCAATGATCGCCACAACAACCGCGCCGAGCGCATCAACCCGAACGGCGAACCAATCGGGGATGAACGCCGTTCTCCGCGCGACTTCCAGAACTCCGAGCGAGAGGATGACGACGGCAGACCCGAGCATGTCGTTCGCAAAGTGCGCTGCGTCGGCGGCAAGCGCCTGACTCTTGTGCTGCTCGGCAGCGCGCTTCAGCGAGCGGGACCGGGTAAAGTCAACGACCAGCGAGACAACCATGACAAGGAACGACCAGACGGTGACCTGCGGAATCTCCGGTGTGACGAAGATTCGTTCGTAGGCGTGCCAGAGCACCCACAGCGCCGTTGCAACGAGCAGTGCGGACTCTGCCAAGGCACCAAGATTCTCGGCCTTTCCATGACCATAGGGGTGGTTCTCGTCGGGCGGCTGCTCGGCAACGTGAACGACGACGAACGTGAGAATCGCCGCCAGCAGATCGAGTCCCGAATGCGCCGCTTCGGAAATGATGGCAAGGCTGCCCGTTGCAACACCCACCACGATCTTCAGAACCGTGAGGAGGAGTCCCGATCCAATCGAGGCGAATGCGGCGGAGCGCTTGGTTACTGGAGCCATGAAGGAGAGAGCGTCAGGAAGAATCTTCCCAAGCTATCCCCTCGGAACGAAATGATGATCGTTCTCCGCGAACGAATTGTTCCGTGACACTCCGGGGCCGGCACTCCAGAAGGCTCGCACCTGCGCGAACGGCTGGTCAGATTATGGCATGGGTGCCCCTGCTCCCGGAGCATATTAAGGCACATTTTCTGCGTGCTATTACGCACAAACCCAACAATCGTTTCCGCTTGCTCGACTGTGTTATGGAGCATGATGTATCCCTGCAACGTTCGGACGTCGAACAGCGGCTGGCCCTGTCGTTTCCAGCCCTTACCTCAAGACAATTGACGATTGGAGCACTGGTCTGCAAGGACGTCAACAGCAAGAGCATTGCCGATCTTCTGGGCGTGGCAACACGAACGGTGGAAAATCATCGCTATCGACTCAGACGCCAGCTTGGTCTGCGGAACGGGGAGTCCCTGCGCACGATCATGCTGCTGTCGATGGCGAAACGTTAGAGGCATCGGCAATTTCGGCGCCCCGCACTTCCCCGCATACCGTCACCACTCATCCACAGTATCATCTCCATTCCTGATCCCGTCGTCGCAGGCGGGCACACTCTGTGGTTTGATATGGATACCTTGCGTGTCTCTCTGCCGCCAGGCGACAGCGATGCAACACTTCCATCATTACCCTCCCCCATGAAACCGACATCCCTCATCATCCTTGCGCTCCTCGTAAGTGTCGCGGGCTGTGGCTCACCGACAGCGATTGAAGAGGAGGTCGGCACAATCGGTCCAGCCATCACCGGCATTCGAGCAACGTCTCCAGAAGGCCCCAATCAGGTCGTGGCCTGGGGTTCCCCCTCCTGCTCGAATCCCACCATCGCCGTCAGCTCCGGTGGCAGTGGACAGGTTACTGAGTCGCCGTCATCGGATCTCTTCTACAACCCCTTTCCCAACCCTTCCCGTGGCAGTGTCACGCTGCGGTTCACCGTCATGAAATCGCAGACCATTCGTGTCAGTATCGCGCGGATGCAACTGCTATCGGACGTCAACTTCGAGGAGATGCGCACGAAGGGAATCGAAGTCGACGAAGACAAGCTGGTACTCGTACGGAGATTGATGCACGGAAAACTTGTGCCTGGAGGTCACCTCCTCCAATGGGATGGCACGGACAATTCCGGCGTAGCCGTTCCTCCAGGTGTATACCGCATTTATCTACAGCGCGGCACACAAACCGAGTGGCACGACATCATCGTGTACGGTGGACCGGCGGAGCTGCCCTCGAATCTCCGCACGCTCGTTGAGAGCTGGGGCTAAACCGCCGAGGCTGGCACAGAGTAACCGAAACACTGAAATTGAAGGGCCTCCACGATTCGCCGTGGAGGCCCTTCGTACCCGGAGCGGGAGTCGAACCCGCACGCCGTTTCACCGGCAACGGATTTTAAGTCCGGTGCGTCTACCAGTTCCGCCATCCGGGCGCTGGCGTGGCAAAGATAATCGCAACCATCCCCCACACCTGAATGCCGCAGAAAATCTGCCGCTATTCCCCGCTCATCTTGATGCAGATGTTCTTCAACTCGCTGTAGAAGTCGATGGAGTGAACACCTCCCTCACGACCAACACCACTCAGCTTCACGCCACCGAACGGCGTGCGAAGGTCGCGGAGGAACCAGGTGTTCACCCACACCATCCCCACCTCCAGCCGGCGCGCGACACGGTGCGCACGCGACACGTTCGTCGTCCAGAGCGCGGCGCAGAGTCCGTAGTCGCTGTCGTTTGCGAGCCGAACGGCCTCCTCCTCGGTGTCGAACGGACGGATGTGGCACACTGGCCCGAAGATCTCCTCCCGCACGCACCGCGCATCATCGGCAAGACCCGTGATGATCGTTGGCTCCACCCACGCGCCCTCCCTCCGCCCGGCTCCGGCATCGGGCACGCCGCCACCGACGAGAACCGCCCCCCCCTCCTGGCGCGCCAGATCGTAGTAGCCCAGCACCTTCTCGCGATGTCCCCGCGAAATCAGCGGACCAAGCGTTGTGGCGTCATCGAACGGATTGCCGGCGCGCAACGCCCCGGCACCCCGCACCATCCCCTCCACGAACTGATCGTAGATCGAGCGCTGGACGTACACCCGCTCGGAGCAGAGGCAGACCTGTCCGCAGTTCGCAAAGGTTGAACGGACAGTGCCGGCAATCGCCTGCTCCAGGTCGGCGTCATCGAAGACTACTGCAGCGTTCTTTCCACCAAGCTCGAAGCTCAAATGCTTCACCGAGGGCGCAGCGGCACGCATGATCGCACTGCCGGTACGGCTCTCGCCGGTAAACGTGATGGCCGAGACGCCGGGATGCGTTGTGATTGCCTCCCCTGCCTCGCCCGGACCGAAGCCGTGGATGAGATTGAAGACGCCCGGAGGGATGCCAGCCTCGTCCATCACCTCGGCGAGAAGCGTTGCGGTGCCCGGAGTCTCCTCGCTGGGCTTGGCGATAACCGCGTTGCCGCAGGCGAGCGCCGGAGCCACCTTCCAACTCAGGAGAAGGAGCGGAAGGTTCCAGGGAGAGATCACCCCAACAACCCCGACCGGCATCCGCTGCGCATAGCTGAGCGCACCGTGACCGTCGGGCGTGTCGATGTCGAAACACTCGGTGGGAAGCCCACGCATCAGGTCGGCAAAGACGCGGAAGTTTGCCGCACCGCGTGGGATGTCCACCGCCCGCGCCCACGACGCGGGCTTCCCGGTGTCGAGAATCTCCGCTTCGAGGAAGTCATCGAAACGATCCATGATGCGGTCGGCAACCTTGACGAGAAGGTCGAGTCTGTCACGAACCGGCATCCTCCCCCACGGCCCCTCCATTGCCGTTCGGGCAGCGCGGACTGCGGCATCAACATCCTCGGCGCCCGAGCGGGCAACCGAGGCGATCACCCTGCCGTCGATAGGGCTGACGTCGTCGAATGTCCGGCCATCGAGGGCATCGAGGAACCGGCCATTGATATAATTGCGGTAGCTGCGCAGCTGCGGCGCGGTTGCAGCAACAGTGCGCACGGAAGTCGGGGAAGTGTCCATGGGAATGGAAGATACGGGCACCCGGCACCCGATTTCTGCGTTGCAGAGGAGAGTCCTCCCGGAAATCCGACTGCGACACAGCACCGCGAACGATGCTGGTTGGGTTACCCGGAGTATTCTGTAGAGGTTTCGATCATCAATTGCTCAACTCATGCCCGACTCCCTTCTCTCCAATCTCGTCAATCCTCGCATCACCCGTGAGAACATCGGCGTTCTGCTTACGAACCTTGGTCTGAAGGTTCTCACCGCCGCACTGATCATCATCATCGGCGGCATTGCAATACGCTACGGCGGCCGATTGATTCAGCGGGTACTGGCACGCACAATCCACGACACCACCGTCCGCTCCTACCTGATGACGGCAATCCGCACGCTGTTGTGGACCACGCTGCTCATCATTCTGCTCGGCTCGATTGGCATCGAGGCGACGTCGATTGTGGCGGTGCTGGGCGCGGCAGGTCTGGCAATCGGTCTTGCGCTCCAAGGCTCGCTCTCCAACATTGCGGCAGGTGTGATGCTCCTCGTCTACCGTCCCTTCGCCGTTGACGAGGAGGTGGAGATCTCGGGCGTCACGGGAACGGTGCGGGAGGTTGGGCTGATCTCGACGATCGTTGACGGTGCCGATGGCGTTCGCGCCTACATCCCCAACAGTCTTGTGTTCAGCGGCGTGATCCGCAACCGCGCGGTGCTCGGCACGCGCCGGGTGGAGCAGCGGGTGCGCGTCAGGTTCGGCACGGACCTCGACGATGTGCGCACCAGACTGATCGCGCTGGCGCAGACACGGCCGGAAGTCATCGAGAAGCCGGCGCCCAGCGTTGTGGTGCTCGAGGAGGGTCCGAACGGCATTCTCCTTGTGCTTCGCGTGCAGACTGCCACAGCGGATGAGCAGAGCACACGGTTGTGGCTGGCCAGTGCCGCACGCCAGACACTCCTGGATGCGGGGATCGTGGTGGTTGATGGCAACGAGCCGCCACCGGCGGCTCCTCCCCTGCCGACACGGTGATCGCAGTGTTCCCGGAACAGACTCCTACTCCTCCATCGCCTCGTCCCCGTTGCCTCGCCCGGCGGTGTTTCCCGACCGCCGCGAGCGCCCGGCCACGACAACCACAAACTCCCCCTTGATCGAGGAGCGGGAGGCGAAGTCGAGGGAAAGATCGTCGAGCGTGCCCCGCACGATCTCCTCGAACATCTTCGTCAGTTCGCGCACCACAGCCGCGCGGCGCTCCCCTCCCAGTGTCTCCCGCAGATCCCGCAGAGTGCGAACGATGCGGTGTGGCGACTCGTACAGGATGATCGTCCTCGATTCGTCTGCAAGCAGACGGAGGCGCGTCTGCCTCCCCTTCTTCTGGGGCAGAAATCCCTCGTACACGAACGCGTCGGTTGGCAGGCCGCTCGCAACGAGCGCAGGCACGAACGCGGTGGGGCCGGGGAGCGCATCAACGGGGAAGCCCTCCTCGATTGCCCGCGCCACGAGCCGCGTTCCGGGGTCGTTGACTCCGGGTGTTCCGGCATCGCTCACGAGCGCAACGGTCAGTCCCTCGCGCAGCATGCCAACGATCTGTTCGGCACGACCCGACTCGTTGCCTGCGAAGTAGCTCACCAGCTTCGGCGCAACGATGTCGAAGTGCCGCAGGAGGTGGCCCGTCACGCGCGTATCCTCGCAGGCAACGACGTCCGCCTCGCGCAGCGAACGGAGCGCGCGGAGGGTGATATCCTCCAGATTGCCGATTGGCGTCGGCACCACGACAAGCCGCCCACTCATAGCTCAAAAGGGTTGATCGAAGAAGCATCCTCCGCAGCACCGCGGCGTGCGCGAAAGAAGGTTTGCAGCAGATCGAGGCTCTCCCCGGCCATCACCCCGCCAATCACCTCCACACGATGGTTGAGCACCGGACTGTTCGCGATGCCGAAGTGCGTGATCGCCCCGCCGGACTTTGCATCGAATGCGCCGAACACAAGCTCGGAGAGGCGCGAGAGGACGAGCGCTCCGGCGCACATCGGGCAGGGTTCGAGCGTGACGTAGAGGGCGCAGCCATCGAGCCGCGCGGCACCGAGCCGCTGCATCGCGGCGCGAAGTGCGGCAAGCTCTGCGTGCGCTGTTGCATCCCGCAACGCGCGCATCCGGTTGCGCTCCACCGCAAGCACGTCATCACCCTGCACAACCACCGCACCGACAGGCACCTCGCCCTGCTCCGCCGCCTCGCGCGCGGCATCGAGCGCAAGCGCCATAAACCGATTGTGACGCTCAATTATCGGATGCGCCATCACCTCACCGTAACTTCTTGATGTCATGAATATCCGCCCGATTCTCGCCCTTCTCCTGGTTGCAGGCCTTGCAGGTTGCAGCGGGAGCAGGAGTGCCGCAACCCAGAGTGCTCCACTCCCCCTGGACTCCGCGACTGGCGGACAGGGACGCGGCACATTTCGGCCAGTGGTTGGAGCCACCCTCGAGGGCAACGCCGTCCGCTTCTACGTTTCGCCTCTCATAGTTCCGGCCCCCGGCACCCTTCAGTCGATTGCACGGTTCCGCGCAGTTGTCCGCCGCGCCGATGGCTCGGTCATCGACTCCCTCTCAACCATCACCATTGCTCCACACCGGCCGAAGAATACGGAAACGGACGACCTCTCCGTTCCGCACATCGCAACGCTGGAGTGGGACGCTCCGGGTGGCCCGGCTCCGGGCACATCGGCAGACCTGACGGTGTTCGATGATCGCGGCACGCTGCTCGCAGCGGAACATCTTCTTCTCGATACCCTGGGTACCCCCTCCACTCCCTCACAGACGCAGCGTTCGATGGACCTTCAACTCGACGTGCGGAGCATGGGTGGAGGTGTGGAGTTTCTTGTCACCGCAACGCGCAGGCAGCCTGCACCCGAGGGTGAATATCTGACGAGCGGAGAGAAGTACCGCATCGAACTCAGTACGCAGCTCGGCGAACCGATCTGGAGCACGAACGAGGGGGTTGCCTACACACAGGACATCCGCGAGGTTGAGCCGAAGGAGGTTGGCGACCGCGCCCTCTATCGTGGCTTCTGGAATGGCCGCGACCCGCGCACGCGCAAGTTTGCCTCGCCCGGACGCTATCGCGTCACCGTCACGATTCCTGCACGCCCCATCCCTTACATCCTACACGAGGAGATTCAACTTGGCGGAGACCAGTGAGCACCAGCACGACGGGATGGAGCATATCTCCCCCGACGAGTTCGACCAGTCGATGATGCACGCCGCGCTCGACCTGGCGCGGCGCGGCAGCGGATACGTCAGCCCCAATCCGATGGTGGGCGCGGTGATCGTTGACAAGGATCGGCGCATCATCGGCGAGGGATGGCACAAGCGGTACGGCACACCGCACGCGGAGATCAACGCCATTACCAGCGCCGCGGGACAGGATCTCTCCAACGCTACGCTCTACGTGACGCTCGAACCGTGCAGTCACTTCGGCAAGACCCCCCCCTGCTCCGACGCGATCATCGCCGCAGGTATCCGTCGGGTGGTGGTGGCGATGCGCGACCCGAACCCGCTGGTGAGCGGCCAGGGAAATCGAAGAATGCGCGAGGCGGGAATCCAGGTGGAGGTGGGTCTGCTGGAGCACGAGGCGCGCGCGCTGAACGAGACCTACATCCACTTCATCTCCACCGGCATGCCGTTCGTGGCGGTGAAGATGGCGCAGACCCTCGACGGGTTCACCGCGCTCCCGAGCGGTGAGTCGAAGTGGATTACCGGCGAGCAGTCCCGCCGCCGCGTTCACCTGCTGCGCGCGACCTACGACGCGGCGATGGTAGGGACGCAAACGGCGATCATGGACAACCCAACGCTCACGGTGCGCTACGGCATCGAGGCCCGACACCCGAAGCGGATCACCATCGACCGCAACCTGATCATTCCCGACACGCACTATCTCTTCAGCGACCCTCACACCGAGCTGACTCATCTCTTCACCACCGAGGAGAACGCGCGCAGTCCGCGAGCGATGGAACTTGCCGACCGGGGAGTACACATCTTCGACGTTCCCGACACGCCACGGGGATTGAACCTCTCCGAGATACTGCGCACACTGGCGGAACTGAACATCGCCTCGGTGCTTGTTGAAGGAGGCTCACGTTTTGCCGGAGCGCTGATTCGTGAGGACCTTGTCAGCAAGATCATCCTCTTCGTGGCGCCAAAACTCTTCGGCCACGGGTTCGGCAGCTTCCCCGACCTCGGCATCGACAAGCTGAGCGAGGCGTACCAGTTGAACTTCACCAACGTCGAGCCGCTCGCGGAGGACTTGTTGATCGAAGCGACGATCCTCGCGAGGGGATAGAGGCAGCACAGAGCACCGTCAGCGATATTCCTCACGTTCAAGCTCCACAATCTTTCTCCATGATTCTCTCCGCCATCGATCTTGGCACCAACACCGTGCTGATGGTAACGCTGGAGCAGGCGGAGGATGGAGATGTGCGCGTGCTGGCGGACGACCACAACATCGCGCGCCTCGGCCGTGGAGTGGATAGCGCGCGCACGATTGCTCCCGACGCGTTCGAGAGAGTTGCGGGATTTCTGGAGCAGTATCGTGTGCGAGCGGAGTCGCTCGGAGCCGGAAAGATCGTGGCAGCGGGAACGAGCGCGTTGCGCGATGCCGCGAACCGCGAGGAGTTCATCGAAGCGATGCAGGAGCGGACGGGCATCGCGCTCGAAGTGCTTTCGGGAGATGACGAGGCACGGCTTACCTACCGGGGCGCACTCTTTGCGCTCCCGGTGGAGAGCATCGACTCGCTGGCCGTGCTCGACATCGGTGGGGGGAGCACGGAGGTTGCCGTCGGGCACGGCACGGCACTTGCCCGCGGAAGCAGCCTCGACGTTGGTGCGGTGCGCGTCACCGAGCGCGTGCTCGGCACCGGCAGGCCAGCGCCCGAGCAGATCGCGGCTGCGCGCGCCCTCGTTCGTTCAAGTCTGGCCGCGCTCCCCTCGTTTCCGCCCGGCACCCGGCTCGTTGGTGTAGCGGGGACCGTCACAACGCTCGGCACAATGGCCCTCGGCCTGGATCACCACGACGACACGCTCCTCCACGGCTCGACGCTCACGCTCGACTACGTCCGGCAGAGCGTCGAGGCCATGGCACGCCTCCTACCCGAAGATCTTCGATTGCTCCGGGGCGTTCACCCCGAGCGGGCGGACATTCTTCTGGGAGGAGCGCTGATCCTTCAGGAGATAATGGAACAGATGGGATGGGAGAGCATCACGGTGAGCACCAGGGGGCTGCGCTACGGCGTTGCGCTGCGGGAGCTTGAGCGCTGACCGTGCCCGATAGCCTTCCTGCTGGTATCCAGTGTGTGTTGGGTGGAGGTGTGCAGATTGCAATAACGGACATTTTCAACCTAACAGGCGATTGCGTGCGGCAACGAACCGCAGGAGCAGATAGCCTACCAGCCCCGAAAGGAGCGAGGCAGCCAGAATCCCCACCTTCGCGACATCGCTCTGCCCGGCGTTGGGAAAGGCAAGCCCGGCAATGAAGAGGCTCATCGTGAAGCCAATGCCTCCGAGCCACGCCACGCCGTAGATCAGCCTCCACCCCGCCCCCTCCGGCAGTTCTGCCACACCACACCGCACTGCCAGCCAGCACATGCCTGTAATGCCGAACGACTTGCCCAGTGCCAGCCCTGCAATCACACCCAGTGCAATCGGATCGAGCAGGATGGCTCCGAGATCTCCGGGCAGTGAAACACCGGCATTGGCGAGCGCGAAGACCGGCATGATGAGATACGCCACCCACGTGTGGAGCCTCCGCTCCATTCGCTGCAAGGGAGTCTGCGCAAACTCACACGCCACCTCCAGGGCCTGCACCGTCTCGTTCTGGTCGGATGTCGGGAACCCCTTCCCTTCAACTCCCGTGGCAGCATCGTAACGCTTGAGCAGACGGCGGACGTTGCTGGAGAATGCCCCGGTGTCGATGCGCGTCCGTGCCGGCACCGTCATCGCCATCAACACACCGGCAATCGTTGCGTGGATTCCCGACTGGAGCACGGCAAACCAGACACCAACCCCTACCAGCGCGTAGACGATGGGATGGCGCACACCGATCCGATTTGCCAGCACAGCAACCCCGAGCAGTGTAGCCGCGACGAGCAGCGCGCTGGCAGAGAGCTGCGAGGTATAGAAGATGGCGATGGTGATCACCGCGCCCAGATCGTCGGCAATGGCGAGTGCCGCAAGGAAGACGAACAGCGCCGGGGGAATACGCCGACCCAGCAGCGCCAGAACGCCGAGCGCAAATGCGATGTCGGTTGCCATCGGGATACCCCACCCGCGCACACCTGCACCGCCAGCGTTGAAGAGGGTGTAGATCGCCGCCGGAAGAAGCATTCCACCAAGCGCTCCAGCAATCGGCAGCGCCGCCTTCCGCAGCGATGCAAGCTCACCGGCGATCACTTCACGCTTGATCTCCAGGCCAACCGAGAAGAAGAAGACGGCCATCAACGCATCGTTGATCCAGTGGAGCAGCCCCATGCCGATCCGGCTCCCCCCAAACTCGAACGCAACCTCCGTGTGGAGCAGAGCGTGGTACCACCCGGCCAGTCCCGAGTTGGCAAGAACCAGTGCGGCAACGGTGCAGAGGAGCAGGAGCATCCCTCCCGCCCCCTCCATCTCACTGAATCTGCGGAAGGGATGGACGAGCCGGTCCACGGGACGACGGCCGGTGCTGTGGAGGAGAGTGCCAGGATCGCTCATGGATTTGCGCGCACAGAAGGAGTCGAAGGATCGTTCCGCCACGGCATGAGTACTGCTCCCACAAGCAAAGCAGCACTACAGCCCACAACGTTCAGCCAGAGGAACGAGAGCCTGGGAAGGAGCAGCGCAACGGTGGCGACAGTGGCCATCCCTGCGATCAGTCCCCAGAATGCACCGCGGCCGTTCGAGCGACGAACGCCAATCGCCAGCGCAAAGACGCCGAGCAGCGAGCCATAGAAGTAGCTTCCGAACTTGTTCACCACCTCGATCAGCGAACCCAGATTCACGGCATAGGTGGCGACGATGCACGCGACTGTCCCCCAGAAGATCGTGGCAAGGCGCGATACGCGGAGCGACTGCTTCTCGGTGGCATCGGGCCGAACGAAGCGGCGGTAGAAGTCGACGACACTCGTTGTGGCAAGCGCATTCAGTTCGGCGGCAACGGCACAGATTGCCGCAGCAAAGATGGCGGCAATCATCAACCCCACAAGCCCGGTGGGGAGCTGTTCGAGGATGAAGGTGGGGAATACGTAGTTCACATCGCGGTACTCCTTCTCCCCCGTCTGGCTCACCGCAAGCGCAACGGCATGAGCACGCACGCTGTCGAACCGGCCAACCGCGGCACGATAGCTCGCAAGCGCTTCATCGCTCCCGCTCCCCTCGGAGTGCTCCGCCCAGCGGAGCGCCGCGGCACGGCGTTCGGCGAGCACGCCACGATACCTCCCCTGCAACTGCTCCCACTCCGCGTGGCGCGGACCTGCGGCCACCTGTTCGGCAACATCGCGGCGGAAGAGAAGCGGCGGATCGACGAAATGATAGGCAGCAAACACGAGCGTCCCGATTAACAGGATGCCAAACTGGAGCGGGATCTTCAGGAATGCGCTCATCAGGAGCGAGATGCGCCCCTCGTTCACCGAGCGCGCCGTCAGGAAGCGCTGTACCTGGCTCTGGTCGCAGCCGAAATAGCTGAGCATCAGCACCACACCGCCGATCAACCCCGACCAGAAGGTGTAGGTCTCGTTGAGGTTGGCGGAGAAGTCCACGGTCTTGAGTCGTCCGGCAGCACCAGCAATGTTGAGCGCGCCGGAGAAACCGATGTCGTCCGGCAGAGCAAGGATGATGGTAACCACCACCGCCGTCAGCCCCACGCCCACAATCACCATCTGGCGCACGTCGTTCCACGTCACGGCGCGAACACCCCCCAGCACCGTGAAGAGCGTGGTGACAGCGCCCATTGACAGGATGGTGATGGTGGGACTCCACCCCAGCGCCACCGAGAGAATGGTTGCCGGCGCAGCGATGATCACACCGCACGAGAGACCACGAGAGAGGAGAAAGAGAAACCCGGCGAGCGCTCGCGTGCGCGCGTCGAAGCGACGTTCGAGATACTCGTAGGCGGTGTAGACTCCGGCGCGGTGAAAGAAGGGGACCACCGTGATGCAGAGGATCACCATCGCAATGGGCAACCCGAAGTAGAACTGAATGAAACGCATACCATCACCGTAGGCCTGCCCCGTGGCTCCCACAAGTGTTATGGCGCTCATCTGCGTTGCCATCACCGATAGCCCGACCGCCCACCACGGCAAACTGCGCCCGGCGAGAAGGTATCCCTCCATCGTGTCGCGTTTGCGCGCAAGTCGGACGCCCGTCCAGACGATCCAGACGAGATAGGCGATGACGATGAACCAATCGAGGAGCTGCATGGGATGAACAGAGAAGTACGAAGAGGATCGTGACCATCGGATGGTCTATCCCCCGAAACGTGCGGTGGAATCCGTCCCGTCACGTCGGCAGCGAACGCCATGAGAAGCGCATTGCCGCAGTCATGATCGACGTGCGCCATCTGCCCGATGGGCAATCACTTGTGAGAGCGTGTGCCCTTTTGGACACAAGCGATCTCTCCCCTATGTTCGCGCACCGAAGCCACCACACCACCACTGGAGAGGTCTCTCGTGCTGCGCTATCTCTTTCTCGACATCAACGCGTTCTTTGCCTCGGTGGAGCAGCAGGAGCGCCCCGAGCTACGGGGACGTCCGGTCGCAGTCGCTCCGCTGCTGGCCGACACCACCTCGTGCATCGCGGCCAGCTACGAAGCGCGAGCGTTCGGCGTCGGCACCGGCACACGCGTCTCCACCGCACGCACGCTCTGCCCGGAGATCACGATCCTTCCGGCACGGCCGGCACTCTACGTGGAGTATCACAACCGGATCGTTGAAGCGATGGAGCAGTGCCTGCCGATGTACCGGATCTGCTCCATCGACGAAATGGTGTTCCGCCTGCACGGACGGGAACGCGAGCCTGCACAGGCGCTGGCGATTGCCGCCCGCATGAAGGAGGTTCTACGGAGCGCAGCTGGCGAGGCACTACGCTGCTCGATTGGCATTGCGCCCAACCGGTTTCTGGCGAAGACGGCCAGTGATCTCCAGAAACCCGACGGCTGTACTGTGATTCAGCTCCACCAGCTTCCCGACTGTCTGTACTCGATGGAACTTGGCGACCTTGCAGGGATTGGCCGCGCAATGCGCCGAAGACTTGCACAGCTCGGCATCAGCACCGTGAAGCAGCTCTGCGCAGCACGGCGAGGAGCACTGCGAAGCGCGTGGAGAGGGGTAACGGGCGAGCGGATGTACGCAAACCTCCGCGGTGAGGATATCGACCTCCCGCAGCGGGAACGCCAGAGCATCGGGCACTCGTGCGTTCTTGCTCCTGCGTTGCGCAACGCCGAATCTGCCGTCGCCATCCTGAGCAAACTGACCCAGAAGGTGGCGGGACGGCTGCGCTCCCATGCTCTGCTTGCCAGCTCGCTTCACCTGTCGGTGCGGCACCTGCACGCACCATCCTGGAGGCGCGACGCCACGATCACCCCCACCGACTCCACCGCAACGCTGCTCCAGCATATCACCACGCTGTGGAGTGAATATCCCGTCGCTGAAGGGAGGATTCCCTTCGCGGTTGCCATCACTCTCTTGCATCTCACCCCTGTATCGGTACAACAACTCTCGCTCTTCGACAACGCCGAGCATCACCGCAGCAGAGCGCACGGCATCCAGTGTGCGCTGGACAGGGTGCTGGAGAAATGCGGTCCCGGCACGCTGTATTTCGGCGGCGCGCACCGCGTCCGCAACGCCGCACCGATGCGCATTCCCTTCAACCGCGTACCGAATCCCGCACTTGAGCAGTGGGAGGAGTCCGAGGACACGCCGTGAATCTCGCAGCACCTCTCCTCCTCTACTCTGCCCGCTATCCCGGCGTCCAGACCTCCGAGAAGAGAATGAGCAACCCGATAACCACGGCAAGGGTCGCGATCACCGCGGTGTAGATGATCCCCCAGCGCGGCTCGCTCGCGGCGGTGGGAGAAGTTTGAGGAGGATCGGGTGTGAGCATTGAGGATACGGAAGGATCGACGCGAAGATAGGGTGCGCGGCTCGACAGTGCCCTGCCGTATCTTCGCGCGCTTTCCAACTCTACCAATGCCCCGTACACTCCCTCTCCTCCTCGTTCTCCTCCTCATCTCGCACGCCGCTGCACAGCAACCCGAGAGCCGGCAACGCTGGCCGGGACCAGACCGTGCGGCGCTCCAGATCCCCGACTCACTCTGGCGGATCGTGCTCCACGGCATCGGCAGGGAGGGCACGGGGTCAACAGCCCTCGGCTACAGCGAGACGGAGATGAGCAACTATGGCGGGGACCGTCACCTCCTCCGCACCGTGGGACGGCTCTTCCGCAACGCCCGCACTGTGCCGAGGCTCACCGGCAGCACAGCCACGGCAATGGTTGCAGCCGCCCGCACTCCGGCGTCGATTGTGCGGGGAGCGTACAGCCTGACCGATATCACCGGGGGACGGATGCTGCCCCTGACTGACAGTACCTCGTGGGGCGTTGCGTGGCTCTCCGACTCCAGCACGCCCGGTGCATGGCTCGACGCCATCGTCCGTACCGGTGCAGGAGGAGCGTCAACCAGTACAGTTCCCACAGCGGAGGAGCGCAAGCGATGGGAGCGGATGCCCCTTCCACTCCAGCGCCTTGTTCTACGCCTGTATATCGGCGCAGTCGAGGCGGCACCGTGGCTGCGGCTCGCGTTCGAGCGCTGCGATCCCTCCCCCGCGGAACTCTCGCGGATGTCGGTCGATGAGCGGTATCAGCTTGCCGCTGCGCCGTGGATCGATGAACGCCTGGGGCAGTCGGTGAGCACCAACCGCCGGGCATTCGCCCTGATGGAGTCGATCGATCGGGAACATCTCTCCTTCGGCTCGATTCTCCTGCTCACCCACGTTCAACGAGCGCTGGCAGAGTGGCGCGCAGTTGCCGGCAGTGTCGAGTTCGGCACCGCCGCTCCCTTCTTGATCCAGACGCCGCTGGGGACGATTCGTCTGCTCGGAAGTGGGCGCGACACCGTCACGACCGGCGCATTCCTCACCATCGATCCCGATGGAGATGACCTCTACCGTGGCAGACAGGGGGTTCCCCTCTCTCTCGACCAGCCGATCAGCCTCGTTCTCGACCTCGACGGCAACGACAACTACGACGGCACGGCGGAAGCGATTACGATGGGGTGCGGACTGTTCGGACTCGGCGCAATGATCGACCTGCAAGGGAACGACACGTGGCACGCGCGCGAGTCGGCGCTGGGATGTGCGTGGTACGGCACCGGGCTGGTGTACGATGAGGCGGGAGATGACCGGTACACCATCGACAGCGTGTGGGGTCAGGGCGTTGCGCACATCGGCGCGGGAGTGTTGATCGACGTTGACGGGAACGACAGCTACACCTGTGCGCAGCAGTCCCAGGGAATGGGGAGCACGCTCGGCGCGGGCGTCCTTCTGGATGTCGCGGGGAACGACAACTACCTCGCCCGCGACGACGGTGCCCGCTCCGCGCTCTACAACGGCCAGTCGGTGGCGATGTCGCAGGGATGCGGCTACGGTCGCCGCGCCGATCTGGGCGACGGCCACAGCCTTGCCGGAGGGGTTGGCGTTCTGGTTGACGGTGCGGGCGACGACGTCTATCACGCCACGGCGTGGAGCCAGGGGTGCGGTTACTGGTGGGGTCTGGGGATGCTGGAGGACCTCGGCGGGAACGACAGCTACCGCAACGGCAAGTACTCACTCGGCGCTGCCGCACACTTCGCAATCGGTGTGCAGGTGGACGCGTCGGGGAACGACAGCTACAACGTCGGCAACGACAGCGCGGTAAACCAGTTCCAGGGGCACGCACGTGACGGCTCGATTGGCATCTCCATCGACGGCGACGGCGATGACCGCTACGAACTGCGCACGATGTGCGGCGGCGCAGCGGACCTGTGCAGCATCGCACTGCTGTGGGACCGTGCCGGCGACGACACCTACAACGTCCGCTTCACCCCGGACACGGCACAGCGCGGCTGGACCGACAGGCCACCGCTCGGCACCGCAAGCTCCTACGAGCCGATGCGGAGCTTCCGCGACGACCTCGACGCAATCGGTATTTTTCTCGACACCGGCGGCAGCGACAGCTTCGTGGGATATGCGATTCCCGGTGCTGGAAGCGACCGCTCATGGACCCTCAACAGCAACCCTCGCACGTGGGGATTTGCGTGGGATGGAGAGTGGTATGTTCGATAGACCCGCCCATTATCCCTCCACGCTCCACGTTCCCAATCCCAATACCCCATGAATCCCATGATGGAAATGCTGCAGAAGATGCAGCTCGCACAGCAGAAGCTCGCCGAGGCGCAGGCACAGCTCCCCAACCTCTCGGTCACGGAAGTTGGCGGCGGCGGCGCGGTGCGCGTCACCATCAACGGCACGCTCGTGCTTACCACGCTCTCGATTGCGCCGGAAGCCACAGAGGATCGGGAGATGCTGGAGGATCTGGTGCAGAGCACGATCAACCGCGCGATCGTTTCGGCACAGACGATGGCGCGGGATCACCTGGCGCGTGCCACGCAGGGATTGATCCCCGACCTCCCCGGCATGAACCTTCCCGGACTCTAAGGTGACACGTCCAGCCTCCGTAGCGCGCCAGATCCTCCCCGGCGTCGTGCGCCCGGTCATCGGCATGGTACACCTCGGACCGCTGCCGGGAAGTGTGCGTTATGCGGGATCGTTGAAGCGGATGATTGCGGCGGCGGTTGCCGACGCACAGGCGCTGGAGAGTGGTGGAATCGACGCTCTGATGATCGAGAACTACGGCGACCTCCCCTTCACTCGCGGATCGCTTGCGCCCCACACCGTTGCGGCAATGACCGCCGCAGCGCTGGCTGTCCGTTCGGCGACAAGGCTGCCGCTCGGAATCAACGCGCTGCGGAACGATCCGCGCGCGGCTCTTGGCGTTGCCCTGGCATGCGGCGCCAGCTTCGTTCGCGTGAACGTCCACACCGGAGCGATGCTGACCGATCAGGGGATTATCGAGAGCGACGCCCACGGCACGCTCGGCTATCGCGACATGATCGGCTCACGCGCGCTCATCCTGGCCGACGTGCACGTCAAGCACGCGGTTCCACTCGGTTCAGGCTCCATCGAAGATGCGGCCGCCGATACGGTGGAGCGTGGACTTGCCGATGGGGTGATCGTGACGGGGCGCGCAACAGGCGCACCGAGTTCGGCGGACGACATTGACAGCGTGCGCGCCGCCGTTGCAGCACCTGTGCTCGTCGGCAGCGGCGTGACAAGCGAGACGATTACCGACCTTCTCCCCCGCTGCGACGGCGTGATCGTTGGCACATGGCTGAAACGGGAGGGCGACGTTGACGCGCCGGTGGACCGCGCACGAGTCGAGGCGCTGATGCAGGCGGCGGTGGCAGCACGCTAGGCCCATCGTCGTGCGCGACGGAAACAACAGGTGCCGGAGCAGCTGCTGCTCCGGCACCACTGTCGAGTCTCGGTATCTCGCCACCCCCCTCCGTTTCCCTCCTGATCTCTCCTATGGTTCGCGCACGAGACGTGAGATGTAGTCCGTCGTTGCCTGGCCGTTGCGCACGGCGTTCGGAAGCGGACGGTCCTCGTCGGGCGTGCTGGTCATCCCCGACTCCGATGCCGGCACGATCTCGATCAGCATCGTGTCCCCCTCGATACGGTAGGCCCCCGCGTAGTTGCCGGTGGCTCCCCCGGACACGGTCATCTCGATTGCGCGCTGGAGATCGCTGAGAACGCCGATGCCGGGCCGCGTCAGGTAGCTCCCGTTCAGCCTCGGCGTTCCCGAGAAGCGGACGGTATACAATCCGTCGCTCTCGAACTCCATCTGCATCTGTCGTGCGCCCATCCCACGGAAGTGCGCAGCAACCTGCGTGCTGTCGATGGAGACCCAGCGCCCGAAGATGCGCTGGCTCGGTGTGGGATCGCTGGGAAGATCATCGCACCCGGTCCAGAGAACAGAGGCGAGGAGCAGGAGAAGAGATGCGGGAACGCGATGCACAGGATACCGGAGAGATGGAGACATGGAGAAATCTGGAGAGAGCACGAGGACGATTACTGCTTCGTGAGGATCGAGACGTTTGCCTCGCCTGTGCTGCCGACGCCAAGTTCAGCCGATGGCTTGGTGGTCGCGGTTGAAGGAACGAGTTCAAGCCGCATCGTACCACTCTCGATCTTGTACACGCCGATAACGGTGGAGCCGCCGTAGGTCAGGCTGATGTTCCGAATATCGGGATCGGCAGAGCTTGAAGTTGCACTGTAGGTCCCATCCTGCTCGGTGCCCTGCGTTACCACCAGTGCCCCCCCCGACTTGAACTCAAGTTCGAGCATTGAGCTACCGGAGAAGGTTGCGCCAAGCTTCGAAGCCACCCAGGTGCCGACCAGCTGATCGGTAGCAGGATCGTTGAGGCTCTCATCGCAGCCGGCAGCAAGAACCGCCACGGCCAGAAGCGTGAGAAGAGGCGTAAGACGTCGCATGAAGGGACTCCCAATTGGTTGGATAGAGTTGATAGTGCGGGAGGGAGAACTGTGATGTGACACACGGCACCCCGCCCTGTAACGACGGGGTGCTAGCGAACGATGCGGACCGTTGTCTCTGCACGCCTACCAGCAGCACTTGCGCGCACGGCATACAAGCCTGACGGAATTGTCGTTCCGAGCGCAACACGTGCCGCGCCACCCCTCACCTCCACCTCCTGCTCGAACACCGTGCGCCCCGTCATGTCGGCGAGATGGAGCGTAAGGCGTGTGGGAGGATCATTGCCGAACAGCAGAATCCGCATCACGCCGTCGGTGCCGACGGCTGGCTCACCCAGCCGCCAGCCTGCCGACGCGTCGTTGGAAACAGCGCCGACAGGCTCCTGGGCATAGGCCACGACGAGCAGGGTATCGACGGGCTGCGAACGAAGCACCTGCCGCGCGCCGGTGGGATAGGAGACAACGATGCTGTCAGCCGTTGTTGCGGAGCCGAGACCGAAGAACAGACGGTTGGAGTGCTGGGTTGCCGTTGTTCCCTCCCCCCCCGCCCACAGCGCCCGGGTGTAGGTCCGCCCCCCGGCATACACCGACACGCGCGTCCCGTAGGCGTCACGGGAGACGCCGAACGCGGGGTCACCCGTGAGGCGGAGCTGCAACCAGTGTCCGGCGTGCGGCACATCGTTGCGGAAGAGCCTGACTCCCTCGGTAGGACTTGCGGCGATGATGTCGGGATCGCCGTCGTTGTCGAAGTCGAACCGTGCCGCCGTCCACGCACCGTGGATGTCGCTGCCGAGCTGCCACGTCTCGTCGTCGAGCCTCCAACTGGCGTCGGCACCGAGATTGCGGTAGATCCGCGAACGGCGGCGCGGCTCACCCGACGTACCTGCCGCCTGATAGGCATACTGGCAGTGCCACAGGTCGAGGTTGCCGTCGAGATCGAAGTCGAGCCACATGATCCCGAAGTTCATCTCGAAGAACTTGAGCCCAAGTTCGCGGTGCACTTCGGTGAAGGTGTAGTTCGGGGCACCGCCGTTGCGCCAGATGAGCGAGGGGTTGCTCACCTGCCCCCGCCAGTCGGGATGGCCCAGATTGCCCACCGCCAGGTCAAAATCGCCATCGTTGTCGTAGTCACCCCAGTCAGCGCCCGCGCCGTGCCCGAAATAGCTCGCGTCGGCGGTGGGAACGCCGCGCACACCGGTGCTGACCGCAACATCGCTGAAGGTGTTGTTCCCCTCGTTGCGATAGAGCGCGTCGGGAGCAAGCCGATAGGTGGCAACGAACAGGTCGATCAGGCCGTCGTTGTTGTAGTCGCCAGCGGAGGCGGCCCAGCAGTCGCGCGGCGGGTTCTCGGCAGCGGTGATCCCTGCCGCATCGCTCACGTCGCTCCAGGTGCCGTTACCGTTGTTGCGCCACAGCTTGTCGGGGAAGTAGGTCTCCTGTCCAGAAGACTCGGTGCGTCCGTTGGCGATGAAGAGGTCGAGCTGCCCGTCCCGGTCGTAGTCGATCCACATCGGCGTGACGGTGGGCGCAGGATTGCTGATGCCTGTGGAAGCGGTGATGTCGGTGAAGGTACCGTCGCCCTCGTTGCGGTACACGCGGTCGTTCGCTCCACCGTTGACGGCGTAGCAGTCGAGGTCGCCGTCGTTGTCGATGTCGCCCCACACCGTTGCTGTGGACTCGATGCGCGTGTCGACCGCCTGGAACGTTCCGTCCCCCTTATTCTGGAAGAAGAGATTGGAGATCGCGATATCATCCCAGCCATCGCTGTTCCAGTCGGCAATGCTCACACGCGCGAACCGGAGAGGGTCGCCGGTTGGCAGGCGCAGGCCGGCACCGCTGGTGCAGTCAACGAGCGTTGGTGCCGGCGGCGGAGCCGAGCCGCCACCGGAGGCACGGTTGTCGTAGCGTACCGCCGCGTGGACGATGTAATGGCCGTTGAGCACGCTATACACGCCGGGGAACCCGAGCGAATTGTTCTGCGATGGATCGTAGAGGAAGGAGTTGTACGGGGGTGTGGGGGCGACGGTGTCGCACACAAAGAAGGGGCCATTGGTTGCCTTCTGCACGCGATGCTGGACGAACAGTCGATCGTAGCCACCAAGGTGGAGTCCATACTCGCGCAGGTCGATCTTCACCCACCCCATCTGTCCCGAATAGTCAACGATGAACGGGCCGGCGAGCGTGTTGTAGGACCAGACGAAGCTCGTCGGCGGCAGCGCTCCTTCGCTTGGGTCCCCCACCACCCAGATCGTGTCTCGGCGGGCACCAACGCCCCCCATCAACACGTAGATCTCATCGACCATACACGGTCCACCCGGCACGAGCATCACCGACTCCTCGTAGCCTGCGGTGATCTGCGAGAGCCAGCCGACGGGCGCTCCCTTCTCGCTGCGCAGCGTGTCGGTCTCAATGGCCGAGCCAAGCCTGCGCGCGCCTCGATCCACCACGGAGCTGATCGGCACCGCCTCGTATCGGACGCCCACCTCGCTCTCGATCCGTTGCGGCTGCACCGGAAGTCGTGGTCGCTTGCTCTGCGCCGCCGCTGACGCAAGAGAGAGTGGCAACAGCACGAGGCAGAGAGCGAGGAGACGATGGAGGGAGGAGGAAGGGAGTTGCATGGTTGCAGTATTCAATGGGAAGACCGTATCACACCGCCGATGCTGAATGGAAGCGTCCGGGAGGGAGTATGGTTGCCACGAGCAATAACGCTGTTGAAGCAATGGCGGCAGACGCTTGTGCTACTTCTGCTCAACCGGCGCCTGAGGGAAGCCGGGAGTTTGCACGACGCGCCGAGCCTGGCCGAGATGGCGTTCGTTGTGGAAGATCATCGCCTGGAACCAGGCGCCAACGGGCAGACGGATCAGGCTTGTGGCGGGCGACACGGCCTTGATCCCTTTGAGGTCGAGTCCGTCGGCGGACCCGATCAGTTCGGCGAGTTCGTTGTGGACCCGGTGCCAATGCTCGCGCACACCGAGCGTGGTCATCGTCTCGGGTGCCGCCGTGGGAGCATAGATCGCCGGAACCTTGTACCGCCGCTTATTATCGGGAGCGAGCGAGTTCACAAAGAACCGTGCAGTCCAGCCATAACGAAACGGTCCCTGGGCGCGACGCCCCTCGCTCTTCCCCTTCTCGATGGCCGCGCGAAGAATCGGAAGCAGTTTCTCGGTCGTCATCGCCATGTGCTCCACGCACTCCCCCACCGACCAGCGATCGGCAGCGGGCTTCCATCGCACCTGGGCGTCGTCGAGGGTCGCGAGGAGCGCATCGAGCGAACGTCCGGTGTCGGCCAGGGTACCGAGCGATTGCTGGAGTTCGATATGCGTGAGCGAGGGTGCAGGGTCCACGGCAACAGAGGAGAAGAGTGAGCAAGAGGTGGTGCAATGATAGTGGAGTGGCGCACTTCCACCAATCGATGATGTTGAGATTTTCCAGCAGATGCTACAAAGGGCAACTTCTGCAAAGCGACGGTTGCATTCGCGCCAAATCCGCCGTTATCTTTGCGGCTCGCAAAACTGATACGCACACAGTACCTCTATGCCTCAGCACAAGTCCGCAGAGAAGCGCGTCCGCCAGACGGAGCGCCGCCGTCAGCACAACAAGTTCCAGATCGTCCGCCTGCGCCGCAAGCTGCGTGAGGTGCGCGAGGCCGGTGCCGCCGGCAACAGCGAGACGCTGGCAACCGTGGTGCGCGAGGCATCGCAGCTTCTCGACAGGTTTGCCTGCCGCGGCTACATCCACAAGAATTTCGCAGCAAACCGCAAGAGCCAGATGGCCCGTCTGCTGGCCGGTGGCTCGGCCCGCTAGGAACCTAGGAACAACACGCAGCTTCCTGCACTCGTAGCTCAATTGGATAGAGCATCTGACTACGGATCAGAAGGTTTGGGGTTCGAATCCCTACGAGTGCGCACAAGGCCCGGACAATCGTCCGGGCCTTCGCTTTTTCGCTAATTTTGCTGATTGCCTCTCATGAATCATGATCAGAAATGATCATTATTGACACTTCAATCGTAGGAATTTCATCGGCGCTTGAGCGCATCGTGTGTCAATTTTAGGTCGATTTCGAGAAGTTGTAGAAGGCTTGGATGGTGAATACGGATGTGGTGCGTTACGGCCTCCCGAATCGAAGAATCATCAACTAATACCACCCAATTTCCACCTTCTTCATACTCAACTGTTGCCTCAATACCATACCCGTCCTCATAGGGCACAAGCTCCAAGGTAGCACGGGTGGGAGCGAACGGCATATCGTCTTTCTTGTTGACGATATCAAGAGCATCGGCCCAAGGAATTGCGACAGCATACTTTCCACCTCCCCATTTGGATAGGACACGAATCTCTTCGTGAGCCTGTACAATGAACGTATGAAGTTTGGAGATGTATTCGTTGTCTCCATCGCGAAATTCAGGAGCTGTGGCAACTGCCCAGAGTGCTTCTTCGTAGGTCATTGGTAGAAATAAGATTGTGGGTTATAAGACTTGCCAAACCGCTTTCCGGATCTGGCCACAACATTCAATGTTTCATGGCTTGAAGATACAGAACGCTCTCGCTCTCCAGAGCATTGAGGGATGAAGTCGCGAGGAGAATCGAACTGATCGTAGGAAAGTTGTAGGAAGAAACTCATACCCTTGAAATTCTTTAGTATTCGCGAATTTTTCACACCCTACGAGTGCGCACACGGCCCGGACAATCGTCCGGGCCGCTCTTTTTTCGCCGGTTTTGACGGCGGCTGTTCCCACCATACTCCATTTCTGTCCATTTCCATCCACTCCGAGTGTAGGAAGGGGGCGCAACTCCTCCACCCGCTTACCGCTTCGCCATCTCCCGAGTGGAAATCTTCCCGTTGCTTCCATCGCCTCGGGCGTGGGAAGACCCCCCTTTCCGCTGTCGTCGATCGCCTTCATCAAGACAATTGAGCCAGCAGTGACCGCGTACACCAGGGAACAAACGGCAGGCACGGTGATCGTAGCACCATCGATCACGCGGGAGGAGCTGGCAGAAACGTTGTGCACCGATTGCACAGTTCACCGCTGGTTGCCTCTTGAAGGGAGAGTAACAGTATTGCTGTACGGGTGTTGCATCGAACAATTCCGGTGTGTCTCACACCACAGCCCATGCTCTGTCCGGTCAGAGCAGCACAGCAGGTAGCACGACACGAACTCCGCAGTTCCCATGCGTACGAACATCCTCTTCCTCCTCCCGCTTTTTGTTCTGGTGGGATGCGTCAACGATCCGCCCAACGCTACTTCCTTTACAGGGAGGTCGGGAGGATGCGGATTCTTCCACGTCTATCGCTACAGTCCCGACTATCTGTCGGCTGTCTCCCTGAGGGTGATGGACGACTCGCTCGAGTTACCGAACGGAGACACCTCCATCGCCATCACCTCCGACTCCAAAGCCATCAGACTTGTTGTCGAGGAGTTCTCTGCACCTGCGCCGACGTATTACTGCGACGATGTTGGCGGCGACCCCGATGTCGAGACACGGTGGAGAGCAATATCCGGGCAGCTGAACATTACCATCAGCGGGAAGGACGCGAGCGATACGCTCTCGTGGAGCCAGCCCTACAGCGTCTCGGTGGTGATGAACGACGTCGTGCTGGAGAACGAGTCGACGCACGAGACGAGCCGGCTCTCCGAGGTGAAGATCGAGAACGCTGGAGTTGGGTGGCTGCCGGGATGAGCATCGCTGCCGGAACACACAGGTCATGACCACACGTCGTGGCGGCGCAATAGGGTCCGCCGCGCAAGGCTCGATTCACACACAACGGCAACAACCTATGGAACTGGGAAATTTCTCCGTCAGCCTGGCTGTACGGGATATCGAGGCGTCGAAGCGCTTCTATGAAAAGCTGGGGTTTACGGTCTTCGCAGGAGATCAATCACAGAACTGGCTGATCATGAAGAATGGCAACCACAACATCGGGTTGTTTCAGGGGATGTTCGAGAGGAACATTCTCACCTTCAACCCAGGCTGGAATAGTGATGCCGAGCCGCTCAAGGAGTTCACGGACGTTCGAGAGTTGCAGCGCCAGCTGAAAGCCAGTGGCGTCAGCATGATTTCAGAAGCAGACGAAGGCGCTACCGGTCCGGCCAGCTTCATGGTGGCTGACCCGGATGGCAACACGATTCTGGTGGACCAGCACGTGTAAGTGCGGCAATGGCCCTCGGCGCTGTCGGGGACCACAATTCTACCGGAGGGGACTGTTCCTCTCCGCCACAGCCGATTGCCTTCCACTCTACCCCGGCCCTCCTGCACCAGGCAACGGCCGAGTTCACAAGCAGGTGATAAGATTGGCTGTGAACGCTCGCCCCGAACACGCACGGAGCTGGACCGCCTTCACACACAATCACTAGGAATGATTCCGGCGGGTTTGATACATCCCTTCACCCGATTGTACATTTGCTCGCTTTCCCTCACCCCACGGTTGCTGCTCCTTGACAGATTCTCTCCCTACGCATCCCCCCGACCATGCGTTCTCTCCGTTCTGTCCGCTCTCTCCCGGTCCAATCCCTGCTGCTCACGTTCCTCCTCTGTATGGCAGAGGGTGCACTGCACGCACAGCACATCGTCACCCGGCGGGTGATTGCCGGGGGCGGAGGCACCTCCGGCTCGGGGAGCCACACGCTCCAGGGAACCGTGTCGCAGGGAGCAGCCGCACGGCTCACGAGTACGGGCGGTAAACGGCACGATGTAGGTTTCTGGTACACCCCTGTCAGCCCCGAGGTGACAACGATCGTCTCCCTCCCCCATACCGAAGCGGAGGTGGACACCCGCCTCACCCTGCCACTCCACCTTACCGTCGGCCAGGCCCAGATTCCCTTCCTCCCCCGCGCATTTCACGCGCGCATCCGCTACAACCACACGCTTCTCCGCCCTGTGGGTTCCACCCCCGGCTGTACCTACGCTGACAACGACTGCCTGCTGGAGATCGACGGAATGGCAACAGAGGAGGATGGGGTCATTGCCTCGCTCGAGTTCATTGCCGTGCTCGGCGACTCGGAGCGGACCGCCCTCACCATCGAGGACTTCACGTGGGAGCGACAGGGAGAGGAGCGCATCGCCACGCTGCGCGAGCACGGGCTGTTCGAGCTGCTCGGGATCTGCCGCGTTGGCGGGGAGATCCGGCTCATCCACTCCGGCACGTTTGCCTCACGCGTTGCCGCCTGGCCAAATCCGGCGCACGACCACGTTGCCCTCGAGTATGTGGCAGCCGAGTCAGGACCAGTCGAGATCAAGCTGCTCGATCCGCTCGGGCGCGAGGTGGCACAGCTGGTCCAGGCCGATGTGGAGGCACAACGGCTCTACAGAATCGAGGTGGACCTCGCACGGGTGCCGAGCGGCGCCTACGTGCTGACCTACACCACGCCGACCCGCCGACTCACCCAGCCCCTCCTCATTGCACAGTAGCATCCGCATGATCTCCTCTCTCTCCTCGCTCCGTGCGGCAGGGGCGTTCCTGTTGCTCACGGCTCTTTACGCTCTCCCATGCAGCGCGCAGGAGCGCACGATCCCCGCAGAACGATGGCGGCTCGGCGGCTATGCGAGCGGACAGTGGATCGGCTACACCGTCGCCATCAAGGGCCTCCCCGACATCCCGACCTGCTGCCCTGAGTATACAGGAGGAACCGGCAACGGGTTTGCAGCGGGGTTTGCGGCAGAGACGAGGCTCCTCGATCTCGATCCACGATTCGGTGTGGGAGGCCGCCTCCTCCTGGCGCTGTACAGCAGCACACTCACGGCAGAGGAGCACAAGCTCGTTACCGCCAACCGTGACACAACCACCGCGGTCTTCGGCCACACAATCGAGACAAGCCAGCCGGCGCTGGCCGCCGACCTGTTCGGCACCTACGAGGTGATCCCCCACCTCTCCCTGATGGGCGGAGGGAGAGTCGACCTGATGCTCGGCGGGTCGTACTACCAGAAGGAGGAGATCATCTCCCCGGAAACGATTCGCTTCGAGAACGACCGGCGCCTACGGCTGGTAAGCGACGGCCCGGTGCCGGACGAGAACGCGGTGCACGTTGCCGCGGCGGTCGGCATGCGCTACGACATCGCTCTGAACGCCGACCGCACCCTGCTCCTCTCCCCCGAGGTACAGATCTGGCAGGGCTTCAGCAACCTCATCACCGGAATGGACTGGACGATGCGGGGCGTGCGGGTGGGGATCAACTGTTCGTTCGTCAAGCGTGAGGAGCTGGCAGCCCCGATCACGCCAGACCCGGTTACCCCCGCCTCTCCCAGCACGCCAGCCACACCCAGCACACCGGTCGATACGGGAAGCCCCAGCAGTCCCGGAAGCCCCGGTCAGCCCTAGGCACATCGCTTCAGGAACGTCATCCTCAACTCCCGACAGCAAACTCCATGACCTCCCCCATGCCCGGTCGCTCCCTCTCCCTCTCCGCACTCGTTGCGGCAGGATTGCTCCTTGCCTCACTTCAGTCAGCGGCACAACAGACGCCGCGCATTCTCTCGTACCAGGGGGTGCTGGCCGATGCACAGCGTGTTGCCGTGAACGACGGCACCTACACGATGACCTTCCGCATCTACAGCGCAGCGACGGGAGGAACCGCACTCTGGGAAGAGACCGGAGCAGTGATGACCGTCGGCGGCGTCTTCGAGACGATTCTTGGAACGACGGCGCCGCTCACGCTCGACTTCGACCGCCCCTACTGGCTCGCCACGCAGTTGCAGGGAGAGCCTGAGATGACGCCCCGTGTGCAGCTCGTTGCGACCCCCTACGCCATGCGCGCGCACAGCGCAGAGAACGCGCTGCGACTCGACGCCGCGGCACCCAACGTCGTCCACACGCTCAATGCGCTCGACGGCAACCTTGTGCTGGTTGGCGAGGGAGCGGCGAGCGTCAGGATCAACGGCGACACCCTGGCGGTGGTGGTGCCAAGCACTCTGCCAAACGGTGAACGGGACGGCCAGACGGTACGCTGGAACGGAACGACAGGACGCTGGGAGGTGGTGGATCCCTCTCTCGCCACCACCGCCCGCCTGATCGGAACCGGCGCCGCTGGCGCACCGCTCGACATCGCCCAGCAGGGCGCGAGCGACGGACAGGCGCTCGTCTGGAACGGCGCAACAGGAGCGTGGGCGCCGGGAGCAGCACAGGTGCAGACCACCGCCCCGCTGCGCGGAACCGGCACGGCAAGCTCGCCGATCGGGCTGGAGAACGGCTCGGCCGACCGCCAGGTGCTGACCTGGGATGCAACGAATGGACGCTGGAGCGCGGGGAGTGTGGGCGCAACAGATGAGATCGAGGGGAATGGAACAACGGCAGCGCCGCTTCAGCTCGCGCAGCAGGGGGCAACCGCAGGACAGGTTCTGCGCTGGGACAGCGTTGCTGGTGGGTGGCGGCCCGGTCCCCCGCTCAACCTTGCCTCCCCCCCTCTTGCCGGCACCGGCACCGCCAGCAACCCGCTCCGCTTCACCAACGGCACAACGGTGGGGCAGATGCTCTACTGGGACGGGACTATCTGGAAGGTGACAGCCGCGCGGACACCGCAGGAAGGAGAAGTGCTCCGCTGGAACTCCGCCAGCGGCGTCTGGGAGCCGGCAGGACCAACAGTGACAAGCGCAGTGCCCCTGAGCACCGGGTCGCTCTGGTACGGAAACGCGGCGGGCAGGGCGGCAGAACTGACCGTTGGCACACCAGGCCAGCTCCTCGCCGTGCGTCCCGATGGAGCAGGCCCGCAGTGGACGAGCAATCTCACCGTCGATTCGATCTCCGCCGCAACCATCCGTACGGCTGGCAACGCCATCGTTGAGGGAGGCTTGACGGTATCCGGTTCGCCGGTCACGCTGCCGAACGGGTCCATCGACAACAACGAGCTGGCCAACCCCTCCATCACTCTCGCCTACGGCAGCGGCGTGGAAGGTGACGCGTCGGCAACCCTCGGCGGAACGCTGAACCTGCGCAACACCGGCGTGCTGACGGTCAACGGCACACCAAACCGCGTCAGCGTTGACACCGTGCGCGGGAATGTGACGCTGACACTGCCGCAGGATATCCACACCGACGCGCGTCCCACGTTCGACGGAATCACGCTCGACAACCTCACAAACGGCAGCACCTCCGATACGCTCCTGGTCTCCCTCGGCGGCCTAGTGCAGTCGCGCACCGTTGCGTCGATTGCTTCGGGTCTCAGCACAAACGTGGCCTACGGCGCCGGCATCAACGGCGACGCGGTGATTGCGCCCGGCGGCACGCTCAACGTCCGCAACACCGGCGTCCTCACCGTCAACGGCACAGCGAACCGCATCAGCGTCGACACCGTGCGCGGGGACGTGACGCTCACGCTGCCGCAGGACATCCACACTAACGCACGCCCCACGTTCGACGGAATCACGCTCGACAACCTCACAAACGGCAGCACTTCCGACACGCTCCTGGTCTCCCTCGGCGGCGTGGTGCAGTCGCGGACGGTTGCATCGCTCACTGCCTTGTTCAGCAGCGACGTCTGGACGACAACCGGCAACTCGGGAACGACACCGGGGACGAACTTCGTGGGAACGAACGACAACCAACCGCTCGAACTCCGGGTAGACAACGCCAACGCTACGGCAACGAACGGACGCGGTCGCGTGATGCGCTTCGAGCCGAACGCGACAAGCCCGACCATCATCGGCGGGTTCAACGGCAACAGCGTTGCCGCAGGCACCACAGGTGCAACGATCAGCGGCGGCGGCCAGGCTGGATCAATCAACTCGATCTCGAGCAACACCGCAACCATCGCTGGCGGCTCCGGCAACCAGATTGCGACAGCAGCCGCTACGAGCGTTATCTCCGGCGGTGCCAGCAACAGGATCAACGCCAGCGCGAGCACGAGCGTCATTGCCGGCGGGAGCGGCAACACGATCAACTCCACGACTTCGGTGATCAGCGGTGGCGACAATGCCACCATCGGCACCAACGCGCGCTGGTCGGTAATCTTGGGCGGACACAACAACGTGATTAACGACAACGCGTTCGAGTCGACGATCGGTGCAGGCGAGGGAAACACCGTTGGCACAAACTCGGTGCGGGGAACGATTGGCGGCGGATCGTTCAACGCCATCGGGACGAACTCCAGCAACAGCACGATCAGTGCCGGCTACGGCAACACCATCCGCGCCAGTGCCGACCGCTCAACCATTGGTGGCGGCATGTCGAATCTCATCAATCAGGGAGCGAGCATCTCGACGGTCGCTGGTGGATTTCAGAACACTGTCGACACGAGCGCCACCAGCTCGAGCATCGGTGGCGGAACAAACAACAAGATTGGCACGAGCAGCAGCAACTCGGTGATTGGCGGCGGCAGCGACAACAACATCGCCGTGTCGTCCGCACGCGCGAACATCGGCGGTGGCAACAGGAACTACATTGCCGCAACGGGTTCGGTGATTGCAGGCGGCGAGAACGATTCGATCAGCACCAGCGCGGCGCAGTCAACCATCGGTGGCGGCAATCTGAACAGAATCGGACAAGGCTCGTCGCAGGCAACGATCTCCGGCGGTACAACCAACATCATCGGCAGCAGCGCATCGGGAGCAGCCATCTCGGGAGGAAGCACCAACAGCGTTGGCAACAGCGCACGGTTCTCCACGATTGCCGGCGGCCGTGGCCTCACGCTCGATGGTCGTGGCAGCTTCGGATTCCTCGGCAACAACGACGCCGGATCGCGCAACATGGGCGTCAGCGCAACGGACGTGACGGTGTTCGGCAACACCGACCTCTGGCTCGCCAACAACGACAACGCCGCATCGCAGCTCCGTTTCTACGAGGCGAACAGCTCCACCGGGGCGTTCCCCGGAACGACCAACTACTCCTCGTTCCAGGCACAGGCGCAGGCCGCAGACATCAACTACGTCCTGCCGGACACCGCAGGGATCGTTGGCGACCTCCTCTCGGTCAAGGCAGTCAGCGGCACGACGGTAACGCTGGACTGGGCGACTGTGGGTGGCGGAAACACGGACTGGAGCATCACCGGAAACAGCAGCACCACTCCGGGAACGAACTTCCTTGGAACGGTGGACGACGTCGCCTTCCAGATTCACGTCGGCAACGGCACGGCCACCGGCACAGATGGTCGCGGTCGTGTGATGCGCTTCGAGCCGAACGCGACGAGCGCGAACATCATCGGCGGGTTCTCCAGCAACAGCGTTGCAGGAAGTATTGTGGGAGCAACGATTTCGGGTGGTGGCGCAAACGGCAGCGCGAACACCATCGCCTCGAACTATGGCACTGTTGGCGGCGGAAGGAGCAATACCATTGGAGCTTCGTCGATCAACGCAACGATTGCAGGAGGGGCATCAAACCAGGTAACATCCAGCGCCAATAACGCAACAGTGAGCGGTGGACTGGGAAACGTGATCGCTTCCGGTGATTACGCAACGATCAGCGGCGGCGAGGCCAACACGGTTAGCGGATCCCGCTCGACGATCGCCGGTGGACGTGGCATGACGCTGAGCGGTACCGGCAGCTTCGGTTTCCTCGGAGCCAACACCGGCTCGAACGACA